>WNFX01000017.1_pt1 | contig 107934 bp, 130 predicted proteins | sample 5400111 | NCBI WGS metagenome assembly WNFX01 (sample SAMN13153363, study PRJNA577476) | soil metagenome | isolation source: 40 cm soil or saprolite under grassland replicate 1 | place: USA:California | collected 2016-06-15
GGAATATAAAAAAAAGATTTATGGTTGAGAAGGCAGGCGGTTATTGTTCTGTGTGTGGTGATATAGCAACTCAAATAGCAAGTTATAATATGGTTGATGCCACGCTTGTGGAAAAGTATTGTGACACTTGTCTGGCAAGAGGAATTAATTAAAAATGGGCTATTTAAAGCAAGACTGACATCCATTAGTAACAAAATTCTTCGAAATAAGTCATTTTATATAAGTACTCATAAATGATTGTTTGCTGTATAGAGTATTAAATGAAAGGAAAACCTGGTGGTAAAATAACAAATTACCTTACAAAATTTTATGTGAAGTATACCAGCACCATATCTCTCAACAAGAATCTACTACTTTCAGGTTCGGTTGGTTTTATTGTTAGTCTTATCGTTGCATATCTATCTACGAAATATTCCAGTGATGATTTTACAACTTCTACACTAACTGTAATAACCGGATTTATCTCCTCTAAAGTAATTTTTGTTTTTATTTTTCATCATGATAATAAGAAGAAATATACAAAAAAACTTACTGGCAAATTAAACTTCGATATTCTAAAACAAATAGTAACAAAGATGGTATTTGCTGATTCTATATTTGATATTATCAATAATGTATCAAGGTTCTTCATTCTACTTGAATTGTTGAGAATAGAATATCAGCCAGTACAAGCTGCAGCAATAGCATCTATTATAGCCTCATGTTTCTCTTATTTAGCCATAAATTTAATTGTAAGACGTATGCATGTATTTAGCTCAAGGAAAAAGATATTCTAAGAAATATGGCAAAATATCCATTCTAATTATCGTTCCTGTCTTCGTAGCCCTGAACAAGTAATAAAGTAGAACACTATCTTACACAATAACATAATGTAAGTTCTAAGTATAAGAAGTATAATAGGCAATGCAGTTTGCCTTCATAACCTTTATTAATTTCTTTTAATTCCTAACGCATGAACCTAGTAAACCAATCAGATGGTTCAATTCCCCCAAATACTCATTGCCGAAAATATCAGGAAGAAAGTATTTAATTATTTTGCCAGATTAGTATTTAATGTGAAAAAATCTTGGAAATCATGCTCAAAAGATAAAGTCGGGACTATAAGGTTATTAAATTGCGTAACAGTATGCTGTTTGATGATTGAAGTTGATAAGTTCAATGCAGTTAAGGATGCAACAGTGGCGATAGGTCTTGCCAACAAGGATACAAAAGATGTCATAAGTAGTTTTGGGACAGGTTTTTTCATAGGCGGAGAATACATAGTCAGCTCGGCACATATTTTTAGTCAATGTATTAAGTATAATGCTCAGTATAAGGAAAAGAATAAGAGTGTGGAAGGAATATATTCCGCATTTAACATTACCACAAAAGGAGATCAGTTAGAACTTAACACGTATCACATAATAAAGGCGATCAGACTGCCCCCTGTTAAGGAAGTTACGGGATTTGCAGGATCAATAGACCTAGATATAGGGATAGGAAAGCTAGATCGTCATTCAGATAATTTCTTACATATCAAGGAACCTGCCCAATTGAAACTTTACGATGAGATTGTAATATGTGGTTATCCGAGTGGAAGAGTATCGTTGGTTCTGTATAGAAATAATCGTGAAGACGGAATGGGAATCCATTTGCGCCCCATAATTCAATTTGGACGTATTGCGGGATTAATGCCCGATGATGACAGTAACAACCCATGGGGAATACAAACGGATATCGTTGCCATGGGAGGTTCCAGCGGTTCGCCTATTATAGATCCGAGCAGCGGAGAAGTAATAGGTATGGCACAGCAAGTTATTGCAACAATGACCACTGTAGATAAGGAGGGAATGCCATCAAACCTATATGAGTTGGCTAAAGGTCCATTATATGGAATAGCTCCGATAGGATTAGCTTACGGCGTTACAAATCAGATATTATCGCCGCTTCCGAATATTTCCAAAAATTATTTTGAAAAAGGTCTTCCCCCCGACTTTTTATTTGAAAATACGGCAGTTATAGGACTTTTCTGATTTCATTTAATTTAAAATTCGTCATCTAGATATACATGGAATATCAAAATATTTGCTGGCAGTATTAAAAAGGATTGAAGATCAAGCTCTGTTACGTTCTTTAGTGGAAGATGAATTGACTGGATCGCATATGCAATTAGCACAAAATTATACTGATGTTTTAGTGCAAAAACAGTTGTCTTTTTACCAAAGCCCATTATTTACGGAATTGAAAAAATCTGTTTAATACTGTCAATAAGGTTATACTTTGGTATATTACGTTGATATCGTGGGTTCATTATTATTACTGATTATTTGCAGCCTGCATCCTACTAACTAGTTTATACATATTGTCATGACATTGACATTCACAAATTCTTGTTGTTCTTGAACTATTAATAATTTCAATTATATCTCCTTCACAGGAATCATGTTCTTGTTGAATACACTTTACTGATTTATGCACTACTTATATGAGCTTTACAGAAATTAATCGTTATCTATCTTCAAGATTCTGCGTGTTATAGATCCACAAACTTTACTGCACCGATAACCACCCCACGGCAATGCTTAGGTACTTTGCGCATTTTTAATATCAATGCAATGCTTGGTTATTTCAGGTATCCATCACCAGATTACGAAAGTTTGAAGTAGCATAGCATAATCATATCGCATTCTTTAGAAATTGCTATTATCGCTATTGCGTTAACTACGTTTCGTAATTCCAACTATAGACTGGCATATGCAAACAGGGAAATGATATATTGTACATCATATCATACAAGGAACGAAGGTATTTTATAATGGCGATACTTCACGTCTACAAAAGGAATCCGGAGTTTATAGACTTGTCCGACCTAGTTGAAGAACTTAGTAGTTTGGGATTAATTGATACTCTACAAAAGTACTACAATAAACCACTTCAAAAGGAAGCCAAAAGCATAGTCGCAGGACCTAGTTTCCTGCAATTCTTAACCAGATTATTTCAAATTCAAATTACAACCGGGGATATTATACATTTAGAATCTGCGAATCATAGTAAATACTATATGCTTTCAGCAACTGGAACATGGGATGAGATAATCAAATTACAATAATATACTTATACTATACAAGAGGAGAGGGAGTTCATAACCTTTCGAGTTTGATACTCCTTGTGCAATTTTATTAAAAAGTAATTATTGGTAAAAAAAACAATCAGCTCTTTGTTTGTGAGTTCAACATAGATAATCATAGCTCCTTAAATGTAGTACTCGTTTAATACCTAAGAAGAAATTAAATATGAAAAATTCATTTATTTATAAATATAAAATTCAGATATTCAATTGCTAAAAGTAATCTCTCTTTGTTATTATCATTAGAACAGCCCTAACGCGCTCAATTTCTTCTTATTTTACCATTTATCGTGATGAGCTAATTGAATCAGCATATAGAGTACCAGTCACTCATTCATTATCATTAGTAGCAAAAGCTACACACATATCATGTCACACTTTACAGTATATGTAATGAGCGAGTATGAAAGCATGCGTACTGCTGATATTGTAGCTGAAGCATTACTGGGCTGGAAAGTTGAAGTCATTTTCGGGTTACCTGGTGATGGAATAAATGGATTTATGGAAGCATTAAGACGTAGACAGGATAGAATCAAATTCATTCTTGTGAGACATGAAGAATCGGCAGCTTTTATGGCGTGTGCGTACGCAAAATATACTGGAAAACTTGGAGCGTGTCTTGCAACTTCAGGGCCAGGTGCAATACACCTTTTAAATGGACTTTATGATGCAAAAGCAGATAACACTCCTGTTATTGCCATTACTGGAAGCACATACTCTGATTTGATGAATTCAAGTTACCAACAGGATATAAACCTATTAAATCTTTTCTCCGATGTCTCAGACTATAATAGCATGATAACTGTTCCAGAACAAGCCGAGATGGTAGTGAATATTGCGTGCAGAACCGCTCTTTCACAAAGAGGAGTCAGCCACATAACAATTCCGATAGATATTCAAGAAAAGAAATTGAACGGTAACTATACTAGACATAATGTTGCCTACCATACCTCTAGCGTTTATGCTGCCGAAACAATTCCAAGTCAGTCTTTACTAGTAAAGGCAGCCAAAATTCTTAATGAAGGTAGTAGGATTGTTCTACTTGTAGGACAAGGAGCACTGGATTCTGGAGAAGAGATAATTGCACTTGCAGAAAAATTGGGTGCTCCAGTTGTTAAAGCACTCTTGGGTAAAGCAGTAATTCCTGACGATAATCCATATAGTATCGGCGGTCTGGGTTTACTTGGCACAGAACCGTCCAGTGATGCTATGAGTGAAGCAGATACATTACTTATGGTTGGAACATCTTTTCCTTATATCGATTATCTTCCAAAACCTGGTCAAGCAAAAGGAATTCAAATTGATATAAAAGCCGAAAAGATTGGACTTCGTTATCCTGTTGAAATTGGTCTAGTTGGTGATTCAAAGCTCATACTGTCTGCACTTCTTCCACTATTGAATCAAAAGGATAATCTACAATTTTTAAATTCAAAACAACAAGCAATGAAAAGCTGGAATAGTTTATTGAAAGAACAAAGTACTAGAACTGATAAGCCGATCAAGCCACAAGTCATTGCAAAAGCGGTCTCTGATGAACTGGAAGATAATGCAATAATTTCTACAGATTCCGGTACGAATACATCTTGGGCAGCCCGTTACATAAATATTAGAAAAGGAATGAAATTTTCTGTATCAGGTACATTAGCTAGTATGGCCTGTGGTTTGCCATATGCGATAGCAGCTCAGATCGCATTTCCAGAAAGACAATCTGTTGCGTTTGTTGGTGATGGTGGATTGACAATGCTGATGGGTGAATTTGCGACTGCTGTACAATATAATCTTCCAATCAAAATAATTGTTATCAAGAATAACATCTTGGGTATGATTAGATGGGAACAAATGGGATTCCTTGGAAACCCAGAATTTGGAGTTGAATTTTCTCCAATCGATTTTGCAAAGTTTGCTGAAGTTTGTGGTGGCAAAGGATATTCCATCAATGAGCCATCCGAGGTAAAATCTAAAATACATGAAGCTATGAAAGAACGAAAGCCAACAATAGTGGAAGCGTATGTAGATCCATTTGAGCCACCCATGCCACCAAAAGTAGAAATGGAGTTTGTCAGAAATTTGGCTGAATCATTTGCAAGAGGTCAGCCATACGCTACAAGGATCGGATTAACCCTATTCAGAAATAAGGTGCATGAAATATTAAAAAATATACATAGCCATTCTCCGGCAGATGACAAAAGTTAAATCATACTAATATTAGTAACAGATTTCATACACCACGATATAGAGTAATTGTACAATGAACTTATATTTGCGAATCAGACGGTTAAGTTTTTGAGTTTATTAGTCGTAATTCTTGTATTATCGGTCCCATCTATCCGTACCTGTATAGCTCCATAAATTTACCTTATTGATAAATACTATTTCAGTGCAAACTATGCATGAATATACAATGGAATGACAGACGTACAAGACAATTTATTACGAATGTAGGATTGATAACAAGCGATGGTCCTTTTGGTCCGGATGTGATGGCAGCAGAGTGGACTCACCATATTTCTTATTCTCCGAGTCTCATTGCTGTTAACGTTCGAGGGCATGATGCAACTGCACACAATATTATCGAGTCAAAGGAATTTGGAATCAATTTGGCAGGTGAAGAACAAAACGTAGTGTGCAGTATATGTGGTCGTTATTCAGGTCGAGATGTAGATAAAGTGGCTGTCTTGAAAGGAATGGATGTCAAGTTTTACAATGGTAGCAAAATAAAGGCACCCATGGTAAGTGGCTGTGCAATGAATGCCGAATGTAAACTTCAAAGATATGAAGAAATTGGAGACCACATCATGTTTGTTGGAGAAGTGGTTGAAATATCTGCAGATGAGAACGTAAAACCACTAGTTTATCATAATGGTAAATACTGGATGTTAATGGAAATCATTGAGAAACCATCACCTGACGTTCTGACCAAAATAGAAAAATTAAAAGAGCAGTTCAAAAAATAAAATAAATTACAATAATCTTTGTCAGTCGAAGTCCATAAGTCATAAACAATCAGCCGGTTAATTTTAAAATATATCTGCATTAATCATAGTCATGATGCAATCATAAAATCTTCATCAAACCTTTTGGTCAAATTAATTGTGTCACATTTGATTCACAATATACCAATCCCAACTAGTGTTAAATTTCACACTGATCCCCCAATCCAATGTAAAATTAGTTCCTCTACCGGATTCTAGATGGTAAGAATAAGATGGAGCATCAACAAATTGCTTTATACGGACGTATGTTATGTTTTATCAATATGTACAGACCTTGCAATTCTTGTTCGAAAGATTTTGATGAACTAACCCGAGTTCGATACCTAAGCACGACTATTGGACTTTTATTCTTCTGCTCAGATGTTTACTGCAAAAACTATCTTACCAAGAATCCCTAGTGCCAACTCTGTAAAAGGTTGAAATGGGATAAACGCAATACAATTGGCTGATCTAATGTTTTTATCCGCTTACACAGTTGATTGATATTTTTCTAATATAATTTGAAATCTCAAAAATGATATGCGCGTTCTATCTATATATTAGGACAATCACCATCCGATATCACAAATGAGTTACAGTAGAGACAGCAGATATGGCCGTGGTAAGGGAAGGAGTTATGGTGGCGATGCTAGTAAGAGTTTCAACAGAGGTAGCCCAACCACAAAACCCGTTGAGGTAGGTAAGATATATGAGGTAGACATTACGGAAATTAGTAGAAAAGGCGATGGTATCGCTAGGGTTCAAGGATTTATAGTATTTGTAGAAAATGCAAATGTTGGGAACAAGATCCGGGTAAAGGTTATTGAAGTAGCAGACAGGTTTGCTAAAGCAACAATTGAAGTCTAACCAATACAATTTTTCTTAATTGTTAAATGCAGGCACTCATTTTATTTTTATCAATGACTTCTGTTTATGTAACTCATATTTATTTGACTGGTTATTTACTTCTGCATACAGATCAGCTAATCATATAGGTTTCTGAAGGAATCCGTTTATAATTTCCTGTTTGGCATATTCTTGAAATAAATCATTTTAATTTCAAATGCGGTCATTAGTATCGTTCTTGCAAAAGGATTCACATCATCTAACGGCTTCATCAATTTCATATTTTCTTCGACGCTCATTCTCCATCATATCAAATCGAAAATAGAAAAGTCTTCCAGCCCAGATTCTTATTTATAGTATATGATTTAAAACAGAATTCTTGTACTTGACAGTAACAACTCCACGCATCCACGGATGTACAACACATAGATAATCATATGTTCCTGCTTTTTCAAAAGTAATAGTAAAATTACTTATTGGTTTCATAAATTTCTCTTTCTCTAGTTCCTTGATTTATATTTTGTGGAATGCTGGAAGTGCTTGGCGTTCATCTATGTAATAAAAAGTTGGATAATGCAGCAATCACTTTTATTCATTACGTATTAAATCTTATATTTAACCACTATTACAATATTTTCTTCAATGTGTCAGCAGGTTAAATTACCAGAGCGTTAATATATCCTCTTTACAATATTACATATCAAATACTGTGATAAGAGCAAAGTGCGGTCACATAGTTGAAGAAAAATACGTAGATGTACATGATGGCTTGTGTAGAAAATGTCATTCTAATTTTTCGTATATAATAGATCTGGAATCAAACTACGGAGAGGATGCATTAGTACAGTACTGGTATGCGATGATCCTTACTAATTTATCATCAGGAGATAACGAACAAGAACCTAATTGCCTGATTGAACATTTGATTGAATTTTATCAAAGACAGTTGATCATAGTTCCCTCAAAGGAGAAATATATTAAAAAGATGCTATACATGTTGAATTCTTTACAACAACCATTTGATATTGAATCTTTAAAATAATATTTCGATGCACTGAACACTAAATTAATAATTTCCTTCTTCCAGGATCCGTGCTGTTAACAGCTCGAATCCCACAGAATCCTGACCGATTCCACTCAACTTGGGTTCAATTCCCACCGTTAGGAAAATATATAGCGTTAATAGAATTCCAGAAAATAAAATGTGAAATTACTTTTCTTGAACACCTCTCTAGTTACTAAAATATGGTAGATTCAATTAGTTAGAATGAACCCACTTACCATATGGAACCAAGCAGATACGAACCACCAATTTCTTTTTGGGCAAGACGTATAATGGTGTTTTTATTATGTATCTCTCTTCTATGAACATCTTAATCAAATGCCATAAAGGGCTGAGATTAGGACTTGAAACTATGACTATTTAATAGAGTATAATAATTATAATTTGTATTATTAGTGGTCTGCCATACTAATACTTCTAACTAGTATCAAAGACAATCTCCTGACTTTTTTCATGCTCTGATTTTTATTCTGTTACCCTCAACTTGGACCTCATAAGTCTTCTGATCATATGTCTTAATATGAGACATAAGTTGTCCTACATGTTCCATATAATTTTGCCATGTTTTAGGTAGAGGTTCCATCTGTTGAGAAGGTGTTAGAACAGGTTCCTTTACTTTCTTACCTGTAGTAACATCAAATCTTGCGCCGTGGAAAGGGCATGTTACAACACCGTCATTTGATATATTTCCCATTGAAAGTAGTGCATTCATATGTCCACATCTATCATCCATCGCATAGAATTTACTATTAAGATTACAAACTACAATATCCTTGCCATCAAGTTCTACATGTTTCATCTTTCCCGGGGGTATTTCATCAATCTTGGCAACTTCAACATAAGATTCACTGTTAGGCATAAATAAAATATCATTGCATTTTATTTAAGTCTAGTAGTAATATACTACTAACCAAATCATAATACCTCTAGTAATTTCTTAATTAGACTCGTGTGAAATTTCCGCTTTCGTGAAAATGGACTTCTGTAAAACCTAAAGATTTACCAATAGAAAATGTTTTATAAAGATTCTGGGCAAATTTGTACTACATCCTCCGGATTCGAGTTATTAACAATATGACTCCCAACGACTCCCAACGAGCTCAAAGGTATTACTAGACAGTTTTCCAAATAGGTTTAATATCCACAAATTACATATTATAATATCATGGGTGCTGTATTTAGGTCGAATGACATTGGCAGCGGTTACAAGAAGATTATAGAAAATGCATTCAAAGATCTCAGCCCTGATACTAAAGATAACGTGATTAAACTTTTCGATTCTTGGGAAGGTATCTCCTCAATACAAAAGTTGAAGGAAATTATGGGCTCTGACAAAACTGAACGGTTGTTAAGACAGATCAAGACAAATAAAAAAGACTATTTAACAGCCGAAGACCGAGATGCATTGAAAGACATTTTAAAGGAATCTTTAACCTTTGATTAGTTGCGCATGTATTGTAGAAGTAACTACTTTTTAGACATAAAAATAAGGCATCTGGATTCGTACTGTTAACAATATGACTCCTGACGGATCATAACGAAAGAATTTAATTGATAAATTGGTTTCTTAACATCATAAAAATTTATAGTCTTCAAAAGTAATGTATAGGAATCAAAATCTAGTATAAGTTCTCAGCTTGAATGCTGACAATCATAGTAATAGTGCCTGCACGATATAGTCATATGAAAGTATTAAAATACATAAAATTGAACATCTGTACAATAGGAATGGTTGTTGGTATTCTTCTTATTGGTAGCTTGTTTTTAATACCATTAGAAGAACACTGGTAAACACTTGCAAATAATAATAGCTAACAGATCGATGTGATGGAATTGTCCAGCTGATTACTGTCAAGGGACTATAGTTTCTGGGTCTCTCATTTTTGTAACAGTTTAAAGGCATGATTTCCATTACCGGTTCTGAAGTAGTGCATTATCCACAGAAGTGCAAGTGGTTCTAAAAGTCTAGAACCCTCTATCCCGCCAATGTCGATAGTTTCCCATCCAAACTTTGTAAGTATATCCTCGGTTACCATCTTTTTGGCCTTGTCATCGTTTCCACATATAAACATAGTAGGCTTGCCACCAGGGAATTCGGGATGTATCATATGAGGATTTCCAACAATGTTAAAAGTTTTTACAATTTTGGAATCAGGTAACATACGTTGAACGGTCTCTCCAGCAGAGTCAGTATGGCCTAAAGCTAATCTTGGTGGCATTCCTTTAGAAAAATCTAGTGGATTGGTTACGTCAATAACGATCTTTCCGGCAAAATTTCTAGAATCAGCAAGTCGTATTGCATCAGCTGTTCCCGCCCACAAAGTCGCTAACACAATTAATTCACCAAAACTTGCCGTGTCAGCAAATGTTCCTGATGATGCTTTGTCCTTATCGTGTTTGTCTATCCATTCAGTCAGCTTAGCTTGATGTGGATCACGCGATCCAATTTTAACTTGATTCCCAAGCTCAATAAAACCATCTGCAAGTTTCCGTCCTACATCTCCGGATCCTAGTATCCCAATCTTCATGATCTATTCACGTTTCGCTTACTGATTTATACGTTTTACATTCCAACAATTTTGTAATGCCCAATTCAATAATGGTTTCGAAGATCTTAAAAGGTTGGATTAGAAAAATAATAAAACACCCACATAACATTAAATAATTTGGAAGAAAGGATAATGAATAAAACTAAAAGTCCTACGAGTACTGAAAGGATATTTCTTTTATGTGACCAATGTTTCTGGGCTGTAACCTGTCTAGATAAAATTTATTTACGGGAAATAATAGGAAAAAATAACAAATGTCCATTTTGCAGTCAAGACCAGTTGTCTAGCTTCCCCGTAATGCCAAATGATTCATTTACATACAGCTATTCTAAAAAGAGAGGTATTGAGCTAAACTTCAGCATCAGCAGGATAAAATAGATAGAATTTTCTGACGTCAAAAGCTATATTTGTATAAGCGCTCATAAAACTTGGGCCAACCCGTTATCATTTGCATATCCTTTACTATTCAGGAAGTAATTCCTTTGGACTCCATATACTGACCAATTCACCCTTGGTTTGAGCGTTTAACTTCTTCCAATTTCTAAGGAATAGTTTTACACATGCAACAGTACATGTAGGCATTGTAACCATCTTTCCTGTTAATATTTCTAATAATTGTTCTGAGTCGGGATTGTGTCCAACTAGCATTATGATGTCAAGTCGATCATTTTGAATTCCCAATACATTCAGATATGCTGTGTATCCTGACCCATATAAGGACGAGTCAACTACAATTTCTCCCTCATAGCCGAAGGCTTTGGCGACTTTCTCTGCAGTAGAGTAGGCTCTAATTGCGGAAGAGCTAATTATTATTTGTGGGATAAGTCCTTCCTTTAATAACTTTCTACCAATTCGTGGGGCATCCCGTTTGCCGCGGTTATTTAGAGGTCTATCATGATCTGACAATTCTGCAAAATTCCAACTCGATTTGGCATGACGAAGTATCAATAAGGTCTTCATATTATTCTTCAAAGTATCTCGGATTTATTGATACCATTGTTTTGTATTAAAATGTAATTTTAGTTGCTTAGTATTGTAATGTCGTCGACTAAAATAGGCAATAATAATAGTAAGATATATTCGATAACCATTGTAAAATATTAGTTTCCAAAAAATGAACGCTCATGAACTTGTTTGAACAATTCCTCGGCTTCACTACCGTATGAGTTTATTAAAACTTTACTATCTTTGCTTTCAGCTTCAATATAGTAATATTTTATTCCATTATTCATATAAATTATTTCCTCTGGAATGATTGTAAATGTGTATTGTTTATTTTTTAATTCATCAATTAGATCCTTAATTTCACCTAGTTCAGATCCTTTGTAGACTAAGTTGTAGTTAGTAATCAAATTAGACATTCCTATATTACATTTTTTTTCCGTATTTTTTTTTCATCAATATTATAGCAAATCTAAAATTAAATTTAAAATTAAAGTTTCCTTTTCAATAACGTTTCTTTCATGCTTATCACTTGTCTTTATGAGCAATCGTTCACAAGCAAGTTTTTGTGATAATATTGTATGCCATAAGTCCTTGTAAAAGGGTTGATTTAGATACTTAATACTATATGCCTTTTCCCTTTCTTTACTTTCAACAGGTTTTACCTTGATCCTAGTTAACCCTTCTAGTTCTGCTGCATTCATTTTTTGAATTTCACCTCATATATAATTGATATTAACGAACCAGATTCTATTTTTCTTTTTAATGAAATTCCGCAATAATTATGGGTATGAGTACAATCCTCTATTCTACGGTATTTACAAGAAATCCATGAAATATATTCTTGACAATGATTACAGGCAAAGGGTCTCAATGATAACTCGCATCCACTGCAAGATTCATTGGTATACATAGCTTAAATGACGTAGCATTCATCTTATTCGAATTGGCGATGATAATCGTATAGGTCCTAATTGACTATAAGAATAATTTTATAAACCAAATGGTCGCGGCACGCTGTGACCGTCCACAAAATGCTTGTTAATGTATTCAGTAATTTAGTTTAATCCCTTGCGATTGGAGCCGAATTGTTAATAATCCTTGTCCCTTCGGACCCATTACTTGATTTTGAGAGTCACATTTTCTACCTGTCGTATAACTGGCACTAATAAGCTCCTTTGTGTAGTAATAAGCTTCCATTCTTACTCTCAACTAAATTCTAGAACGTATAATAATCCATATGGTAGTAAGTGGAGATCTAACTTGTGTTAAAAGGCCAGACATTAGTACACCTCCACTAAGCTATTGCAATATTAGCAAGGGGGAAGAAGGGAAACAATTAGGAAAGAATTTGAAAAAAAATGAAGTCAATTTTTCCAGCAAGTCGGAAAGTTTTTGCATTTCATTTATAGACATAGTTGGTTCTACACAGATCACATCAAACCTATACAACCGCAAGAAAATAGAGGTTTTCTATACAGTCTTTATCAATCAAGTTGCAGACATTGTAAAGAAACACAATGGGAAAATATTAAAGACTGTTGGTGATGGAGTCATATTCTTTTTTCCAGAAACCTCAAACGTAGAAAATATTAAATCATTCAGAGATGCAATAGAATGCTTACTTAATTTAGTATCGTCTCGGTCTATCATAAACACGAACCTTCAAAAAGAAATGCTTCCGGGTATCTCTTATAGAATTAGCGCGGATTATGGCATGTTGGAAGTGGCCATGTCTGGAGAAACCAGTTCTTCCTACGATCTCTTTGGACCAACATTAAACTTTTGTTCCAAGATGAACAAAAGGGCACCAGCAAATGGCATAGTCATAGGAGGTGACTTATGGAGGATTATAAATTCTTTTCCCAGTCTTGCAAATCATTACTACTTTGAAGAAATAAAAACAATGGATTGGAAAACAATCAGGTATTCATATCCTGTCTATCTACTTCGACAACCCGAAATAGGAAAATCTATGAAAAATACAATCTTAAAGATGAGCAAGTCTTACGTTGACAAAATCAGTATCATCCATAAACCACTGACCATTATGCTAGTGGATGATGATCCATCCATTTCGTTTCTATTTACACAGTATCTAAAATCAGCAGGTATGGTTGTCAACTCATTTACTGATCCTGAAACGGCCTTGACACACTTTATCGAATCAAAATATTGTCACTATGATCTAGTAATTACGGACATACGGATGGCACATGTGAATGGGTTCGAATTCTATCAACAATTAAAGAGTATTGATCCAACTGTTCGAATACTGTTTGTAACCGCACTGGATATCGCTGAAGAGATCACGACCTTGATGCCCGGTGTAGAGGTAGACCAGTTCATTATCAAGCCGGTAAAACCTAGTGTGTTGATCAATACTATCAAACAACACGTAAAACGCCGTATTGATGGAGAAAAGTGAGACCCGTTGAAATCTAAAGAGGTAAACTCTAATGTCAAGAACCCAATTACACAAGTTATCTTTGGAACGCAGAATGTTATAGATACTGAGACAGGGATTTTTCAAAGAGCAAGCAAGAGAATTGATACATGTATGAGTTATACTAGACCGTCACTGGCACTTTCCTTAAAACCAATCAAGAGTGCATTTCTAGACTCCAAAAGGAGAGGTGTGAAACTTAGATATATCACTGAAATCACCCATAATAACTTTGAATACTGCAAGGTGCTATCGGGTCTTGTTCATGAGCTCAGACACTTGGATGGTATCAAAAGCAACTTTATGATTAGCGAGGAGGAATATATTGCTCCATTAGTTCAGGATAGAAGAGAAGTGGTAGCATCAGAGCTTGTTTATAGTAACATGACTCAAATCGTAGAACATGGACAGCAAATATTCGATACTCTATGGAGTAAGTCTATTCCAGCTGAAGAAAGACTAAGGCAAATACAAGACGGAAATATTCCATTGGAGACCAAGATCCTGGACAATAAGGATGAGATTATAAAACAAATTATTCATCTATTTGAGATTTCTCCTGGTTTATCAGTTGTATCAAATTACGGCGGAATGCAATTAATTTATAACAACTTTTTCGAATTATGTAAGAAAATATTAGAAAGACAGAGAAGAGTGGAGGGAGAAGGAATTAGATGGATTATGAGAATTGAAAAGGAGAGTATTAATCTAGTCAAAAAGTTTCTAGATCTAGGAGTTGAGATAAGGCATGTTAAAAATTTAGCACCAATCAATTTTGCAGTTAGTAATCATGGGCTTATCGCAACTGTAGAAGAAATGGATAATGGACAAATGGTTCAGAATCTCTTAACCAGTAACGAATTTACATATATTAAGCATTTTAGTTCAATGTTTGAACAATTATGGAAAGGTGGACTTGATGCAAGGCACAGGATAAAGAATATAGAAGATAACGTTGATTTTGCAGAGATTGAAATCATTCAAAATCCCGTGGATTCAATAGCTCGGGGGTGGGACATGGCGATATCAGCTAGAAAGGAGATAAATATATTATTTTCTTCCTCAAACGCCCTCAAACGTCAAATTGCAATGGGAGTATTACCACTCTTGAAGGGCGCATCACAAAAACATGGAGTTAAAATTAGAATGATACTACCAACCTCCGATCATATTGATAAGCTTATGGAACAAACAAAGTCTACTGTTCCCAATATAGATATTAGAACCGTAAGTACAAGCCTAGAAACCAAGATCTCTATACTTTTAGTAGACTATAAGCAATGCCTAATAGTGGAATTAAGGAATGACAAGCAAAAATCATCATACGACGCAGCAGGCTTATCTACTTATTCGATTAGTCCAACTATAATTTCATCCTATTCGGCCGTGTTTGAGAGCTTTTGGAAACAGGCAGAACTATTTGAAAAGATGAAAGAAATTGAGATATTGGAAAAGGACTTCATCAATATTGCGGCTCACGAATTACGCAATCCTATTCAACCAATTATAGGTTTTTCAGAATTATTGTATTCCAAAATTGAGAATCATGAGCAACGGCGTCTTCTAGACGAAGTAATATTGAATGCAAGAAGACTCGAGAGACTTGCAGGAATAATGTTAGATGTTACTCGTATAGAGAATAACTCATTAGTACTAACAAATGAAACTCTTGACTTACCAGAATTGATAAGTGATATAGTCGAGAGTTATAATCGTAAGTTAGAAGAGAGAGATCTAGAGAGTGAAAGGAAGAAATTTAAAAGGTTGATAGTAATCTATGGAGGAATAAAAAGTATCAAGATTACCGTAGACAGGATCAGGATAACGCAAGTGATTTGTAATATTCTCGATAATGCAATCAGTTTTTGTAAAGAAGAACAAATTCGCGTTGTGTTGAAGGAGGAATTCCTAAATGGGCAGAAACTTCTTATTATAAGTATTAGAGACATGGGACCAGGTATAGATCGAGAGATTTTGTCTAAACTGTTTACAAAATTTGTATCCAAATCCAATATAGGAATAGGGCTAGGACTTTTCATTTCTAAAGGAATTATTGAGGCACATGGAGGAAAGATATGGGCTGTAAATAATTCGGATAGGGGTGCAACATTTAGTTTCAGTCTTCCAATAAAGAGAACGTCGGACAAATAACACTGCCCCTCGATCTGATATATGACTTGTTGAGGGGAAATATACTATTTAGTAACTATTTAGATAAAACACGCATTCATTTGGAATATTGCATTCCACCTTACGAATTAACATGTCATTATTAGAAATATTTTTCCAATTCATTATTTTAGATGCATTTTACTAACTTTCAGGAATTTTTTTATCACACCGTTTATTGTTCTGTCAGGTTCATCACCGCATCCAAAGTCACCAGCGGCAACGAAATTAAATTTTAGTAACTTTTTTGGAGTATGTTTGTTATCGCCAGAGTAGGTATCAACAAACAAATGATTTCCTGAAAATGTAACCAAGATAATAAAGCAGAGAACTGAAAACCAGCATACCGGACGTTCTTTTAATAATTGACAAATATCTAAATTCCCATTTTTCCCTCTAGAAATTAATCTAGATGAGGTCTTAATTTAGCATTTATCATGGATCGGATCCGAATTGTTAATAACTCACATCCCGATGAGGCTGTTTTGTATAATAATTCATCTATATGAAATTGATATGATTTGCTATATCTGCTACACCGAATTTCATCCAAACACCTTCAAAGCCTTTAAGTCTGAATTGCAGTTTTGTTATTGGTGTAGAGATTTCACGTGTTTTCATCATGAAGTAGATAATGGTCGGCAGCAGAAGAGACAACAAAGAACTCAAATGGAATTCAAAGATGTAAAAACAGAAGCGTAAATAAATTGCTAAGTTAGTTAGTAAATTTAACTGTTAAAGTTAATGTAACTTCAGATAGGACTAAAGTTGAAGATATTCTATGAAGTATATACTTAAAAAGTCTGGCATTGTATATTCGTCTAATGACTACAATAGTGGGTGACTTGATGAGGAAAAATGTGTACACTATCGAAGATTCAGGCTCTATTCAAGATACTGCAAAGAAAATGCATGATAAGAAAGTAAGTTCATTACTTGTTCTCGATAAGGACGATAAACCAATAGGTTTAGTTACTGAGCGCGACATAGTTAGAAAGATATGTATTAAGGATGTGCGCACTAGCGAAGTGACAAATAAAGAGATAATGTCTTCTCCTCTGATTACTATTGATTCTAAATCATCGCCATCAACTGCAACTGATCTGATGTTAAAATACAATGTTAGGCATTTACTTGTTATTGATGATAATTCTGAAGATACTAACAAACCCATAGGCATGATCACTCCACTTGACTTTATGAGGTATGAAGATTATGCACGAGATGAGGATGGTAAAGATACTCTTGAAATGATATTAGAATATTATATATAATTATACCACTTAATCATAATTTTATAATGGGAAATATATGTACAGATAGTTCTTATTATAAAGGTCGCATATTTGCTTCCTATTACTCAAAACCTTGGGTTCAAGAATGTAAACACTGATTTTATTTTTTTGATATCTATGCAAATGAATCAAATTCTAAAAACAAAGAATCGTTCTACAATATCAGAATTGAAATTTAAGAACATCATTACCAAAAGTATATTTAAAAATTTGATTAGTATGAATGTATTTGAAACTCTATGTTGGATGTTCGGGATGAAGGTATACATCTTGGTAGGAGCCGCTCTACCATTAGAATATAGAGAGCAAGCAATGGCTTCCATACTATTCGCAAGTATTTGATTATGTAGAAATTGATTCAACTTTTTATAGTATCCCTTCTGAATTAACGGTAAGAAACTGGAATAGAACGACACCTAATAACTTTAGATTTACGACCAAGTTTCCTAAGATAATAACACACGAAAAATGATTTAAAAATATAGAACAAGAATTAGAGCTTTTTATAAAAGAATGGAGCCACTTAAAAACAAAAACGAACAAGATTATTGGATTTCATAGAATGGCCAATTTTAGTAATATTACCTAGATCAATGGTAGCATTTATGAAAGTTCTCGTTGATTTTTGCTTTATCTTCTTGCATACTACATATTTTGAGAACAAAATCTAATCTTAACTATCTATATTCATCCCCGCAATCTCCAATTATCTCAAACAAGTTATTTCCCTTTGCACATATAGCATCAATGGCCTCACGATCAGAATTGTCTAAATTAAAATTGAATACCTGTGCGTTATTGTTCCTATGATCAACTATTCCAAGTCTAACACCGATAATAACACCGGCTACAGCAGGCTTATCAAGAACATATCGGGTTGCCACATTCGCCAGACTTGCATTGTACTTTTGTGCAATTTTCTTTAAAGTTAACAATAGGTCCTGGAACAAATCCCATCCTCCCCAAATATCTATCATTTTTTTGTATTTTCTCAGACTAAGTGTATCCAGCTCCGTAACGGAAGGCTCTGCTCGTTTCAGGTACCGCTCTGAAATCAAACCACCACAGAGCGTTCCGTAGGCTAGAAGACTAATATTATTGTCCAAGCAGAATGGAATCATTTTCACTTCTGGCCTTCTATCTATGATTGAAAATTGTAGCTGGTTTGATACAATTTGGAAACCTAAATCTTTCATTATCTGCATACGTTCAGTGTCAAAATTGGTAAGACCGATATGTTTGATTACACCATTGTCCCTCAGATCTGATAAGTATTTGATAGCATCCATATAGTAGGGATTGTTATAATCCCACCAGTGGAATTGGAGTAAGTCCAAAGAGGTAACACCCATTCTGTGGAGTGATCTTTCTATGTTTTCCTTGACAAACAAAGATGTAATCATTCCAGGTTGGGGTACCCATTTTGTTAACGCTTGTATTTTATTAAGTTCCTGTACCCCTCTTTCTTCGGATATCCTACTTCTGAATTCTCCAATAAAATCCTCGGCTGGTCCATAAATATCTGCTAGGTCCCAAGTGGTAAGGCCAGCATCATGATATCTGAACATATCTGTAACTGCCAAATTACGATCAATATATCCATGTCCACCTCCTACTTGCCACATGCCGTTGAGAATTCGAGATATTTTAAGGTTAGAAGCTAGTTGATAATAATATTTGCTATCCATATATCAATTAAACCATTATTCAAAGAGAAAGAAACAGAAGGAGATATACTTTATCCTTCTGATACTATTTTGCACAAGTTTATCAGTAGGTATTTCCAAATGAAGTTAAAAGGTAGGAAAATTTGCAAAAATTCTATAGGAGCTGTTACTGAATTACATCACTCTCACATCATAGTATCACGAGTACAGTGAAAAAATTCAAAACTTATTAAAGAATGAATTTGTGATCTGTAGTGACCTTAATCGAAAATTGCAAGTCATCTGGTGATACTATATGTCCTGCCAAAATATGATTTCACATTTGGTGTATAAAGGAAATAAATTATAACTCCGTTTATGATTAGGCCAACCACACCTTCGATACTTCCCGCCACTATGGATATAATATTCAAGACTATAGATATAATGGTAATTACAATAGTAACTATCCATGCCCATCCTTTACCTTTCAATAGTCCCCATGCAACTACAAAACTTGCGATTCCAAGAGCAATTAGCATGCCTCCAAGCACCCCTATGAATCCCCCCAGTACAAATAATGCATTATTTGGAATGGTGACAATAGTACCATTCACATTAAGTGAAATTGAAGGATTAGAGGCGTTGGAATCATCAACAACATTAATCTGACTAATTAATGGAGCGAGTACGACCATGCCTGATCCTTCGAGTAGAAGAAGGATACCATCAATTATTGTAAGTATAGCTATTATCGTAACACCGGTAGGACGTCTTCTTTCCAAATCTATTCTCTAGAATCGACGGAAGAATATATAGATTTTGCAACAAATTGGTAAAATCGATCGTTCATTATTGAAATACCAGAATTTTTAAATAAATTGTAGATGTACAAGACAATATGATGAATTCAAAAACGAACAAAAATGAGAGTAATAATAGTAGTATTCATTTGTATATATTTATCACTTCCATTTCTATTGGGCCTTCTAGTATGGAATATTGAGATTTTCCATTTAAATGCGATCAAACATACAAAACATACCATAAATCTCCAAGAAATAGAAACAAAGAAAATTCGTGTAGGTGATATTGATATTGCATATAAGATATTTGGTAACGGTAGTCCTATGTTATTGATAAATGGATACTCTGCTGGATCCACCTTACAATCAATTCTATGATGTCTTGAAATTCGTAGATCAAGATACCATTCTGGGTAAAGCTTTCTTTAGAACACTGACCCCAGACAGCGACATGCTGACATTTTCGATGTCAAGAAAATATCCCTTTGAATTCATGGATGAAGCGGACCATGAAATATTTTATAACAAGATGAAAAAACCAACATTAGAATCAATGGCAGGGATATGGGAAGGGCAGCTTGTTTCAGATTCTGCGTGGACTGAACCTGTCTTCTCATTTATATATTATTTTGATGACAAATGTGATAGAAATATTGGTAACGATGGTAACCAAGACAAGAAAATATTAAATAAAAATTAGTTGTTTGGTCGCGTTATAGCAGAAACTGCTAGAGTGGAGGAAAAAGATGATTATTTATATATATGATCTTACTGGCAACTTTCATGAAAAGGTCAGGCAGCTAAATTAAGATATTATAATAGGCAAGTATTATTCCTCACCAAATTTTGTATTCAGTTGGCTACTAGAGGGTCTGAGCTTTATTCATGTGGATGAGAGTAGATCTAGCATATACCTTCCGGATATATTGAGAAGAGTCGGAAAAGATTCAGCCGTTAGAAATTCAATTGGTTAAAAAATCAAATTAAGCTGCTCCCAAAACATGAGCTGTCGCTTTGTTTAGGCAAAGCTATAAAAACTGCAAGCGGTTCGTAAACTTTCAATGTGCAAATCGGAATGATGACTCGAGAAACTTTGGAACAAAAACAAAATTGTTGGTATAAATCAGTTACGATACATTAAAAAGGTGTATAATGCCCAACATATGAAGATGGGTCTAATTTAAAATGACGCAACCACAAGATGGTAACAATAGAGGAAAGCCATCATCTGCATCGGAACAGAAGGTTTCAAGAAAAGCTTGGATGACGCTTGCGATTTTAGGTTTGGCGCTTTTAATTGCCATGTATGGTGAAACCATGTTACTACCTGCCATACCGGATATTATTAAGGAATTCAAAATTTCATATAATACATCCTCATGGATTCTTTCAGCATATCTTATTTCGGGTGCTGTTGCCACACCAGTTGGAGGAAAGCTCTCTGATATCTACGGGAGGAAAAAAATGGTAATAACTATAATGATAATCTATATCATTGGCATAAGTCTAGGGGCACTCTCATCTAATTTTACATTTCTGGTAGTTGCCAGAGTAATCCAAGGAATCGGAATCTCAATGTTCCCAATTGCATTTGGTATTATACGAGACCAATTTCCAAAAGAGAAACTCGCAATAGGTGTAGGAGTATTCAGCTCTATGTTTGCAGCAGGATCTGTGGTTGGCTTGGCTATAGGAGCAAATATAATAGAGAATTTTGGCTGGCGCACAACTTTTTTTTCAATAGTATTTGTTGCTATCGGACTATGGTTTATCATTAGACGATATATCCATGACATTCAAGATTCTGAAAATATGATCATCCCTGAAACAGACATTTCTCTTGATACAGGCTACAAAAATACAGGAGAAAGGAAAACAACAAGCAGTATAATCAAAAAGAATACTGGAACAATAGATGTAAAGGGTACCATAACACTTGCAGTTACGATAACTTCTTTTCTGTTAGTACTTTCCTATTCACAGACAAATACCACTGAAAATTCTCAAATTATACTCTTTTTAATTTTGGGAACTGTCTCACTAGTGCTTTTTATAATAGTAGAAAGGAGGTCAGATTCTCCATTGGTCAATTTACAATTGATGACAAATAGGAAGATCCTTTCGGCAAACGTCATTTTAGTAATTGCCTTTCTTGCAATGTTTACAGTCTTTCAAACTATACCCGTATTAGTAAGGAGTCCTCAACCATTAGGCTTTGGAGAAAGCGTAATAACGACCGCAAAAATCCAACTTCCTTTCATGATTGTCTTTCTATTATTTGCGCCATCCTCTGGTTTTATAGTTTCTAAACTAGGTAACGTAAAACCGACCATTATTGGAAGTATTGTAAGTGCCATAGGATTTTTTAGCCTGTTTATTTATCACTCAAGTGGGTTTTTGGTGGCCACAAATCTAGCAATAATAGCTGGGGGTCTGTCACTAATGCAAGTTGGTGGTTTTGATATCGTTCTACAATCTACACCGAGAAAGTATAGTGGAATATCCCTTGGAATGACTGTTCTCTTTAATTTAATTGGGGGTTCAGTTGGCCCTGCTGTTGCAGGAATCTTTATGCAGGCAAATCAAGTACTTGTGCCAGGTGTTATGCGTTCGTTTCCCTCTCCTGATTCGTATAACCTAATATTCTTTACTGTAGCTTTGATCTCTCTAGTACCGATAGCACTATCGATTTTCATAGGGAAAAAACTACCGTTACTCAATACTTATTAGTGTTTATGGTACACAAAATAGTGAAAAATAGTTCGCAATAGATTTACTCTTTCCCTTTTAAAGTATGTAGTTCTTGAATGAGTTATGTAATTTTGAATTGCTGTATGAATTTGTTATGATATCTATCAATAGGTGTATAGAAAGACATTTCTTTAGATACTGCCTAGTAGTTCCATGAGTAGTGTGATTGGATTTGATAAATTTGGTATAGAAAAAAAATTTGCTGACCTCGATGGTGGGATTTCATTATTTCAAGATGACCTTAATTCAGGATTTGGTGAAACAGATGAAAAACATGGTTTTCAAAGTATACCTGGTGTGAAAATAATGCGTAAGACTTTTTCGTTTAATAAGATAAAGCTCAAGCCTGATCAGGAGGTAACAATATTCGTATTTTTGCCAAAACTCAATCCGGAATATGGTAGTCATGAAGGAGTGGGAAGATGTTCAAGTGGATCGGGACTTAGTATCAAATTGCGAGGAAGCAACCATCCAACAGCCAGTGATAAACCCAATAGTGCGAAATGTTATATATTCCATTTTGAATTTGAGGGGGGCAAATGTAATAACTTTCAAAAGGAGTATCCTCACCCAAGATATTCCAAATTTGATCTTGAAGAAGAAAACGAATTTCCAAATTGGATCGGTAAAGTTATGGGATTCAAGGTTGCCACAATTAATACAGAAAATAAAAAAGGAGTTAAATTCTGGGCCTGGTTTGATCCATCAGCCAAAATAGTCGATGGTGAGCTTAAGACAGATAATAATTGGCTTCTAAGATATAAAGGACTAGATTCTGGACAATTCGGTACCAATAAGAATCACACAAAAACCAAAGGACCATTCCTCGATTGCTTTGGGAAATTAATAGAATTTAGAATGGATAACGCTGACAAAAATACGAAAGCTTTCTGCGCCAGTGCCAGAGAAATTAAACCAATCTAGGTAATATCATATTCGTTGGTAGGAATAACGACCAAAGAAATAGCGACCAAGCCTCAAGCTTCATATCCGACTATATAGGGTAGCGATCATTTTTTAAAAGGGTAGCATATTTTCAGTTGATGTATTAGTTTAGTTTATGGCTCTCAGGAAATGCAACACCTTCATCTTCAATACAAAGTTTTGATCCATCTTTTTCTTTATAGCATTCGCCGAATTTGTATAATCTATGAGCATCCTTGTCGTAGTAGACAGGTTTTACTTTCGTAAATAACATCATTTCTGAAGTTTCATATGTGCTAGTGTTCTTCTCTTTGCTGCAATAACCAGTGTCTGAATTGAATACATAAACGCACCCCAGAATTGTTGAATTTTGTGGTACCTCAGATGAATTAAACTTGTAAATCCCTCCATCGATTACAATAGGATCATCTGATTTGCCTTTAGATTCTTGAGAACTTGCGCTAGCATCAAACCTCTTACAACTGGAAGCTCCAGATTCCAGAACATCTACACATAACTGTACTTTACCAGTACCTGAATTGACATCTGCTAGCCATACTTGAATCACAAATTGTTCAGATGCATTTACATTATTTTTAACTGTCAGAAAAAGTATCAATCCTAGCAAAAAGATAGAATTGTAAAGGGTCTTCATCTCTTGTTAGACATTATAATTTCTAAGAGTATTATAGATTTGTATTGTTATCTTATCAAAGAGCCAGATCTAGCCGTATTGTAGAATTCTATCTTAATGATATTTGCTGAACGATTGCCTATTAGGATTGTTAATAATGATCTTGTAGATCCTTATGAATCATTTTGATTAAATTAGAGCAATAAATTATTTTTTCATCGCTTAAATGTTTGTACCACAAGGCTTTACTAACAAAAACCTAGGATTAATAATGTAGAGATGTCTAGAGTTCTATATATATTATATCCATCATTATTATTGATTTTATTTAGTGTTATTAGCGTCACAGCTTTATCACAGACAGTTACAAATAAGAGTAATATTAATTCTTCAAGCTCATCTATTAGTAACATAAATGAGTCAGGAACTATAACGGTGATTGATACTGTAGGGGATATAGATTGTTCAAATAACCTCGTTAATTAAGCTAAGAAGGATAATCCTACTTATTTTATTGCATTAGGAGATCTATGCTATAAACCAGATCTGGCCATCTTTACAAACACATATGATGAATTAAAAAAATCGAACAAATTAGCTTGCATCATAGGCAACCATGACTCAGAAGAGGATGGCAATTTAAAAATATTAAATGAAACACGACATTACTGTGGAGACCATTGGTATCTTAAGATTGCAAATGACACGACCTTATTGCTTGGGTTAAATACAAACGGAGATTCTAATTTACAAGCACGATGGGGTCAATCAGTAGTAACAAATTCAACATTGATGAAAGGAGTAAACAGTGTTTTTATAATAGGTCATAAACCTGCGCATACCCCACCCAAGTCGCATCATCCAGTAGAAAGTTCGACAATTCAAATGTTCTCAGCAATTGGAAGTAATATATCAAAGAATATTCAAGTTTATGAAATTGCAGCACACAATCACTTTATGGCCGAATCAAGCAATGGTCACTGGTTTATTTCTGGTGCTGGTGGCAGAAGCCATTATGAGGGCACTACTGATTCAACCTGGCCTTTCGTGGACACAAAAGAATATGGATACTTACAAATCAGAATAAATAACACAGATGGCAAGATATTGAGCTGTCATTTCTATGGCTTGGACGGAAAGCTTATTCATTAGTAGACAAGTGGACAATAAAATATTATTCACCCATAATCTGCAAGATGACATTCCGATTCCTAGATTTTGTATCCATTTCTAGCAATACTATCTGCTGCCAAGTACCCAAAGTCAAATTGCTATTTGAGATTGGAACAACTAGGCTTGGTCCTATCAAAGATGCACGTACATGAGAGTGACCATTTCCGTCGTGCCAAGTGTTGTCGTGCTTATACTCAATATCTCTTGGTACTACTCTGGATAGCATTTCTGGAAAATCGCTTTTGAGTCCTGGTTCATATTCAATAGTTGTTATTGCCGCAGTTGATCCTGAAACAAAAACCGTTACTAATCCATTTGCTATTTTGCTTTCTTTTATTGCATTTGATATTTGTTGTGTAATATCAATAATATCACCTTCTCCACCAGAGCTGATATGAATTTTTTTAGATAGAACTTTCATATCTTATAATATTTCCTCTACTCTATTATTGATCTAACGCCTAATTAGATGTTACTGCAGGTTAAAACACTGTGTATCATGGTTCACCTTTGGTTAGATAATTGTACAGTCTCGTTACAAACCAAGTCCATCCTTCCCCATGCTCGTCATATTGTTGTCTATCATTTTCAGTAAACCCGCTATGACTTAAGGTAACTTTTGTTTTATTTTTGTCAAGCGATTCAAACCGCCATGTTACTATAGTATCTTTACTAAATTCAGGTTTTGTTTTAAAATTCCAAGTATATGATAATTCATTATTTGGAATAAATTTTTTTACTTTTCCTGTCATTTCATGATCCCTATCTAGATTTTTCTTCTTCTCTTTCAAAAACTTAATTTTTCTTCTTCTCTTTCAAAAACTTAAATGATACACGTCCCCCTTCTCGCTTTTCCAGCACAGCGATGTCTGGAAACCAATTAGTTAATTGTTCTTGATCTGATACCACTAAAAATACCTTATCTATTGGAGCGTTTATTATTACCTCACGATGTATTACACTGTAATTATCACTCATTTTTTTCCACCCTTTTGATTCTCTAAAAATTCCTTCAAGCTTTTAAGGTTATAATCCCATATTCCCGCAAAGAAATTCATCATTTCAAGTGCCTTTTCCCTGTTGAGTGAATAGATCCTGTTTTTTCCTATCTTGTTTTGTACAACCAAATCAGAGTTCTTGAGAATTCGTAGATGGGTAGAAATGGCAGGCATGGTAAATTGAAAATGCTTTGATATTTCAGTCGGTGTCATGTCTTTTTCCTTTAACAAAACCAAGATTTGACGCCTACTATCATCTGACATTGCCTTCCAAGGTGATTCCACAAATGTTAGTTAATTAATTAATTAGTATTTATATAATCATAAATATGATAAATTGTACATAAGAGTATGAGTGAAGTAAAAAAAATCCCAGAAGGTTATCATTCGATCACTCCTGCTCTGATTGTGAAAGATGGAAATGCGGCTATAGAATTTTACAAAAAAGGATTTGGTGCTGAAGAACGTCATCGTATGAAAAGTCCCGATGGCAGGATTGGACATGCAGAACTGAGGATAGGTGATTCTATCGTTATGTTAACGGATGAGTTTCCTGAAATGAAATGTCTTTCACCTAAATCTATTGGTGGAAGCCCCGTATCCATGTATATATATGTCGAAGATGTTGATGATACATTCAATAAGGCTGTTTCTGCTGGTGCGAAAGTATTAGATCCAGTGAAGGATCAATTTTGGGGAGATCGTCATGGTCGGATAGAAGATCCATTTGGACATCTGTGGTCTATAGCGACACATAAAAAGGATCTTTCTTCAGAGGAGATGAAAAAAGCAGCAGAAGAAGCATTTTCTCAAATGTCAAAATAATTTTTGTTTTCTTATTTTATTTTTTGTAAAAATTGTGCAATATCTAAAATTCTTTAAATTCAAAGATGTGGACTGACAATAGCACTTTAGAGAGATCGAATATTGTTTTATTCTATCGTCACCTAGTTTATTATTACATTTTAGTAACATAAACAACTAGATTTGATACTTTAAATTATTGAAATATTAATCAAATAGGTACCCAAGAATAAGACTGGATTAACTTGACCCATATATTAATCAACTTTGCAGGAGATGTACATTTAGCACAAGCTGTAAAATGCTACCTCTCATCGCATCTTGTATTCTCAGATATATTCATGATAGAACCTGAAGAGGATGAGATAAGTATATCACTTGAAAAAAATTACGAAAGAAATGGAAATCGATTAGTTAAAGAAATTCTACGTAATTACTTAGATTCAAATAATCTAACAGGATACCAAATTACTGAATTAGAGAATATTCTCACAGTTGGGATTCCAAAGGACATTGGTGAGATTTCAACTCTTCTCATGTGCGAGATATGTGGCTGGAGGATGACCACAGAGGAGGAATTGCTTGTCCATAGAAGGACACACTGGATTTAGATAGAAAATTGTTCGGGTATTTTAAATGGACTTGCTAAAAAATATTAACATATATTTACCAGATTAACAGATCTTGCTTGTTTTCATGAATGTTGCAATAATTGTTGTTATTTCTTGTGCAGGTACAGGCTTCTTTTTATTTTTCCAGTACATCCTTCCGCATACTTATTTGCTTCCGATATTTTCTCTATTGAATAATTTTCAATTAATCTTATCAAACTATCCGGATCAGGAAATAATACAAAAAATAAATGCGGAAGATGGTACTGAAGGTAGTAATAATATCAATCAAATTGGTTCAATAAATCGCGCTGCCAAAGGTAGTAATGTAGTTGGCCTGTGGACACCCATGAATGCTAGTTTTGTTCTTCAACATCTAAAAGGAGAGCAGCAAGAAAAAACAATAGATACGCTTCTCATGTGGGGTTATCAGGAGTATTACTATGTAATGAATAACATAGATCCCGATTCTGTCAAAATGACAGATGACTTGCTAAAAACTGCAAATAAGACTAATCTTAAAATAATAATTATACTTTTGCCTCCGTCTGAAGGAGGACCTGACACAAGCTATGATTGGAAAGGGTGGATAAAATATTTTAACTCTCTTGAAAAAAAATACGCTAGATCATTTGAGGGTTTTGCTATTGATGACTTTAACTGGATAAGTACCAGAAGTGACACAAAATTCAGAAATAATATTGATTATATGGAATATTCAGGACTTGCAAAGGAACTTAAGGATAAAAGCAAGGATGTAAAGTTTTATCCAACTGTATATTTTGAAGGGCGCAAAACTGGAATAGTTGTAAAAAAATACAGGAATTTTATAGATGGTTTAGTTGTAGCCAGTGGATGCTATTATAATGTCTCCAGTCTAAAAAATGAATTAACAATATTTAAAGAGATTTTTAAAAAGCCAATTAGATATTTGATATACCCTACTATTACATATAACTATTCAAAACAAGATTACAGTCCGCCAACTGATCGCCTCGTTATGTCTACTTTGTCAATCGCATCCAATTCTTCTGATGGATTGATTATTTGGCGAGATTTAGATAGTCCGGTAATACAAGAACATATGAAGAGCAGGTATAATGAACGATACCTATCAGATATCTCAAAGTCGACGGAATTACAAATTAGTGATGAAAAAAATGAAAGTTCTGACAAGCTGTTGAAATCAGCAAACGTACATACTACTTGTACTAATTGGTATAAAAAATATAATGAGGCTTATGATAATTGGATGAAATTACCACAAAAGGAAAAGGAGACTGACGCGTGGAAAAAGAAGTTACTCCGCTAATTATTAAATTTTACATTAGTTAATTTATCAATTTACTGAACATTTGATTTGTGTTCCTATGCAAGAGAACCACGCTAAATAATCAATCTTAAGACTGGATATATGTTAAATTGCTTAAGACATGTTACAATTTTAAGCTCTCTAAAACCTTAGTTTCGCCTTGTTTAATAAGCTCCTTAATTGTATCGACAGAAAAGTCTGCGTTTTGTAAAGGATATGGTGTATCAGGATTAATCCTAGTGATTCTATGTAGCTTTAGGATTTTAGCGCCATGTTTTTCGGCCAGTAATGAATGTTCCTTATTGATATAATCAATTTTGTTCTTATCTATTTTTGATTGATCAAAATTCTGAACAATGTCATAGAGTGTTTCAATCAAATTTACATGCCTAGTTATAAGTCTAGACATTTTTTCAAGGCTTTCCGTCTTGTCTGTAAACATGATATCTTTGGCTCTTGACATAACTTCACTCATATTTGTAGGAAGCTTTTCTACTTTTTTTGGATAATTTTCCACAACAAAAATATTCTTATTTTTACTTGGAGAGGCCACCATTACTTCACGGATTGGCGTATTACTTAGCAGAGAGCCATCCCAAGCGAAAGTACCATCACTTACTTCTACCCAAGGAAATCCATACTGCGGATATCCTATGGTAGACATAAGGTGCTTCATTTCAATCTGTCTTTTGTAGCTATCAAAAATAAGTGGTTCTGCAGTAAGTACATTAACTGCAGTTATTATGAGACGAGTATTAACATTACTATTACTGTCATTAGGATTATTTCGTTGAGCCTGTGGGGAAAGTTTTTTAAAGTCTATATATTTCTCAATTGTTTTTTTCAATAGAGAATTGTCATATATGTAAGTCCACTTCCACGGTGGTTGAAGGCACTCGGCTAATTGTAATGACTTAGGATTAGAAAAATTGCAACTAAACCATCTTGGTACAAAGAATCTTGGAACTCCAAAAAACGCTGCATTTAAAGACGCCGCAGGCGACCTCTTCAATTTAGCTCGATAGTTTTGGTAATCTAAATCTAAGGTAAAAGTATCTGGTATTACGTTGTAACTGCTATTGGCAATGTCTAGCCAAAAACTTTCTAAATCTTTTTCAGGTTTATCATTTTTGCTCCCTGCAGCTATCGCGCCATTAACCCCTCCTATTGATGTTCCCGCTATAATGTCAAATTTGATATTTTTTTTAGCAAATGCTTTGATTGCTCCACATGCAAAAGCGCCAAGGGAACCACCGCCCTGCAGTACAAGTACATTTTCGACACCAATTTCATGCTTATGGTTAATCATTAGAGTTACTTTATTTTACAAATAATCTTAACCTTTCTTTTGAAAAGTAAAAAGACGTTAAAAATCCATTATGCAGATATCAAATAGCGCTCCTCATACGTTTGGACAAGCTATGGTAAATTTACCTTCAGATAGCAAATTTATGACCTAAATTGAAGTATAAAGTATTAAAACAATGTTGTCCAAAGTAGAGTTGATGAAAAAAGAACTCTTTATTGGAACCGTGACTTTCGTGTTAGTATTTGCACTGATTTATATGCCAACAGGATATGCACAAAATCTGACAAAAAACGCTTCAAATGCAGCCGGAAATGCCAGCGCAGGAGTTAATCAAACTGGATCAGAATTACGAAAGAATGCTAGTGAAGTAGGAAAGAATGCTAGTGAACTAGGAGGACAAATCCTTAATAAGACTGAAGACGTAGGCAAGAAAATAGCTAGCGGTCTGGGAAGTTTACTTGGTAACGCAAGTGAAAAACTCAAGGAAGGTTCAAAGTAGTAGAACATTCACAAAATCTCTTTTTATGTTATCATGGGTTATCAACTAATTTATACCTCTAAGCGCACACTTGAGTGATTTAACTTTAACCTTAAACATATTCAAAGCAATGATTAATTTTGAATTAAGGATGTGACAATATACCCCCTATTTCAATATAATTCCTCAAATAAATAATGATGAAAAAATATTAATTTCAACTTTATTAAATGTGTTGATTAATTATATTATTACATTTATATTGTTTTTTAGAGTGATTAGGTGAATGAAAACTTCTAAAAATAAACTCTCAGATAGCATTAGTATCGCTAGTAACTTGCAGAAGTTAGACGACTTGATTCTACTAATAAATCCAAATTCTCAAGGTGGTAACACAGGCAAAAACTGGATGGATGCCTATAGAAATGTAAAGAAGTTTCTCCCTAGGCGTCATAAAATTATATTTACAAAAAAAGCCAATGATGGCATATCCATGACATGTAAGTTACTTAGAAAGGGATATAAGAATATTGTTGCTGTGGGTGGAGATGGTACTATTAATGAAGTTGCAAATGGCTTTTTTGATTTTGATTCACAACAAACTAGAGACAATATCAAATTTAGACTTGATCCTAGACTTGAGTTAATAAATCCAAAAGGTATTCTGCACATCATCCCATCTGGCAGTCGAAATGTACTAGCAAGGTCTCTTGAACTAAAACATCAAGGAGTCGAATCTCTAATACGTATCCGACACATGAAGAGACGTAAGATTGATGTAATAGCAGCTACTATAACCAATAAAGATAACCCATCTTTAACTCACGATAGAATTGTATTGAATGCCGCAGAGATTGGTGTTGGGGCTGAAATTATTGATAGATCTAAAAGAGCAAGAGGAAAAGTAAAAAACCGCTTTGTATCAACAATGGCAAGCATAGTTGCAACACTTCCATCTTACAATAGTAATGAATGTGATATTGTAATAGATAAGGATAAAAAAATATCCACTAAAATGACTATGGGTATAGTCGCAAATGGTCGTTTCATAGGTGGCGGTTTCAAAGCAGCGCCTCGAGCAAAATTCTCGGATGGTTTATTGGATATTATAATATTGAAAAATTCGGGAAGCCTCAAAATGCTTGAAAAATTTATTCAGTTGAAGGGGACAAGCACTTACAAATATGAAGAGGATATACTTTATTATCAAGCCTCGCAAGCTGTTTTTTTACCAAAACAGAGAGATGTTACTGTTACTGTTGACGGTGAACCAATAGGTATTCTCCCGGCAGTTTTCAAAATATACCACAATGCTCTGAATATGAAGTGTGAGGCAGCAGCTTCATCTAGATTTTAGATGTTTCGTGCCTCAAAAATAAGCAGAATTAATGATTTTTGCCGACAATTTGATATTAAGATAGTTAATTGATATTTTTGGATAATTTTCTGGTGACCTTTTTTCGCAAGTTTTCATCCGCCTGTAATTTGGAATGATCCTTTGGTGTATCTGGAAGCTCTTCTCCAAACTGGCCGTTCGTAGCGTCTTTTAATGCTTGATCACGCTTTAGTGGATTCTTTTTTTCTGTACTCAATATTGTCAAATAGTCATTATACTTATTAAGAATTACAATTACTTTAAACGTCTATCAGTAACTCTTAATAACAAAAATACCCAAAGTCGTGTATTACTAAAGTAGTACTTGTTGGCGCTGAAAAATATAAGATCTTATATGCAACCTATACTTTAGGAAGAAATCTAGATACGGATGTTAAGTAGCAATATTGATACTAACTTCAAGAGCATCTTTGACATTCTTAGAAAATTCCAAGGTAGTCTCTGTTGTACGGCTACTGTAGTTACCGGAATTTCTAACATAGTCCAGATAGTCTTTCATTTCATTTTCATATATGAGCACATTATCTGCTATTACTACTGCTCTACTATTTAGTAAATTATACTTTTCTGCAAGGCGAAGATATTTGAAGTATTCCATTTTTGTCGCATCTAAGAAAATCAAATCAAATTTGGATTTTAGTTTTGGAATCACTTCCAAAGCATCACCATTAATTACTTGTATTTTATCTGATAGTCCTGAATTCTCTATGTTCTTTTTTGCTATTTTTGCAAGTTTCGGATCCTTTTCCACACTAATAAGAACCGTATTCCGTGAACTAGATTCATTACTATTAACGACCTTATTACCATCTTGTCCACTTAATAAAATATTTGCCATTAAAATGGCTGAATATCCATGCAAGGTTCCAATCTCAAGGGCGTTTTTAGGTTTGTGTTTCCTAATAACATCTTCTATGATTTTTCCTTTAATAGGGCCTATTGAAGGTAGAAATTCCTTTCTCGCTGTCTTTTCAATTTCTGCTAAAACTTTCACTACAATGTTCTCCTCATAACTATGATTGATTTTATTTTTCAAGTCATGTATTACTTTACTAATTTAATATTTGAGAATTTCTATTTTATTGTGGTCTAGATGAACCTTTCTCAGAAAACACGGCCATATACAAAGTAGTGTATGCTTCGTAACTCTAAACAAACAGTTATTAGAAATAGTGCCAATAATTATCTGTGACTCAACAAACAAATGGCAAGTTAAGTGATCCGAATATTAGAAAATTTTTTGAAAGTAAGAATCTTGTTTTCTTGTCTTCGTTAATGGAAGACGGTTCGCCTCATGTCACTCCAACTTGGGTAGATATTGAAAATGGTAATATTCTTATCAATACTGCAATAGGTAGAATAAAACAGAAGAACATTTCAAGTGATCCAAGAATAGCTTTATCTATAGTTGATCAATATAATCAGTACGAAATGGTTACCGTTAGAGGTAAAGTCATAGAACAAATTACCGGAGATGCAGCTGAAAAACATATTGATAAGTTAGCAAAAAAATATATCGGAAAAGATAAATTTTCAGGATGGTACAATGGTGAAGAAAGAGTAATCTTAAAGATTAACCCAGAGAAGGTATTTCATATGATTTAATTTTTCATTTATTATATAAGCTCTGTACACAGATAATCACGAACAAGAATTTGGATATACTTTATTGTAACTTTGCTCGAAAGTTAATCTATAGGTGTGAATCAAATCCACATAAGTAGAAAAATTGAGGTAAATTCCGTGGATTGCTAGAATTTTCTTATTCTAAAATAGTGAAATCGTTATATTGTATAGTGGATATGTACTCAGTATGTCTTCCGATGGTCAAGAAAAATGTGCGGCATGCGGAATGTCATTTAATACACAAGAAGAATTAAAAGAACACATGCTAGAGTTACATAGAGAATAATGCTCTAGTATAAGTACTATAATCTAATAACTTACATTAACTCGTAGATTGGTGGCGATAGTCTTTCTTCTATTGAACTCAAAATCACATCTACACAGTCATGTGTAATAATCGACGGAATTGCTATCCTAAGTTCTGTAGGCAATAAATTATTAATGTATTCTAAAAATCGATATCTTTTTCCAATGTCTTTTTCTTCCCGGCATGAATTTATCAAAATCATTATTTGTTTACTATTTTTTAGCATGAGTATAACATAGACGGTACCGATTTATGAGCTTTAGCTATGATTATCTTCTACTATTGTTCTATATCAAAAGCTCTACAAATATTTACTAATAATTTACCCGTAAAAATAAAATTGAATTAAAATTACAATTTCATTTTCAGTTGTGTGATGTAAGGAGATTCGCAGAATAATTTGTTCTTATGTCCCAAAAACATTCCATTGTGGAGTTATTGCAATAGAATATGAAAGATTTTCTGTACTCTTGCTTATTTAGATCACTACTACGTTCAGTTGTTTCATTCATGTAACCATGATTTATATGAATTATCTAACTACCATAACTGGACATGATGAATGAGTTACAACCCCTTCTGCTACACTCCCAAGTAACAATTTTTTAAAACCAGTTCTTCCTCTTGTTCCCAAAATTATCAAATCTATTTTTTCTTTATCTGCAAAGGCCATAATTTCACCAACAATTGATGAGGCTGAAATAATGATTTTATCCGTTACAGAAATATTACTGGTTTTAAGTTTATTTTTTACTTCATCAAACCATTTTTGAACCTCATTTTTTTGCGTTTCTAATACATCTTGAATAGCCTTTGGAGTAGTGACGCCTAATAGGTTTGAATATGCAAATCCTAATTCTGAATATAGTACATATAATATTATTAGCTGAGCATCATATTTTTTGGCTAAACTAATTGCATATTCGGTGGCTTTCTTAGAAGATTCAGATCCATCAATTGTAACTAATATTTTTTTTATACCTAATGACAAATACTACCCTCCTCCGATCGATACTCGCTTAAGGAAAAAGAATTCATTATATTTGATTAGATAATAACTATTCCAATATGAATATTGTGCCCTTTCGAAGTACGTTTTGTATGGGTTCTAGAAGGATTATTTTTATTTTTGTTGATGTGCAACGTTATGCCATACTTACGATATTACTACGAGTTATTGTGAGTATTGACCTCATATAAATAATAGTTCCATGGGTTGGATAACAATCTTTTTTGAAAAAGCAACGTCGATTTTTAAGACAAGAAATTATTATGATATTATAGAGTTTTTTCTACAATTCAAGTAGAAATGTCAAATTTAAGATCAACAGATAAATGTAATAATGTCAACTATATATTATGGACTGTGATTTTTGTAGAAAAGAATCTGAAAAGTACAAGTCTTTTTATTCTCCTTCTGGCGTGGACCCACGTGAATACCATATCTGTATAAATTGCATAAAGAACTGGCTTAAGGAATCAAAATAATGAAAGAATCATAATAGTACTAATAACTTTACCATATATTATGCCGTTAATTGATAGTAAGACTACAAATTATTCTTTGTTACCAATTGTGTCATCTTGTTCTCTCGTACCAAAAAACGCAGTAGTTACTAATTGAGTGTTACGTGTAAATCTTACCATTATGTTAAACCAAGAAATATGATTTATTGTCAGATAATTTACAAATGCTACTTTATTTGAGGCAACAAATAACTTGTAAGAGAACGATGAATAATTGAGATTGGTTTCTTTTCACCTATAGTTGGGTTACTATGTTAACTTCAATCTACCTATAATAAAGTTTGTTAGCTGTACTCAAGTATTTTAAACAGAAAAAAAATGATATTTCAAAAAACTAATTTGGATTGACCATCATAATATTATGATAGACTATTTCGGTTATACAACTTCTGCTTTTGCGAATCTTTCCCCTATACTAGTAATCCTTATCTTCACATTCTGTCCGACCTTACCGCCTGCGACAAAGATTACAAATCCTTGGACTCTAGCTATTCCATCTCCTCTGTTGCTTATTTCTGTTATTTCTACTTCGTACTCCTTTCCCATTTCGACTGGTTTTGGACTAGAACCAAATGTTCCCCTATGACCTTCTCCTTTACCGTATCCGTTTCTTCCTCCGTAACTCATTAATAACTCAAGGAAGGACCTCCTTACCCTAATATGAATGAATGTAATCAGCACAATTTGTAGAGAAATTGTCCTTTCTAGAACACTGCGTAGGTAGAATGAAGCATTTGATAAAGTATAGTCTTCAGAGTAACTTGATCAGATAACTAGACATTCTTACGAGGATAATTCAGAATCCGATTACGTCCAACTATTCTGAACTTATACTGCTCGCCATATAGGTTAGAATAAAACTGAGCATAGCTTTTGGCAGCTGTAAATGTTGTGAAATTGATTCTCAAGCCATCAACAACTGTCTTTTTACCGTATACATCTTCAACTTCTATTACATAAAACTTCGGTAATTTCTTAAGCTGCTTCATTGTCATGTATATTATTATTAAGAAGAATGCTACCACAGTCAGTACCATAAGTACATGCTCAAAAGTTCTGACAAATTCCAAAAAATTATTTATCACGTATTGTTCAACCAATTTCGAGAAGAATGATAGTAATCTAATAGCTGTTATCAGAACATATTCGATCACTTTATCCACCTCCAAGTAGCTTCATTAAGCATAGACTAATAGTTCGTTAGACGTCCAATAAAAAAATATCTATTTTCTGTGAAATTTCAATTTTAGTTATTACTTCCTCAATTCAGAAGCTTTTCGTTTGAAATTATCACAATCTATCATTACTTAATTTTCTATCTAGAGTATCAATCTCGCATAATTTTGCATCAAACTTTCAATATAGGAGTCTAATCTCACGCTCTCATACTACCAATTTAAAGATGCATAATCCTTATTCAAAGTAGCATCATTATTTTGTGCCATTTACCAGATTTATCGCTTCTACAAGTTTAGCATCAGTAGCATTTATGTGCAGATATACATCTGTTTGACTGGCTTTTTCTTTTATCATATCTCGCAATTTTTCTCGCATCATGTGCTCTATATCTTCCACCAAACTATGAGATCCGTTTTTCTCGATTTGATGTTCTACATACTCAAAGTTATCCAGATATGCAGTAATCGCTAATTCTTCAGCACCTGTAAAATTGGCGTTTTTATATTCGGCCAATGATTGGTTTAACAAATTTCTGGTATTCTGTAAATACTCAACATACTTATTTGATTTAACTTCAGTCTGATTTGTTTCGTTTTCATGAGTGTAGCCATTCTGAGCATAGCCATTTTTTAAATCATATATGGCAGTTGGAGCTAAAATAATAGCGATATATACAGTCCATGCTCGTTTGGTTATAATCATTGTTAGGTCACCCTAATTAAATATGGACGATATTTAAATCGTGTTGAAGGTAAAAATTTGAATATATAAGGATCAAAATTATCCGATTGAAATTGGATATTTTTTAATAAGAATTTCAACCTAATACCCTTTTAATTTGTCCAATAATAAAGAGCCCAAAACAAGAATTAATAGTGTTAATTCAAAGCATATTGGTTGCAAAAACTGTCTTTTCTACCCCAACACATCTCATGATTGCATCAGTAGCAGGGTATTGCTTTCTGGGTGTTAACTAACCTATCTGATCAGTTTCTATTTTTTCCACCTTTCCTAGCATTCTATGTTCCAAATGACATGCTGCCAAGGTTTCTTTTATCATGCATCAATTCACTTCTAGTGGGAGTTTTGCTAATGTTTAATTTGTATATGCTAAGCAACTTTAGATTAAGAGTAAGTAAATCGGCTCTCTCCGCTACTACATTAAGTATTATTTCCAGTGCATGTGTAAGCTGTTCAACGTTGGGGTTAACACTTGCTTGAACCTTTGGTGGGATACGTATCCTAAGCATCCAATTTACTATTAAGCAAACAAATATTGATAAGGGAAATTTCTACAGCTATTTTGTTATTTGCTCATTATTCTTCTTATAAATTAAAGATAGTTGCAAATTACCTTTTCGAATTCAAGCACAGGACAAATCAAACAAATCATCATTCTAAAATCATTTTAAATTATTTAATTTTGTTTTTTTGAATTGTATAATTTAGGCTTGCGAACACTATAGCGGCATCTTAATTATGAAAAGTCTCGTATTCATTCTAATTTTGCTCCTAAATTTTATAAATAAAAAAAAGGGTGATTACTTATTTCAGTGTATTTGATTCTGTTCTACTTACGGTGCTTTTGTGGTATTAATAGATCACAAGATCACTTCTTTTATCCAGTCATGTTACCAGTCATGTTACCAGTCATGTTACCAGTCATGTTACCAGTCATGTTACCGGGCACACCAGTCGTCATTGTTTGGTTACCAGACATATTTTGAGCAAACACAATGGTACCAATTGCAGGTACTAGTATCATACCTAAGGCCAATGTGAGCGCTAATGCCAAAATAAGAGTTGTGGTCATTTTAATAAGAAACAATATTACTTTATTTAAGTATTTCTTGAAAATTCTATTTAAAGAAATGTAGCTTGATAATCGACTCTTTAAATAACAGTGAATTCAAACATTTTACTTAAAAGATAAAATTATTCATAAAAAATAAAAGTGATAATTAACACAACTTATTAAGATATTACCATATTATAGCAAGAATGTTATTGATATTTTTATTCTCATTAATTTTTGATGCGAAAATCATTGTTATTTTTTAAAATGATTCAAAAATTTTTAAACATAATTATTCCAATTTATTTTTCATAATTTATAAATTTGACCACGCGTAAAAATATACGTAAATATGAACTCATTTGTTAGTTTTGGGATATTGCCTATTAGAATTATGGCTGGAATCACATTGATTGCGCGTGGATTACCAAAATTTTACGATATAACCGGAGGAAATAACTTCTTTCGATCTGTTGGTATTCCCTCAGAATTGTTCATCCCCATAGCACTTTTAGAGGCAATAGGGGGCTTAGCTATTTTGTTTGGCATTTTAACAAGAATTGCTTCAGCATTAATAGTGATTGAAATGATAGGTGTAATAGTGATGGTCAAATTGTCAAAAGGTTTCGTTGGTGGATATGAATTTGAACTACTATTGATGTCGATATGCATAACACTTGTCATATTTGGTCCAGGAAAAATATCTATAGAGAATTATATCTTAAAAAGAGAAATATTCCCTAAAGGGAAACAATTGTATCAAAAAACTTTTTCTTCAAATGCGGATATAAAATAATATTTTTATGATATTTTATTTATCGGCGTTTTTGTGATTATTAATTAATAAATGGAAAAAGTACGTATATCAAAAGTAATTACACATGATTCAATTAGTGCTAACAATATGACATGGCCAATAATCTATTCAACAACTATTAGGACGTAAGCCCCCATTTTTCACGCACTTTTTCTTCCAGTTTCGAAAAGACGAATCTATCAAATATTAAGCCAACTGCAAATATTACAATCATTGTTGCTATTATTTGGCTCATGTTGGAGAACTCTCTCCCTATAGATAAAATATATCCAAGTCCTAATCCAGTGGTTATCAACATCTCGGCGCCCACCAATGCGTGCCAAGCAAAAGACCAAGTTTGTCTTAGGCCCATTATAAGAGAAGGTGCAGCGGCAGGTATCATTACATGTCTAAATAGTAAAAAGCCGCTAGCTCCCATATTCCGTGCCGCGTGTAGATATATAGGTGGTATATTTCTGATTCCGCCGTAAGTAGAATTCATTACTGAGAACACAGAATTCATCACAATAACGAAAAGTATTCCAAAATCATTGAATCCTATCAGTAAAATAGCAAAGGGTACCCATGCGATGCTCGGAAATGATTGGAGTCCTAAAGCAAATGAACTCATGGTTTTTCCGAATTGTTTGAATCTAACCATAACAAGTCCAACACATCCACCAATTCCCACTGATATTACAAATCCAATAAATAACCGCCATAGTGTAATGGCAATACCTTCAATCAAAGTGTTTTCGGAAACTAAATCAACAAAAGATTGAGCAACCATTGATGGAGAAGGGAGAGATACATGTGGCCATATTTCCAAGGAAAATACAATTTGCCAGATTATCACAAAAACTACTAAAAATGAGAATATACTAACGATATCCTTCATGTTTAATTTGAGATCTTTTTTTATATTAGTGTGAGTATCCATCTCATGAAAGCCTTCGATTATTAACTCCTCTCATGGAAACTCCACTCATTGCAAAATTCGATTGTGATAGGATAGCCATACCAGATAGATTTTAATTGTTTTGAGTCATAATGGAAATATAAATGGTTTCCATTATTTTTCTACTCTTTTTTGATCCTAAGAACAAGTAATCTTTTACTCCTTGGTGATGATAATGAAATAACTAGCTAAAAATTGAAACAGTAAGTGAGGTTAGAATATCAATCTAAGGAGGCTTTTGAATAATTCAGTTATAGCTAAACTGAAAAGCAATCACCTTATGTCGAAATCAACAGTTTAATGATACTCAACTAGGAATCTGTGTTAAAATTTGATTTATTGCACCTTGAAATACCGAGTAAGGTTGGGCGCCTACTATTTTTAGAGCAGGCTGTCCTGGAGAAATTAGTATGAATGTAGGGGTACTAGTTAATCCAATACTTTTTGCCAAATTATCGTTCGTAGTAACTAAATTTTCATATTTTTTAGAATCAAGACATGTTGAAAATTTCTTTACATTAGTGACACCAGCGTAAACTGCAAATTGTGTTAAACTATTTTTTGAAACCCATGGAGTGTTTTCTCCTTTTGAATTTGTATACACTTCATCGTGGTACGGCCAGTATTTGCCTTGCTCCGCGGCACAATAAGATCCTATAGCAGCTAGAGTTGATAACTTGTCTGATGGTCTGTCATTTATAACAAAATCTTTGAACAAGAAATTAATCATACCAGTATTAACATAATTATTAACAATTAGATCCTTGGTTTCTCTATGAAATCTTGCACAGAATTGACACTGATAATCACCAAATTCTACCAATGTTATATTTGCCTTGCCTGTTCCCAATGCAGATGCATTGTGAATGATCGGGTGAGTGAGCATGGTAATAAGGAGCTCAGGATTTTCAGGATTCTTGGGGGCGTTGCTTCGTCCCATAGTCAGAAATGCAGTTGTTGACCCTCCAACTAATACTGTTCCAAATATGATTGCCCACATTAGAGATTTTTTCTTAAATTTTTTAGAACCTGATTTTTTGACCTTCCGTTTCAATATTATATTCTTTATTTTAGTAGCATAAAAACCATGGTAAAAGAATATTACCTTAGCAATTCACTTACTTAAGTTAGTATATTTTTTATTCGTTATTTTCAAGAATAAGATAAGCCTAATTCAATTTTGGGATATATTAATTGTGTCCCAACACTGCCTACATAATTGACCATCTATATTCCATTTTGGTTTTGGGTTATACCTTAGAAGACCAATTTTCTTTCCACAGTGAACACAATAATTTATTTTTGTTTGATAAGCCAATTCTTTTTGCTCGAAGCATTTTTCACATAAAAAAATGTCATTCTCCATATTCCACTGCCATCTAGGTTTCTTTTTTTTCTCCGGTTCTATTTGTTTATTACAAATGAAGCACTGGTTTTGTTTTTTAATATTTTTTTCCTCCTCTTCTTTTTGTTTAATCACAAATTCCCTAGTTGTCTTCATATGACAGTCGCTACAAAGATAACCATCAATATTCCAAGATTTATCCGGTTTATATTTAAATTTAAGATCCTTATTGCAGAGAGCACAAGATTGAGGTTTCCTCAATTTCAAACATGATTTTTTTCAAGCATCTTGTAAAAAAATGTATCTTTTAGGTTTTTTACAAGCATCAATAATGAAATTGTAACTCAGTATCATCAAGTACAAACAAGGCGATTTTGAATCAAATAAGCAAATAATAGTCTATATTTACGAGGTATAAGGTAATAGTGTACGAATGATTACTAAACAATGTGATAATTGTAATAAAAAGGGAAAGAATTTCTATTGTGATAATTGCACCAAAATTGCTGAATATTTTGATGTCTATAGCTATTACACCACTACATCGTCAAAAAAGAATACCCAAATAGGTAGAATCAAAGCTTACACTTGGCATGATGTGTTAGAATACATCAAGAATAATTTTTTTTACGATAAATCTGATAGTCTTAGAATAGATTGTGAAAAAGACTTTGCATTCATAGAAAAAAAATCTACAGAGCAAGTTGCGGTAAATAAACGTACTAAAAAGCTTGCTGGAGAAGACCCTGTAGGTTACAAAATATATTTAAATAAAGAAAATAAATCAATTGAGTTTCACTCTAAGGTAAAAAACTTTTGGGATTTAACTACTGTTACTAATTAATTACTATTCTAAATAACAAAAATAGATTCAATCGTTTTTCAAATCTTTATCATTCTTCATAATTCAGGTATAAATTAAGAGCTTAATAATATCTCTTCCTTTTTTCCATATTTTTTAAATATTTTATCATACTTCATGGACTTTTCTGGTATCAGATTTCCATCATTGTCGTACATTTTTATGAAATTTGCACGCAATGCAATATTTCCTTTTGAATCAAAGAATCTTATGCTATACCCACTCATACCGCTCTGTCTGGTTTCTGTTACAAATCTGGCAGTTGTTACCTGTTCAAGATTCAAATGTATATGCCATGATTTATCTTCATATCCAATAGTGAGCCATTTATCAGATATTCGAATTGGTAAACCTCTTTCAGCCCTAACTTCACAGATCCCACTTCCGCTATTTATTGAAAACATAATATCATCCAGATCGAGTATATCAGAAAGTAGTTCTTTCATCAAGTTATAAGACATTAGTTGATATTATTAAAGGTAGAATATAAAAGTGTGAATAGCAAAAATTGTTTACTACTATTTTGCTGCATACAATAACAAGGCCTACGTAAAATTGAGATAGTTTTTTGAATTAATATCCGCAATTCTGAGAGGCTCTGGCAATCTTTCCTTATCTTTGATTATTTTTTGAACGATCTGTATTGCTTTTTTTAAACTAATTTTATGTCCAACGCTCACATAGACAGGTTTTTTCCCCTCTTTCTTAATTTCATATCCAAGAATAATTTTGTCATATTCAATAAAGTGATCCTGTCGTACAGAACCACATAAAAGACTTTTAGCAACTCCTATGGTAGGTTTATTAATCATGTAGCCAACATAGCTTGCTAATCCACACTTTCTTGGATGCAGTATTCCATGTCCATCAATAAGGAGAACATCAAAATTAGAGCCATTGTTTAATAATTTTAAGGTACTTAGTAAAGGTCCAGACTCTCTTAAGAAAAGTAGACCTTGAATATAGGGATATTTTACTGGGCATTTGAGGTTAACAGAATCTTTCACATCAAAAGAAGTATTAGTTATTACAGCAGAACAATATGCTTCATCATTTTTATAAGATACGTCTATTCCACAAATATTTTCCATAATACGTAAAGTATCATACGTAATTATTTCAGATGAAACTTTTTCTTGGAGATTAATTGCCCAAGAGTAAGCTTTTTCCATTATACTAATTTGACATCATGATTTTTAATGTTTAACTACTCTAAAATTGTTACCCCTGAAGAGGAAATGAAGACTCAAGTTCGATTATAAATCAATTCTCATAATTTGAGAGGTTGAGAAAAAAATTGTTTAATTCAACTCTATTTTGGAATACAAATTTATGGTTGCGAATTTATTAAAAGTTCATACTGCTAAGAATTCAATTTCCAGAGCCCAAAAAATCGTCTGGATTTGGAATTTACGTGGAATCTTTGCATAACATATTATATTAAATTCATTTAAAAGAATAACTGCTACTATCAAGTTAATAGGCACTTTATGTCCGTTATAAACAAGATGCAGCGTAGAATGCTGATTCACTTTAGTTCTTTCAGAAGTTCAAGGTAAGGATGTTTTTTATATCATAACTTGGATTACACTGCTGATATCTTATGTCAAACGAGCTTTCTGAAAGGAAATCACAAGAAGGATATGAATGGCAGATAACTGAGAAACTCAAGGAAACTCATGATGCTTTTACATACACGTTATTGCCAGTTACTAGCTCACAGAGATTTGAATTATGTATAGGCCAGTTTGTAACTATAAGTGCATTACTTAAGAGACCAACAGCATCAGGAGATTTTGAAGAGAATGTGGTTAATCGTGCATTTTCTATTGCATCGTCACCAACAAGAGATTACATCGAACTTACCATCAAGGCAGAGAAACCATATGGTTATATCAATCCTGCAACAGGAAAAGCGGATGCTTTTGCCGCTTATTTTAATGAGCAGTTCAAAATAGGAGATAAAATAAGGCTAAAATTAAATCCGACCAAAGAACATTTCTTATCGAAAGTAGGCGCTGGAATTGAAAAAAAAGTTGCATATTGGTCAGGTGCCAATGGAGCTCAGTCTGCAAGATGTTTGATTCAGCATATGGAAGACAAGAAAGACCCTGAATTAAGTCTTGTGCTTTTCTATAGTAACAGCAAATTATCTATAAACGATACAAATGGTAAGGATTTGAAAAATGATTGGTACCATCCCAATGAATCGTTGAATGTTATTTACTATAATTGGTTGATAGATATTGCAAAAAAACTTGAAAATTTCAAAGTGATTTTTACCTTTACTAGAGAACAAGATATACCTTCCACGTCACCAGACAATTTAAGGGTAACTTTTAGGAAAGGGAGATTCTTTTTGAATCCTGACGGCTCGCCTGAAAGAACATTGTCGAAATATAGTGGAAATGTTGAAACTGTATTTAATCCAATATGTGGTGGCAGTGGATTCATAAATGGTATTGTAAGGTTACCAAATGGCAAGATAGTCAAGGGCAAGGGGATAATGCAAAATTTAATGGAAATTGAAGGGGTAAAACCACAAAAGATGGATAAAGAACAATACTACTTACAGCAAGTCGGGGCAAATCACTGACTTATGATTATCATACTGAATAATCTCTCGGATAATACACTTTATTCTTACCAAAAAAAATGTCAGTCATTTTTATTAGTAAAAACAAGAAAATTTTTGATACGGATTATCATGGGCCTCAGGTACCGAAGTTTAAGCGACTATTAAATGAGAATTATTGAGCCTGATTAAGAAATATTACCTGATATTTTGCCTCAGAAAATGTACACTTTTTCTATTTTTGATGAATGGTTACTTAAGAAACAATATGAACATTTAGCTATAAAATATTTTGCCAACAGTTAATTGTATTACATTTAAAAACATAGCTACAAATGAATACGAAGAAGAATGTGTCAATTGCTGCCATTTTTGTTGCAGTAGCTATCATCTTTGTAGCGTCAAGTCCTCTAACAAATCTAGCATTAGCAAAAAAGCATGATGCACAGGATAATTCAGGGAGTATGAACTACGAAAATTTTCTGAATTGTCTATCTAACGCCAGTGGGTCAAATAGTCATCCAGCAGGAGACCAAATAGTAAACTGCTTTGTTGAAAGTGGTTATATCCAAGGAAGTTCTACTGCCAGTAACAGCGACAATGGCCAGGACGGATCTAACAACGCAGATGTAAGCGTACTTGATCATAACAGCGGCGATAGCAGCGGCGATAGCAGCGGCGATAGCAGCGGCGATAGCAGCGGCGATAGCAGCGGCGATAGCAGTAACAATAACTAAATTAGAGTATAATTGATACTGAAAAATCTACCCCTCTATTTCTTTTTGGACATTCAAATCTACTTTTCTCGACACTTTTTTGAGTTTCAAGTGCGAATATCAATCAATCCATTGTTTTTCAATTGTATTTACCGATAGGTAATCATCATAATTGCTGACTAACTTGTCCATTGCAGTTGTGTATTAGGTGATATTTGATAATAATTGACTTTTAGGATTCTATGTTGTATTTATTTTTCTAAATAAATTTTAATATCCTTTACCCTAAAATAATTAACATTATGAATCATCTTCAACCAAATCAATTTGATGGATTTTTGTCTAAAGGAAAAAAAGCTTTGGTGATGTTCTACGCAGATTGGTGTCCATTCTGTCAGAAATTCAAACCAATTTTTGAATCTTTTACAAGGTTAGTCAATAAAGATCTCAAATTTTTTGCTTCTATGATTAATGATGATGATAACCCATTATGGGACAGATTTTCAATAAATACTGTTCCAACTCTTATTGCATTTGATGAAGGCGCAATTATCTCTAGAAGAGAAGCAATAATGGGAATTGGTCTGAATGAATCAGACATTGATTCTATACTAAAAGAGATATCAGAATAATTTTACTATTAATTTTGGATTTATTACAATTAAGATTTTTTTCATAATTTATGTTATTTATTTGCAAATCGAATTATTTTAACTTTTAATAATTCCAATCTAGACTTTGTATGTCTGATGGGAAGGTCGAACCTACAAATCCGAGTGTCATAATCGCAGCTACTGAGAATAAACTAATTGTTTTCTTTTTCCATCTTCTACAAGCTGCAAGAGAACAACTATCTAATTTAAGTTTGTAATCTAATGACATAAATATCAAAGTTACGTCTGCCACCAGATAATCAATTTCATCAATGAAAAATTGCAGCATTTTTTTGGTATTAGAGATAATAATGTTGTCATTTTAAATACCAACGGCCCAGGAAAATTGTTAACCAGATGGATCGGATACTGCGATCATATGAATTTTCAAGCCGACCTAAATCTTTGTATCCTTTCCTTGCTTATTTCCAAATACCTCTTGTCTATGTCAAAACCTATGCATGAAATTCCTAATCGAAGAGATGCCAGTGCTGTTGAACCTATTCCTATGAATGGGTCTAGAACTACTTTACAGTTTTTGATTCCATGCAATTTGATACACATTTCTGGGAGCTTAGTTGGAAAAGTTGATGGATGCGGTCTCTGCTCTTTATCCCAAATAGTCTCATACGGAATGAACCAAGTGTTACCACGATCTCTTAGATCGTGAGTCGCTCTAATCCAGCGACCAATATTTGTTTTGTCTTGGTAAGGAACTCCGATAGACAGCTTGTCTAATTTGACATTACCCTGTTTAGTAAAATGAAAAATGAATTCTGAACAGTCATTTAGAAATCTATCGCTAACTAGAGGTTTAAAATGACCAACGGCTATGTCTGATGTTATAGTTGGGTAGCTGCCAATATCAGATTTTGGAATTGCTATAGATTTTATCCAAACTATAACGTTTTGTAATATAAAATGTTTTCTCATAACATTTGCAACGTCTAAAGGAATCCATGGATCCGAGGGTTTACTTCCGACGTTAATAAAAAAAGAACCTTTATCAGAAAGAACTTTTTTAACACCTGTGCCCACATCGGATAAGAATCTCAAGTATTCACTTCGAGGTAATGAGTCGTTATATCGATTATATCTCACACCTATATTATATGGAGGGGATGTAACAACTACGTCAATTGTTTTCTCTATTAATTGATTTTCAATTCCACTAATACAATCGCCATGGTATAACATGACAGAGATACCATTTGTCTTTAAGTCAGCAAATTCTACTGGTATATCCTTCCTAATTTTTACCCACCCTCTTTTATCATGAATCCAAAATTAAAGATATAAAGTATCTTTGAATTATATTGAATCGTACAAGATAGTAAAAAAAGGGATCAATAATTTAGTATGGGTTCTCAGATCATTACAAGATCATCTACAGATGATATCATAACAACAGCCTTGTTTTCGCCTAGACTTTTTTTCATCCTGCTTACAACTTCTTCAACAACAGCAGAATTTACTACAGTAGCCACAACTTTTCTAGAATTATACGTTAGCTCAACTGTACCGCTTCCTCTACCTGAAGCAACTCTTTCCTTATCTTTAGTTACCCCTTTTACGTCGTAGATTGTGGCTTCAAGATTCAAATCTTTGAGCGATGAAATAATATCACGTACATTTTCGGATTTTACGAGTACTGCAAGTCTCTTCATGGTCCTTGACTTTTTACCGGGAGTTTCTGCATATGTTACCTCAAAAGGCAAGCTCGTATTGTCTTTAACCATTTCTTAAAGTAGAGATGTGAAGTATAAAAAGATGACGTGTATATTAATGTCAAAATTGATTTAGTGTGCTGGTGTTGATACTGTATTTGATACAAGTTTTTTCTTTGAATATTTTAACATGTAATTTTTTGACAAAATTTAGGAACAATGATAATATTAGCATAGAATTGAAAAGAAATTATTTTAAAGTCAGTAGACGAAACTAAACGTAGAGTCTCTTGTTAGCTATTTAGTCATCCTATAGAAATCGATCTCGATTGACATTGTTCCAATTATTTTACACTTAAAATTGTTAGACATACAATGAAATACATATAACCGTTGATTCATACCAAAATCTGTCAATATGTTAACCATCAAGAAAAAAAAGCTTGGACAATCCCGATGAAATTCGTTCGTTCGATAAAGGAAAGATCGAGATTGCAAATATTGGAGATATGTTTATTGGTCGTGCGACACTTGAACCTGGATGGAGTTGGGAAAAGTGTGTAAAACCAATAGCAAAAACTAAGAGTTGTGAGGCACCTCATACCGGCTATATGGTATCTGGAAGGATCAAAGTTGTGATGGATGATGGGACAGAAGAAGAGTTTGGACCTGGTGATGTTGCCATTATTCCTCCAGGTCACAATGCTTGGGTTGTTGGTGATGAACCTGTAGGTAACATTGATTTTACTGGATACAAGGACTATGCTAAGAGAAATTAACACAATGAATTATGATTGTGCCCATCTAACCTGATAAATTTAGTTACCATTAGGCATATACAATTATTTATGACTTGGTTCCTCAATTGAATGGAATCATCATTCTCCGTATTCTAACCTTATTTTACTAAAATATTGTATTTTATATCTTGTAACAAAATATTTGGATTTAGATTAGACCAATTTCCTTTCGATGTCTAAGTTTGAAGCTATCTAATTCGCTATATCTGATATATCTGACATAAGCATAATATGTAGAATAGTCCAACAATTGATTATTGACAGATAAGATACTACTTTATGCCGCCGCTGTATCCACTATTATTGCCGGAGTATTACATCTTGCAATTGTTCCAATGTTTTTCAAGCTTATGACAATATATACTATCACATTCTTCGTAGTATCGGGTCTGGCTCAATTCTTCTGGTTCATACCTACTATCAAAATATGGATAATACCGTGGTATTATATTGGTATTGGTGGAACAATAATCTTGATCTTGTTGTGGGTAATTGCGGTACCTGGAAGTGGACATCCTATAGGTAAATTGGATTTACCAATTGAAGTTTCTCAGATCGTTTTCATAATTCTATGTATCATTATAATTAAGAAAAGCAGAGTGGAAATGAAATCATCCAGAGTGGAAAAGTAGACTTTCCATCCTATGGTAAAGTGTTGTCATAGAATGAAATTAGTTGGAAACATTTCTAGATGATTCTACTGTTGACATATGTTTATAAAATTGGCCGGATTATGTTGATATGTCTCATCTGTCCTTCAATGCAAACATCATTTCATTTCAAGTATGGATAAAAAATTTCCCGCAGGATCTTTAAACCATGCTATCTTAGGTTTGCCATGGAAAATACCCTTGTCATCGGTCTTTAGTTCATCTTCACGGTAAATTTGAAAATGTACTCCTAATTGAGTGAGATCATCAACTGTCTTCTCCACATTATCAACTGCAAAATTAAGTATCGTAAAAGTTGCAGGAGTGTGATCAGGTTTAGGGTATACGAATATCTCGTTACCTCCTACAAAATGCAAGCTTAATCCTTCCTCCGATTCTGACACCTCAAGTCCCAAAGTCTGACCGTAAAACTCTTTTGCCTTTTCTAAATCGTTTACTGAAAAACTGGAAAAGGCTTTCGTGTTATTGAAGTTTGTCATATAATGATAATGAAAAATAACTTTAATAAGAGTTATTGCGCGCTTTCGGTAGTAAGTCAAGCAAGAACAAGTCATCATCTTGTTATCAGATGCTGTAGATAATTGATTTTGCAATGCTAAAAATTTTAAATCGAATCATATGTTATTCTACTCTAAACAATGTCCAAAGTTAAAAACAAATGCATACTTTTCCAATTCTATTAATTAATTTCACAAGCACTTTTAGGATTTAGTATCGTCTTGCCATTTCTAGTCTTTTTTGTCGTGTCTTTTAGATTGTTAAAAATGAAATAGAATTCTGAATATCATTTTTGGTGGACTGCCATTAGAGTTGCCGACGATTCTGCACAAGTAAATCAAACAGTAACTACACTAAGTTATGATTTTACCTTTCTTAATTATAAAACAGCTTCAGATTTACCAAATTTTCTGATCAAGATAGGAAAATCTGTTTTGGTTATATATAATGGTGCTGACATTGTTGGTAATTCAGGGTAATTCACGGATTGCCTTATCCCGAAGCAAGGACTAACTTCTGGTAGCCAATGGATTTATGCGCTATGTCTAGATTTCTGAATTGTAGCTGGAACGGTTCAGTCCTGAAGGTTACTTACCAATATTGTCTGTGGATTTGATCTTTGCAATTCATAACATGTAGGACAAATCATACTTTCAAACCAGTACTTTATTGAGCTAGTTTTCTTTTCGCACAACTCACATCGTACAAGGTTAAACATTTCTTGATTATATTAGATATCATCTTATATAAAACTTTACTAGTAGATTTAGATTGATATCAACACAATATAAAGAACGAGTTAAGCCACATGTATACTATGGGCGTTTATTTTTGTATTAATAGGATCTCTCGAGCCATTGCATCCTATATTACTCAAGAATGCTAAAAGCAAAATATTGATCCCACGATTGTCTGAATGAATTTCTCTGGCATTGTCATAATAATCTCATTTGCTGCTTTCCAGCCGGTATAATGACATGGAATGATATATTGCGGATCTTGCCTTTTTAGTTCAGCTATTGTAAACGAAATCAATTCTTCATATCCCTCACCTGATAGATGAAATCCTCCAATAACAGAATATATTTTCTTGATACCAGTAATTTCCTTTGCATAATTTATAGTGTTTATTATTCCAGCATGGCCGCAACCAGACAGAATAATTAGGCCCTTACCCTTTACGTTCATTATTAATGCTTGATCATCGTTGACTAAAGAATCTGGTATTAAATCAAATTCGTTTTTTTCTTCTTTATATTGTAATGGAAATCCTTTTTCAAATTCAGTAATTCTAGGAATTTGTCCAGTAATCATCACTCTATTATTGTCCATGAGCCTTTCATTCCTAGGAAGAAAAGTTATTTTGTCTATTTTTCTTATTATCCCACCAGCCTGCAGTATTTCTTGCTCATTTAAGAAGTCCATTCTTGCTTTATTACCATTTGGAAATACAAGCCAACGTCTTAGAAAAGCATCAGGGTGTACTACGATTTCTATTGGCTTTTTTATTCTTTGTAACGTACTAATTAGTCCGGAAATATGGTCAAAATGTCCATGGCTTAATATTATTGTCTCAATATCTTGTAGAGTAATCCCTAACACATCTGAGTTATAAATAATGCCATCTTTACTGACTCCTGTATCAAAAAGAAATTTGTTAGTCTTTATCTTGTTACCATAAAAGTATGATATTTCTAGTAATGCTGAAAATCCATGTTCGGCTATCGGGGATCTGGTAATCATCTGTCTACTTACGATCGGTGGGCGTTCTACTATGGATGAACTAGGCAGTAATCTATCAGTAATATTGTCTACTAGAATAGTTATTTTTACGCTATCAATTTCTTGGAAATTCATCAATTTTTGATTTAACAGTAAATCAATTTAATTAATGTAGTTGATTGGCTGATTCCATTATTGACAAAAGATAATAGTAAAAATTTAAAGAGTTGACGTGTCTACCTTTTGTATTGAGTAAACACAGAGTGCAAGAACTGATTTCAAAAGTATTCATTACAATAATAATCTGTCTAGTCCTACTATTGACACAAGTGACATTTAACAGTCTCTCAAAATCCTTCGCACAATCGGGAAATGGAGATGCACATCATACATTGTTAATAAGGCCTGTCCAATTTGGACCGTTGTCCGAACTTTCCTCGTCTCAAAAAGCAGCTTCAACAACAAAAGCGTGTACAATTACTCCAACTTCCACCAGATTAAATGGAACACCACAGCAGATCGAGGGACCATACTTTGTAGACGACATGCCAAATCGTTCCGATATCAGATCAGATACTTCTGATGGTTCAGTACAAGATGGCATTCCTTTGCGTCTAGTAATTCATGTATATGATGTTTATGATGGTTCTTGTGTTCCTCTTAGAGGTGCAAAAGTAGACATTTGGCATACAGATTCTCAAGGAATTTATTCAGGAGTTAAAGCCATGGGGACTTTAAAAAAGAACTTCCTTCGAGGATCCCAAATTACAGACGATGAGGGGGCCGTTGAATTTTCTACAATATATCCAGGATGGTATGAGGGAAGAGCCATACATATCCATGATAAGGTTCGTATGTTTAATGGAACAGAGACTGCCTTGGAGTGGACAAGCCAGCTTTACTTTAACAATTCCATGAATCAACAAGTACACAAACAAGCGCCATACAGTAATCACGGTCCTCCCCAAACGACAAATGAAGAGGATGTTGTTTATAGTGGAGCCTCAGCTGATGGACTAATCCAAAAAGATAGCGGAGAAAAGCTGATTGTCAATTTGACTAATAACAACTCTGGCTATGTTGGAGAATTCAACATTGTACTAAATGTAGAATAGGATGGGCGACGTCAAAGACAAGTCTCAATTTAAAGGCTTTAATGATCTTGAAAACTATTTATTTCAAATTTGTATGTGTTCGGTATTATAGCAGGGCGAATTTATGATGAATTTGAAGCCTACAAAACATTATTTTGTTTGTCATGAGGTTTTAGGCGTTCATATTGCATTCTAAATAATTCTATAACTCCTCTGACATCTTCTTCACCATTAATCCCCTTGCTTACCCAGCCTGATTGAGGGAGAGTATGATGTGGAGAAGCACGTCCTTCTTCAATAAGCTTATTTCTAATTTGCATTGGAAATGGCAAGTCGGCTAATGTATCATCATGTACATGTCCCATCTCTCTATTTCCTATACGAAACTCGAGACCACCAAATCGATGTATGCCCGAAGTTACTCCGTCCCATTTCATTAATTCTTCTTGAATGTTATCAATTATCTTTTATCGTTCCTCCAATGGGACTGAATTCAGTTTTTATTGTGTATTAGAGTTCTCAATGCAAAACACAATGTCAATCATTAGCATATTTATACTTCATACACTTTCTTCAATGCACTAATGTCAAGCTTGCGCATCTGTAGCAATGCTTTCATAACACTTTCGGATTTCTTCCGATCCTTGTCTTGCAACATTTTTATCAAAACAGTAGGAACAACTTGCCACGACACTCCATATCTGTCCTTGAGCCATCCACATTGCTGCGCCTTCTCATCCCCAGCTTCGGAAAGTTTTTCCCAGTAATAATCAACTTCTTCTTGTGTTTCACAATAGATTTGAAAGGAAATGGCTTCATTGAATTTGAAAATTGGTCCACCATTCAGGGCTAAAAATTTTTGTCCCTCGATCTCAAAATCCACGGTCATTACAGTTCCTTCTTCTTTTCCATGAATTTCGTGTCCTTCTTTTCCGTAGCGAGTAACGTTACCAATCTCCGAATTTTTAAAAATAGATGTATAAAACGATGTTGCCTCCTCGGCATTGTTGTCAAACCACAAACATGGACTAATTTTTTGCATTTAAAGTTATGATCTATTAATTGCTATAAATACATGTTTGTATTAGTCATTAGTCCAACATGCTATAAATAATAGGCTTACGCATAGATTTTGTTTGGAAAACATACTGTTGTCAAATAGCAGGGCATATTTTAATTTCATCTCTATTGGGTCGAAGTATACAAACGAAGTTGTTTAACGAAGTTTACCAACAGGGACCCATTCGATTTATGAAATTTTGTAAATCACAATCAGCTGAGGAATTGCTAAAAATAGACATGCAAAGAGCAATCATAGATTATGTTACCTTCTAAGGTAATAGAATATTTTTATAGTAATCATATGTATAAGGAATTAAAAATTAACAACTGATGGGTAGGAGTTAATTTGATTGGATGAACAAGAAACAATCAATTTCCCACCAGTTGTTCTGCGTTTTGGAAGCGTTGTAACTAATTGTGCAACAAATTATAAAATGGTTTAAGTAAAATATACTTGAGTTATAGTAAACTTTGTTTTCAATTTTGCTTAAATAATGATCAAACGTACTCATTTCTGAGATCGTATAGTTAACCAGCAACACCTTACATTAAACAACAATTAGGACAATCAAAAGAAGAATTGCTTGTCTGACATTTTGGTAAAAGATGGATTTGTAAATAATGATGTAGTTGGTTTTAAAATTAGAATAACTGATGAAGGTAATAAAAGAATAAGAAATAATCAAATGTAAACATGTTTTTGTTATGAAATTTATTATTAAGTTGAATCTTTGTTATGAAATCTAAGAATAGTAATCTATTTATTAAAAAATCAGCTAAAATTTTAGATGTTCAAAGGCGAATTATATAGAAGTAAATCAAATCCATTCAGAATTAAAATTGTTGGGATATCCTCTGATAAGGTAAAAGTTCGGAAACTTACAGACGATGATTTGGAGGCTGGAGGTGTGACTCACTTTAACTATGACGACCTTATGACTAGGATTGAAAGTGGTGAATGGCAATTAGATTATAAATAATTTTGGAGAAGCTCACAAATATCAAAATCCCTACAATTGCAGCAAATAGGTCAAGGTTATATTTATGGCATTTCGTTACCAATAAGTTTTGTTCGATTGATGTCTCTTACAAAAAGGGGACCTTGTGAAATGCAAGATTGTAGGGCATAAACTACTGGTAGAGAAATTTGTTTACCATCCAGAAAGGTTAGATGGTTAATGATAATAGTAATGGTGTAATTGCTATGAGATTCAGTCCTATAAAACAGTTCTATAAAACAAAACAATATTATATTTGACAATTATCGTTGATGCGTTAAGAGATCTTAGTTAAGGCAATCATATATTATATCAATAGTTTCCAATTTCACATATGGAAGACTTGTGTCAAGTCTGCAATAAAAACGAAAAAGAAGTATATCAACTTGATTTTGAAGTATGTTATGATTGTTGGATGAATGAAACTAATCCTAAAATTTCTAACTGACTACGTTACCTGTTAAAAGCACGAAATATTTTTATATTGATGGTATATGCCAACTTTTATCTGAAAAAGCATAAATTTTCAAACGATGATTTCCATAAGGTGCATTAATTAAATTATTTCTCGAGGCATATTGGTGCTGGAATGGCTGCAATGATGTTTCCAGCCATAGTACCAATGGTTCTAGTTTACAGTAATCTCGTTACCAATAAACAATCTGAGTCGACCGAAGTAATTATACAGCCGAAATTCTCCCATATTTTTAAAGTCATATTATTTATTGGAATGTATCTTGTAATTTGGGCCCTATCAGGAGTAGGCCTTCTATTGGGTTGGTCTGTTCCTATAAATAGTCTTGTTACGCTCCATGAGAACAATATTCTCGGCATAATATCTGGCGGAATACTGATTATTTCTGGTATTTACCAGTTTACTCCTTTAAAGAACAAATGTATAGGATACTGCGAATCCCCATTGAGTTTCTTTATGAGAAGATGGAAAAATGGAATAGTTGGGGCAATTAAGATGGGAATATATCATGGTCTCTATTGCCTTGGATGCTGCTGGCCATATTTTCTAATTATGGTGGCTCTAGGATGGATGAATCTTGTATGGATGAGCTTGTTTGCAATAATAATTTTTGGTGAAAAGATCTGGTCGAAAGGAATATGGATTGCAAGATTTGTTGGAATCATTTTGGTTATATTGGGAATTTTAAGTAGTCTCGGTTTAATTGTACTCCATGACAGTATGATGGTTATGAATAATCAAAACATTAGAGAAGAAAAAAAGATAATGGGGGAAGACAAGGAAAATACTACTCTTAATGAAGATAAATCGGATTTGGATAAGAAAGATGTTATGTCGCCTGGAATGAATATGTAATTCTGTTTTCAGTCCAATATGACTGCTGTTAGTTTAGAATCAAAAATAAAGGATTAGTATCAGCATAATTCAAAACTAAATTGAGTTAGGGGTCTGAGGTAATGGACATGCGCTTTCTGTGGCTTGACCTTGTAAACGATAGTTCTTTGTATGTCATGTGCTTTTGTCTAGATTATTTTCCTTTATGAACACATCTGACCTAAAGGCATTAAAGAAAAAAGGGGATCCTGAAAATGATAATGGTGAAACTGGTCCCTGAGTCATAAACGAATATTTTCGGGTTTTTGTATTAAATGAGCTTGCTGGATCCGTAAATGTCCTATAGAGATCGATGGCTTTTTCATCCGATACTATTTCTCTAAGTGTGATTAAATCGCTACCTAGTGAAAGTCCAAATCCGAAGAAAATGATTCTTAATTGCTGAAGTATATCCCTGTGAATACTAGATAATGATGTGCTGATAAAGAGCCATCCTAAACCATACTTTCTGGTGGTCCTTACTGCATCTAGCAAAGTTGTCCTCAATTGTTCAAGGTTCGAATCCACAAACTCGTCTTTCCTTGCATATCTATGGGCTTCATCCAGCACAACCAGCGTATTTAAGGAAGTATTCTTTTGCCAAGTTCTTTCTCCCAGGCGAACCAATCCTCCAAGTAACCGCTTAAGTATTAAAGATTGGATAGTTGTATTCCAATATTTTAGCTGCATTTTGTGGGCAGTTTGTTCAGAAAGATCTACTACAATAAGTGGTTTTAAATTCCAAGAAAATTTCTCCAAAAGACCATCTATCGTTATTGCATCTCTTCTATCTTCAAATAGACTACAAATTGGAGTCCAGAATTGAGAGTACAAATCATCTAGATTTTTTTGATCCAAGCTAGAAACTAGATTATTTAGTCTCTTTCTTGGTTCTAGAGTTGAAAATATGAGAATCTGAATTTCTTCTTTACGTAATTCATTTATGAAAAGATCAAATGATTCTTTTTTTATCAGTTTAGTTAATGTTATTTTATTTTTCAGTTTAGGTATTAATGCGTCTATTGCGTATCTCCTATTTGCGCCGTTAATGGTTAGCTGATGAAAGAATTGTGATTGCAATAAAATTTCTTCAAACAGTGTCCACCTATCCAAGATGAGATTTCTAACATTTATCGTTTGGACTTCTTTATTTAATGAACTTAATAATTTTTTCATATTCAAATAAGAGTCGTAGTTCTGGTATTCCTTGTTCGTGTTGTTGTTATAGTCATTTGTAAAACTCTTTGAAAACTCTCCGACAGGGTCCAGAACCAACAATCCCATCTGTGAATATTTAGAATATGCAGTAAGAATCATCTTGGCCAAAGTTGATTTTCCAGATCCAGTTATCCCGAAAATTCCTAAATGATAGGCTTCACCAGCACCGTTTTCACCATAGTCAAAATGCTTGAACCACATTGGCAATTTAGTTTTGGATCCATAACTATTACCCAAATAGAATAAATTGTTCTTTTGCTTTTCTAAAATAGCACTTAAGATACTGTCATTTACCTGATAAACATATGTTCCTGTAGGTGGAACGGTACCTAATAAACTCGGTTCAACTAAATTCTCAGAACTAGTAAAAATAGCGCTACATAGTAACTTTCCTATATGTACATCCTGTATGCCACTAATTGGATTGACTGATCCTCTTTTTCTTGCTACAGATTTTATCGTAGGATCCTCCAATAAAAAGTTCTTTAACGTGATTTCTATAATTTGACCAATTGCATAATGATTCTTGGAATCCTGTAAGTATTTAAAAATGGCCAATTCTCCCACAAGTTGTCTTGTAACGGAAGATTCTATTACGTCTAATACAAGTTCAATAGTCGAAGATGGTGATCCAATTGTTCCCAATATGGAACTGTTTTTTAGCAAATAATTAATTTTTTTATCAACCGTATTTTCTAAACTTATTTCCATATTTATGATCCCCCTTCAGTTCTGTATGAATGCATCAGAAAAAATATATCTTTTTCACTATGATCATCTAGTTCATTCATTTGTTTCATTATGATTTGTTTATAAGCTGGAATAGCTGGTGCCATATGTTTGACAATTCTATCAGCCATATAAAGTGGGAAAGGTTCCATTATAGTGGGTATTTGACATTGATTTTTTACATTACTTAAAACAGTACTTAATTTGACTTCATCACGAGCTATTGCTGATGGCATCTCAATTCTCAATGCAGGACACCATGAATGCGGTTTATAGTAAACTACACATAGGTTTTTTATTCCTAAAATTACTTGTTGCATCAAAATTGTTAGTTCTTCATCTTCATATGGCAATCTTATATGCCATCCTTCTTCGTTTGTAAATAATTTTGGACGTGTAAATTCTCCGGGATTCAGTATCAAAGTTAGAATCGCTCTATCGTCATAATTTTCAGGCCAATGGAGATTTTTACCTATATCGTTCCTTGATGTATACTTTGGTATTCCCAGATAATATTTGTCAGTATTTTCAAATTCCAAAATTTTCTTGTAAGAAATCAAAAAATCTTTGAAATCTTCCTTGATTTTGTCTGAAGACTTGGTATTAATATTTCCTATAAAATTGATTGCTTTGTACATATGGATTAATGCCGTCGTAAGGGATCCATCAAGATATATGATATCGTACTGGGCACTTGCTCCTAATTTGATTTCCATTTCGACCATAATAGCTCTGGCTGCAATCATGTTTTCAGGATTGTGTTTTTCTGGACTAACAAACACGTCATGATCGGGGGCAACCTTTTTTCCATTCTGTAATTTTTCATTAATACCTTGTACCCCGACGGCAGCTGCAAATAGTAAATCGCTTCCCAAGAGACGATCTATTGCATAAGCACCATCTACTCCACATGAAAATAATGGTCTAGTATTTTCAAATTTAACATCATTATCTAGTAGTCCTGTTTGACCGAGTTGCACGCGCAATTTTTCTCTTTTACTATGGATATCATGAAGTGAGCTTTCAAGTATACCTCCAATTTCGTCAGTTTTCTGTAACATTTTTTCTACTAATGAAGCAGGAATCTCTAAAAAAGGCGGAGAATCGACTTCATACATAGATTTTCAACCCAACAGACTCAATTTTGCTAATAAGGCGTTAAAATAAGACAGTTTTTGAATAGCGATTGATATCGATTCTATATATACAGTTATACTCATTTTATGCCATATAGTGAGAATGAACTTAGCTTTATGCCTTTCTAATAAATCCTAGATTTTGCCGTTTTTGCGACATTTAATCTATGCTCTGCACCCGTATTAGTTCGGAAGGCTTTTCATTGAATTGGTGTTCATAAATGATATGAGACCTCAGTTTTTTTTAACTTTTAGTACATCCGGGAAATCAGATAGAGTTTATATAACATTACTGTTCAGGTAAATGCCCAAATTGAGGAATGATAGCCTTGAAAGTCATCGAGGTGTGGCATTAATTATCTACTAACAATAGAATTGTTAGTATTGTAGATGACGAGCTGGATATTACTGATCTTTTTCATGATGCGCTATGTGGGAATATCGATGGGATTTTAGTTGCTACTTTCAACGATCCTGTGACAGCTTTAGAACACCGCTGAAAATAAAGATACCTACACTCTGGTTATTTCTGATCTAAGAATGCCAGGTCTTAATGGTTTGGAGCTACTGAAAAAGTTAAAGGGTTTAAATCCTAATGTAAGAACGATATTGATGAGTGCTTATAATTTTGAGGAAGATGAACTATTCCAAACATATCTATTCAGAAACCTGTTACTATAAATGAGTTATGTCAAAGGGTAAGGGACGAATTTCAAGCCTATCAATTGGTTTCACATTTAAAATAAATTCAATAGTCCAGGTTTAGCAAAATTGCTTTAAAAATTAATTTTATAACTATCTTAATATTGGCATGCGTTAAATCATCATCCCCAATAAAAATTGAAATAATTTCCTGTTACTTGTCTTGGTAAGCCAGATTTTTTGACACTAAGCCGTTCACATCATCATTTAGATATTTGATCCAGTAATTTTTTAAGTATTGAATCATTTGTTATAATAGTGAATGTTAAAGTTACCGCACTCTTAACAGTTATTGTAATATCATCAATATATATATTTTAACGAATTCATATAACATACTATTCGCTGATTCGGATAAGGATTTTTGTTACGACCAAATTGGTGATGGTCACTTCTGCTTTGATACTAAAGAAAAGTGTAAGCACGAACAGAAACATGATAAAATAGCAGAAAGTCATTGCTATAAAGAAGATTAACTTTTGCCCACCGAAATTGTATTTTTGACTATTCACTTATGCAGAAAGCTCTCAATTCACTGATGGACTATATGTTCTTAAAACCTTAATATTCAATTATTTTGAACATATGACTAATTACTGCTGAATCTTTCGAAATATACCCTTAATGAAAATCAATATAGTTTAATTGTATCTATGTGAAACATCATCGCTAACTCTAATACGAGTTGCTGAGTTATTGCAAAATATGTATAATAAAGAATCTTGCAGAGGATGTGGAAAATATTTAATTCCTTCTGCTACTTGTAACATCTGTAAGGAATATGTTTATTGGATTTGTAATAATTGCAATGGAATAGAAGAGGTATTTCATTCGCATAATTACTGCAGACTCTCATTCAGTAAAGACTTGGACAGTTATAAATCCATTATTGATAAATCTGCTTTATTTTGGTGTGCTTTAGAAGTATGGTATTGAATCCGTAAGATAGAAGTTAATTCCAATCGGAGAACATGTTTGTAAGTTATCACAATCATTATTTTTGGGTTTTCTAATGTTTCTCTTCACCATATTATTTATGCAATCGCATAAAAGCAATCATATTGGAACGGGCATGGAGGGATTCAGCACAAAATTATCTCTAAAAGAGGATTCAGATACATCAAGATATTAAAATTCTACACTCTTACATTGGGGCCAGCGGTTTGTTAATTAAATTGAGATCAATTTAGAATTTACATGTTTAAGTGATTGATTAATTAATCAATTAATTGATTAATCATATACCTGTATTTTCCTAGCACCAACCTCCTGTACCATATAAAAATCACTAGCTATTTGAGTAATATCTCCAGTAGCTATTTTGTCGTGACTTCTTTTTCTCTTAATGCTATTCTAAATGGACTTTTCTCCTTTTCATTAAATTTAAGCCAAATCTTACCCACGTTGACAATATTCTTAAATTCACATTCCCATACTAAATTATAGACAGTATCTAGTGCCTGTCTACTGATTTTATTTTTCCTTACAATAACAGATTGAATATCAGGTTCGTTGCAAAAATATATTCTTACTCTCATAGATTCTTGCTGTTACGTTGTGGGGACCAAATAACCTCACCGACTCAACCCTTCGCTTTTCGGACGACCTTAGTAATCTTCTGGTTCCATATTCCATATGTTTAGTTTATCAGGATATAAAAGGCATAAGAGTCTAGACCCAAGGGGATGAGAATTGCTTTTGACTCAATTTTTGAGCCCAAAGGGGTTTGTATTTTAATTTCAAAATTCTTCAGGGCTGGACCAATCAATATAGTCGTCGGATACATATTCGTTTTTGTGTCCTCTTGGACATGTATGGGAGGTTGTACCATGAATAGCTGAGAGTCGTGAATAGATCTAAATGGTCATGGTATTATTCTGATACACTTTTTAATTAGTGTGCACAATGTATTATTAAATATGGTGGATCTGATTTATGGTCGTGGAATAACGGATATTTTTCGTGAGATTCCTCTATACGTTACCATATTCAAGAAATATGTTAGTATCAAACTCTTTCACACGAAACCAGCATTGTATGGTTCAGCAGATATTATCAATATTTGTAATCTTCACTGCTCTCACTGCTACTGGTGGTTAAACAGAAAGGAGGATAATCACGAATTAAGTGTAGAAGAGTGGAGACAGACGATTAGAAAAACCTTCAAGAAGCAAAAGCTATTTGTAGTCACATTAGTTGGCGGCGAGCCAACAATGAGGCCAGAAATAATAGAGGTATTTTGTGAAGAAATGCCTAAGAGGATATGTGTGGTCACAAATGGTTATTTCCCACTGAAGAGATTTGACAACCTTTACTTCTACTGGGTATCATTAGATGGAACTGAAAAGGCTCACGATAAGATTAGGGGACAGGGCTCCTACGCCAAAACTAAAGATAACATTCTAGAGTATATTAAGGGCCCTCCTCGCAATGGAAAACCTGCTTGGAAAGATATTTGGATTACAATGACTATTAATTCTCTTAATTATAATACTGTGAACGATTTGACAGAAGAATGGAAAGGAATAGTTAACAAAATAGGTTTTCAGTTTCATACTCCTTTCATCAAAGGGGATCCTCTGTGGTTAGAATTCGGGGAATTACGCAACAGCATAGTAGATGAGCTTATACATATTAGAAGGAAATATCCCGAGTTTGTGATAAACAGTGAGAAGCAACTGTCATTGATGAGAGGCAATTGGGGTGGTACTGGCACAACACCTGTCCAATGTCCGTCATGGGCAATCCTCTCTTTGGATCATATGGGAAGGAGTAAACAACCTTGTTGTATTGGTAGTGCTGATGCCAAGGCTTTAAAACCCATTTGTGAAGACTGTGGACTTGGATGCTATTCTGTATTGGTTGCAAACGGTATCCAAGGTAGCTAGAACATGGCCTTTTTATAACTGCAATAAACTCCTATAGTTGGAAATGATTCGATTTTTCAAAGGACAAGATATTTCTTTACTAATAGAGTATATTAAAGAAATGTTTAGGATATATCCACATTATTTCGAGTGATTTCCAGATAAAGAGACATAGAACTTTATACTATCAATACGTTCTTAAGAGGATGATACTAGTACAACTTATGATCAGTATTGAAACAAATTGTGTATTTGCATGCTCGACCAGGAACAAAAATAGCTATATTTGTGTCAACTACATTATCAGGAAGTTCACCTAATTGAAGACTTTGCAATATGTGAAGGCCTTTACTGCTCAGCCCAAGCAAAAAAGTAAATTCTGTGTAATGTGTGCAAATGTAGCAACACAGATAGCATGCTTTGAGGTTGGAGATAATGTAACGGTCATTGAAAAATACTGTGATACTTGTATTAGTAATCTTAAAATAGGTATTTAATTCCTATTTTCATTTATTAATTAAAGCATGCATCATTAATTGCTGTTGTAATTCACACCATAATTAACAATTGATACTAACGTTTAATAATATTTCGACTTTAAATATCATTTTAGAGAAAATTCGCTGTTATTGATCTTTGTACGGGATTGGCAAATAATTGCTAAAATTAAAGCATGAATTAATACGCGATTGAGGGTTGATGCCAAGATTTTTATGGAATGGTTTTCAAATAATAATTGTTTATTTTGAGAAAAAGAATTGAAATGATGGCAAAGTCAACATCTGCCAAGAATGGTCATGAGCGCATCGTTACAAACAGAGACAATATCAGACATTTGGAATATTTTAATAATGGTCAATGGCGGCATAGTGACAAGTGTAAGTTGTTTACAAATAAAGAGTGTACGTTAAAGTAACTTAACAAATCTTTACAAATAAATTTGATAAGGGCGGGTCATTTTGAGGCTTTATACGATTGCGTTGTACTGACACATTAAGTGTCCATATTCCAACTTTTGCTAACATTAGTTACAATTTTCCATGTTCTTATTACAAATGATAATGTCAATCAAAAAGGTAAAAAGTACCAATAGGGCGGTAAAGATTTACTAAATTGCAAGATGATGTGTATGATGTGTATACCAAGCTTGAGCTAAGATGTGATATGATACATCGCAACCTTAACCTGACAATGCCCAATTTCTGAGACTATCGCAAAATTCCTTCATTTCCTCTACACTTAATAGTTCATTCATATAGTTTTCATTCATATAGTTCAACTCATACGGTATGTAGTTAGTTTTTGAAGGGAATCAGTCACATACTCTATTATGCTCTTAATTCTAACAGTGCTGGCTGAAATTAATGGATAAAGTTTATCTGCCTGAAGAATGCGCTAGATTATATACTTAGTTGTAGTATATTACCTAGTATTGAAACAAAATAGTTTTCCTATGAGGGATTGGCATGTTAAACATATGGAACAAACTCTTGTTAGATTTGTCACAGGTCTATCTGAGAATGCAACACGGTGGGAAAAAAGGCTGAATAAGAAATATGGCAGAATCGGTAAAGTATGTAAAAGACTAGAATATGATATAAAGCACGGCGTGGAGAAGAAGCAAGTTTATTCATTTTTGCAATCAATTAGAACCGATCCTTCTTTTTCTGACGTTAGGAATCGTGAAGGTTCAATGATAAGGCTGGATGAGATACAAGAATATTTCAAAGAATCACCATATATGATCTACGACAAGTAAAGCCATACTATTAGAGATGGACGACCGCTAATTAAATAAGATTATTGATTTATGCAGACCCTAATAAATACCCGTTATAGTTCGGGCTCAGTAATATGTGACGATATCGGAGTTAAAACTAGATTTCTGTAAGTTATTCGAAAGTAAGGCTTTAGGGTTTATGGAATCTGTTTATACAAGTTAAAATTGAAATTATGAGACGCTACCAATTATAGGAATAGTAATATTAAATAAAGCTTTTAATCCTAATTCTAATTTCAAATTATTAATAAAATAATGTAACATTAAAATGTCAAACGAACCAAGATTTGAAGATATAGGTTTTCGACTTGCCATGTATCTTAGACGATCTGTCAATGAAAATTTGAGAGAGGCGGTATCCTTACGATTATCTATATTAGTAAGGAAATAGTAAAATTATTCTAAATATGGCTTCAATAGATGAGCATATAATTCGATGTAGTGAATGTGGAAGAAATTTGATTGTAAAAGATATAGTTAACAACGGAGTGGCATTTTTAAGTCATCTGAAAGTGGATCATGGGATTACATATTCTGTTCAACGTATGACACAAACAAGGATTAAAAGCAAAAAATCTAACGATAACGATTACGAAGTTAAGTTTTTCTCTTAAGGTAATGAGAGCTCTTCTACGGAGCTACTTTATATTAAACCATTTTTGACTCAATTTTTTGGCCTGATAAATTATTTCATTTTGAGATATTACTAAGATTTCGACCACTTTCTCATCCATTGCAATAGTGTAATGATAGATTCCATTAATTCCTGAAATAGTTTTTACACTTTGCTTTAATAAAGAAAGAGGAAGATTGGAATCATATTCACATTTCTGGTCACGGTTCTGGTAATTAAATTAAAAAGATAATTGAGGACAGTAATTCGAAATTACTTGTACCGGTATGTACTGAACATGAAGAATTTCACAAGAAATGGCACTCCAATTTTTTCCTTTCTGCTTGACATTTTATCCAGTACTTTAGGCCCAAGCATGATTATTTAGTTTCCAAATGTGCAAACGGTATATTTTAAAGGACACAACCTAGCATAAATATGATATCAATGGTTAGTAAGTCTGATAATTGCGCTCAATGTCATCATCGAAGAGAATTTCATGTTTCCGACAAACATGGATATAATTATTGTCTAAAGTGTACTTGTAATGGATTTGAACTTTGAGTATGAAGAGCTATAATATCAAGTAAGAATATAATTTAATCCATAATTATTTTCATAATACTTTTAATAATTCAGTAAAGCTTCTCATTTTATGAAGCATGATCCGTGAACGGATCGGGCGAAATGGGAGCATTGGAAGCGTTTACGAGGAAACAATGAGCCCAGATAATGGTAAGAGTGCGGATAGAAGAGCAATCGAGATTATAGTATTTCTGATTGCAGTTCTAATTGTGCTTGGAGTATTATCTAGCCTATTATGAGTAATTTAGTTTTTATTTATTTTCTACAGGCACCAGAGGGATCCTGTTATCCATGCCAATGACTACATTGATTTAAAGTAAAGACAATCACATACCCTACAAGGATGTTTGTTGTCTATTTGACCAACATAATATACATGTTGGTTTTTAAGATGTAGACAATACGTGCAAGTGTCATATTGTCTCATTGAAGCAATAGTAGAATTATAAGGACATAAACGTTTGGAATTCTTAACTAAAAGTTGGTATCATTTGGTTACTTCCCCCGACTCTAACATACGTTGCTATCAAATTCGTTCCGCTCACCGCACTTTGACAGTGAGTTTTCTTTAGCATTTTATCTTGTTTCTTTAGTCTGTTAACTAATCCGGACCACTGTTCTTTTTGATTCTGCATCCAAGGAGAATTTTTTCCACTTATTTTTTTAATTAATAATTAAACTATATTGATCATTTATTCATGCTTGTGAGTTTATGATTTGCAAGACCTCTATCATCAAATCGACCCGATCAGTCTTTTTATATTAGTTCGACTACAGTTATCACAAGCATTTGCCATGACTTGGTGGCCAGTCTACACACATTCCATGAGACCCACCAGTTTCAATAAGCAAAGAAAAGATAGGTTTTAATCGGATCAAACTTCTATATTATAATGATGAAAGCGAAAAAGCTACATTGGTTACAATTATCACGTTAATATTTGCTATAACAACCGGTTCAGTCGGTTTGGCATGGGGTGATTCTGACAAAGATTATTGTTAAGACCAAGTTGGTGATGGTCATTTCTGTTTTGATACTAAAGAAAAGTGTAAGCACGAACAGAAACATGATGATATAGCAGAAAGTCATTGCTATAACAAAGATCGAAATTAATAGGGGGTTTCTTTGATTTATTGGCTAAACTATTAATAGATTTTCGCTGATAAAATGGATTGTTTGAAGTTTCAGCAAAGTCTTGCAGTATTCCTTCCTTTTTTACTTGGTATATTGGTACTAATTGACTAATTGACCACAATCGTGTCACTGTTTCCATAGATCATGATCGCTTGGAATTGGAATTGATTCTCTTGGTAAGTAAACCCTTCCTCTTAAAATAGAATCCTAGCCTTGTTTCTTATATTTAGGGTTCATGTTTTGAACCTATCATTCCATAGGTTTCTTTTCTTGTAATTTGCCCCATTTCTCAAAACACTTATCACAATATTTTTCTATTAAGAATGCACCTTCCATATCAAAACTTACAATTTTAGTAGGAATTCCATCGCACATTCTGCAAACTCCACCAGCAACTTTCTTTATTTCGTCATATTTTGCCTTTACTGTTAATCTTGTAGATTTTAATCTAGTTTGCAATCGTTCGAGTTTATCTTTATCTATTTTCAACGCCTGAATTGTAGGTTTTGGATTTAATTTCATTATTAAGAAGGATCAAATCTAGACATATTCTTACCCACATTTAGTCATATCGTCTTATGCAGCTTTCGTTCATTGATAATTTCGTTACCACCGACTTACCAAATAATGCTTTATCTAATTCTAATGCAGTAGGGAAGTAAATTAAATTTGAATTAATGATCTTTTTCAGAATTTGAATAAATCAGTAAATCTTTGAATGTTTTAAGACACTCATTGTAAAGTTCTTGATGAAATTTTGCTCCTTCTTGACAAAGTCTGGGATTCGTATATCCATGTGGATGATCGATATTCTGACAATGTCCGTTTTGCGTTTTTCGTTTAAGATTTGTAACAGACCAAGAAATAAACATTAATGCCATCACCCAGATTATATATTCAACATTATTATGATCATAACTAACTCGGCATTCATCCTGTTTTCTGTTAACTAGGTATTTGCTTGCCTCAACAGGACTTATCTCGCCCAATTTCCACATTAAAAAAGGGACGAAAACTCCCATACCACTCTTTTCTTTACTTTCTCTCACAACTTTCTTGAACGATTGCGACCAAGCTTCAATATCTGCTTCATTTATTTTGGAAATATCACTTTCAAGAAGCGAATTTTCTAATATCCTGTAAAAATGCAAGATAGTATCCTGATTCATTTTGTCCATACCATAAGTTGTTTTTATAACATATAATCCGTCACTTTTGGATCAGTCTTATTATAGAAATCCAAACGGACGCTCAACCATATTGCAAAGATGTAATATATTGTACTCCAATAATTAATGATCATAGATGACCGTCGATAGTCATCATAAGAGTATAGATTTTTCTGATAACATTTGCACGTGTACGGAATGCAATCATAAGATGAGTAGAGATTGCTTCAAACTTCATTGCGACTGTTGCAAAAAAGAAGACCATTTTATGGTGATCAGTGGGTTTGAATGATTTGAAGTAACTATCTAAAAATAAGATTAAAAATTTAATTAGTGAGAATATTAAATTTAAATTTACTAGACGTTACTAACTACAGTATTAACAAAATTTGAAATTAGATGTTTGTAAATCATTTTTGATCGGAATTTTGAGCTCGACTTTGTTGAAGATTTAAAATATTGGGTAAAAAGTTAGAACGTCGGTCCGGATTAGTGCTTCGTTATCTTTTGACCTCAAGTTGTCTCAAGAATAGAGACTCGTTCCTTTATCCCTTACTCCTTTGTACGGACGATTAGGATCATCAATGCAATAACTGATAATATTCTTATTTTTCAAATGCTGAACTTTCTTAATTCTTAATTGCGGTAACATAGATTTTTTCAGAAGGTTCATCAAAGTAGTATGCAGTAACCATAACGTTTGGCTCTCCCCTTATCATCTATCATTGCACTGTGCATTAGTAAGTTGTTAGTGTCATTTGCCAAAAACCACTTAATTTCGTCTTATGTCATTGATTCACTGAACGCATATTGCGCATTAATTATTTTCATCATTATTACTTTACGAGCGAAAGCGTATTAAAGGTTTGATATTAAGGATTGAGATAAAATTAAAAGCAGATGATTAGAATTTCTCAGCTATATAACAATTGTCGCTTCTGTTTAAATATATTTTATCTATACCTTCAAATAGTAACAAATGAAATTATAAATGAATTGATGTATCTTCTGGCTTATATTAATCTGTAAATACTTACCATTCTTAGTATCATTATCCACTCATCGTTCAAAATCTGACATAATATTTACAATAAATTTCTTGAAAACATGTAAATTTTATATCGGATTCTGTGGAACTGATAATGCTACGATTATGAACCCAAGTAGTGCATATTGTTAGTGTACTCGCAAACTATCTACTGCGTCCATGATTACTTGAGTAGCGTGTACTCCAAACTTTGCCTTACAATAGTTTTCATTTGTCAACTTTGAATCAAGCCTGTTTGTCCTTATCAACTGTGAAACCCTATTTACTGCAGCGAGATAATTCATTGAAGATATCCAAGTCAGTATGATTGTACATTTGTCGCAAACTTCAACTTTAGCATTGGCCCCATATATTTCACCACAAAAAACGCATTTGTTATATACTATTGATTTATTAGCTCTAGGAGCATTAATGCCAAAATGAACTGTATTAAAACAATCAATACATAAGTGTTGGTTACATGTTGAGCATGTATGGTATTCTTCATGTTTACTACATTTTTCACACACTGTCATTGCTTAGAAGCACCACGAGCAAGACATATTCAAGGAACGATTGTTGTCGTGAATTATAATAACCATTGTATATCTGCTATATTATTAATTACGTAATCTCTCCTATATCTAGTATACAAATAACTACAGGCGTAAATGTTTAATTATCATTTTTGGGGGTTTGTGGACCATTTTTATTTTTAAAGCAGTTTAAAATATTTCTAACTCTATTATGGATAGTGTAATCGTAATCGGAAACTACTGATAATGGATAAATTCTTGCTCAAAGGATAATTTTAGTTATTATCATTAGTCTTCCTTATCTTCCTCTTCCTGTTCCTCTTCCTCTTTTTCCTGTTCGACGTCTTCTAGTTCATGGGTTTCATCCTTTATTTCTTCTCTTTCGTCATCTTTCATCTCTTCTCTTTCAGATTCGTCGCTCATGGTCTAATAATTAAGATACAAACTATAATAAAAATAATTACAAATGTTTAATTTTATATTTCTACTAGATACGGACTAGGAATAAGGCCGCTAATGGCTCCGCAAGTCCAATGGTCAACGAGTCGAACATGTCATTAGGTTCTAAATTAAGATACTCACGACGCTTCCTGCTTATGTTTATAAAACACGATCCTATAGATTACATGTAGAAATTTTTGCTCTATCCGTCCTTGAAATTTATGTTTCTATGTGCCCCATCGCAAAATGGCTTATTCTCTGAAGCACCACACCGACAGAGAGTATAATGTTCCATCGACGCCCCTTCACCAAACTCTACTCTCTCTCCAAGAAGTTCTATTCCTCCAGTGATATGATAAGGTCCGTTTTTTGAAACTGTAACCATTGGATCTCTTTTTTCTTCTGGGTCCCTATATTCAGTATCACCTGTAGAATAGCTGAGGGCACCAGAAGGACACTTTCTAATTGTATCTATTACTTCTTGTATTTTAGCACCATCAGGATCAATCCATGGTCTTTCATTAAGCTTGAAAACCGATGGCAAATTGTCTACACATTCAGTGGCGTGAGAACAAATTTTCCTATTATCGTGTATAGTGATTTCCTTTCCAAAATAGTTCCGTCTCTTGTCTTTAATTCTCTTTTCGTTATCATTCTCGTTCAGAGTTTTGTTTAGACTTGAAAATCCGATTGTTCCGTGTGTTCCATCACAAAATGGTTTATTTTTTGATCCACCGCATCTACACAAGGCGACTCCGCGTATAGTTGAAAGTGGCTCACTTTTTGAGTTCTGAAGATTGTCAACTACCTTAGGTTTCATGTCGTTTATCAAGTAATATGGACCATTTACTAGTGGGAGAATCTTCGGCTTCATTTGATGATTAACATCAGCATCAACATTATTTTTATCCGATATCATGCAAAAAACAACTTGTTTTGGCTCTTTGGAATAGTAATATTTTTGTTACCTGATAAAAAGTTCATCGACATAACACCATTTCCATTTTTCACCAGGTTCAAAAGATTTTATGATTGGGTGACCTGTTGACTTAAAATGCTTTGTCCCGTGTTTATTTACAGAAGAGTCACAGCATCCTACATGACCACACGTCAAGCAAAGGCGCAAATGCACCCAGTCAGATCCGATTTTTTCACATTCTTCACATCCTTTTGTATTTCCATCGATTCTTTGATTGACTTTATCCATGTGATCACATGAATCCGCAACTTTATTGTTCACTTCGCTTCATATTATGAGCCCCGAGAATATTTAATAGTTGTTAATTGATTCTTTTAGCTTTAACTGCTGGCTTGTTTTCATAAAATTGCCTAGATATCTTTGTTTTTATGGGCAATCTCATGTTTTGACAGAATTATGTCTGATAATTTCTAAATTAGTTTCGTTGCCACTTCCATCTTACTGAGATCAAAGAAATTTCAAATTCAATCACATCTTTTCTTGCTAGTGACAGTTATAGAAAGGCATTATCAAGTATTTCCTATCTTGGTTAATTTTTTGTGTGCCCCTTTTGTTGTTGAATAGTCCTTGATGAAGACATAGAATCATAACATATTGTTTATAATATTTTTGGTGAGCAGATAATATTGAATCAGAAGATTGTCAGAATCTTGATCATTGCAGGAATCTCACACTCGTCTAATTAATTAGCTATTTCTTGTAATAATTATCTGAAATCTGAAAAATTGAGTAAAGGATTATGGAAAAAAGGTTGCATACTTATGACCGGCTAACATTTTTTCCTACAAGGAAAGGTTGACACTAACTTAGATATATTCTGTCAATTTACTAATAGCTAGATGTTTGGAAGTGAAGATAAGAAATCTAAATGGAAAATGGAATATGAAGATACGATTTATAAAATTTATGACTGGAACAGAATTCTCGCAGCGTACTTTTTTCCAAAATACGATTTGGTGAAAACTACAGACATCGAAGATGAATTTATTGAAAAACTTAACCAATCCCATGAAAAGGTTAGAGGAGGAACTATTCTTTTTCCAATGATAAAATTGGACCTACTTGATAAGGAAGAAGGATTAGACTTGGATTATGCCATTGTTGCACTCGAACAAAATGTCCAACGAATTAAAGTATGGAAGGAATGGTTACTACAGAATCACGGAAAATTTGCTATAATTGGCAGGGCGATATATACTTCAAGAGAGGACAGGAATATGCTTTCAATTGCTCTTGGAATAGATTCAAATATTATTCTAGGAGAAAAAGAAACGCTCGTCGCATTATCTCCATTATTGGATGAACTTCATGAAGCAGATCTCCTATAGAAAATTTGTGCCTGTTACAAATAGCCAAATATTTGTTACTGATCTTAAGGATTGAATTTCTGAGCAAAAACTTACATCAGCATACCAATTTCTGCAGAGTAGAGCGGAGGTCTGTGAACCATTTTTAGTATATAAAAACAGTTCAAAATCTTTAATGATACAAATAGTTATGAATCCATATTTTATAATATCCAAATAATCACTGAATTTGGGTTAGCCGAATATTTCGGCATGGGAGAAGCGATAGGAATAATTGCTACACTGTTTGTGATTCTGTATTTTTCCAAGAAACAAACACAGAGTTTATCGATAGATATTGAAACAAAGGTTTTGAACGATTTGGCTCAAAGAATGCATGCACTACACCAGACATTGATTGAGTCCCCTCAACTTATAAAGGTGGTAAGCAAGGTTGATGCAAATTCACCTGAAGTTGCATATGCATATGATATTTTGTTTCCGTTCGCACATGTTTTTCATTTGCGGAAAAGTGTTAAGCGACAATGGGTGGACCGGATGGTTGCGATGGATGAAGAGTGCATTCGAACAAGGAGAAATAATGCAAATATGGAAAGCACTATTGAAATGTAAAAATAGTTTGATCCTGACTTCCAGGAATTCATTGATAAGGAGTTAATTCCTCTGGGTAAGAAATGAGTCCGGAGATCTCGTAGATTGGTCACTATATTATGGCTATGATGTGGTCCGTAGGTTTGTGAATCACTTTTACACAATTTTTAGACGCATTGCAACCTAGACCGTATGCGGATGATTCTCTATGAAGAAATCATAAAAAGGATAAAACAATAGTCACCATCCCTTCTAATCGAAGTTTTTGGTTGTGGCTAAGGGTAAGTTCATGTTAGTAGCGGGTTACGTAGCCCTTGAATTAATTATATTAGTCATGACGGCTTGCCTTATGTGAGCCTCCTCCGCAACCAGTTTTTGATAATCGCTTATAAAATTTGGATCCGGATTGTATATGACTTTCTCTAGCCTTTTTGAATCTTGTATCAAACCGCTAAGGTCTTTCTTAAAAAAACCAGGTTTACCTTCAAGCGGCACTTTTTGTTGCATTCTGTAAAAATCAGAGCCATTGTTGTATCGTTGTAACGGTGAGGAGTAGATCACTTCTTCCATTTCCTGAATTGTGGGTCTTGGTTCCAAATTCAAGAATCTTTCGCAAAGGCCTTTGTCCCAACCAATCAAATACTTCAAATGGGCGGAATAATAAGAGTCGTTTTCATACAGTGTATTAAATCCGTTTATTCTCCTTCTCAACCCATTTTCTTTTGGCCAAATTTGATTGGCTTGACCATGATTCCAGTTCTTTCTCTTGCAGCTTGCGCATCTGAGCGGAATATTTCCATCCTTTCCGTTTGTTCGATTAATCCACCTGTAGGCACAATGAGCACATTCGTACTCCTTAACTTTGATATTATGAATGGGCATTTAATACATGTAACCAATGGTAACGTCAAATATATCTATTCACCAATGGTAAAAGGTATTAAGTAAACGCAGTAATGTGCTGTGCTTATCATAGCTATATTCCCGAGTGTCAAACTTTAAACCAACGAAATTTATGTGTAATTTTATCAAATTTCCTGTAGAACTTGACGATATTTCTATCTACGAGTTGACTGTGTGTCCGCTTTGCCTACTTGTATACACCCGATACTTAAATCCCGAGAAACAGGTCTTTGTAACGAAAAAAGCCAGACCTGTTGTCCAAAAGACATCAAGTACTGGAAAAAACCTCGACTGCTTTGAATGTCTGGATTATGTTTTTCGGCCTAAGGTCAGTAAATCAACAATTATTTTTCAAACGAATTATTGGCAGCCAGCAAAGCCCGTGAACTGCTTGACCTTCGTTTTAGATTTGCTTAGTGGATTATTGCAACATGTAACTAGTGGTGACTCGTACTATGTCTCCTTACTATTGGTGATTCGTACTATGTCTCCTTACTATTGGTGATTCGTACTATGTCTCCTTACTATTGGTGGTTGCCATCAATGTATTATCCAGGTTTCAATTTTTTGCTTGTCGTGATTATTTTTGCTATTGAATTTTGAACTTTCGATGAGTATGGACTAAAATTTCTTTAAAGAAAAACCTTGCAAACAAATTATTACCCACTGAAACTTTACTCGATTTCGTGAAATGCAAGATTAAAGGTTAATTGGAACCGTAAAGGTAAAAATCAATACAGTAACAATAGAACAGAATCATATACTATGAGTCTTTATAAATTAGCCCGGCTATAATTTAACATTGGCTTCTAAAAGAAGAGCAAGAAGAATTGGCAGAAAGTAAGGAATAGTAGTTAAAGGCATAATATATTACGGAGATCAATTTGTGGATGATTTTGATTTTTGTTACTTATTCATTTGACTTTGTCTTCCTCGGCTAAACCAAATTCCTTTAGCAATTTCAAACATTCCTTCGAACTCATAAACTCCGCTGTTGCGATATCCAAGACGCTGCTAAAAAACTCTTCCGCCTCGTGACTCTTACGACAGGGTTTACAATAATCTTTTTCTGGTAGCCATTTCCTTGCGGTTATATCATCATGCATATCCTTCATTGTATGTTTTATATACTCCAAAAACATTGGAAACAGTTTTTTAGTTATGAAACTTTTTTCTTTATCGACAATCACACGATCATATTCTTCTTCAACTGAGATTCCTGCCCAATCCATTTTAATTGAATTACGTCGAGCTTGGTCACTTTCATTATAACTTCTATGGACCCATTCCATCTGATACAGGCGTTTTAATATACCATAGATCTTACTCTTTGAGACTATGCCCATGTCATTCTCAATCTGTTTGTGAACATTGTGGGCGCTCATACCTCTGGGACCAGCAGCTCGAAGGATGTCTAGAATCACCCATGTATATTCATCTGAAAAAAGAGAGGCATCTTGAGCACTTTTTACCGTTTGATGTTTGTAATATTTGTTCGTCATACCAATATTCTGGAATTCCGGGAATTTAAGATTTTCCGAATCCAAGAATTTAGAGGACGCCTAGTAAGTTTAATTGATGATTGACAACCTGAAAAAGGACTTCCTTCGAAGGCGGAAAGTAAAAATGACCCAAGTAAATAAGGAAGTAGACTCGGATAATAGGATTCTAAAATTTCTTTTGGAACGTTATGACTGCATAACAATTGGAGCTGTAATGCGATCTCGTAAACGCTTAGCTGGTATCAGGCAGGTCTGCCAGCATTGGTGATATTAGTGCACATCATGAATTTAGATGATCTAGAAAATATAGTACTACCAATAATGGGAACGGTAATAGGTATTCTTATCGGAATGTTACTTGTCATTGCATTCGCTGGTGATAGAGATAATGGATATTGAAAATGTAGGGAATGTAGCAGCGTCCCTAATTTCAGGAACAGTTATAGGTATTCTTATCGGATATGCAATAAAGATGGTACTAAGAATAGGACTTGTATTACTAGGTACCTTTTTTGCAGCCTTAACGTACATGCAATTTCAAGGTGTAGTTACTGTTAATTGGGATGAGGTAGATGTAATTTCAAAGGGTACCTTAGCCACTCTAATCGATTCGCAAATAACAGGACATACTGCTAACTCTATTCTCACTAACTTAGGACTTTCTCTGACAGGTAGTATGGCAATGGGATTTGCGATAGGATTTATGAAAGGGTGAAATGGTGACATATAAATGGCAGGATTGATTTCTATATTTGCTTCTATTCTTTTTTCCAATCCTCAGAAACAAAAACTAAACCTTGAGGAGAAATTCTTCTTTAATGTTGTTGGTTATCCAGACATAAAGAAGCTATTATCAAAATCTATAGTCTCAAAGGAACCCATTCACATACTCTTAACCGGTTCTCCTTCATCTTCTAAGACAGTCTTTTTATTAGAAATGTTAGACAGTTTGGAAGATACATATTATGTTGATGCAGTCGGTGCTTCAGGTCCTGGTTTGATGCAGCACTTATTCAGAAATGATACGAAATATCTATTAATAGATGAAATTGACAAGATGAAAAAGAGTGACCAAGCAGTCTTACTCAATGTGATGGAAACAGGAATTCTTTCAGAAACTAAATTGAAAAATAAAACAAGGCAAAAAAAGATGAAATTATGGATTTTTGCCACAAGCAATGATGTTGAAAGATTATCAGGACCGCTGAGATCAAGATTCATGGAGTTGCACCTAGATGAATATATCCTCGAAGAATTTATAGAAATTGCCCGACGACTGCTAAAGAAGCAATATCAACTGGATACTGCTATATCAGAAAAAATAGGATATTCTGTATGGAATAAAATGAAATCTAAGGATATTAGGGATGTGATCAAGATCGCAAAGTTGGTAAAGACTTCTAGTGATGTCGATTGGTTAATAGAAGTTCAAAATAAATATAGGAAAAAGAACAGTCGTATGACTTAGAATGGTCCGTCAATGAAAATTTGAGAGTCGATTTGAATTAGGATTAAAAATCTTGCTGGAAGTATTTCGATAGACTTTTGTATTTCTCTTATAAATATCAATTTGTATAGCATATTTGCTATTTTTAATCTCTGTTTGGAAATAGCAATCAACTGTTAATATTGAGCCCTAATTAGGACACCTTCTTCTATAGTTATGATATTTGAACATTTATATAATTCTACAATTATTCAATTATTAGTCATGGGTTCACCTTGGAAAGCACTTTCAGATGATAACAGAAGACAGATTTTATCGATACTTAAAGAAAAAGATATGATTCCTACTGAAATAGCGGAACACTATAATTTTACGTTACCAGGAGTATCAGTCAACCTTCGTATTTTGAAAGATGCAGATTTGATAACAGAGAAGAAACAAGGGAGATACAGGTTATACTCTTTGAATAAAAAAACAACTTCAGAGCTAGCACGATTCTTTGATGATATGTATGACTACAAGTTAAAATCGCTCAAGGAATATGTCGAAAACAAAGAGAGGAGGAGGAAAAAATGACTGAAGGCTTAGAAGACCACAAGATTGTTTCCAAGGACGATTGGATCGAGGCCCGCAAGGCACTTCTCAAAAAGGAAAAGGAGTTCACAATCTTGCGAGACCAACTTAGCCAGCAGCGACGCAAACTGCCTTGGGTAGCCGTTAATAAAGAGTATGTCTTTGAGGGACCAAATGGTAAGGAGACCCTCGCGGAACTTTTTGACGGAAAAAGCCAATTAATAGTTTATCATTTTATGTTTGATCCAAGTTGGGAGGCGGCATGTTTGCACTGCTCATTTTGGGCTGACAATTTCAATGGAATAATTGTACACCTGAATCAACGGGACGTTACCATGATCGCCGTTTCTAGGGCTCCATATAGTAAGTTGACCAAGTACGAGAAGCGGATGGGCTGGGATTTCAAATGGGTTTCTTCTTACGATACAGATTTCAATTTCGATTATCACGTGTCTTTCAGACCGGAAGAGTTGGATAGGAAAGAGGCCTTCTACAACTATAATTTGCAAGATTCGAACAGTTCTGAGCGGGAGGGCGTCAGTGTATTTTACAAAGACCCTGCAGGCCGCGTGTTTCACACCTATTCAGCTTATGCGCGTGGCATAGATATGTTGAATGTGGCGTATCACTACCTAGACCTAGTTCCCAAGGGAAGAGACGAGGTAGGTCATGAATTCCCTCAGTTTTGGGTACGCCGCCACGATGAGTACGGCAAATAGTTGGGATGGAAATTATTGTCGTAATAGTAAAACATATTATTTGTTCTATGCTTTGTCTTTCCTTTACATGGATGACCTACATGAACAATATGTCTTTCCGACCAGAAAAGACTGATTCACCTTAAACAAATTATTAGTATCTTATATTGGAAAGCTTTGATTTATACGGGCCCGGAGGGACTAGTCTGAAATTTCATGTGGTTCCTAATTTTCAATCAATGTACACTTTTAATATTGAATTCGATGATTATCAAATTGGGCCTTAGGGATTTGAACCTTGCATGTAAAGGGGGTCAAGGAACTTGTATTATACTTTTCTGGTTTTACTTTATTGAATATGAATCATCTTAAAATCAAGAACATTAGAATCTCCGAAATCTCAATCAAGAGCTATTTTGTAGCTTTCTTTTTTTCACTTTATGTGGAACACTTGAACTCTAGAATTCTGGGTGTCTGTAATAAAAACCTCTCCAGTTTTGTTGTTTATGGCAATATCTTCAGGTTTGTTAAATTCGCCTAAAGAAGAACCTTTAGAGCCCCATATTGTTATCAAAGTACCGATCCCATCAAATTTTTGAATACGAGATTCCAATCTATCAATTACATATACAAATCCTTTAGAATCAACGGCAATTCCAGGAATGCTATCCGAAAACTGACCGTTTCCAGTACCATAAGAACCCCACATTGAAATAAACGTGCCATTCCTATCGAACTTCTGAACTCTTGAGTTTCCCATGTCCGTGATATACATATAATCTTCCGAGTCAAAAGCAATACCGTGAGGTCTAACAAATTGCTTGTTTCCTGATCCAAGCGATCCCCATTTTTCCATGAACTTTCCTATATTATTGAATTTTAATACTTCAGATCCTGCCCTGTCTGTGAGGTAAACATATCCATACGAATCTACAGCCAATTGGTGAGGTTTCCGATCGGCTCCTGCACCGCCAGTATCATTGAAGCCCCATTTTGTAATAAAAGTACCGTTATCATCGAATTTCTGAACACGATGATTTGCAAGTTCTACTGTGTAAACAAAATTCCCTGTTGGCTCAACTGCAATATCATGTAATTGATTGAATTGTCCATCCCCATTACCTTTTGATCCCCATTTTTCGAGCAGCGTGTGATTGGAAGAAAATTTCTCGATGCGATTGTTACCAGTATCTGTGACATATACATTACCAAATAGATCTATTGCAAGACTATGAGGATTCATAAACTGCTTGTCTCCTGCACCTTTTGATCCCCAACTTCTTTCAAAAGTATAATTTTCTGTTAGATCTTTTTTTTGGTCTTGTTGTTGAGCAAATACTATTAGTCCAGTACCGTGGTGAAAATTATCTATATAGAAGGAGAAATAAAAAAGGGAAAGAATGAACGATCCAATTAGTAATCCAACAAATGTCCTCTTACTTCTGATAAATCTAAATTCTGTCATATTACACACCATCTGTCAGGCCAACTAATTTAATAAATATTAGGTAGTACAGTTGTTTTACATTCTCAATACGATGATATCCAGGTATTTCTTGTGTATGTTTATTTTATCCCTTTTTTGTTTTTGATAGTTATAGATCGTAAAAAATAATCTATTTTCCTGTAAATTTTGTGTAAAATTGACCAAAAAACGATCTATTCAGGAGACGATAGTGCAGTCATAGGTGGTAAATTAAATAGTTTTGTTATTGTTTGTGTAAAGCCGTTACTATAAATGATACAAAAAGATATCGCCACTGAACTGCTATTACAAAGTAGCGGTTAACAATTTTAATTTTGGTATTGCATTGAGATCGATTACTGACTGAGTTAAATGACGAATAAATATATACTCATTTGATTATTGTTGAAATGATTAGACAAGCGTAACAGATCATTTATTTAGTTTAGACTTTAAAAATAGAAATCAGGAATGCCAAGAAATACATTTTTGAGGCTTACCGTAGCAACTTTAGCAATATGGTTAGTAGCTGCCACTGTTATGAGTAGTTCTATCCTAATCTCACCTCATAATGCTACAGGGGCTAATGTACAAGAAACTTATGTATTTGTTAGAAAGTGGGGATCCCATGGAACTGGAGACGGTCAATTCCAAAGAGTACATGATGTTGAATTTGATCCTTCTGAAAAATACGTGTACACAACAGATAGAGATGGTAATCGAGTTCAAGTATTTGATAAGAATGGAACATTTCTCTTTAAATGGGGATCAAAAGGAATAGGTGATGGTCAATTTACTGTACCATACAGCGTAGATGCTGATTCTAAAGGAAATGTTTGGGTTTCTGATAGAGGAAACCATCGTATTCAGAAATTTGATAAAGACGGCCAATTCCTTTTCAAATTTGGTAACACAGATGGACATCCAAGTAGTGCTCTGGGAAAATTTGATAATCCAAGACAAGTTGCTGTAGATAAAGATGTAAAATTTCTTTATGTGGCAGATTCCAAGAATAATAGAATTCAAAAGTTTTATACAAACGGTACCTTTGTGAAAAGTTGGGGTTCTAAAGGAACTGGCGATGGCCAATTTAATCTTCCTATTAGCCTTGTTATCGATTCCAAGGGTAACATAATTGTTAACGACCTTGGCAATAGTCATATCCAAAAATTTGATACGAACGGAAAGTTTCTTATGAAATTTGGTTCAACTGGTACAGGTGATGGCCAGTTTTCACAGATGGAACATATAGCTGTAGACAAATTCGACAACATATACGTAAATGACCCACAATCAGGCCCTAGTGGCAGCGGTATACCACGAGTACAGAAGTTTGACACTAATGGTCACTTCATTACAAAATGGGGATCAAAAGGAATAGGTGATGGTCAATTTGTAGATCCAGAACATCTTGCGGTAGATTCCGACGGGAATGTTTATGTTACTGATAGACATAACAATAATATCCAGGTTTTTGCGCCAGTCAACAGGACAATTACTGGAAACACAACTGTTGAAAATATGACAAGAGCAAATTCCTCTGTCAGTGGGAGTTGAACCTTGTTGGTAAGTGGGGTCAGCTGACTCTAGTGTAGCGTAGAGTGGACCCAAAAAAATGTGAATCATTTTTGACATAATTTTCGGGCCCAACGTTAAAAAATTGAAGAATCACATGACGAATTAAGATTTAGTGTCTGTATTATTTTCCCTAAAGGTAAAACTTTTAACCATCAATTCAAATTCTGGTAAATATCTTTCAAATTCATTCACCCCTGCGATAAATCTAATAACGTATGGTTGGTTATTGTGTAGTAGGAGATATTCTAGTAATCTGATTTTTCCGGAAGTAGCATTCTCGCTACCATCAATTCTAACAGCCTTTTCTTTACCCACTATAGTATCTTGATGTGATATAACATTGAGCGAGTCGTCCTCATTCATTCTGTATTTTACATACAGATCCAGAGGAGCATTCTTTACAGAGTAGTCGGAAGCCTTTGCAAATACTATTGCCGCACTTCCGTTATACATTGCAATATCACTTTTTTCCTGAATAAGTAATTCGGCAAAATGAACAGGAACCAATACCACGGAAGTATACGAAGTAACTCCTAATACATTTTCTATAGGTGGCTCCGGGGTTTCGGTATAGGCCCAGGTCTCAGGTATTTCGATAGAAAAAGGAAGACCTTTGAAACTTTCCGCGGCATATGCACCTTGCAAGAGAGGTAATGAAAACAATAACAATATTGTTGGTGACAAGAGAAGAATTAAGGACATGTTCCTAGCAGCAAATCTAATACTTTTAACCATTTCTTCAAATCACCGTCAATAATTCCTTATCTTTCTTCGACAAAAATTTTGAATACATATAATTCTAGTATAGATAGGTCGGGATTGAAGCAAGAAACCGACTAGAAAACGTGATAATGGCTCACAATATTGTTTCGGGCCCGGAGGTACTAGTCTGAAATTTCACATGGTTCCAAATTTTCAGTCAATGTACACTTTTAATATTGAATTCGATCATTATCAAAATGGGCCTAAGGGGATTTGAACCCTGCAAGTAAAGGGGTTCTATGAACTCGTATTTAGCTTTTTTTAATAACAATGGGGAATTAACCAAAAATAAGGATTACAAAAATGAATTTACTCCGAAATGGAACCAGTGGGATTTGAACCTTGGTGGTGGATGGGGTCAGCTAACCTTGGAGTAGGACAAAATTGGTCCCTAGAGGATGTGAATTGTTATTGACACTAATTTTAAGACCAATATTTTAACGATTCCTATCATTTTTCTTTATTGACAATAATCATAAAATGCAGCATAAACTGCTATCTCAATCCTCTGCAATATGAAATCTCAATGATATTTTAAAGCAATGTCCTCGATCACATCGGCAACATCTCTGGACCTATCAAGCGCACTCTCCAGCGTTTCATAAACCTCCTTGGATTTTATGATTTCTATGGGATTATCAGTTTCAAATAAGTCTGCAATTGCAACCCGATAGACGTTATCCCCCTCGTGTTCACATCTGCTAATTGCTTTAGAACGCTGTATCAAATTTTCACGCTTCCCCTTATGTAATTCAGTAGAAGCTTTGTAGATCTCTTGGGAGGCTGTCAATAATAGATTAGCTAGTTCCTGCATGTAGCGAGAAGGCTTCTGAATTTTAAAGAGCACTAGCCTATCAGAAGTGCCATACGTAGCGTCAAGCACTTGGTCAATGGTACTCGTTAATTCTGAAATGTCTTCTTTGTCAAGAGGAGTGACGAATGTTTTGTCTATTATCGTAAACAGTTTATGAGTCAACTGGTCGCCTTCATGTTCCAAATTTTTCAATACAGTGTTTTTTTCTTTAAGTGTGCTATAATCGCTAATTGACTCGGCAAGAACTGATGTCGCCTTTACCAAATTACTTGCCTGATTTTCCAATACCGCCATAATTTCAACATCATTTGCACGCACCCACGAAAGCCAGCCGCCTGCCATGCGGAATGGTTGTTATGATGGTTATAGAAACCTTTCCTGGGTCATGGCAGTTCCATATATTAGACAGAGCAGCAGGAGAGTATTTTGCGCTTCGGAAAAGATCAAGCTTTGCTGCTTCAGTCACTTATTACATTAAATATATCATATTTGTTTATAGGCAATTAGTTGTCCTCAGAACTATTAATACTGGCATATGGTACCATCGCTGCTGCTTTAGCATTTGATTTTATTAATGGTTTTCATGATTCGGCCAATGCGATTGCAACGGTTGTTGGAACTAGAGTACTCAGGCCACTGCAGGCCGTTGGTGTAGCGGCGATCGGAAATTTTGCTGGCCCGTTTATTTTTGGAACTGCTATTGCAGCTACAGTCGGAAAAGGCATTATCCAACCTGAATTTTCTACAGTTCCCGTTATACTGGCAGGGTTAGTGGGAGCGATTCTTTGGGATATTATTACTTGGTATTTCGGTCTGCCATCTTCAAGTAGCCATGCACTCATTGGCGGTCTAATTGGTTCTGCGTTGATCGCAGGTGGCCTTCAGGCTATTGTGAGTGAAGGAGTTGAAAAAGTATTGATTTTTATGGTAATATCTCCAACCCTTGGATTTGTCATTGCCTATGTATTTACTATATTGTTGATGTATTTTTTCCGTCATAGCAGTTCGAGAAACGTCAGCAGTATTTTTGGGAGATTACAGATCGGTTCATCTATTTTTTACTCTTTGACCCACGGATCAAATGATGGTCAGAAAACAATGGGAGTCATTACTGCATTACTAATAGCAGGTGGTCTTTTGGATTCAAGCTCTTTTCATGTTCCTATTGCAGTAATTCTTGCAGCAGCGGGTGCTATTGCACTTGGAACATTCTTTGGAGGTTGGAGGATCGTAAAGACTATGGCATTCAAATTAACAAACTTGAAACCTTATCAGGGTTTTTGTGCGGAAACAGCAGGTGGAGCAGTATTAACATCTATGGCGTGGTTGGGAATTCCAGTAAGTACCACACACTCGATTGCTGGTGCTATTATGGGAACTGGTACAGCAAATAGGATATCAGCAGTGAGATGGGGTCTTGGAAAACGAATTATTTACGCTTGGATTATCACAATTCCTGCTAGTGCTTCAATTGCAGCGTTGACTTTGCTTCTGATAAAAACAATTGGGTTTGCAAGATAATATAAATTAAAAAAGAAAAGGATTTGTTCCTTATGATATTGGGCTTCCTTTGAAAGTTAGTGGCTTGATCGTATCTTGGTCAAGCTTTACTACATTATCTGGTAACGGAAGATATGCCAAACTTGGCGCAAGTTTTTGACCATCTGTTATTGATCATGTAGTAGGGTCCTGTTGATCGTCTATAAAGCTATTTCTTAATATTTACAAAATAGGCAAAAAGGAAATAATTTGTTAGCCTATGACTGTGGAAAAGCAATGGTTCTGGGGAACGCGCCTACTATAAGTGGTGAGCCGACTATACTATTTGTATTGGTATCAATAACCAACACGTTGTCCTTATCATAGTTTGTGACATAATGTTTTGTGACAAGACTCTAAGTACGATCGCAATGGCTAAAATGATAATAAGATATTTGTGATACATCGATGAACTATATAAGACGCTTGAGAACTCTGTTGACCTGACAAAAGTGGATAAAGGCCACCTTGAAAAAATTCGCAGAAAGTATATGAAATACAAGCAGAACACAGGGGCCGAGATAAAGGGTGTCTACTACATATCTAGGGAAGAGCCTGTTCATTCCATTTACGAGAATGCTGATTTCTCGCCAAATACTATCAAAGATTCGATTAGAGACGGAGAATTGAAGACAGATAAAATACTCAACGAAATTACTAAAAATAAGTAATGAATGGTCAGTTGATACTGATTGGGAGATCCGAACAAAATTTTATTTATCCATTATTAAGTTGAGCTGCATACATAATTTTTGTTTTTGGCAAAAATAATAACTTAATGTTACCTTTTCGTTTTATTCTCGTAACGTTGGTACCGCATTGTTGCCACAACCTTACATCCACCCTAGTTTCATTTGTCATAAATTTTCAATCCTGTTACTTCAATAAAATAATTTGGAGAATAACTTAAATATTGTAACTGTGCACAAGGAAAAACAATGTATAAATTTCAAGTGAATAACAAAGTGCTATTTTCTTTATTCTTCGTTTCAGTAACCCTCGTTCTTTTCTCTTCTTCAGTGATTGTATTTCCCAATCAGGCAGTTGCAGCAGGAAAATTTACCATTGATCCTAAAATAAATATAAAAAAATTAAATAATCCTCAAAAACTGAAGGTTGTAGCATATTCTAACGGCGAAAACAAAACTAAATATCTGACAGGTAACGATCTGAACTCAAATACTGCTACCGTTTCTTTCCAATTTAATCAGAAAAATAAACTTGTCACTGCTGTTCATAGCGATGAATATTTTGTATGTGCCTACGACCTTAATGCACAAACAAATGAGATGATATCTTATTCTTGCATTGAGGGTAATCTTGAAAATCCATCTGGAAAAAATCCAGTAAACATAGGCTCCGGGCCTGTGGTTACTTTGTCTACCGGGCCGTTCAAACCTGTCAATGGTGGGCAAAATGATATAATAAAGAATCCAACTATTGTGGTCTGGATAAAAAATCTTGCTGGTAAAAAAGACCTATAGGATATCAAAGTGGGTGCCATGATTAAAGGGGAATTTAAGTCTAAGATAATAGATGCACGAAAGATGCTGGAAAAATCAAAGGACAATATAATAAAGGTTCCACTCCTTTTTGACAAGGAGCCTGAAATTGGTCCAATCAAAAAAGGAGATTTTGTTTTTGGTTGTGTCTCCGCTAATGTGTTAAAACCAGTTGAGGGAACAGAATGCGAACATAGAGTCATAGACCATACGGGACACATATATAACCTAGTGGCAAGACACGACTAGAATGTAAGCAAATTTTCTTCAATCACCTTGTTGCATTTATGACATCCGCCTTCCTGAACCATTTTTCCTATTTCTATAAGTGTAATTATCTTTGGTTAGTGTCTCAAACTATTGATAGTATAATGCATCGTTCTCTATTGGCTTGACGATATTACTTATACTAATAGAATATTTGGCAAGCTCATCAGAACTATTTGATGATTTAGAGATTTTTGTGAACTTTTCAAATTTGAATCCGTATCCTTCTTGCATTATATGTAAGGAATATGTTGCATGGAACTGCATTGAATGCAATTCTGTGGAATTTGTTATTCATTCCATAAATTATTGCATACAAAATTCGCGATTGATTTTGGAGCAGCAAAGTTACGAAGTTACCAAATTGAGTAGCGGAGTAAGAAATTTGAGTTATTATAGTTTTATTCATTCATTCTTTGTTCATATGCGTTAACTTGTTCCCTAACCTTTTGACGCAACCAATCAATGGGAATAGGTTTTTCGATGAATAAATCTATAATTCCCTCTTTCATATACTTTTGAAATACTTCATCTTCTTTAACTTCGTAAGCGCTAACTAGTATCGTTCTAACATTTGGATTGAGCATTCTAATCTTTTTTAGCAGTTCTAATCCATTCAGATTTCGCATTCTTAAGTCAGAAATAACAAGAGCATAATCTTCCTTGTTATCCTTAAAATGCTCCAAGGCAGTTACGGGATTGTTAAAACAAACAACTGAGATTCCATTAATATGGCCATATATGGCGTCTTGATATAGCTGGGTAATATCAAGCTCGTCATCTATGATACCAACAATCCTGTTGTTAATGGTCATTTAGTCCTCTACTCATCGGCTTCTTGGTCCGATTGATCATCTGACTCATTGATTTTCAGCTAGCTCCCTACTCAAAGAAGAAAACGAAGTTTCATTGGATAACGTCGCTTCCGACAATGTATCATTAGATTGAGAGGAAGAGATTAACGTAAACGACGGAACCAAAATGAAGCCTAAAGTAATTAGTGTTATGAACAAGTTCAACTTCAAATATTTCAATAATGAATCATTATTCATATGCGAGAATCTAAATATAAAGTAGACTATTTGAGGATCTATTCAATCGTATGAGCACTGAAAATCATGAAATAAAGCGGCTAGATTTTGCTTTTTTTTATTTGGCGTCCTTATTTTCCTCGAACAATCCTATTGTATTACTTTCAGTGTCCTTGAAGAGTAACGTGTAACCAATTCCTGGTATCGCCGTTTTAGGCTGAATAATTCTTCCACCGCCAGCCTCTATTTTGGAAGTATATTGATCAGCCGATGAAACATTTATGAAAGGTGTGATCCACTGTCCGATCCTGTCGCGCTTAGATAAGCCTCCATCTATCCCAAGCTCATTTGGTTCACCCGTTTTGATCTCCCAATACTCCATAGGCCCAGCCCACTTATTGATCCGCCAACCAAAAACCTTATTGTAGAAGTTTACTGCTCGCTCTGGGTCTTCTGCAGAAAAATCCAAATACGATATTCTCGGCATACTCTTTAAGACTTAACATACCTTAAAAGAGTTGAAGAGTCAGAGACTTTACATACTGCAACCGTAAATTTACGACACAATGCAATATTTACATCTTGTAAAGACAAACTCCGTTCTCCTGATCATTCGTTCGCTCAAAATGAGCATGAAATTCATTTTTAATAAAGTTTCTACACCAAGTCCATATTTAGCTTGTGAACCATTTTTGACCTTTAAAAACAGTTCAAAACATTTAATGTGATTCGGAAATAGTTATGAATGCATATTTTATAATATCCAAATAATGACTGAAGTTGGGTTAGCCGAATATTTCGGCGGAGAAGCGATAGGAATAATTGCTACACTGTTTGTTATTCTGTATTTTTCCAGAAAACAAATGGAGACTGTCTCTAGATATAGAAACCAAGATTCTCAGTGATTTGGATGAAAAATTACGCGAAATTACCGTTATTGGGTTTGAGCGACCAGAACTAATAAGAGTAGTAAGTAAAGTTGAATCAGACTGGTCGTCTGAAGTTGCATACTCGTATCATATTTTGTTCACCTTTGCGCATGTGTTTCATATGCGGAAGAGAAAGGTGTTAAGTGACAATGAATGGATCGGGTTGTTGCGATGGATGAAAAGTGCTTTTGAGCAAGGAACGATAAATGAAATATGGAAGAGTAAAATAGAAATGGAGAAATGGTTTGATCCTGCCTTTCAAGAATTTATTGATAAGGAGTTAATTCCTCTACGTAAGAAATAAACTCCGGCGATCGGTGTAGATTAGTCACAATATCATCGCTATAATGTTGTCCGGAGGTTTGTGAATCATTTTTGACAGAATTTTCGGGCCCGGAGGGATGCGTGACGATATCGGTTCTAAAATGAGGTTCTCGATGTTAAAGAGGACAACGAAGCTTTAAGTTTTACTTTTCTGCATGTTTTAGCCGGCCGTTTTGTTTATTGTGTCATCTTTACAAGTTTATGAACCCGAATACTTAACGGGCCCGTTGGGATTGGTGTTGTTAACAGTGCGGTTCCATAATGACGACTTATCTTTAGAGATATCCCTACTATGATTTGGTTTACGATAATAATCTTTTCCAATTCTTAACTAGTGCACATATGATGCAGCGTTGGTTATTTATGGACAAGAAAGTGTAAAATGGTTTAAGTAAAACTGGTGGGACCAGATGATGCTAATGGAGATGACCCACCAGTTATGAGTTCTGCAGTTAGTTAACGTATCCATAACAAACTATAAAGTAATTGACCATGAAACTGGCCAAATCAACCGGAATGGATAATAATGCTCCATTATCTTCTGTGGACCCTTAGGACTCACCCAGTAGTTTAGTCGTATTTCTAAGGTTGTTATCTATCTATTTTAGGAAAGGATCGATAGTACAGTTTGGAGGTATCGGTCCTTTATCCGGACACTTAGGAGACATTGGTGAATTTTCATCATTAGTTGTAATCTGGCTATCATCTTTTAAAAGGGCACCTCCTCTCGACGCAAAGTCCTTCGGAATTCTGGTGTCATTGTTACTATCTGTCGAGCCATCTTTTGTAATAACATTATCCCCAAACGTCCGAAGTCCTTCGGAATTCTGGTATCATTTGTAGTTTTATCTCCTTTCACTTCCAAATCTTTAGTAAGCACATCCGATGGACTATCTTGAACCTTTCTACTTTTTCGCGTGGTGTGCAGTTGCTAGGCGGTTGGGTGTCGTCACAATTAGTGCAGTATCATACGCCAGTGTAGCCATAAAGTATTGACTCCGCCCCGGACAGTTCACAATGTTTAATATGTTAATATGCGCTCTCATCTAGCTTTGAGATAGTTTTGAATTACCGTATTCTATCAGTCACGGTTTCGCTTTGATAGAGGATTACCAATGCGTGGATTAGTCAAATGATTTGGCACCGTCATTCTCTATACGTGGCGACTATGGGGAGAGGGTTGTGGAGGAAGCATATGTTATACTATCCACCTGCTCTACGACCAGAAGATGAGCCATATTATCTAGTAGAACCGGGTACAAAACAACCTGATCCCATAATTAATAAAAAATCATCTGATGTGAACAAAGTGAAAGATTTTTGATACTCAGTAGAAGATATTGTGAAATTTTACCTGAAGTTACAAACACAATCATAGAACCATTCGGTTAAACATTAAAAATGAAATTAAAATCTAATCATAACTATTATCTAAGGTTTATCTAAAAAAGCTGATTCGAATTTTGGCTAAGGTAACTTATTGTGGTAGCAAAAGGAAAGCTCCAGTCAGTAGAACGTCGGGATATGACTAAATATTCATTCGGAACATAATTGGAGAAAAGATACACCACTATTTCTAATGGGTTTTTTAAATATGCATACAGTTCTGAACCAAAAGGATTACTACCCCAATTCACTACAACTACTGCAGCAGCCTTATTCAATATTTCCAAATATTCTTTGGACGAAATACGGTCAGAACCAAATCGTTCGTTACCACCAGAATCATTTAACATCACATTAGCTTTTTTTCCTTCTGTATCAAGAAATTCTAATGCTGTTGTTAGTCCATGTCTACCACTTGATACATGAACAGTTGCGACATCTTCATACTTAGAAAATATCTTTTCTAAGAGTGCCCTTCCACTCTGACTTGCGACTGTGAATAATTTAGTCTTGACGCCAAGTTTAGCCAAACAGTACGCAATATTTACCGCATTCCCTCCGCGGCGTTCCACACTATGAATACCCCGAATACTTCCTCGACCAAATTTTACCTTCTTGTCTATTTCAGCAATAAATTGTTCCTTTGACTTCAATTTGATAACTCTGTCAATCAAAAAATCTGGCATTACAACCACTGACCCTAGTTTCCTTTCCAAATGTTTCTCTGGCACACAAAATGAAACAAAATTAGATTATTTGATACTTTGGGTCAATCCTAGGTAAAATTAATTACGACAGACAAACAATATTATGAAGATAATCACTAAGTATTCTTAATGGACATCTTTTCGTCACCTATTTCAAAATTTATGACAAAGAAGGTCATTACATCGACGGTAAGCTCTACTATCAAGTCAGTTTGCAAGAGCATGTATGATAATAATGTTGGATGTTTAGTTATAGTAAAGCAGACAATCAAAGGAATTATTCCTGTTGGTATTATAACTGAAAGAGATTTAGTCAAAATAGTAGGTTCCATGGAACTATTTTATCCTCAAGTATCTATAAGAGAATTTATGTCGTATCCTTTGATTTCTGGTAACAGTGCTATGACTTTGTCTAAAGCTATGGACATTATGAGTAAGAAGAATATTCGCAGATTACCTATTATTGATAGAAAGGGGAATCATGAGAAGCTTGTAGGTATTGTAACAGAAAAAGATATCATAAATGCAATTGCTAAACGAAGAAGAGATCGTAGTAGAAGCTAAAGTTCCTTAAAACTAGACTAATTCTGAAAATTATGTGATTACCGATTCTATTATAAAATACTAAGGTCTAATATTCATAATATTCACAGACCTCATGGATAAAAACAATGTTACTTTTGGGAAGATACCACATAATCAGATGGAAATCGAGAAGAAAAAAATTACAAGAGCAGATCGATTTGAACCCAGTACTTGTCGAGGAAACATTATTTTTTGACGCCGTCGGAATCCAAATTGTTAACAGCGCGAATCCAGAGGGGTTAGGAGTAAATTTGATTCACAGACGTCGGTACCCACGACGCTATCGGTTCTAAAATGAGATTCTGATATAGGAACGAACTCCTAAGCTTTAAGTTTTTCTCTATCATTATATTTTTAATAGTCGGCATGAACGTTCCTCTAAACAGCCAATTCTTCAATATAAGGATGTGATATAAAAAATATGGGCTAATCTTTTAACCATGTATTTCTTTCTCCAAGGCGTCTTTTAACATGTGTAAATGCTTCAGTCTATCTTTCTTGATTATTTGCCAGATCTCTGTCAAGTCAGGTTTGTTCGCGTTCTGTGCATCTTTAATGTATGTGTCTATGGTTTCGTACAAGAAACCAGCGTCTTTACCCATCGCATGTAGTATGTCGTACATTGTGTTTGATAATTCGGATTCCTTACTCATTACATTACAACCGTTGAAATATTATTTAAGCGATCAGTTGATAGAAAGATGCTTTGCTGGCGATATAAATGCTAGATTTTCATAGAATCATTTTTTAGAAAGGACAGGAAAGCAACTACGCCAATTTAGCAATGTGTAAGGTATCTATATTAAATTAGTAACAAACTTCACATAATATTATTTTATAATATTTACAAGAACAATATTGAAAACATGCAAATTCTATATCGGGCCCGTCGGGAACCATATTGTTAACACTTCGGATCCAATCAAGGGAATATGAGTGAATGTTTGGATATTACCTTCAGTTAGCTTTACGGAACAAAAGACCGTCGGAAGTATATTTAGAGGTAAAATCGGGCTAGGAGCTTCGGTTACACTACTCTTCTGCAAATCCCAACATGGTATTATGGAATTGTTATAGACATAGACCATTAAAGGATTTAAATGAAAAAAGGGTGGATAAATTAAATATATTTACTTGTTCCCAGTATCGGCGCCAGTGTTATTGGTTGTGAGGACAAATGCATCCCCAAATGTCTTTCCGTTATCAGTGCTCGCCCTGAATACTGGTTGTCTAGTTTCCTCTGATCCTTTTTGAACCTCCTCCCACCACGTTACATACACACTGCTTCCTTGTGCTGCGATTTCTGCGTCTACCGACCGATCAGTAGAATTGCTTAGGTTAATTTTGTCACCAAATGTCTTCCCATTGTCAGTACTGGCTCTAAACATTATTTCATCATTTCCGGTTTTATTGCTCCACCACGCGATATAGACATTATTTCCAGAAGTCGCTATTGGTGCTTTAGCCTCATGCTTTACATCATGTGCATTTTCGAGATTTGTATCAGCCGCACTCGCTAACGGTAAGGTCTTAACAGGAGGCACAACTGTCATAACTCCCAATAGTACCACAGCCATTACAGGCAGGATTGCCAATCTTTTCATGCATTTATATTCTGTCATTATTTCTCAAAGATATGTATGATTATATAAGCAATATGTTTCAACTTTAGCCCTTGTTAATTTAACTGATATTATGGCTGTGTTCTAGTTATTGGGTGGAAGATATGATAAAATCGCCTTTGATTTCATGAACGTAATTAATACTACAAACGACGATACAATCAAAATGCCATTAATCCATAAGTGGATCTTCGTATCACTCTCGTTAAACAACCCCTCAAAAATAGCAGGTGGTGGATTGATACCTAATACATACAATTCGTAATATTGAAGTATATGATCAAGAACGTGAAGGCTCTGATATATTACAAGGAATAGGATTGAATATTGTAATACCTTTAAGGCAATGGATTTACGTACATAGCCACGGACCCTTCGTAGATATCTGTATGTCAGATAAAGGGATGTGAGGATCAATATGAATGTGGCGTGTTCTATCATGTTTAACCACAGATGAACCTTTGTATCACTTGCGTTAAACAACCCCTCAAAAATAGCAGGTGGTGGATTGATACCTAATACATACAATTCGTAATATTGAAGTATATGATCAAGAACGTGAAGGCTCTGATATACTACAAGGAATAAGATTGAATATTGTAATACCTTTAAGGCAATGGATTTACGTATTAACACATTTGCCATGGTGTTCGTAATATAGTCTTGTATAAAACAATTTAAAAATTGAAATTGTACATCTGACCCTAACTAATTCAACCTAAGATAGCTTAAAGATGAAGTAAAACTAGATTAATGGGTTTACCGTAAAAATAAACAGTTTTTTTTATACACGCTCAACTCATCGGAGATTATATACCATTCTTTTAGAGGACATAACTCTTAATCAGCTCCTATATTCAACGCTTAGTTCATTTTGAATTTCAGGTATATTTAACTATCTAAATATTGAGAATTCGAAAATTTAATCATATATTGTGAAACCATTGAATAGGAACAACTCAAGCAATTTTCTGCTACCAAGAGTACTTTCTGAATTATTGCAAAGTATCATAATAGAAGTTTTTTGTATTATTTTTGAGGAATTAATTCGATAGCAATAATCAATGAAATTCATAGGTGTTGGAGCCGTCGGGATTAGTTCCCTTCATGTAGTAGGGTTCTACTAATTCGGTATTTAGCTTTTATTCCGATAACAATGTTGTTCTTATCCGTCGAGGAGATTGAACCAAGCAACAATACCGGGAGCTTGTCCTGTTTTAAGTCAGCTGGGTCAAGCCCTGTACATCTACTTATTTATACACGCACAAGGAGTATATCGTCATGAAGGTCCAAGCATATGCGGCTCATGAACCAAGTGGAAAACTAGAATCATTTGAGTATGAATTAGGTTCCTTGAAACCTGATGAAGTAGAGATCGATGTCGAATATTGTGGTATTTGCCACAGTGATTTGAGTATGCTTAAAAACGAATGGGGCTTTACACGATACCCGTTTGTGCCAGGACATGAGGCCATTGGCAAAGTAGCTGCAATTGGAAATATCGTGAACCATCTAGAAATTGGACAATATGTAGGATTAGGCTGGCGATCTCGGTCTTGTCTAGTATGTGACCAGTGCTTGAGCGGTCATCACAACCGTTGCTTGAAGGGAGAAGATGTGATGATTGGCAGACATGGAGCTTATGCAGATAAGGTACGCTGCCAAGCGTTATGGGCTTTTCCCTTGCCTGAGAAGATTAATACCAAGACAGCTGGTCCATTATTTTGTGGTGGAATTACAGTCTTCAATCCCATTATCCAGAATAATATCAAATCTACAGATCATGTAGCTGTAGTGGGAATTGGTGGGTTAGGACACATGGCTATTAAATTTCTAAATTCATGGGGCTGTGAGGTTACTGCCATGTCTACCAATCCTGAAAAAGAGAGGGAAGCACAACAGTTTGGAGCCGATCATTTCTTAAACTCGAGGGCTCCTGATGCTCTAAAACCATATGCAAATCAATTTGATATGGTACTAGTTACTGCAAATGCTGACCTGGATTGGGATACTTATATTAGTACACTTCGTCCTGGTGGCAAGTTACATATTGTTGGAGCAGCTTCACAAGTAAAGGCAACTATGTTTCCATTAATTTCCGGTGAGAAATCTATCGGCGGTTCACCTATAGGAGGTCCAGCAGAGATTCTAATGATGCTTAATTTTTGCAATCGTCATGCAATTGAGCCAGCCATAGAAGAATTTCCAATTTCACACGTTAATGATGCAATGGCACATCTTGAATCAGGCAAAGCACGTTACCGAATAGTCTTGCGCAACGATTTTTAATTTGACTAAGTAGTGTCAGGAACCGTCTAATATATTAGAATTCAAGGTTCAGTAAATGGCTCTCCAGTTAGGAAGGTCCACAGCAATTCCATTTTTGTAGTCATTATCGTTAAACATCATCTCTGCAATTTTTTCTGCGACTATCCTAGGATCAAGCATTTTGTGCTTGTTCAATTCATAATATTGCGTGTCGATATCTTCCTGCATTTTTGTTGCTACTTCTCCAGGACATATTGCCATTACCCTAATATTGTAGTTAGCAACTTCACGGGCTAAACTTTCTGTTAAGCCAATCATCCCAAATTTACTCGCACAATATGCTGATATGTCCTCAAACCCTACTTTGCCTGCACCCGAACTCACATTAATTATAACTCCATGATTACTTTCAATCATGTGTGGAACAATTGCTTTGCATAATAGGAATGCTCCCTTCAAGTTAACGTCTAGAGTATGATCCCATTCCTCTTCAGTGGTATCAATTAGTTTTTTGACATACGTAATTCCAGCATTGTTTATCAATACATCAACTCGTCCATAAATTTCCAACACTTCATTTACAAGGCTATTTACTTGGGAAGAGACACTTACATCACATTTCCTTGCAATGATCTGACCATTCCCAGTTGATTTAATTTCCTTCACCGCAGAATCTATCTCTTCTTGAGTCCTAGAACAAATAATTACATTCAATCCCTTCTTGGACAACAAGATAGCTGCCTCCTTCCCTATACCCCGTCCACCTCCTGTTATCAATGCCGTCCTCAGGCTAGTCATTTTAACTTAGTATTGGTCACAAGCAATTTTAAAATCTTGTTACTTTAGGAGTTTATAATCTGACTATCTGAGTTGTGCTTTTTCCTCATTTTCCTCTTTCCAATTGCCTCTTGTATTACAATTACGACATATCTTTCGGGCCATATAGCGTTCCATAGTCTCACCATATTCTGGATTGATAATGTCCCTATTACCGCAAGAACATATCATGTGTTTGCTCAATGTAATATTAAAGATTCTTATGACTATTAACGATTATAAAGCGAACAGTAGCCCATACTGGACAGCCTTGTTAATAATTGGAATTCGACACGTAGGATTCTTCAGTTGAACTTATTACTTTTAGATTCAGATGCGAATGCATTCCACTTTCTTTATGCCAGTGTTCATGTTCATGTTCAATATTTTGAGTTGAGATGGAAATGTTATCATGCAAGTGACCATGCTGTGTTTTTGTTAGGTCCTCTGACTTCTCTTTCCAAAACATATATGCAAGGATTCCAAGAGCTACTGCTACACCGTAATTGAGGTATGATTGAGGAATCGCTATTTTTACAAGGCTGGTAACAAAAATGAATGCCATAACAACAACTATGGATGATAAGAAATGAGCTCCTGCAATTATCCCTGAACTAATTAAGCTACTAATAATCTGTCTCTTCTTTCTTATTGAATATAGAACGGCAACAATCCAACCATGTGAAAGATTGATACCATGTAACAAACCAAACAAGATTACACCCAAAAAGAGAGAGATTTCCTGTTGCTTTCAGACTTTATCTTGTGCATTTGCTGGACATAATAATTTAACTCCAACTTTATAATCCAGCTATCTAATTCTAATTCATTGTTCCAGTTCTTATTGTATTTTTACTTTGATTTTGACCACTTTCTCATCCATTCGATTAGATGTACCGGGGGACTCGACGCTAAATTTAATTATTTTGCATGAGTAATAAGAATATGAAAACGGCCGATACGCCAGACTCTCGAGATTGGTATACTTTAAGCCGTCATCTATACACGGGTAAGACTAGAAGTAGTATGCAAAATTACACTTTACCTTCATCACCTTTAATTTTGATTTCTTACTGCATATTGTTTGCAGTGTTAGGATTTTTTTTTACGATGTCTACAAGCTCAATATATGCCCAAATAGAGATTACTACTGGGGAGAATTTCTCATCGCCAAAATTTAATGGGACGGTAAGTGAAGATGCTGAACCAAAACCTGATATACTCTATTCTGCACTACATTCGGACACAATAGTGGGTGAAGTGCTAAATAACTTTACATATCCTATTGATGCAGTTCGCATAACTGCCAGTGTCTATGACAAGAACGGTGTAATAGCAGCAACAGGCGACAGTTATACCAGTGAATATTGGATAAAGCCAGGAAGCAGGTCTGGATTTGATATTTACTTAGATGAAAAGTTACCTAATAATAGTAAATACACTTTAACAACCAGTCTCGAAAAATCTGAAAACGATAAGCCAGAAGCTCTGCAATTGAGTGTGGGCGGAAACTCTAAAGGCTCAAATAATTTCAAACTCCTGGGAGAAGTATTAAATCAAGGTCAAGACGATGCAAATTCGGTAAAGGTATCAGGGATATTTTATGACAAGAACCACAAAGTGCTGGACGTTGACTACACATATACAAACCCAGACATAATTGGTCCTAATAAAAAAGCACCATTCGAATTGTCGTTCTACACAGATAACCCAGAGAAAATTAAATCAATAGCTATCAATGCTCAAAGCAATGAATATTCCTTAATAACAAATGGAACTCAAAATAACACAAAATCAGAACCGTCCAATTAAAATGGGATTTGTGAATCTCATGTTTTTAGTCAATATTCTTCTTTGTCTTTGGGTTTTGTTCTGATAATGTTTATGAACAAAGGCTAATAATTGTCGTTAGTTGAAATCATTTTTGGTCTACATTATAACATTCTTGACGTTCTCAACATCCTCTCTTTATTTTTTAGTTGCAATATTTGGTGAAAGTATTGAAAGTAGTGAAGCTCACGGATTGCAGCTAGTTGAAGGACAAGAGAACACCAACGAATCTAATAAACGCTTACTCAAAGAAACAGGAGAAATCTTACATCAAGAAATATCTGAAAATCAATGCAGGGTTTTAGAATTCCCACTTTCAATTATTGCTGGAATGGGATATGCTGCAATAGGATTATGGATGATACTAGATAGAAGGAACAGTAAAGTTCCTTACATAATAGCCATAGTCGGTTCATTAGTATTATTAGGAATTTATTTTACTTCCAGAACGGTAGGGATTTCTAGTCTAGGAACGGAACCTATTGGTTTATTGGATGCTATTGTAGCAGGGCTTCAAGTTGCGATAATCGCGATTTCATTGTATATTCTATTAAACAAGATATACGCCAAAGGAATGACTGTTGGTTAATAAAAATAAAATAAGCTGGAACAAGATAGTAGTTTCATTAATATTCTTTTTCGTAGCTGGATTATGTGAGATTTGTGGTGGTTATCTGGTATGGCTTTGGCTTAGAGATGGCATGAGCTGGATGCTTCGGGTTTTAGGTGGTTTTGTTCTCTTTGCGTATGGAATAGTTCCTACTTTTCAGCCATCTCACTTCCATAGAATCTATTCTGCCTATGGTGGAATCTTCATTGTAATGGTTTTATTATGGGGTTGGATTTTCCAGGGGATAAGACCGGATACGTTTGACATCATTGGCTCTATTATATCACTTATCGGAGTCATGATTATTTTCATTATTTTCTACATGCCTAGAAAAAATAAAGTGATATTGAGTGAAAGTAAATGAGTACAACTACCATTGCTATCACTTCAATAGGACTGTTTCTCTTGGCAGCACTTGCTGAAATTGGCGGTGGATATTTAGTATGGCTATGGATAAGACAGAAAAAGAGACTAATCTTTGGTATTGTTGGTGGAATCATACTCTTTACTTACGGAATAATTCCTACATTACAGCCTTCAAATTTTGGAAGGGTATATGCCGCGTATGGTGGATTTTTTTATTATTTCTTCAATATTATGGGGAACGATGGTAGACAAAAAGAGACCAGATAAATTTGAAATAATAGGCTCTATGGTAGCAGTTCTGGGAGCAGCTATAATATTTTATGGACCGAGATAGTTTGAAAAACAGTTCTTAATGAGCCTGATGCCGTCCACGATTTATTGTTTCTTTCATGGCCCACCAAACACCAAAATTCTTTATCTAATAATTGAATTGTTTTATAGTTTGTTGAGCATACTATTGCTAACATCAACTACCTAACAAGCTTCAACCTGGTGGGTCCCGCAACCATTTGGCCCATCAGTTCTAACTAATTAAACTATATTGATAGGCCCATCCGTCTTTTTATAGTAGTTCTCATCATAATGAATACCTACGATGTCATATGTCATAACTTGGTGGGTCAACCTGAACGTCTGAACGTTGGGTCCTATTGTCTTTCCATATGGCCCACCAGTCAATAATCAAATGAATCTTCTATTACTGTAACTAGATTTCCTTTTCTTAACTCTTGTTTAATATCTGGATCTTTTTCTTTATCTATGAATCCGATATAACGGGCCCGGAGGTTTGTGAATCATATTTGACATAATTTTCGGGCCCACTATTTCATGAGATAATAATGCAATAATTAACAGCGTTGAACATAGATCTGGGTTCGGCGGGATGAGGTTCAGAATTGACATCATTTTGCGACCCAGCAACTATGACTACATGATTATTCTTATCGCTTATTCAATAAATCTATTCTGTAATAGTGGCACTGCGTTATTGGATGAGTCATGAATATTGCAAATCTGATAATGAGCAGCTCTCTTATATACTATAATTCCTATAGCCTCTCACATGAAACCTAAGATAGTTTTAGGAATCACCACTTTAATTCTTGCAACAACTATAGTATTGAGCATTGTAACTGTGATCGCTTTTGAGCAACCTGCTAAGGCTGCTACTACTAGTATGAGTATGTGGCGTTACCAGGGTCCAAGAGCCTCGATGGCGGTATCTCAGAATAATATCTATCTTACATGGTGGGATAATAAAACTGGGAACAATGAAGTATTTTTTGCAGGAAGTAATGATAACGGTAAATCATTTGACAAACCAATTAACGTGAGCAATGATAAAGGCAGTTCTGCTGATAGTCAAGTAACTGCTTCTCAGAATAATGTATTTGTTACATGGTGGGACAATAAGACCGGAAGCTGGGAAGTATTCTCAAGAGCAAGTGCTGATGGTGGAAAGACATTTGGGGAAGCAGGCATGCTAAAAAGTGTTGGTACGTCACCTTTAAAGACACTAACGGCTCCGCCTTCATCTCAAATTTCAGTAGATACCCTTGTAGCTGCCTCAGGTAGTAACAATGAGTATGTAGCCTGGTGGGATAACAAGACTGGAAACTTGGAAGTAGACTTTGCCAAAAGTACAGATGGTGGTAAAACATTTGGGGACACAATAAATATAAGCAATTCACCTGATTCACGCTCAGTAGGTGCAAGGATTGCTGCTCAAGGAAATAATGTGTATATATCTTGGATGGAAATCAAACCTGGAGAAAAAGACGTCATGTTTAGGGCAAGTAATGATAATGGAGGAACATTTGGTAATGCAGTTATGGTAAGTAAGTAGTAGCAAGTAACTAGTAACGCTGCTTCTTTTGGGACTCGATGGTGTTAAGAGGAAGCATCTACTAAATAAATTCAACATCAGTTACTTGACTGTTGCTGCATTACTGCCTAACAATCTTCTTTTCTTATTATGTGACTTTCTCTACCACTCGATACAAGCTATTGTAGTTACGGAATGTTAATCATACTAACGTTCTCTTCATCATGTTCTTCAAATTTGGTAACTATATGAAGAGAAAAGTTTATTGTAACTAGATAAAAGTTCATTTTTTTAAGTAGTTTTGACTAAATCCTTTTGTATATAATATTTACAAAAAATATATCAAAAATTGGACTGCTAAGTTCACCTCAGTAATTCTCTCAGTAATGATCCAAAAAACAAAAATTGAGTCAAGCAAAATATAAAAACTGGCGGACAATTGAAACGATGGTATCCATAAAAAGAAGGAGTTGACGTTTTAATATATTACTCAACGAATTACAAAACAACTGCCTCCGGATATGGAGAAAGGAGGTGTATCTGAGGATGATGCATGCAGTCATCATACATACGGTCCTCCGATTCCAAAATCCGTATTGAACTCTCATCGTACACAAAAGATAATAGCATTTTGAAAGATTCTTACTGAACAAGAACGGTTGCTAAATGGACTAAGTTAACGAATGGAAATTGATACTAAAGAGGTGATTAAAATGCTAGGTCGAGCCGTCGGTACCCACGACGCTACCGGTTCTAGAAAAGGGTTCTGTACTTATTCTAGTAAAAGCTAAGATTCAAACTTTTCTAGTTCATAGTAATAGATGACTGTAGTTTTATATCAAATTTTAAAGAGAAACGTTAGGAGGCATATAATTTGCTATTGTAGACCCATGGTGATGTACCATCAGCCATTCATTATTGTTTTTGTTGTTATTGATATTCTGTTTTTCGAAGATATTTGTAGCAATTACACCCATCCTAATACTATTTTTATCAGCTATAACAGTATCAATATTTTCTAAACAAATAACTATTGCCATATTTTCAAATGCTTTTATCTTCATATTTGTAATAAAGAACTTTATCGTCTTAGTATTTTCAAATATTCTTAGCCAACTTTCCCTTATCGCTGTCCAACTGGTAAATATCTCCCAACCAGGATGTATACAGGTAATATCATCGCTATGTTTCCAGGCCTCCTCCATTTTTTCAATAGATAAGGTTTCAAATGCTTTATAGAATCTCGTATTACTATCCTCTATAGTTTGTTCAACGCCTTTTTCTTCATCCATTAGCAATTATCATATAGTTTTATCGATTTAAAAACAATGATTTACTTGATCGATTTGGGTTGAGTCTTAATCGTTCAATACAGGATAAACATATGTATTGGGATTTTTGTGGGAGTAAGTGAGAGACATTTGTAGATCATAGAAAATGCTAAATCGTAGTATACTATAAAACAGCTCGAAAATGTCAGCTGAACAATCTTCATTTATTTCGTTTGATAGGGTAGTTAACCAAGGAGGTTCTGCTGGATTCCTTGCGCTTGGAATTACACTCGCGATCTTTGGAATAATCTTTGGATTTTTATTGAATGGTATGGAAATTTTCATAATCACTACTATACTTGGAATAATATCGATCGTAGCGTCGTTCCTTTTTATAATAAAACAGTATGAGCGATCTATTATTCTTAGAGTTGGAAAATATAATAGACAAGTTGGTCCTGGATTGCGTACCAGAATCCCTTTCATTGAAAATGCCTTAGTGGTTGACATCCGAGAAAAGGTAAGGGAGTTCACAGCAGAGAGAATGCTTACCAAGGATAATGTGCCAGTGACAATTGATGCAATTTTGAGGTACAAAATAATCGAAGATAGAGCGAAGGATGCTATACTAAATGTAGAGAACTTTAATGAAATGATAAAGCAGGTCTCTCAGACGACTTTGAGAAATAATATAGGCTCATCCTTGTTTCAGGATATCTTATCAAAGAGGGAAGAAATCAACCACCATATAAAATCGATTATTTCGCAAGAAGCTGGGGGTTGGGGTATCGAGGTTACAGGAGTTGAGGTACGTCAAGTAATCATTCCGAAAGAGTTGGAAGCAGCGATGTCGATGCAGGCTCAAGCCGAGCGTGAAAAAAGCGCAAGAGTAACTTATGGTGAGTCTGAAATCTTAGTAGCAAAAAAATTTGAAGAGGCGTCAGCTGTTTATTTAGATAACCCAGTTGCTTACGCTTTAAGACAGTCCAACATGCTTTATGAATCAATCAAGGTTCAAGGTAATACGATAGTTATGATTCCCTCAGAAAGTCTAAATTCGATGGGCTTTGGAAATCTTGCAACGACAGTTGCATATTTGGAAAATACAAAGAAAGCTGCCAAGGATAGTCAGAAGGCAACAGATGCATCATCGGCAGCCAACACTAATGATTCGAACCCGTCATAACCTCAAGATTCATGTTATGACGATGAATGAAAATTGATACTAAAGAGCTGTATTAAATTCGTAGGTCTGGATCCGGAGGGACTAGTCTGATTTTTCATATGGATCTAACTATTTCGAGTACATTTATCTCATCAATATTCTAATGAGTTTTCTTATGAGACTGTTTATGATTCGTTGTGTCGGGCCCATTAATATACTATATTTCTATACTTAGAGGATATAATGTAGCATGCCATGACGTATAGCTCCATCCGCTACGATCTATGTAAGCATAAACCAGATTAGTTTATAATCGAACGTGCAATGATTCTGTTTCTGTAAATTTCACAAAAAATACTACAAGTCTTCGGATATTCTTATAATTTCTCGAATTTTCACGGAGATACTCATAAAAGCCCTGATTTAATTAGAATTATTATATATTTATAAGCAAGTGTGCTTCATAGAATCGATGTTTAGGGCTAAGAATCATTCGCGTGATAGGAGGTTGTTAGTTTTAATTGTCTGCTAAGAATAGGTTTGTGTCTATAGTAGATGATGAGTTAGATATTACAGTGCTTTTTCGAGAAGTCTTGCAAGCAATTGAAGGTATATCGATATTTACATTTACTGACTCTATTTTAGCGATCGAACATTTTACGACTAATAAAACCGATTATGTCCTAGTAATTTCTGATCTAAAAATGCAAGGATTAAACGGAATGGACTTACTAAAAAAAGTAAAAAAAGTGAATCCATCCGTAAGAACGATACTAATGACAGCATTTGAAATTGAAGATAAATTGCTTCAACAATACTTCAAGGACAAAAATATAAATGCTTTTCTTAAGAAGCCAATAGAAATAAAAGATTTGCTTTTAGAAGTGGACAAACAATTAGATACTTACGACATGCAAAAACAAAGATCTTTCATAAAAATTAAATGAACGCTCACTATAACAAAAAAAATCCACAAGTGCTTGAAAATGATTTATAGTATAGTTTACAGTTCCAAATATTTGTACTTTGAGACTGGTTAGTTTATAGCTGCGTTGCTAATCGGGCACCCAGCAACCGCCAGTCTTTAAATTAAAAGTAACCAATTTTTACAGACAGAAATAAATCCTATTGAAATTTCTACCTATATCGTTTATTATTTATTGATTAAATTGCTATATATTTAATACAACTGGTCTAGCCAACAGGACCGTTTTTAGCCAATCAATCTTGCACTCAAGTATCCTTCCAACCAGTTTCCAAATAATGGAATTGGATAATATACAAGTTTATGAAACTCTCAAAGACTTCAATTAAGAGAAATAATGAAATTTGATAAAAAAAATTTAGAGTTTGGATAGAAAACAAATTTACTAATTCATAAATTCTTATAACCTTCTTCGCAAGCCGTTTTATAGTTTGTAGTGCCTGTAATTGTAACGCCTACAACACAAAACAATTGGTGGGGTTGTTTCTTGATTATACAATCAAATTAACTTCCTCCAATCAATTGTTAATTTTTACTTCCTTAACTCCATTGCAATGGTGTTTGAAAAGAGGATGTGAAAGTAAAAAATAAAAAATTTAGACAGGGCAAATCCATATTTTTCTCTATGTCTCTAATCGTCTTGGATCTTAGTGTTCGTGTCTCATAACTGGGTAGATTCCAACTTCCATTGAGAAATATTTAATAAGACAGGTGCTAGAAGTCGAGTATTTGGTAATTAAAACCATACCTATACAAAATCCATTTGACATAGAATATAATCCACACAAAAAACAAATGTATGTTGTCAGTTTCAATAGTGTTTATGTTATCGATACGTCTGATACAACTGTAGTTGATGTTTTGCCCAATCCTTCTCCTACTCAGAGTGGGATTGAAGGGATAGCATATAATCCCAAGAAAAAACTCATATACATTATTCATACTGGACAGGTTTTTCCACCTAGTAAAGTTTTTTTTGATACTGTATCTGTCTTCAGAACATCTGATAATACGAAAGTTGGTACCATCACACTTGATGCTAACCATAACGCTATGGATTTGATATATAGTCCACACAAAAAACGCATGTATGTACTTCATAGGTCGGTAAGTTCTGCTGATACAGATAAGGTACTAGTCATAAGGACTTCAGATAATACTGTAGTTGATAGTATGCATCTTGCTGGTCATAATTGTTATGATATTATTTACAATCCGCAAAAAAAACAAATCTATGTAACTGACGCTAACACCAATACAGTATCTGTAATTAAAACATCAGATAACACTTTAGTTAATACTTTATCTGTTGGAAATCAACCAGATGGAATGGCTTACAGTCCTCAGAATAAGAAGTTATACGTTGCCAATCATGGAGATAATACGGTAACGGTGATCAGGACAACTAACAATTCCGTAATTTATAATATTCCTGTAGGTAACGGGCCTGAGAAGATAGAATATAATCATCACAAGAAATGCGTCTACGTGACGAATCAATCAGGAGGTACTATTTCCGTTATAAAGACATCTAACGACAGTGTAGTTAAAACCATTCCAGTGGGAGTTGGACCATTTGATATAGCATATAATCCTCACAAAAAAGAAATGTATGTAACTCATCCTTCGACCAGTCCAGGTATCGATGGGTTTGTATCTGTTATTAGTAAGGATGACCTATAATCCACCGATGTATATCTATTCCCGTTAATCGTAATATAATGATTAGTATCAAAAATAAATCAATTTTTTACGAGAGAGCTAAGGGGATTCATACAAAGAAAATAGAGTTCAATGGGTTAGACGTGTAGGAATTAGAGCAAGAGAAACAAACAATATCATAGAACGCGCCCATTCAACGCTTAAAACCCGCTCTAGAGTATTTCGTGGATTGAAGAATGATAAATCCTCACGGGAATTACTAGATGGTTACATAACGAATTACAATTTCTGTAGAAAGCATTCTTCAATAAAGACTACTCCAGCCCAATCCGCTGGTCTGACCCTTGAAAGATGGAACGAACTTATCCGACAATCACAAACCTATAAAACTAATCAAGAATTGAAGGTGATTCAAAAATGAGAAGAACATTAGTATCATTACCTGATGGTGCTTGGGATGCAATTGACAAAGAATTAAGACCTCAATTAGGTAACGCAGATTCAGAAATCATTCGTAATATCGTGTTAGCATATTTGATAGAAAAAGCTACATGTTAAAGTCTAAACGAAAGAAAGAACATACTGGTAACGAACAAATTGCTGCGGAATTAGATATCCATGATGTAATGATTTCTAGTTTAGCCGAAATCCTAGAAGAAAAAGGACAACTAAATCATGATGAATGGGAAAGAAGAGTACAAAAGAAATTACATAAATGATACTATTGTTGAGGATGTCGTCTAGTTCTACTATCAACTTCTTCTGGTGACGGAATATTTCCAAATACCTGCTCATATTGAGAAATTCTATCACCTAGCCATTTGTGTATCGCCTTCATTTGTGAAGGATTAATGATCATATTGAATTCTACAGTCCTTTTAACGTACATTCTAGATGTAGCAGGGATTGCTGCTGCTATTGCCTTATCAATTCTTCTTTCTTCAGAGTAAATAATTGCCTCTGCCCCACCAGGAATTATGCCTCCAAAAATCCCAGCAACATTTACAGTTCTATATTGCTCAGAATACGTGCTTTGATAGTCAACATCTGACATAACTACATAATCATTTTACGACTATATTTGTTATATGGTATTTCCAAAAATAGTTTATATAAACAACGAACGTACTATAATATACAATGGCATACCAGCCTCCAATGCCATATTGGCAAGAAATGGAAAAAGATCAGACTTCTTTGCACTTATCTTTCACATATGGTCCACTAGATTCGGCGTACCTGAGAATATTCAATCAATTGTATATTATTAATCAGACCACCTCGCAAGAGGAATTTGAGCCATCCGAAGAGGAGATTAGAGTTTTTGAAAGTATACAACAAGGGAAGGAAAAAATGACTCGACAAAGTGCAGAAGAACTACTCAAAGAATTAAAAGATATGACTGATGAGTAGTCCACGATATAAATGGACTTTCTCTAAATCAGAGACTTTTGAAAAATGTATTCAAAAATCCAAGATTGAAGGTAACACCAGTCATTTTAAGAAATTAGGCGAAGTGCTAGACAATCTGGCAACTTCCGATTATCCTAATAGAATGGGAAAGAAAAAAATTCTAAAATATGGAGTATTACTTGCGATTAACATAACTGATTCTATTAGACTTACTTATGACGTTGATTTTGCCACAAGAACTATCATTCTTCAGATGGTTGGACCTCATGGAGAAAGGTATTGAGCATGCCCCCTTAATCGAACAGAATCCGGTAAAGAGTAAGCACAACAAATTCTAGCTCGTTCTGAATACTACAATACATATGTAAAATTGGGATCCGTATCCGCTTGGTCCCATATAGTATATGGGTTCTATAATATGTTACCATTAATATTAGGTTATCGTAATTCCAATTGCATTAAAATTTACAATAAGATTTCTTTTCTTGTTATTAGGTAGTAATCAAACCGGTGGGATGCGTGACGATACAAGTGCTAAATGTGGGTTTCCTCATATAAGAATAGAATACTAAGCTTTAAGTTTTTCTTTTACGAGGCCAATAAGTCCCAATTAGATTGCTGATACGTAGATACGTAAAGTCCAAAAGACACATGGCACTCAACGGCAATTTATGGGGTCAACAATTCAAGGAAGTATTCCTAGGGGAGTTAGAACAATCGCAATGTTTAGCTTCTTAGCTGGATTTTGGTTCCTAAGTGCGGGTCATTCGATTTTGACTTCAGATTCAAGCTCATCATATAATCCCAATCAGTCTCATCTAGCTCTGTAATGGTTCTTCCTCTGA
>WNFX01000018.1_pt1 | contig 107720 bp, 91 predicted proteins | sample 5400111 | NCBI WGS metagenome assembly WNFX01 (sample SAMN13153363, study PRJNA577476) | soil metagenome | isolation source: 40 cm soil or saprolite under grassland replicate 1 | place: USA:California | collected 2016-06-15
GCCAAGCGGGAAGGGTTGCCAAGTTACCCGCCGGTAGTACACTGAGATGTTACTGGCTAGTAATAGCTCTTGGGCATTCCGGCGGGAGATGAGCATGGCCCACTTCAAGAGCAACCTGCGCGACATCGAGTTCAACCTTTTCGAGGTTCTGAACAGGCAGGATCTGCTGGGATCGGCCCCGCACGAGGACCTGGACGCACAGACGGCGGGTGACATCCTGCAGGAGGTAAACCGGCTCGCCGCCGGGCCGATTGCCGAGTCTTACCCGGCCGGCGACCGCAATCCCCCGGTGTTCGACCGCGAGACCGCCTCGGTCAGGGTTCCCGAGGCGTTCGCGAAGTCCTACCACGCCTTCATGGACGCCGAGTGGTTCCGTCTTGAGCTGCCGCACGAGCTCGGCGGGACGGCCGCGCCCCGGTCGCTGTGCTGGGCGGTGGCTGAGCTGATCCTGGGCGCCAACCCGGCCGTGTGGATGTACGCAAGCGGCGCGTTGTTCGCGCACGCGCTGTGGCAGCTGGGCACCCCTGACCAGCGGCGGTTCGCTCGGCAGGCGGTCGAGCGCCGGTGGACTGCGACCATGGTGCTGACCGAGGCGGACGCCGGCTCCGATGTCGGAGCGGCCCGGACCAGGGCGGTCAGGCAGCCAGATGGCAGCTGGCACATCGAAGGCGTCAAGCGGTTCATCACCGGCGGCGAGCACGACCTGGCCGAGAACATCTTCCATTTTGTCCTCGCCCGGCCAGAGGGCGCTGGCCCAGGTACCAAGGGACTATCCATGTTCCTGGTGCCGAAGTACCTGGTCGGCCCCGACGGCTCGCTCGCTGAGCGCAACGGCGTGTACGCCACCAACGTCGAGCAGAAGATGGGCCTGAAGGTCTCGGCGACCTGCGAGCTCACCTTCGGCGCCGGCCATCCGGCGGTCGGCACGCTGGTTGGTGACGTGCATGACGGCATCAGGCAGATGTTCATGATTATCGAGTTCGCCAGGATGATGGTCGGCACCAAGGCGATCGCCGCCCTGTCGGCCGGCTACCTGAACGCGCTTGAGTATGCCAAGGCCAGGGTGCAGGGTGGTGAGCTGACCAAGCTTGCCGACAAGACGGCGCCGCGCGTCACGATCATGCATCACGCGGATGTCCGGCGGATCCTGATGCTGCAGAAGGCTTACGCCGAGGGCATGCGGGCGCTCGTGCTGTACACCGCTACCTTCCAGGACACGGTGCAGCGCGCGCGTGCAGCCGGTGCCAGCGACCCGCTGGCCGCGGCGATTAACGACCTGCTGCTCCCCGTCGTCAAGGGCGTCGGCTCCGAGCGGGCGTTTGAGATGCTCACGCTGTCGCTGCAGACCTTCGGCGGAGCGGGATTTCTGCAGGATTACCCGATCGAGCAGTACCTGAGAGATGCCAAGATCGACAGCCTGTACGAAGGCACCACCGCGATCCAGGGCATGGACCTGTACTTCCGCAAGATCGTGCGCGACAAGGGTGCCGCGCTGCGCTACCTGCTCGATGAGATCTCCAAGACGGCCAGCGCCGAAGGCGGGAACGGCAGGCTGAAGCTGGAGCGGGCGGCCCTGGCCAGGGCCGCCGCCGACGTCGATGCGATCGTGAACGCCATGCACGGCTTCCTGGCCGAAGGCATGGCGCAGCCGCGGGAGATCAACCGGGTTGGCCTGAACACCACCAGGCTGCTGATGGCGCTTGGTGACCTGGTGATCGGCTGGCTGCTTGTGCGGCACGCCGAGGTGGCGATCGCGGCGCTTGACCGCGGCGGTACTGCCGGGCGGGCCGCTTCCGGCCCCCGTGACGAAGCGTTCTACCAGGGCAAGATCGCGGCGGCACGGTTCTTCGCGCAGACGGTGCTGCCCAGGCTTGCCGCCGACAGGGAAGTTGCCGAGACCACCTCGCTTGACCTGATGGACCTGCCAGCGGGGGCGTTCTGACCGGCGGCGGGAACGCAGGCTAGGACCAGGCGAGCATGCGCAGCGGGTCGGTCAGCATCGCGCCGACTTCCCGCAACACAGCGGAGCCGGCTTCGCCGTCGATGAGCCGATGGTCGAACGAGAGCGCCAGCGTGCACACCTGACGCACCGCCAGCTGCCCATCGTGGACCCACGGCGCATCCTTGACCTGGCCGAACGCGAGGATCGCCGCCTCGCCAGGCGTGATGATCGGCGTTCCCGTGTCGACGCCGAAGATGCCGACATTGGTGATCGTGATCGTCCCACCCTGCATATCGGCGACCGTGGCCTTGCCTGCTCGCGCCGTATCGGCGAGGCCGCTGATGGCCCTGGCCAGTTCCGGCAGTGACAGCGCGTGAGCGTCCTTGATGTTCGGCACCACGAGCCCGCGGTCGGTCGCCGCCGCGATGCCAAGGTTGACGTAGTGCTTGACCACGATCTCCTGGGCGCGATCGTCCCAGCCGGAATTGATGATCGGATGCCTGGCGGCGGCGATCAGCAGCGCCCTGGCGACCAGCAGCAGCGGCGAGAACCTGATGCCGTCGAAGTCGGGCATCGCGCGCAGCCTGGCGGCTGCCGCCATCGTCTCGGTCATGTCGATCTGCAAGAACTCGGTGACATGCGGCGCTGTGAACGCGCTCGCCGCGACCGCGGCCGCCATGTGCTTGCGTACCCCGCGGATCGGGACGCGCTCCTCTCGGGGGAGCGAGGCGAGCCTGGCGGCACCTGGCGCGGCGCCGATGGGGGTCGGCCAGGCGGTGCCTGGGCCGTCGGCCTGGGCAGCCGCGGCGGCCTGCACATCCTCACGGGTTACCGAACCGGCCGGCCCGCTGCCGCTGAGCTGCGCGAGGTCAACGCCTAGCTCCTTGGCCAGCTTGCGGACCGGCGGCTTGGCCAGCACCGCGGGCAACGCAGCGGCGCGCTGATCAGGCTGCGCGGCCTGCCCGGGGGCCGGCCCGGCCTCGGCCGCCGCGGTTGGGCCGATCGCGGCCTGCCCAGGCGCGGCCGGGGCGGCCGTGTCGCTGGTCGCCCAGGACGGCTGGCCCGATGGCGCCCCGACCTTGGCCTTCCTCGGCCGCCTGGTCGTCGCGCCGAGCTTGATGCCGTACCCGACGAGCACGGCCTGGCGTTCCGCCTTGGGGGCCGGGCTGCCGTGCAGCCCCGGCTCGACCGCCCCCTGCGCTGGCGGGGATGAGACCTCGCCCTCCGCCCCGGCGCCGGCCGCCGGGGCATCTGCCGCCTGAACGTCCGCTGCGGCGGCGGCCTGGGGGGCACCGGCCGCCGCCGCGCCGTCCGCCGCCGGGCCGTCCCCCACCTGCACGGAGATGATCGGCGTGCCGACATCGGCGGTGGCACCCTCGGGGACCAGCAGGCTGGCGACCACGCCGGCATAGGGACTCGGCAGCTCCACGACGGCCTTCGCGGTCTCGATCTCCACGATGACCTGGTTGACCGTGACCTTGTCTCCGGGCTGCACGTGCCACTTGACGATGTCCGCCTCGGTCAGGCCCTCCCCGACGTCGGGCAGCTTGAACTGCTTCAGCTCTGCCATCAGGCCCTCTCAGTAAGCGAAGCTGCGGTCAACGGCGTCCAGCACCCGGTCAAGATCGGGCAGGTAATGCTCCTCGATCCGAGACGGCGGGTACGGCGTCGAGTAGCCGCCGACCCTGAGCACCGGCGCCTGGAGGTAGTAGAAGCACTCCTGGGTGACCCGCGCGGCGATCTCGCCGCCGAGCCCGCCGGTGACCGGTGCCTCATGCACTACGACACAGCGGCCGGTCTTGCGGACCGAATCGAAGATCGCCGGGGTGTCAAGCGGAGCGAGCGACCGCAGGTCGATCACGTCAAGCGACCGGCCGTCCGCCGCCGCGGCCACCGCGGCCTCCGCGCAGGTCCTGACCATGGGGCCATAGCAGAGCACGGTCACATCCGTACCGCTGGCCAACGTCCGCGCCCGGTCAAGCGGGCCGGCCGCCGCCAGGCCGCCGGCCAGGTCGACCTCCATCTTGTCCCAGTACCTGCGCTTGGGCTCGAAGAAGATCACCGGATCGTCGCAGGTGATCACCTGCTGGATCATGGCGTAGGCATCGGCGGGATCGCCGCAGGCCACCACCCGCAGGCCGGCCGTGTGCGCGAACAGCGCCTCGGGCGATTCGCTGTGGTGCTCTACCGCGCCGATACCGCCGCCGCACGGGATCCTGATCACCACCGGCAGGATCAGCTTGCCGAGCGAGCGGTACCGCATCTTGGCGAGCTGGTTGACGATCTGGTTGAACGCCGGGAAGACGAAGCCGTCGAACTGGATCTCACATACCGGCCGGTAGCCACGCAGCGCCAGGCCGATCGCCGTCCCGACTATGCCGGATTCGGCCAGCGGGGTGTCGAACACCCGGTCCTCGCCGAAATCCTTCTGCAGGCCGTCGGTCACCCGGAACACCCCGCCAAGCCGGCCGACGTCCTCGCCCATGATGAGAACCTTGGGATCGTTCTCCATGGCCTTGCGCAGGCCCTCGTTCAGCGCCTTCGACAGGGTAAGCGCGGTCATCGCCCGTCCTCCTCGTCAGCGAATGAGTCGAGGTAGGCAGCGAGCTGTGCGCGCTCGGCCTCGAGCTGCGCGGTCGGCTCGGTGAAGACGTTGTCGAACATCGACAGCGGTGCGGGATCGGCCATCTGGATGCAGGAGGCCCGTATCCTCGCACCGACCTCATCAGCCTCGGCGTTGATGCCGGCGAAGAAACCCTCGTCCGCGAGAGCGGACCGGATCAGGTACTGCCTGACCCGCTCGACCGGGTCCTTCAGCTTCCACGACTCAAGCTCGGCGGAGAGGCGGTAGCGGGTCGGGTCGTCGGTGGTGGTGTGCGCTCCCATCCGGTACGTGTACGCCTCGATCAGGGTCGGGCCCTGGCCTTCCCTAGCCGCCCGCATGGCCTTCTTGGTGACCGCGAGGCAGCCGAGCACGTCGTTGCCGTCCACCTGCATGCCAGGGAACCCGAAACCCTGGGCGCGCAGGTACAGCGGCACGCGGCTCTGCCGCTCCAGCGGCTCAGAGATCGCCCATTGATTGTTCTGGCAGAAGAACACGACGGGGGCGTTGGTGACCGATGCCCAGATGAAGGCCTCGTTCACGTCGCCCTGGCTGGTGGCGCCGTCGCCGAAGTACACGATTACCGCTTCGCCGTCCTCGCCGAGAGCGCCGTCCCGCTGGATGCCCATCGCGTACCCGGTAGCGTGCAGGGTCTGGCTGCCGATCACGATCGTGTACAGGCCGAGCCGGTGCTCCCGCGGATCCCAGCCGCCATGGCTGACGCCGCGGAACAGCTCAAGGAGCTTGATCGGATCCAGGCCGCGGCACCAAGCGACGCCGTGCTCTCGGTACGTGGGGAACGCCATATCGCGCGGGCCTAGTGCCCTGGCCGAGCCGACCTGCGCCGCCTCCTGGCCAAGCAAGGATGCCCAGATGCCGAGCTCGCCCTGCCGCTGCAACGCGATGGCCTCGAAGTCCATCCGCCTGACCAGAACCAGGTCGCGGTACAGCGCCTTGATCTCGTCGGTGGACACCTCAAGCGGGTAGTCAGGGTGCTCGGTTCGCTCGCCCTCAGGCGTCAGCAGCTGAATCAGCGGAGGTGAGGCGGGCGGTTTGGGATGGGCTCGGGAGGCAGCTCGCCCGGCGGCTTTGACGGCCACGTGCCACTCCTTGCATGCTCAGGGCCGGTCGCCAGCGCAGGCGGCGGCCGGTCGGTCAATCGTCGTGTTCGCAGTGACAGTACTCGGCAATCCTCATGCTCGGTCAAGAGCGGCTTGGCACTCTCCTTCCCGCGTGCGGCAGCAACTTTCCTGAGTTCAGCTACCCGATGTTGGACGGTAAGAACGGCACTGTTCGTCCGAAGATCGCCCGAGTTCATGATTACCACGGCCCGGCACTGGAAACGCTCACAATGTGAATCAGATCGGAGTCGCTAGCACAGGGAACTGAGACGCGGATGCGGACAAGGGCGTTGCACTCGCACGGACCTGCGCGGGACGTGCGGTTCTGCCTTGTCTTTCCGCGCGAGACCGTTAGCATACCCGCGGTGCGCAGGGTGCTAGGCGACGCCCTCGGCAGGCTCGGCATCGAGCCTGACGACATCTCCGATCTGCTCCTCGCGGTGACCGAAGCGTGCACGAACGTGCTGCGCCACGCGGGTCCTGGCCGTCGCTATGAGGTCGTGGTCCAGGTCGGCAGGAACCGATGCATCCTTCAGGTACTTGACAGCGGCCGCGGCATCGACCCGTCAAGGCTGCGGGCACGCCGCACTCATCTGCGCCGGCCGCCGGTCAGGCCAGGGACGCTGCTGCGCCGCCGGCCGCGTGATATCGAGATCGCGCAGCTGGCCGAGTCGGGACGCGGCATGGCGATCATGCGCGCGTGCGTGGACGACGTCACCCTGCGGACCGGCCCAGGGCGCGGAACGGTCGTGTCGCTGCGCAAGCGGATCGAGTGGCGCGCCGACGCGCCGCTGCACCGGCTGCCGTCCTCAGCACTCGAGGATGCGGTCTGACCCGCCGCTAGGCGCTCCACCAGAAGGCGATTTCCTGTGACTTCGTGCGCGCTCGCCGGCATGCCGTGAGCCTGGCCGGGCCAGGCCGCGGCCCGCCGGTCAGGCAGCTGCCAGCGGCGCTGGCGAACTGGGCGATGGGCTGGCCGGTCACGGTGGCCACGTGCATCGGCCGCCAGCGCTGGCTAAGCCCGAGGTTGCAGTGCGCTAGCTGGAGCTTCCTGCCCTCGTGCGCGGCGGTCAGGCACCGCCCGTCCGGGATGTAGATGAAGATATCGGTGCCGTCGGTCATCTGATCGGCCGTCCAGAGCGGGACGCCGGCGGCGAGCTCGGATCTCGGAATCCTGACAAAGGTGAGGCCGCGATGGGTCAGCTTGAGCATCAGCGGATGATCGTCGGGATCGTTGCCCGGCTGGTCGCCATCGTCATCGGGCCCGAAGTTAATCAGCCCGATGGTCTGCACCCGCAGAACCTTGGCTGACGGCGGGGCCGCCGCGTGAGCTGGTGGTGGCCGGTGCTGCGTGCCCAGGTAGATGGCAAGGCCGCCGCCAGCGAGCAGCACGATGACGCCCATCCCTACCACACGCGGAATCCATGACCCTCGCGTCCGGCGCGAGCCCATGCGCTGGACTGACATAGCGACGAATTATCGCGCACCAGCGGGATCCACCGCTACTATCTGTGCACGCCATGCCGATGCGGTGGCCGCGGCGATCGGCTACCGTCGCAGCGATGCCCGTTCGACGCCCTGACCCCGACCGGCTGCTTGCCGCGCTGAACGCGCAGCGCTCGGCACTGGCCTGGCGGCCTTGGGCCGGGTCGGATACCGCTGACGTGCTCGGCGCCGCATGCCTGGACGCGGTCATGGCAGCGGCCGATGCCGGCCTGGCCGCACAGGCTGGGGCCCTGCGCGCGGCTGTCGGCTACACGCTTGGCCTGCTCGAAGCTCGCGCGCCAGGACGTGCGGTCGAAGTGCGCGTGCCGCCGTACGCGGCGATCCAGTGCGTTTCGGGGCCGCGGCATACCCGCGGTACGCCGCCCAACGTGGTCGAGGCAGACCCGATGACCTGGATTCTGCTGGCCACCGGCCGGATGGCCTGGCCGGAGGCGATCCGCAGCGGCGGCCTGGCGGCAAGCGGGCTCCGCGCGGACGTGTCCGGCTACCTGCCGCTGACAGCACCCAGCCAGCCGCTCAACGCAAGATCCGGTCAGGCACCGCAGAGCAAGCCGCCAGGCAGCTGCGGCAACCAGACACCCCGCGCACCTATCGAGTAAGCAAGTGCGGCGCCCGGCTAGCCGATCCTCACGGGCGCTGCCTAGTCATCGCCGAGATCGTCGTCATCATCGGCATCGTCGTCGCCGGCGTCGAAATAGCGGTCGCCGTGGTCCGCATACGCGTCCTGGCCGTCGGCCTCCCGCTGATCCGTGCCGACGCCCAGCTCTGCCCGCAGCCGGTCAAGGTCAGTGCCGCCGCCGCTGTACTTCAGCTGGCGTGCCACCTTAACCTGCTTGGCCTTGGCTCGGCCGCGCCCCATTGGCTCGACCCCCTCGAACGTACGGGACTGTTTCGTCCCTAGTCACCGCGATGCCTACTGAATCACTATGCCGACGATACTCGGTTTCCTTGCACGTCAGACTTCCCGCTGAGGCTCCAGCACCTGGACCCAGCGCGGCTCGTGCCTGTCGTACACAGACAACCGTACCTGTTTTGGGCGGCTCGCGCCTCCGGCGGTACGCTACGGCCGCAATCAGCCGCTCAGCCAGATGCCGCGCAGCCTGCCGACTTCCGACATCCGGCGTTCGGCGAGCCGGTCGGCGGCCACCGCCGGGGGGACGCTCTCCGAATCAGCGGTCGCCAGGATCCGCTTGGTGGTGTCGAAAATCTGCTCCGCCCGCGCCTTCGCGCGCTCGAAGCTGAAGCCCTCAAGCTCGTCGGCAACCTGGATCAAGCCGCCGGAATTCACCAGGTAATCCGGCGCGTAGGTGATGCCGTGATCGGCCAGCAGCTTCTCCACGCCTGGATGCGCGAGCTGGTTATTGGCGGCGCCGCACACGATCCGCGCGCCTAGCGAGGCCACAGTCTGCTCATCGAGGGCGCCGCCAAGCGCGCAGGGTGCGTAAATGTCCATCTCACCGCCGATGAGCTGCGGACGGCTGGCCACGGCGCGGACGTCAGGGTGGCTGCTGAGCACGCGCTGGATCGCCGCCGGGCTGACATCGTAGATCGTCACCCGCGCCCCGCCGGTAATCAGGTGATCCACCAGGTGACTGCCGACCTTCCCGACGCCCTCGACCGCGACCATGCGGCCCTCCAGGCTGGCACTGCCCCAGATGTGCTCGGCCGCGGCGCGCATCCCGTGGAAGACCCCGAATGCCGTCAGCACCGATGAGTCACCGGCGCCGCCACGCAGCACTGTCCGGCCGGTCACGTGCCGGCACTCCCTGGCGATGATGTCCATGTCTTCGCTGTATGTCCCGATATCACACGCGGTGATGTAACGACCGTTCAGCGACTGGACGAACCTGCCATATGCCCGAAGCAGCGCCTCGGACTTGAGCCGGCCTGGGTCACCGATGATGACGGCCTTGCCGCCGCCCAGATCGAGCCCGGCGAGCGCGCTCTTATATGCCATCGCCTTGGACAGGTTGAGCACGTCGCCGATCGCGGCTTCCTCGCTCGGGTACGGATAGAACCTCGTCCCGCCGATCGCGGGCCCGAGCGCTGTGGAGTAGATCGCGATGATTGCCCGCAGTCCGGTCGGGGCGTCATGGCAGAACACGACCTGCTCGTGCCCCGCCCGGTGGATCGTTCCGTTCGGTACCTGCGCACCGTCGCTGCCAGCAGCGGCCTTATCGGCCGATCCGAACACAGTCGCCACGGCGGTCACTCCCCGGAGGGTCTGTCCCGCGTCCTCGTTGACCCGGGATCTGCTCTCCAGCGTATTCCCGTGATCTGCCCACGGGGAGCCTTGCCCGGGCGCAACGCATGAAGACGCCCGTGCGGGGCAAAACACCTAAAGAGCATGACGTAGAACTGCGGTGGATTATCCCGGCAGAGCCGGAGGTTGCAGTTGCCGCGGGGGTCTCCCCGCGGCGCGGAAGTCCGAAGGGCAGCGACTGCCTGGAGGACGCGGTAGGGAGGTAACAGTCAGTTACTGCTCAGTAATGGGAGGTAGCGGCGGCACGCCAGGACAGGGGTCGGATGGCAGCACTGCGCGGGCTGCAGGCTCCTTAGAACTGCCAACTAGCTACGGTGAGTAGTCAGCCGGAGGCGGACATGACTTTTCCGAATCCGCCCGTTGCGACGGTGCGTGTCTGTAGGATCACGCAACGTGACACGGATCAACGGGGGCAACGGGGATGTGTTCAAAAACTTCTGCTCCTGGTGGTCGCATTGTCACCGCTGGTGATGGCAATATGGTAACAGTAGACCATATAGGACATCCACGGCAGGCTCGAATGGAGCCAGGAACGCAAGAGACGCAGGATCGTAAGTACCGGTCCAGGAGGAGAGGCCGTCCAAATGTCTGCACGTACTCCAGAGGCTGAGCCACTGCTGACACCGGCAGAGGTCGCCACGATGTTCCGGGTCGACCCGAAGACCGTCACGCGGTGGGCCAAAGCCGGAAAGCTGACGTCCATCAGGACGCTCGGCGGGCACCGTCGATACCGGGAGACGGAGGTTCGCGCCCTGCTGGCCGGCATTCCGCAGCAGCGCTCAGAGTAACGTCCGGTCACGGCTGCGTTCGGGCTGACGGGGAGGCTGGCGTGTGCAAGCACGCCTAGCGCGGCTCAGCGCAGTACATCAGGGGGGTCGGCCCCGGCGGCCAGCGCCGCATCGGGCCGTGATGCGCAGAGCGGTGCTGCTCTGGGCGGAGTCCGGCGAGGAGCCGGGGTCGATCCGGCCTGCGCGGACCCGAAGGTCCGCCTGCGGCACTGGATCTCCGGCGCGCAGCACAGAATCTACCTCGTTGCCGCGGGCGCGCGAATCCATTTGGGAATCTGAACGGGCGGTCGCCGGCCCGCCCGATGTCGCGGAGCCGGCGCCGGATCGGCGGTACATCTACCGTTGCCGAGCAGGGTCACGGGCGTCCGCCAATGGCGGCCAGCGGGCCGGATCACCCAGCCGAGCTAGCCTGCTGTAGCTGACCGGCGACTTTCAGTAATCGCTCCTGCTGCCTGCCGCCCCGCCACCATACTTGTCGCCATGCCGCCGCCTGGCAGCGGCGGCAGACAGTCGTCCGTGCACCGCCGTGCCTGCGACCGCGCAGCGCACGGCATGCGAGCGGTGTGGCGAGGCACACCGGGGTCCGCCATCCGGCGGAGCGTGCCGTCGTCACGAGGGGATGAGCGCCATGCGGGATCCGGACTTGGTGTTGCAGGCTCAGCAGGCAGCAGCCGCGCTCGAGCGGGCTTGGCAACGATGGCGAGCAGTGCACGGGCTGGCAGCTGATCCGGTCCCGCCGGTGTCCAGTTACGTCGGGTACTCCCTGGAAGAGCCATGGGGCCAGCCGCGTGTCGTCTTCGGCCTGGCAGCCGAGGAAGCCGAGCGGCTGGCCGGGCTGCTTGACCGGCACGACTGCGTGGGCCAGGTCTTCGCCGCGATGGCCAGCGCACCCGCCGACCAACAGGCACCGGTCAGGCACGGAACCGGCCGGGCCCCAGCGGGTGGACCGCCGGTGCGGGTCCCGCCGCAGGCTCCGCCGTCCGGCGCCGATCAGCCGGTGGCCTCTGGACGCGGGCCGGCCCGATCGGATCGGCGTGCCGGAGCCGCACCGGACGATCACCGCGCCGAGTCTTCCGATCCGCTGAGCGGGCAGCGGCCGTCAGGCCCGCGGCACGCGCTGGACAGCGGAGAATCCGGCCCGGCCGCTGGCCCGGCCGCTGGTCCGCCCGCTAGCTCGGCCGACGACGGGGCCTGCCATGATGGCCCGGTGTTCCGCGCCGCCGCCGCGGCGGCGGCGCAGGCAGCGGCACGGGCGGCGGCGGCGGCAGCGGCGCAGGCGGCGGCGGCGCGGGCGGTGACCGTGGCACAGCAGGTCGTGGCCGATGACGGCACGGGTACCGGCGATCTCGACGCGGGTCAGCAGGCAGGCGGCCCCGGCAGCGGCACAGCGCCCGGCACCGGCCGTGACCTGCCGGACGACGCCGCGGCCAGCGATGGGCTGGGCGGGAACATGGCAGGCGGCGCGCCGTCGGAGACTGCCGGGCCTGGCCCGCTGACCAAGGCGGCGTCGGCGGCCAGGGCTGAGGCGGAGGCCAGGATCAGAGCGGCCCTGCGGCGCCGCAGGCCCGCAAAGGGCGTCGAGCATCCCTACCCGGATCCTGACCTCGACCGGCCGCACGCGCCTGCGGACACCGGCACGTTCGACACGTTCGAGGCCCTCGGCGAACTGCCAGGCCCGTTCCAGGCGTCGCGTCCCGAGGTCGCTTCCGGAGCCTTCGCCCGTCCGGCCGACCTCCCGCGCGAGTCGCCGGCGACCCAGCCGCCTGGTGCCGGTCCTGGGTGGCCGGGTCAGGAGAACGGCGTGCCGACCGAGGTGAGGCAGCCAGCGGTGGTGGCGTTCCGGCCGCAACAGGAGCTGGCCGGCTATCTGGACGCCGGGCCAGAACCTGATCCGTTCTTCGACAGCGCGGAGGACTCCGCCGCACCGGGCTCGGCCAGGCGATGCTGGCCGGCCCGCGGGCACGTGATTCCCCGGCTGCCGCGGGCCAAGCGCCAGGGAACGGCTCCCTGACATCGCGCGGCCCGCTGGGCGGTCGCAGCCGGCGCTGCGCGGTCGCAGCCGGCCGCTGAGCCGCACGGCTGCAGAGCCGCACGGGCGCTGAGCCGCACGGCCGCTGAGCCGCACGGGCGCTGGAATTCAGTTGCCCGGGCAGCACCTGGCGTGGTGATCTTCAGCACATGGATCACAAAGCGGCGCTGGCCGCATTCACCGAGCAGGTTCGGTGCAACACCAGGCCCGACGGTACCGGCGCGGAGTTCGAGCAGGACGGGCCGGTGATACGGAGGCTGGCGCGGCCGGGTCACGACGGCTCCGGGATCTTGTGGTCGGACCTGCGCACGGACAGCGCCGACGCGGTTATCGCGGCGCAGGTGCGGATCTTCGCTGCGCGCGGCGAGAAGTTCGAGTGGAAGGTCTACAGCTACGACAAACCCGACGACCTTGCCACCCGGCTGCTCGCCGCGGGATTCGCTGCGGAGGCACAGGAATCGCTGATGGTCGCCGAGACGACCAGCGTCGTCAGCGCGCTGAGTAACGCCGAGCTGCCCGCGGGCGTCCGGTTGGAGCGGGTGACCGACGCGGCCGGGGTGCGGCGCCTGGCCGAGGTACACGAACTCGTCTTCCATCGGGACGAATCGGAGCTGCGGGAGTCGCTGCTCGCGCAGCTTGCGGCGACGCCAGAGATCGCCGACCTGGTGCTGGCCATGGCCGGGGACGTGGCGGTCTGCTCGGCCAGGATCGAGTTCGTGCCAGGCACCCAGTTCGCCGGCCTGTGGGGCGGCGGCACGCTGCCGCAGTGGCGCAGGCGCGGGATCTACGCGGCGATGGTCCGCTACCGAGCCGAACTCGCTGCCGACCGCGGATACACCTATCTGACGGTCGACGCGTTGCCGGAGAGCAGGCCGATACTCGAGCGGGTCGGCTTCAGCTGCCTTGCCACCACGACGCCGTATATCTGGTCGCCTGGCCGGGCAGGCGCCGGCTCGGCGGGCACCGGATTTCCCGGCGTCGGCTCGCCAGCCTAACGGGCCTGAGCGGCCTGGGTCCGCTGCACCGGAGGGACCGTGGCGGTGCAGAACTTGCACCTGGTCGCGGCCACCGGGATCGTGCTCAGGCACTCAGGGCATTCCCGCTCCGTCGCCTCCTTCTTCCGCGTTGTCAGCGAGATCAGCTTGCCCACGGGCGCGACGATCATGAAGTACACGACGGCCGCGATGACGATGAACGAGATCAGCGCGTTGAGGAACTGGCCGTACGGCACGGCCGTCTTGCCGATCGACACTTTCAGGCCGCCGAAGCTTGGCTGACCTCCGACGGCGGCGATGAGCGGCGTGATCAGGTCTTTGACGACCGCCTCGACAACCGCGTTGAAGGCGACGCCGATGACAACGGCGACGGCGAGGTCGATGAGATTGCCGCGCATCAGGAAGTTCCTGAAGCCCTTCATGACCATCCCTCCTGCCTAGGCTGGCCGCTCCGCCGCGGCGCATTACCTCGCCGACGCTACCAACCCGCGGACGCCCGCACCGGAGCCGGGGGAAAGGCGCGGAACGGCGCACGCGCGTCGCCGGTCCAGAAAACTACGCGTTGAGTATGATTACTCCCCAACCGCAATCGACCGGCGCTCATTGTCGGGTCGCCTCTGACGTGGTATGACAGGCCGGATGATCGCAAGCTCAGGTTCCGCGCAGCCCGTTGCCGCCGGTGACGCCGGCGGCGGGCGGCTTGCCATCCGCGTGCGAGGACTCCGCAAGGACTACGGCGGCGTGGTGGCGCTTGCCGGGGTGGACCTGGAGATCCAGCGCGGCGAGTTCTTTACCTTGCTCGGGCCTTCGGGGTCGGGCAAGACCACCCTGCTCAGGCTGATCGCGGGCTTCGAGCGCCCGGCGGGTGGCACGATCGAGCTTGGCGGACGCGAGATCTCGAAGGTCCCGCCGTACGCGCGCAACGTGAATACGGTGTTTCAGGACTATGCGCTGTTCCCGCACATGACCGTCGCAGAGAACATCCAGTACGGCCTGAAGGTGCGGCACGTCGCTAAGGCTGAGCGCAGCCGGCGGGCTGACCGGGCGCTTGAGATGGTGCGGCTGTCCGGGCTCGGCGCGCGCAAGCCCGCGCAGCTGTCCGGCGGTCAGCGGCAGCGGGTGGCACTGGCGCGCGCGATCGTCAACGAGCCTGAGGTACTGCTGCTCGACGAGCCGCTCGGCGCGCTCGACCTGAAGCTGCGCCAGGAGATGCAGCTCGAGCTCCTGCACGTGCAGCGCGAGGTCGGCATCACGTTCGTGTACGTGACGCACGACCAGGAAGAAGCGCTGGCGATGAGCGACCGGATCGCGATCCTCAGCCAGGGCAGGATCGAGCAGGTCGGCTCGCCGCTTGAGGTATACGAGAGGCCGCGGACGGAATTCGTGGCCGGCTTCATCGGGATCTCGAACCTGATCGAGCGCGACGGCCGGCACATGACCGTGCGCCCGGAGAAGATCAGGCTGCTCGCCGAGGGCGAGGCGCCGCCCGCTGGCGCGCACGTGGAGACCGGCCGGATCCGCGACGTCGTCTACGTCGGCGTCATCACCCGGTACGTGATCGCGCTGGACGCGGGCGGCGAACTCGTCGTCGCCAGGCAGAACGAGCAGGCGCCAGCGGCGACGCACGACGCGAACGGACGGCCAGCCAGGATCGCCTGGCTGCCTGACCAGACAATCACGATCTCGCCAGGGGAGGACGCTCGCCCCGCACCGGGCGACGCGGAAGGGTAGGCACGAATGCACAGTCAGCACAGTCAGCAAGGCACGCTCGGGCGGGCCTGCAGGAGCGCGCTTCTCATCGGCGCCGTCGCCCTCGTCGCCGCCTGCAGCAGCTCATCGTCCGGCGGCGGCGGTGGTCCAGGCGGCGGTGTGGGCGGGGTGCCGACGGCGAACCTGCCGGTGCTGCACAAGATCGGCAAGGGCGAGGGCCAGCTGAACCTGATCGCCTGGGAGGGCTACCTGCAGCCGCAGTGGGTGCACCCGTTCGAGAAGCAGACCGGGTGCGTAGTCAACGCCAAGTACGCCGGCAGCTCCGATGAGATGGTGTCGCTGATGCGCAATGGCGGGGGCGGCCAGTACGACATGGTGTCCTCATCGGGGGATGCGGACCTGCGGATCATCTACGCGGGTGACGCCCGCCCGGTGAACATGAGCCTGATCCCCAGCTGGAATGACTTCTATCCGGCGTTCAAGTCACCGCCGTTCAATACGGTGGGCGGGGTGCACTACGGCGTGTCGCTGCAGTGGGGGCCGAACGTGCTGATGTACAACACGAAGACCTTCCCCGCGCCGCCGACGTCGTGGAGCGTGATCTACAACCCGAAGTACAAGGGCCAGATCACGATCCCTGACAACCCGATCCAGATCGCCGACGCGGCGCTGTACCTGGAGAAGACCCAGCCGAAGCTGGGCATCACCGACCCGTACGAGCTGACCCAGCCGCAGTTCCAGGCGGCGGTGAGCCTGCTGGCGAACCAGCGCCCGCTGGTGAAGAAGTACTGGGCACTGGCCTCGCAGGAGATCTCGGAGTTCAAGAACGGCGATGCGACAATCGGCGCCGGCTGGCCGTACCAGGTCAGCGCGCTCAAGGGAAGCAAGTTCCCGATCGGCTCCGTGGTGCCGGCCGAGGGAGCGACCGGCTGGGCGGACACCTGGATGCTGGCCGCCAAGGTGCCGCACCCGAACTGCGCGTACCAGTGGATGCGCTACATCAGCACGCCGCAGGTGCAGGCCGAGCAGGCGGTCAGCTATGGCGAGACCCCGGACAACATGCTGGCCTGCGGCTACATGGACAAGATCTCCAAGGGATCGTGCGCGCAGTACCACGCGAACGCGCCCGCCTCCTACCTGCGGTCCATCTCGCTCTGGAAGACGCCGGTCCCGACCTGTGACAACGGCAAGAACGACTGCGTGCCGTACTCGCAGTGGGTGAGTGCGTGGAACACCCAGGTCAAATGACCGGGCCTGGCGGTGGCGCCGGCGGCTGCCCGGTTGCGAAGGCCGGCCGCCGGCCTGGGCAGGAGCCTGGCGCGGCATGTCGCTGACCGTCACCGGCCAGCCGCCGAAGGCAGGGTTGTGGTCCCGCGTCAGCGAGGCGCTCTGGCGCCGTCCGTGGGCGCGGGCCACGCTGCTGCTGACACCGCCGCTAGCCTGGTTCTTGCTGATCTACATCGCCGCGCTTGTGGTGCTGCTGATCACCGCCTTCTGGCAGACCAACCAGCTCACCGGCAATATCGTCCGGGTCTGGAGCCTGAGCAATTTCGCCCAGATCTTCCAGGCCCCCGCCTACCGGTCGATCATCGCGCGCACCGTCGGGATCGCCGCCGGCGTCACGGCCGTCGACATGATCATCGCGTTCCCGTTCGCGTACTTCATGGCCAGGGTCGCCGCGCGGCGGACCCGGACCGTCCTGTATGTGGCGATCCTGCTCCCGCTGTGGGCCAGCTACCTGGCCAAGATCTACGCCTGGCAGCTGGTGCTTGACCGCGATGGCGTACTGAACTGGGGCCTTGGCAAGCTCGGGCTCGGGCACCTGAACCTGATCTACACTAACTGGGCCGTCTTCGTCACGTTCTGCTATATCTGGCTGCCGTACATGGTCATCCCGATCTACGCCGCGATGGAGCGCATCCCGCCCTCGCAGATCGAGGCGTCGCAGGATCTGGGCGCACGGACCTGGCGGACCACCCGATCGGTGATCCTGCCGCTGGTGCTGCCGGGGATCGTCGCCGGATCGATCTTCACGTTCTCGCTCACCCTCGGCGACTACATCACGCCGACGCTGATCGGGGGGACTAACTCCACGTTCATCGGGACGATCATTTACTCCAACATCGGAATCGCCAACAACGTGCCGTTCGCCGCGGCCATGGCAATCGTCCCGATCGCGATCATGGCCTGCTACCTATTCGGCGCGCGGGCGCTCGGCGCCTTCAGGGAGCTGTAGGTGGAGTCGGCCGGCCTGCGGCTCGCGCTGCGCGTCTGGGTAGCGCTCGTGCTGCTGTTCCTGTTCGCCCCGATCATCGTGATCGTGCTTTACGCCTTCGACAGCGGGGCGGTGGAGAGCTGGCCGATACCGGGGCTGACGCCGCACTGGTTCTCGGTCGCCTGGCACGATGCCGAGGTGCGGAAGGCCTTCCTGCTTTCGGTCAAGGTCGGGCTGCTCGCCACCGGGATCGCGCTCGTGCTCGGCTCGGCGGTCTCCTACAGCCTGCATCGCTTCAGGTTCTTCGGCAGCGAGGGGATCTCGTTCCTGCTCGTGCTGCCGATCGCGTTGCCCGGCATCATCACCGGTATCGCGCTGAACTCATTCTTCTCCTTCGCGAGCATCCAGTTCTCGCTGTGGACGATCATGATCGGGCACGCCACCTTCTGCATTGTGGTCGTCTACAACAATCTGATCGCACGCCTGCGCAGGACGCCGGGCTCGCTGGCCGAGGCTTCGATGGACCTAGGCGCCCGCGGCTGGCAGACGCAGCTTTACGTGACGCTTCCGACGGTCGCGACCGCGCTGGTTTCCGGTGCCCTGCTGGCGTTCGCGCTGTCCTTCGACGAGGTGATCGTGACCGTGTTCACCGCGGGCGCGCAGAACACCCTGCCGTTGTGGATCTTCGGGGCGATCCAGCGCGGCACCAGGCTGCCAGAGGTCAACGCGGTGGTCTCGATCGTGATCGCGCTGACGATCATCCCGGTGGTGCTGGCCGCCAGGATCGCGGGCGCCGGAGCCGTCTCCAGGTCGGCCGCGACGGCGGCGGTCACCGAGCCTGGGCGGACCTGAGCAGATGGAGCAGTTCCGCACCGCGCGCTTGATCGTAAGGGACTGGGCCGAGACCGACGCGCCGGCGGCGCTCGGCATATACGGGCGGGCCGATCAGGGAGCGGACGTCCCGGTCCTGCCGTAGTCATCGTGCAGCCGCACGACGTCGGAGCGCCAGCCCGGCCCGGCGGTGGATGCCTCGGCGAAGACGATGTCGGTGACCGCTGTCACCCGGTGCACGACCCGGGCAGGCAGATGAATGGTGTCTCCCGGCCGGAATGTCCGCTCGGCCAGATCTCCGCCGACCGGGCCGTACTGGATGACCGCTTCGCCGGAGAGCAGGAAGATCGTTTCTTCCTTGGCCGCGTGATATTGGAGGCTCAGCGCATGACCAGCGGTGATGTAGATGATCTTCCCGGCATACTTGCCATCGACCGCGGCGAAGATCCGCTCATGGCCCCATGGTTTGTCCTGCCGCGCGGCCTGGTAGATCCTGGCCTGCTCGCCAGCGGCGGACTGCGTGCCTGCATCCTGTGCGGGAATCACGGAACCCCCGGGTTGGTCGGCTGTCTGGAGTCCAGGCCCCAGGACGGAAGGACAATTCTATCCTTACCGGTCCTGGGACCAGGGCGGCGTTGCGGTGACGCAGCGCCGCGCCATGGCCTGGTGGCCTCGCGCGCTAGCCGAGCAGCGGGAACCCGCCGGCCGCGCCGTCGATCGCCGATCGCTCCGCGCTGGACAGCGGCAGCCGGCCGGTGCCTTTCAGCGCCAGCGTGACATCATCCCACCCTACGGCAGGCCGCGATATGCCAGGAGCCGGATCAAGCCGATGGTCGCGCGTGCTCGGGCGGCGAGGGCACCTGCTCGGGCAGTTCCGGCGCGGTGTCGCACTGTTCAGCCGCCGCCCTGACCATGGCAGCGTCCCACCTCCGCTCGATCTGGCCGAAGCGCCAGACCGCCAGCGCGACCGTCCAGGTGAATGCGAACATGCCGACTATGGCGAAGCCAGCGGTGTTCAGGTTGAAGTTCGCCAGGAACCGCCAGAACCGCCCGCCGAGCCCGGCCTGGCGGCCGATCAGGCCGAGGATCTCGATCGTGCCGATGCCGAACGCGACAACGACCGACAGGCCTGTGATGGTCAGGTTGTAGAAGAGCTTGCGCACCGGCCTGGAGAACGCCCAGTCGTAGGCGAAGTTCATGAAGCAGCCGTCCGCCGTGTCGAACAGGCTCATGCCGGCCGCGAACAGGATCGGCAGCGACAGCACCGCGTAGAACGGCAGGCCGCTGACGACCGCGCTGCCCGCCAGCACGAGCAGCGCGATCTCGGTGACGGTGTCGAAGCCAAGGCCGAACAGCACGCCGATCGGGTACATCTTCCACGGGGCGTCTATCCGCCGGTTCAGCGGGCCGAGCAGCCGGTTCATCAGCCCGCGCTTGGCGAGCTGCCGCTCGAGCTCGTCTTCGTCATACCTGCCTGCCCGCATCTGGCCGAACATCTTGACGATGCCGGCCAGCACGACCAGGTTCAGCCCGGCGATCAGGTACAGGAAGCTGCCGGAGACGGCGGTGCCGACCACGGCGGTAACCGCGTGCAGCGAGGAGCCGCCGTTCTTCAGCTGGGCGCCGAGCCCCCTGATGCCAAAGTTCAGCAGAACGGACAGCACGAACACGACGGAGGAATGACCAAGGGAGAAGAAGAAACCGACCGACAGCGGGCGCTTGCCCTCTCCGACCAGCTTCCTCGTCGTGTTGTCGATCGCGGCGATGTGGTCGGCATCGAAGGCATGCCGCATGCCCAGGGTGTAGGCGAGGATGCCGGTCCCGATGCCGAAGACCTGACCGGCGCCGACGCGGTAGCGGCCGCTGACGGCGGCGGCGAGCAGCCCCCAGCCGAGCAGGTGCAGCCCGGCGACCGTCGCCGCCATCCCGCCTGCCCTGCTCCACTCGGCCGGCGTCAGCGCGGCCATGATCCGGCCGAGCCGTCCATCGCCGTCAGTCATCCGGTACCTCCCTGCCCGTCCACCCTAGAAGTTCTGCAAATTGTTCGCAACAACGTACGAGTCGCAGCCGCGAGAGGCAGGCAGTGGACGTTCGCTACGATCACTGACGAGTGACCGTGGAGGAGGGCTGGTCTTACCGTGCTGCGCTATCCGCTGACGCCCATGGGCGAGGACGCCGACGACTATCACGGTGAGCTGGTCGCCGACCCGTACCGGTGGCTGGAGCTCACCTCCGATCCAGGGACCGCCGCCTGGATCGCCGCCCAGAACGACGTGACCGAGGCCGTGCTCGCCCGGTGCGCCGAGCGCGCGGCGATCCGCGAACGGCTGACCGAGCTGTCCGACTACCCGAGATACGGCGTTCCTTTTGAGCGCGGCGGGCGCTGGTTCCAGTTCCGCAACTCGGGCCTGCAGGACCAGCCGGTGCTGTACGTGATGCGGTCGCCGCAGGACCCCGGCCACCCGCTGCTTGACCCGAACGGCCTTGCCGCCGACGGCACACTGGCCGTGGAGGGCGCTGAGGTCACCAGCGACGGATCACTGCTTGCCTACTCGACCAAGTCGGCGGGCTCGGACTGGCAGACCTGGCGGGTGCGCGATGTGGCGACGGGCATCGACCTGCCCGACCAGATCGAGTGGTCGAAATTCTCCACAGCCGCGTGGCGCAAGGACGGTGCTGGCTTCTATTACGCCGCGCCCGATCCTCCCGCGTCGGGCACCGAGTATCTCGCCGGGCACGGCCTGCAGCAGATCTGGTATCACCGGATCGGTACCGCGCGCGGCGATGACCGGCTGATGTTCGCCGCGCCAGAGCATCCAGACTGGCTGCCGACGGCGCTGGTCAGCGACGACGGCAGGTTCCTGGTGATCTCGGTCACCAACGGCACGGCGCCCCAGGTCATGCTGTCCGTGCTTGACCTGGCCGACCCGGCGGCGCAGTTGCGGCCAGTGACATCGGACTTCGACACGACCGCCGATTTTGTCACCTCGATCGGGTCCACGCTTTACCTGGTCACTGACCATCGGGCGGAGCGTAACCGGCTGGTCGCCGTCGACGTGGAGCGGCCCGGCAGGCAGCACTGGCGCGAGGTCATCGGCGAGTCGCAGGACACGCTGATCGAGGCGCACCTGGCCGGCCGCCGCCTGGTCTGCCACTACCTCAGGCATGCGCATTCCGTGCTCGCTGTCCACGAGCTTGACGGCACGTTCATCAGGCAGATCGCCCTGCCGGGGATTGCCTCGGTCGCCGACAGCTGCGGCGGGGCCGAGCGCATCTCGGGCCGCAGGGAAAGCGACCTGCTGCATTTCGGGGTGACGTCGTTCACCGAATCCGGCTTTGTATGGTCGCACCGGCTGTCCACGGGGGAGACCGCCGTGCTGCGGCGATCTGGCGCCAGGCTGGCCGCCGAGGACCTGTCCACCGAGCAGGTGTTGGTCAGCTCCGCTGACGGCACAGCCGTGCCGTTGTTCCTGATCCGCCGGGCCGACGTCGCCGCCAGCGGCGAGGTTCCCGTGCTGCTCTACGGTTACGGCGGGTTCAACATCCCGGTCGTGCCGTCCTTCTCGGTGCTTTTCGCCGCGTGGGCGGAGAGTGGTGGGCTGCTCGCTGTGGCGAACCTGCGCGGCGGCGGCGAGTACGGCCGCTCCTGGCACAACGCAGGCCGGCTGGGCGCCAAGCAGAACGTCTTCGATGATTTCTGTGCCTGCGCCCGATGGCTGACCAGCTCCGGCTGGTCCAGGCCGGACCGGATCGCGATCATGGGCCGGTCAAACGGCGGGCTGCTTGTGGGCGCCTGCATGACCCAGCACCCGGAACTGTTCGGCGCCTGCGTGGCCGGGGTCGGCGTGCTCGACATGCTCAGGTTCGACCAGTTCACGATCGGACGCGCCTGGGTCTCCGATTACGGCGACCCAGGCGACCCTGAGCAGTACCGGTGGCTTCGCGACTACTCCCCGCTGCATAACCTGCGCGCCGGTACCGGGTACCCGGCCACGCTGCTGCTGACCGGCGATCATGATGACCGGGTGGTACCCGGTCACTCGTTCAAGTTCGCTGCGGCACTCCAGGCGGCCCAGGGCGGCGATGCGCCGGTCCTGATCAGGATCGACACGTCGGCCGGGCACGGTGGGGGAGCCCCGACCAGGAAGGTGATCGCCGAGGCGGCCGACATCCTCGCCTTCCTGCGGATCACACTGCGCCTGGCCGGCCGGGCCTCGGGCGGACTCACTCTTGGCGCGGGCAGATGGGCTCCGCCAAGCCCTCCTGGGGCCGCCGGCAGCTAGGTCCGCAGGTAGGAGGCGCCATTGAGGTCGAGTATCGCGCCGCTCGCCCACACGGCCAGGTCGGAGGCCAGGTAGAACACGCCGGCGGCGACCTCATCGGGCTCGGCCACCCGGCCGAACGGGCTCTGCTCCCTGATCTCCTCCCCCCGCGGCGGCTTCAGGTGCTCGTTGGTCATGTCTGTGGCCACGAACCCGGGCGCCACCGTGGCCACCGCGATCCCGTGCGGGGCGAGCGCGATGGCCAGCGATTGGCCGAAGGCGTTCAGGCCCGCCTTGCTCGCGCCGTAGGCCGGGGACCGCGGCTCGCCGCGGAACGCGCCGCGGGACGACACGTTGATGATCCGGCCGCCGCGGCCGGCCATGTGCCGCACCGCGCACCAGGTGACGTTCGCGGCACCGATCAGGTTGACGCCGAGCGTGGCCTGCCATTGCGCCTGCCACTCCTCGTAGGAGACCTCGGTGATCGGGTGCGGCGTGAACACTCCGGCGTTGTTCACCAGCACGTCGAGCCCGCCGAGCCGGCCCGCGGCCTCATCCACCATCGCCAGGATCGCCGCCGGATCGGCCAGGTCGGCCTGGACCGCCGTGTGCCCTTGCCCAGGCAGCTGAGCCAGCGCGTCAGCGGCCAGCGCCGCCGAGTCGCGATGGTGAATCGCCACCCGGTCGCCGGCCGCGGCGAACCGCCTGGCGATGGCGCGGCCGATGCCGCGTGATCCTCCGGTGATCAGTACTGCCCGTCCGCTCATCTCACCGACCCTAAGTGACGGCGGTCAGATCGGCGTGCGGGCGGCCGGATCGGCGTGCCGGAGGCGGGATCAGCCGGGGAATGGCGGGCAGGATTGCGGAATGGCCGGCTTGGGCCGCGGCTTTGTGGTGGGGATGAAGACCGGCTTGCCATGGCGCAGCACTCGCTTGGTGGTCTTGATGGTCCGGTGAGTGAGCCAGAAGCGCATCGCCGCGTAGGCTGCCTGGCATTGCCGGTAGTGCTTGCGGATCGTCGCTACCTCGCTGCGGGCCAGCGCGAGATTCCCGGCCGGCAAGGTGGCTGAGCGGATCGCAGGAAGCTCGTTGAGCCATACCCCGGTCAGCGGTATGCCGGGGCGCTCGTTCACGCTGGACAGCGAGATGCCGAATACCCGCTGGTTGACGCCGCGGAAGATGACGACCTGGCCGTGATCGGCGCCGACATAGTACTGGCTCTGGGTGTACCGGTAGCCGATGAACAGGCCGCCGCCGATGAGCACCACGACGAGGGCGAGCACCGAGGTCATCACCGGCCACCGGCGGCGAGGCAGCGCGCCAGGCGTCCCATCCTCGTCGTCATCGGCAGCGGGCCGCTGGCCAGGCCGGCCAGTTCGGATCTGCCGGGACAGGCGGGTGCCGGTCGGCCTGATGGTCTTCGAATGCGGCTGAGCCGGCGCCGTCGCCCGGTCGGCGGGCACCGTGCCGTCCGGCCGCGGCAAGGTCGGCGCGAACGAGCCGAGCTGCGTCACGCCGTGATCCTGCGCGGCCGATGGCCTGGTAATCGGCTTGGTGTCATGGCCGCTGCCGCCGGCTGCGGCGCCGACCACCAGCGGCGCGGTGGTCGGCTCCAGATGGCTCGCCGCCGGGTCGATGACGTCGGCGACGATGCAGGTGATGTTGTCCGGCCCGCCGCCGCGGATGGCCAGGTCGATCAGCTGGCGAACCGCGTCGCCAGGTTCGGAGATCTCCGCGAGCGCCTGGAGTATCAGCTCATCGCTCACGGCGACGGGCAGGCCGTCGGAGCAGAGCAGGTACCGGTCCCCCACCTCGGCGGTGAGCATCGACAGGTCAGGGTCGGCATCGCTGCGGCCGTCAAGCGCCCGCAGCAGCAGCGAGCGCTGCGGGTGGGTGGCGATCTCCTCGGGCCTGATCCTGCCCTGGTCGACCAGCGCCTGCACGAAGGTGTGGTCGCGGGTGATCTGGTAGAACTCGCCGTCACGAAGCAGGTATGCGCGGGAATCGCCGATGTGGCAAATGGCCGCCGCGCCACCCGACCAGAGTATCGCCGTCAAGGTGGTGCCCATGCTGCCCACCGCAGGGTCGGAGTCCACGATGTGGCGCAAAGTCTGCTTCGCCGTGGTCACCGCCGTGCCCAGGGCATCCATCAGATCTGACTCGGCCAGCTCCGTGCGGTCCAGCGGGGCGACGGTGGAGATGACCGCGGCACTGGCGACCTCCCCGGCCTCGTAGCCGCCCATGCCGTCGGCGACCGCGAGCAGGTGCGGCCCAGCGTAGGCCGAGTCCTCGTTACCCTCCCTGAGCAGGCCGACGTCGGAGCGAACCGCGTAGCGGAGTGCAAGTGTCATCTGCGCAGCTCCATGACGATCTAGCCAGTCGGGTCGACGCACCAGCCCGGTACCGCGGGCCGGGTGGCCCGGTCTGCGACGGTGGGGCCAGGTGCCGTCAGTCGAGCCTAGATCCTTATGGATCCAGTTGAGTACCGGCAAGAGGCGAGAACACCTATGTCAGAACCGGAAATACAGTGCTTGCATGGTACGGACGACTGCACCCGTACCATGCGGCTTCCGCAATTCCGGGTTGTCCGACCCGGTCGCGGGCATGAATTTGCCGCGAAAGCCGGCCGAGACCGGCCTGCCAGGCGGCCCGGCTCGGCTAGTGACCGGGCGCGCGACTGCGGTTAGCATGCCTGAAAGCGGCACGGCTGGGCACGCTGCCGGTGCCGGGCCCCAGATCGGAGCGTGACCCGCCGATGCCGACCGAATCCCCGGTGACGCTGCGGGATGTCGCGGCGCTGGCGGGCGTCCATCCGGCGACGGCCTCACGTGCGCTCAACCCGGAGACGAGCCTGCTGGTCAGCGAAGAGACGGCGAGCCGGATCAGGGCCGCGGCCAGGGAGCTCGGATACCGGCCCAACCCGGTCGCGCGGAGCCTGCGAACCCGGCGATCGCACACCGTCGGCGTGCTCATTCCCGATATCAACAATCCGCTTTTCCCGCCGATCGTCCGCGGCATCGAGGACCGGCTCGCTGCCGACGGCTATGTCGCCCTGATCGGCAATACCGATGCCGACGACGAGCGGGAACGGCTGCTTTTCGAGCTGATGCGGGCCAGGCACGTGGACGGCTTCGTCTTCGCGACCGCGCACCTGCACAGCACCGTGCTGGCCGAGGCGGCCGCGGCCGGGCTCCCCGTCGTGCTGGTGAACAGGCACGCGCAGGGCTACGGGTTCCCAGCGGTGTCGGTGGACAACGAGCGCGGCATCGCGCTGGCCGTCGCGCACCTGGCCTCGCTCGGGCACCGCAGGATCGCGCACATCGCCGGGCCGCAGGATGTCTCCACCGGCCTCAGCCGGTACCGGGGCTTTCTTGCGGCGATGGCCGCTGGCGGGCTGCCCGTGGACCCGGCCCTGGTGATCTACGCCCGCGCGTACTCGGTGGAGGAGGGCGAGCGCTGCTGCGCCGCGCTGCTTGCCGGCGGGGCGGGCTGCACAGCGGTGGCGGCAGCGAACGACATGCTCGGGGTGGGATGCTACGCGGCGCTTGAGACGGCCGGACTGGCCTGCCCACAGGACATCTCGGTGGTCGGCTTCAACGACATGCCGTTCATCGACCGGCTGCGCCCCCCGATGACCACGATCGGCTTCCCGCACTACCAGGTGGGGACCGAGGCCGGCAGGCTGATCCTGGAGCGGATCGCGATGAACGGTGAGCCGGACAAGATCCATTTCCTCGCGCCGAGACTCATCGTCAGGGGATCGACGGCGCCGCCACGCGATACCGCGGGCTCCGCCCCCTGATCAGCGCCCGAGCTGGCGCGCCATCCAGTCGGCGCTGTAATGCCGGTGCTTGTACGGCACGTTCGCGCAGCCGTGGTTGCCGTCGGCGAGCAGCAGCAGTTCGGCCACGCCGGCCGCCTCGGCACGGAGCCGCTCAGCGTCCTGCCAGGGAAAGATCCGGTCTCGCTGGCCGGCCACGATCAGCAGCGGAGCGGTGATGCGCGCCGCCCGCCCAGCCATGGTCAGCTCGGCGGCGCGCTGCCTGGCCTGCTCCTGCGACGCTGACCGCGACCTGACCGTGAACGCCGCGCGGCTGAGCTCAGGCAGCTGATCCCAGATGTCACCGAGGCAGTACGGGCCGCACAGCGCGGTGCACGCGCGCACCCGCTGGTCGCCGCTGGCCACCCGGGCGGCGTAATAGCCGCCCAGGCTCACTCCCCAGATGCCGATCAGGTTCGCGTCGATGCCGGGCAGCCTGGCCGCCGCGTCCAGGATGGCGACGCCGGGGACCTCCCAGTCGCCCCTGATCGGCAGGTCATACTCGGCTTCGCCCTGGCCTGGCCCGTCCACCGACAACGTGGCCAGCCCCCGGCAGAGGAACAGGTCCTCGGTCGGCCTGAACTCCTCCTTGGCCGAGTCGAGGCCGGGGATCAGGACCACGATCGGGTGCGGCCCGGCTCCGGCAGGCCGCCGCAGGATCCCGGCGATCACCGCGCCTTCGAACGGGATCTCCACTCGCTCGCCTGGCGGGTCAAGGAACGGCATCGCCTCGGCCAGGCAGCGGACGGCGGCCGAATGGGCGCTCCGCAGCTGGCCGAGATCGGTGACGAACATGAACTTCGCGAAGTGGTAGTACACCGCCGCCTGCGCGAGGTGCGCTCCGGCCGATCTGCCGCGGCCCTGCCCCAGTGCCGCCCGGCCGAGTTCCTCGTGCACCGCGGCCGCCTCGCACCAGCGTTCGCACCAGTCATCCCAGACATCGATCGCCGCGGTCACCCGGACGAAGTCGTTGTAGTCGACCCCATTAGCGACAAAGCGCGGTGCCCAGTGCCCCACCGCCGCGGTCACCCGGCTGTCTGCCATGCCGCCAGCATCGCACACGACTGCACACGATTGCATGCCGTGCCGGAACTCCGCACAGGGCGGCGGTCGAAGATGGTATATAACAACTCCAGCGGCCCGGTCCCGGCTGGCCGGCCGGCGTGTGCCAGCCGCCTGGCGGTCGCCTGGCCGCACGGTAATCGAGCGCACCGCGAGCGACGGCGCCGGTCAGCCTGCCCGGTCAATCTCGATGGCCAGGACGCCGAGCCGTTCCTTCTCCGGCGGGTAGATACCGCGGATCACCCTGAGCAGATCTTCGCGGTCTTCGCCGATCTGCCCGCCGACCGAGCGGGGGTCCTCGCCGTCGAGCATCGCCTCGAACGACGGGTACTCGGTGACGCGCCTGACGCGGGTCTTCACGCGCTGGTCGCCGCAGACGAAGGTCAACTCCTGGCCCGGCCGGATCTTCCGCATCCTCGGGTAGCCCACCCGGACCTCGACCGTCTTGATCCCATCGGCGATCAGCTGAAGATACGGCTTGCGGATGGTCAGTTCGCCCGCGGGCGCTGGCTGGTTCACTGCGGGCCTCCCGTGGTGCCGCCCCCCGATGCCGCTACATACGACTCATGGAAGTCGCGGACCTCGGCCACGTCCAGATGCCGCGCGATAAGGATCTTGTCCAGATCGCCCGCACGGCAGCGAACCGAGTCGACCAGACGCGTCGAGGTCAGCGCCTGGTGCCCAAGCGCCGCGGCCTCGTCAGGCTCGCCAAGGGCAGCCAGCGACATCCCGCCACGGCACGGACCAGAAGCCGGCAGCCACCCTTGACGCGGACATACGGTCGCCGCGCCGCGCCCACCCGGCCGGCGCGCGGGACCTGAGCTCCCCTGGCTGGCGGCGCGGTTTGGCCGCCTGCTGCCGAAATGCGGCCGGGAGCTGGATTCGCGAGAGGCGGACCGGCGACCCACCCGACGCGACCGAGGCAAAGACCGGTATCTGCCCATTGACAAGTGCCCGCGCGGTGCGCCAGTCTCGTGCTGCAAACGATTGCTACCAGGCACGTGGGCGTACCGCAGTCGGCCGGGATGCCAGATCGGGACAAGGCGGGGTGGGTGGAAGATGGCCGATCACGGCGGAGGGCAGCGGCTTGGCTGGCTCGGCGCCGGGCGGATGGGCGCGGCGCTGATCCACCGCCTGCTGGCCGCTGGCTGCGACGTCACCGTCTACAACCGGACCAGGGCGAAGGCGGAGCCGCTGGCGGCGGCCGGCGCGGCGATCGCGGATACCGCGGCCGCGCTTGGCTCCGCTGACATCGTTTTCGTGACCGTGGGCGGCTCGCAGGATCTGATCGACGCGGTGCTCGGGCCGGACGGCCTCGCTTCCGGCGACGCGCTGCCGTCCGTCGTCGTCGACTGCTCGACCGTTTCAAGCGAGGCGTCAGGTCAGGTCAGGCGGGAACTCGCGGCTCGGGGGAGCATGCTGCTCGCCGCGCCGGTGATGGGCAACCCCAAGGTAGCCAGCGTCGGCAGGCTGACCTTCGCCGTCTCAGGCTCCCGCGCCGCTTTCGACCAGGTCCAGCCGTATCTGGACCTGCTCGGGGCCGGCGCCACCTACGTCGGCGACGGCGAACTCGCCAGGACCGTGAAGCTGTGCCACAACCTGTTCCTCGGGGTGGTGACCCAGTCACTGGCCGAGGTGACCATTCTGGCGCAGAAGAGCGGCGTGAGCAGGCAGGCACTGCTCGCCTGCCTGAACAACAGCGTCATGGGCTCGACGTTCACCAGGTACAAGACGCCCGCATTCGTCAACCTGGACTTCCACCCGACCTTTACCGCCGCGCTGCTGCGAAAGGACTTCGACCTTGGCCTGGCCGCGGCGCGGCAGCTCGAAGTGCCGCTCCCGATCGCGTCAGCGGTGCACCAGCTCGTGCAGAGCCTGGTCGGCTACGGATACGGCGAGCAGGACTTCGCGGCGCTGCTCGTTTTGGCGGCAAGCGCCGCCGGCCTCGAGCTGACCAGCGAGAATGCAGAGGTCTCCGACGGCCTAGAGCCCGCCGGAGACGGCCAATTATCGCGACATACACCAACTCGGAAGGAGGACCGGGGATGAGACGTCACCGCGCCCGGTTCTTGTCTATCGGCATTACGTCGGCAGTGCTCGCGGCCCTGCTCGCCGCCTGCTCCAGCGGCTCGGCCGGCTCATCGGGGCCCTCGTCGAGCACGAAGGCGCCAATCCTGATCGGCGCGTCGCTCTCGCTCACCGGCGACTTCTCCGCCGACGGCATCGCGTTCAAGCGTGGCTACGAGCTATGGGCGCAGGACGTGAACGCGTCAGGCGGCCTGCTCGGCCGCCAGGTCAAGCTGGACATCCTGAATGACGCCAGCAGCCCCACTCAGGTGGTCACCAACTACACCAAGCTGATCTCGGTTGATCACGTGACCCTGACCTTCGGGCCGTTCTCCTCGCTGCTGACCACCCCAGCGTCGGCGATCGCGGCGCGGAACGGCTTCGCGTTCATCGAGGGCGCTGGCGGCGCACCGAGCGTCTTCACCTCCCCGGCCAACGAGCAGGCCCACAACGTGTTCGACGTGAGCCTGCCCATCAAGGACGAGATGGTGCCGTTCGCTGACTGGGTGAAATCGCTGCCGGCCAGTCAGCGGCCCAAGACCGCCGCCTACCCGATGGCCGATGACCCGTTCGCCGACCCGCCGGTGCAACTGACCCAGGCCATGTTGCACGCAGCCGGGATCAAGACGGTCTACACCAAGATCTTCCCTGCCGAGGTGCCCGACTACACGCCGGCCGCCGACAACGTGGCCGCCTCGAAGGCCGACGTGGTCGTCCTGGGCTCGACCGACGTGCCGACGGTCGCCGCGTTCGTGAAGGCGTTCCAGCAGCAGCACTACAACCCGAAGATCTTCATCTGCGCGGCCGGTCCTGACCAGGGCGACGCCTTCACCAGCGCGGTCGGCACCAGCAACGCCAACGGGATCATGGTGCCGAACGCCTGGTACGGCGGCTCGCCGAACCCGCAGAGCCAGAAGATGGTCGCCGAGTACGTCGCCAAGTACCACGGCACAGCGTCGGGTATCAATGCCGACGTGGCCGAGGCTTACTCGGTCGGCGAGGTCGCGGCTCAGGCGGTCAGGGCCACCGGCGGAACCGACAACGCGAAGATCATCGCCTACCTGCACAGCGGCGTCACGCTGAGCAGCGTGCAGGGCCCGGTGCGGTTCGATTCGCTCGGCCGGAACGGCGCGGCAACCACCTTCGTCTTCCAGTGGCGGAACGGCAAGTACGTCCCAGTGCTGCCCCTCGGCACCGTAGGAGCGGCGACGATCGTCAACCCGAAGCCGAACTGGGGCGGCTGACGGGTGCCGGGTGCACGGAGGCGCGGATAGCGGAGGGTCGCGTTGGCTGCCAGACTGATTCATGCCGTGATCAACGGCATCCTCGGCGGCGGCGTCTATGCGCTGATGGCCGTCGGGCTGACGCTGATCTTCGGCGTGCTCGACATCATCAACATCGCCCAGGGCATCATGGTGATACTTGGCGCGTACCTCAGCTACTCGCTCTCCGTGCACCTGCACCTCGACCTCTTCCTCGGCCTGCTGATCACGGTCCCGGCGATGTTCGTCGTCGGGGTGGCCATTCAGTGGCTGTTCATCAGGCCGCTGCGCGGCCGGGAGCGGACATCGATGTCGCTGCTGGCCAGCTACGCGGTGGCGATCATCATCGAGGGCCTGCTCTACCTGGCGTTCGGGCCGAACTTCGTGGTGCTCAGCGCGCCCTACGTGACCTCGGGCGTGCACCTGCTCGGCTTCTACATTCCCTACATCTACCTGTACGGCTTCGCCATGGCTGTGGTCCTGGTCGCGGCCCTGTACGCGCTGCTGTACCGGACCAGGTTCGGCAGCAGCGTCCGGGCGACAATGCAGGACCGCACGGCAGCCATGCTGGTCGGCATCGATGTCCGAAGGGTCTCGGCGCTGACCTACGGCGTCGGCGTGGCGGTCACGGCGGCCGGCGGGATGGTGTTCGGAGCGACCGGCGGCGGGTTCAATCCCAATAGCGGATACGACCTGATTTCCCGGCTGCTCGCGCTCATCATCCTCGGCGGGCTCGGCAGCATCGGCGGTGCGCTCGCGGCGTCCGTGCTGATGCTCACCCTGGAGTCCATCGTCGATATCTGGCAGCCGACCTGGTCGGTCGCCGTGTTCTACGCCGCGCTGGTGATCGTGCTCATGGTCCGCCCGGCCGGCCTGCTCGGCCGGGCGGCGGCGAGGTCGCAATGACCGGGCCAGCCACGGCGCCGGCCGGCCGGCATGGCCTGCTGCCCGGCCGTGCGGCCCGCGCCGGTCTCCTTGCCGTCGTGCTTGCCGCGACCGCCGTCTTCCCGCTGATCTTCACCAATCAGCTGGTCGGGACCATCGGCGTGGACACCCTGATCTTCGTCGCCGCGGCCGTGGCGTGGAACATCTTCTCCGGCTACTCCGGCTACCTGTCGCTCGGCCACGCCGTCTTCTTCGGCAGCGGCGCCTACGTGGTCGGCATCGCCGCCAGAGACTGGCAGATCACCGGGGCAGCGGAGTTCGCGCTGCTGCCGCTGGCCGCGGTGACCGGGGCACTCATCGCCGTCCCGTTCGGCCTGGTGGCGCTGCGGGTCAGGCGGCACACGTTCGTCGTGATCACGATCGCGATCTTCTTCATCTTCCAGCTGATGGCTTTCAACCTGTCCTTCACCGGCGGCACGACCGGGCTTGACGCGCCGTTCCTGCTGTGGAGCCCGCTGATGATCAATCAGCGCTTCTACTACATGACGCTCGCGCTCGCGCTAGCCGCCATCGGGCTCTCCTGGCTGATCAGGGGATCCAGGTTCGGCCTGCAACTGCGGGCCATCAGGGATGACGAGGACCGGGCGGCCAGCCTCGGCGTCCGCGCCACGGCGGTGAAGCTCACCGCGTTCGTGATCTCGGCCGTCATCACCGGCCTGGCGGGCGCGCTCTGGTTCTTCTTCATCGAGCAGGTGCTGCCGCAATCCGGTTTCGACCCGATCTTCGACCTGACCGTCGCGCTGATGGCGTTCCTCGGCGGGCTCGGCACCATCACCGGGCCCATCGTCGGAGCGCTGGTCATCGCTCCCGCGCAGCAGTACCTGACCTCGCAGGTCCAGAACAGCTACCTGAGCCAGATCCTGCTCGGCGCCCTGTTCCTCGCCGTCGTTCTGCTGCTGCCCCGCGGGCTGGTGCCGACCGTCGCGGAGAAGCTGGCCCTGCGGCGGGCGCGGCTGGCCGGGGACAGGGAGGCGGAGCGGTGACCGCGCTGCTGCGGGCGCAGGGCGTCGGCAAGGCGTTCGGCGGCGTGCAGGCGCTTGCCGACTGCACCGTCGAGGTACTCCCGGGCAGCATCACCGGCCTGATCGGGCCCAACGGATCGGGAAAGACCACGCTGTTCAACGTGATCACCGGCCATGAGCGGCCGGACTGCGGTGAGGTTTTCTTCAACGACAGGAAGATCACCGGCGCGTCGCCGCAGCAGGTGTTCGCCGCGGGCATCGGCCGGACGTTCCAGCTCACCAGGATCTTCCCCAGGCTCACCGTGCTCGAGAACATGCTGGTGGCCTCCCAGCACATCGGCGCCAGGAGCCGCAGGATCCGCAATCCGCTGGCCAGGGCGGGCGGCGCGGCGGACCGGCACCGCGCGATGGAACTGCTGGAGTTCACCGGTATCGTCGGCCATGCGGGAGCGCTTGCCGACACCCTGTCCTACGGGCAGCGCAAGCTGCTCGAACTCTCCTACGTGCTGGTCGCCGACCCCGCGGTGATGCTGCTCGACGAGCCGACCGGCGGAGTGAACCCGTCGTTGATCAAGCTGATCAGCGCGCGGATCAAGGAGCTGAACGCGGCCGGCAAGACGTTCCTGATCGTCGAGCACAACATGGATTTCGTGATGGGCCTGTGCCAGTCAGTCACGGTTCTTGACTCAGGCACGGTCGTGGCCAGCGGCCCGCCCAAGCAGATCAGGGATGACCCGAAGGTGCTCGACGCCTACCTGGGCAGCGCCGAGGACGACGATGAACAGGCGGCGGCCGATGGCTGACGCCACGACGGCAGGCCAGCCGCCGGTCCCCGCGGCACCCGGCTTGCCCGCACTGATCATCGACGGCCTGGTGGTCGGCTACGGCGGCGGCGACGTCCTGCACGAGGTCTCGCTCAGCGTCGCCGAGGGCGGCATCACCTGCGTGGTAGGCCCCAACGGCTGCGGGAAGTCGACGCTGCTCGCCGCCGTCAGCGGCCTGCTGCACCCCAGGAAGGGGACGATCACCTTCCGTGGCGAGCCGCTGGTAGGCAAGACGCCGCGCCAGATCCTCCAGGCGGGCCTGGTGCACGTGCCGCAGAACTACAGCCTGTTCCGTGAGATGACGGTCAGGGAGAACATCGATCTCGGCGGATACCTGCTCGCTGACCGGGCGAAGATCGCCAGCAGCAGGGCCCAGGTAGAGGAGATCTTCCCCCAGGTGGCTGGCTGGACGGGCCGGAAGGCTGGCAGCCTGTCCGGCGGCCAGCAGCGGCTGGTCGAGTTCGCCCGCTGCCTCATGCTCGACCCGGCCCTGGTGATACTCGACGAGCCGTCGGTGGGCCTTGCGCCCAAGGTGATGAAAACGGTCTTCAGCGCCATCAGGCAGATGAACGCGGCCGGCAAGACCATCCTGCTCGTGGAGCAGAACGCCAGGGCAGGCCTGCGCCTGGCCGGTCACGGCGTGGTGATGGAGAACGGCCGGGTGCGGCTGACCGGCACCGGGCGCGAGGTGCTCGAGCACCCCGAGATCGGCGCGCTGTACCTGGGCGGCGCGGTGACCACAGGCAGCGGCCACGCCGCGCCTGACGCCGGGACAGACGCCGGATCCGATGACTGAAAGCTGCGACATCGTGGTGGCCGGGGCCGGTCATAACAGCCTGGTCGCCGCGGCCTACCTGGCCAGGGCCGGGTTCTCCTGCATCGTGCTTGAGGCCGCCGCCGACATCGGCGGCGACACCGGCTCGCGGGAGCTGACGCTGCCAGGATTCCTGCACGACAGCTGCTCGACGGCGCACAACCTGATCCAGGCCAGCCCGATCCTCGCCGACGACGAGCTCGGGCTCGCCGAGCAAGGGCTCGAGTACCTGCACCCAGACCCGGTCGTGCACCTGCCGTTCCCCGACGGCGCCTGGCTCACCATGTGGCGGGACGAGGAGCGGACCAGCGCGGAGTTCGCCAGGTTCTCGCGCCGCGACGCCGACGCCTACCGGGCGATGATGTCGCAGTACCGCCAGATCGCCCCGGACGCCGGCCGCCTGAGGTACACGCCGATCGGAACCGGCGAGACCACCGCCGCGATGCTGGCCAGGCAGCCAGGCGGCGCCAGGTGGCTGCGCAGGAACGCGATGTCTGCGTGGGAGGTCATCAGCTCGCAGTTCGAGGACGAGCACACCCGCGCGTTCATGCTCTGGATGTCGTTCATGACGATGCAGCCGCCGGAGCGCCCTGGCACCGGGCTGCTCGCCTATTCGCTGGCTTATGGCAGGCAACGGCACAGCTGGACGCTGCCGCGTGGCGGCTCGGCAGCCCTGCCGAAGGCGCTCGCCGGGGTCATCGAGGACCATGGCGGGCAGATCCGCACCAGCACGAAGGTGACCGCCCTGATCGTCAAGGGCGGCCGGTGCGCCGGCCTGGAAACCGCCTCTGGCGAGCGCTATCTCGCGACCCGCGCGGTGCTCTCCACGATCCACATCAAGCACCTGGTCGAGATGGCGCCAGAACACCTGTGGGGTGCGGACTTCCGGTACGGCGTCGACACCTGGCAGCCCGGCATCTCCATGTTCGTCACCCACTACGCCACCACCCGCGCTCCGGCATTCGCCGTGGGCAACGGGACCGTCTCGCCGGTCGCGTCAGGTACCCCGCAGTCGGCCGGCCGGATGCTGCGGCTCGCGACCGATTTCAGGGCCGGCCAGATCGTGACCGATGATCCGGTACTGCTGGTGCTCTGCCCGACGGCCGCTGACCCCTCACGCGCGCCGGCTGGCGCGCACACGCTCAAGATCGTGGGCTTCCAGCCTTACGAACTGCCCGGCGGCGCGCAGCGCTGGGACCAGCTCAAGCAGCAGGTGTCCGAGGCCAACCTGGCCGAGCTGCGGCGGCACGCACCAGCCATCGGCGACGACGCGATACTGGCGTCGTCGGTGCATAGCCCGCTCGACCTGGAGCGGATGAACGCCCACAACTGGCATGGCTCGTGTCACGGCGGTGACGCCGGGCCCGCGCAGTCGGGCGAGCTGCGGCCGGTGCCCGGCTGGGCCAGCCACCGGATGCCGGTCGCCGGGCTGTACCAGACCGGCGCGACCACGTACCCGGGCGGCTCGGTATCTGGTGCGCCAGGGCGGAACGCCGCCGAGGTCATGCTGGCCGATCTGGGCAGCAGCCTCACCGCGGCGATAGCCGGCCGGTGATGCCGCCGCCCGTGCGGCCCGCGCCTCCTGATGTGACACTGGTGCCTGGCGTGATGTCGGTATGTCAGGTCATGGCGGCAAGGTGGCGGGATCTGCGAGCGAGGTGACGGCGATGGCAGTGCATACCTTCGGGCCGAACGCGGTCGACTGGGAGCAGCGGGTGGACCTGGACCGGCTCAGGTCCGAGCGGCTGGCCAGGCTGAAGGCCCAGCTTGACCGGTCCGGGCTCGGGGCGCTGCTGAGCTTTGATATGGCGAACACCAGGTACATGACGGCCACCCACATCGGCACCTGGGCGATGGACAAGCTGATCAGGTTCGCCCTGCTGCCGCGCGGCGGCGAGCCAGTGGTCTGGGATTTCGGATCGGCCGCCCGGCATCACCAGCTCTACAACCCCTGGCTTGACCATACCCCTGGCGCGCCGACGCAGGCCGGCGCGGCGCGCACCGGCGCCAGGGCGGGCATCTCCACGCTCCGCGGCGCGTTCCACCCTGACGCGGGCATCGCCGCCGACGTCGCCAGCAAGGTCGCGGCCGTGCTTGCCGAGCACGGCCTGTCCGGCGCACCGGTGGGCATCGACGTGGTCGAGATGCCGGTGCTGGCCGCGCTCCGTGCCGCTGGCATCGAGGTCGCCGATGGCCAGCAGGTCTTCCTTGAGGCCAGGCGCATCAAAACCCGCGACGAGATCAGCTTGCTCACCCAGGCCTGCTCCATGGTGGACGCCGCCTATCAGGAGCTCTATGAGTTCCTGCGCCCTGGTGTCAGGGAGAACGAGTGCGTCGGGCTGGTCAGCAGGGTGCTCTACGACCTGGGCAGCGAGTACGTGGAGGGAGTCAACGCGATTTCCGGTGAGCGCTGCTCGCCCCACCCGCATGTCTTCAGCGACCGGCTGATCCGGCCCGGCGATCCCGCGTTCTTCGACATCCTGCACAGCCATCTCGGCTACCGCACCTGCTACTACCGCACGCTTGCGGTGGGCAGCGCCTCCAGAGCCCAGCGTGACGCGTACGTCAGGTGCCGCGAGTACATGGATCGCGCGATCGCCACGGTTCGGCCAGGCGCGACGACCGCCGACATCGTGTCGCTCTGGCCGCGCGCGGAAGAGTTCGGCTTTCCCGGCGAGATGGCCGCCTTCGCGCTGCAGTACGGGCACGGGGTGGGGCTGTCGATCTGGGAGAAGCCGATCTTCTCCAGGCTGGTCTCCCTTGAGCACCCTGAGACGCTTGCCGAGGGCATGGTGTTCGCGCTTGAGACCTACTGGCCGGCCGCCGACGGCTGGTCGGCGGCCAGGATCGAAGAGGAGGTCGTGGTGACCGCGGACGGCTGCGAGGTGATCACCAAGTTCCCGGCCGAGGAGCTGCTGGTAGCTGGCCGGAAGTACTGGACGGCCGGCGGCGCGCTCGACACGCTCAGGGAGAGCCAGTCGCACCTGAACACTGTTGCGGGTCGGGGGGACGACCCCCCGGAACCCCCCGCGGGTGCGGGCCGGGGGGACGGTGCGGGGCAATGACGGTGCCAGGGGCTGACGGTGGCGGCATCGGAGCCGACGACCTGCTCACGCTCTACGAGCGGATGGCCGTGATCCGACGCACCGAGAGGGCGGCACACGACCTGTTCCTCTCCGGGCTGGTCAAGGGCACGACGCACCTGGCCGCCGGCCATGAGGCGGTGGCGGTCGGCGCGAGCGCCGCGCTGCGGCCAGACGACTACGTCTTCGCCACCTACCGCGGTCACCACCACGCGATGGCGCGCGGCGCCAGCCCGGCGGAGTGCCTGGCCGAGCTGATGAGCAAGGCCACCGGGGTCTGCGGGGCCAAGGGCGGCTCCATGCACCTGACCAAGGCGACAGCCGGGATGCTCGGCTCCTACGCGATCGTCGGCGCGCACCTGCCGATGGCCGCTGGCGCCGCCTGGTCGGCGAGGCTGCGCGGCACCGGCCAGGTAGCCGCCGCCTTCTTCGGCGACGGCGCCACCAACATCGGCGCCTTCCACGAGGCGCTGAACATCGCCGCGGTGTGGGCGCTGCCGGTGCTGTTCATCTGCGAGAACAACCTCTACATGGAGTACACCCCGATCGGTTCGGTCACCGCCGTGGCTAATCCGGCGGCCGACCGCGCCCCCGGCTACGGGATTCCTGCCGAGGTCATCGACGGCAACGACGTGGTCATCGTGGCCGCCGCGGTCGCCCGAGCCGCTGAGCGGGCCAGGGCTGGCCAGGGGCCGACCGTGCTCGAGGCGCTGACCTACCGGCATTTCGGGCATAGCCGCACCGATCCGGCGGCCTACCGCCCTGAGGAAGAGGTAAGGGACTGGCTGCGCCGCGACCCGCTGGACATCGCGATCGCCAGGCTCACCGGCCTTGGCGTCCCGGCCGACGCGGTAACCAGGGCCGGTGAGAGGGCCGCCCAGGTCGTTGCCGATGCCGTGGCGGCGGCGAGGGCAGCGCCAGATCCTGACCCTGCGGACGCGCTGACCGATGTGTGGGCGGATGGAGGATCGGCATGGCGGACATGATCACCTACCGGGAGGCGGTGGCCGAGGGGATCGCCAGGGAGCTGCGGCGCGACCCGTCGATCGTGCTCCTCGGGGAGGATATCGGCGCCGCCGGCGGGGTGTTCAAGACCACCGCAGGACTGTTCGCCGAGTTCGGCCGGGAGCGGATCTGGGATACCCCGATCTCCGAGCAGGCCATACTCGGCATGGCGATGGGCGCGGCGATGACCGGGCTGCGGCCGGTTGCCGAGATCATGTTCTCCGACTTCTTCGCCTGCTGCTGGGACTACCTGGCCAACGAGATGCCCAAGATTCGGTACATGACCGGCGGTCAGGTGACGATGCCGCTGGTCGTGCGCACCGCCAACGGCGGCGGCCTGGGTTTCGGCGCACAGCACTCGCAGGCGACAGAGAACTGGACGCTGACCATTCCGGGCCTGAAGATCGTGGCGCCATCGACGCCTTCCGACGTCATCGGGCTGATGGCCGCGGCCATCAGGAGCGATGATCCGGTGGTCTTCTTCGAGCACAAGGGCCTGTTCGCGAGCCGAGGACAGGGTGCCGAGGAAGGTCATGTCGTCCCGCTCGGGCAGGCCAAGATCGCCAGGGAGGGCAGCGATGTCACCGTCGTGGCGCTGGCGGCGACGGTGCCGATGGCGCTCTCGGCCGCCGAGCGGCTGGCGGACGAGGGAGTCTCCGCCGAGGTCGTCGACCTGCGCTGCCTGGTGCCGCTCGACATGCGGACCGTGCTCGGCTCGCTGGACCGCACGTCGCGGCTGGTGATCGTGGAGGAGAACCCGTATCAGGGCGGCTGGGGCGGCACCGTCGCTTCGATCGTCGCCGACGAGGGGTTCGAGCTACTCGACGCGCCGGTCAGGCGGGTGGCCGCGCAGTGCGTTCCGCTGCCCTTTGCCGACGCGCTCGAGCGGGAGGTCATCCCGACCACCGGCAAGGTGATCACCGCGATCAGGTCGCTGATGTCCTATTGAGCCTTGTATGTGACGTACGCCATAACGCCATTTCGGCGATTCGGCGGTCCCAAGGCTGGGACATACGGCAATGTGAGCCGTCGACAGCACCCGCGTGCGCGACGAATTACCTGAAGGTAATTCATCGTCGCCCTGAACCTGCGACGAGTCCGCACGCAGCTGCCCGGCCGGGCCGGGTTCAGCGACAAGGGTGGTAGTTGAGCGCGCCCAAACGCGCCCGTCCAAGGGTTCACCTTGTCAGTTCAGCGGAAACTGCATCGCACTCCCGCAACAAGAATCTCCCTACTGCTCAGCATTCCCGCATTCGCGATCGCGGCACTCGCCGCCCCGGCAGGTCTCTCAGCCACTGCCGCCGCCCAGCCAGTCACCTCCCAGGTGCACGCCGTCACCACCGCCAAGGTCACCCAGGCAGCCGTTCGCGGCACCGCCGGCCTGAAGGCGGTGCGACAGGCTGGCCAGGTCAGCTACCGCAGGCACCTGACCACCAAGCGGATCGCCTGGCTGATGATGTACAAGTTCGGCTGGCGTGCGCGGCACCAGTTCAAGTACCTGAACCGGTTGTGGATGCGGGAGAGCAGCTGGAACGTGTACGCCAGCAATCCGTATTCGGGTGCCTACGGCATTCCGCAGGCGGTACCCGGCTGGAAGATGGTATCGGCCGGACGGAACTGGCGTACCAGCGCGAGAACTCAGATCCGGTGGGGCCTGCGCTACATCAAGTCGCGCTACGGTTCTCCGGCCCGTGCCTGGTGGCACGAGGCAGCCACCGGCTGGTACTGATCGGCTAGCCGCTACTGTGCCCGCCCCGGAACCGCGGGGCGGGCACAGCCCGGCGCGGCCGCTCAGGACCAGGTAGCGCGCATGATCGACTCGATCAGCCTCCGCGACCGCTCTTCGTCAAGCGCTTCCGCGACGAGCCTGCCGAAAGCGAGCCAGTACAGGTGAGTACTGGCGTCGTCTTCCATGTACAGCGCGGTCTTCCCGAGCTGCTCGACATGGACGACATCCGACACCGGCCCGATGCCGGGCACTGCGGCGAACCGCATCAGCGCGAACGCGCCGCCGCCGCTCACCGGATGCGCGCCGGCCAGCGGGAGCACCCGCATCGACACATTCGGCCACCGTGACACCGCGGTCAGATGCGCGAGCTGACCGTGCATCACACCGGGGTCGCCGATCCGGCGCAGCAGCACCGATTCGTCGAGCACGAACGTGACATCGGTCGGATTGTCGCCGGTGAGAATGCGCTGCCGCCTTAGCCTGGCCTCAATCCGGCGGGATATCTCGGCTGGCGGATCAGCGGCGCTGCCCATCTCTTCATTCACCGCGCGGGCGTAACCCTCGGTCTGCAGCAAGCCGTTGATCAGCTCGCAGTTCCACGCGTAAATGCTCTCCGCCTCGGACTCCAGCACGATATAGGCGGCATACCAGTGCGGCAGCACGTCGGTGTACGCCTCCCACCAGCCGCGCCTTCTGCGTTCCCTGGCCAGGTCGATCAGTTCGTCCCGGTGCCCGGCCGACACGCCGTAGAGCTCGAGCAGCTTGCCGAGGTCGGCCGTCTTCACCTGCGTGCGGCAGGTCTCGATCCGGCTGACCTTGGATCCCGACCAGCCCAAGGCGACTGCGACCTCATCGCCGCTGCGGCCGAGCTCCTCGCGGAGCCTGCGCAGCTCGGCAGCGAGGCGGCGGCGGCGGACGGATGGTCCGCTACGTTCGGGCATCCGTCCAGCTCCTTTCGCCCCGGCAGGCACTCAGATACCACCGAGGCCGGCGGCAGCATAGGCCCAGCATCAGCGCGCAACCGCAGCGGTCAGAAAATCATGCCGCGATCGATGCAATGCATCTTGCAGAATTTACCAGGAGGCCCGCACACTGAGAAGCGGGGAACGAAGGAGGTGATGAATGGGCGTCTTGAATATCATCGGCTGGGCACTGTTCAGTGCGGCCGCTGCCAGCTGGATGATCTTGAGGCGAGCTCATGCCGAGTTCACAAGGGCGATCGCCGACGCCAACGGAGAGATCGCGCATTGGAAGGCGGAGGCGGCACGCGCCCGAGCCAGGGCGGCTCAGCTCAAGCTGGAAATCGACGCCTGGAAAGCCGGTCATGCGCAAGGCCGCAGTGATGTGATCAGCGCCATCCCGATGCTGACCGCCACCACACATGGACCAGCCAGCCACGACCAAGCGACGTCCAGCCGTCAGATCGTCGGCTGAGACCGGCAGCGACGCCTGGCAGCGGCTCCCTGCTAGGCGTCGGACTGCACGCGATCAGGCGTCAAAGGCGCCGGCCCGCAGGCCGACCACGAAATCAGTCCACTGCGCAGCGGAGAACCGCAGGACCGGGCCGCCGGCGTTCTTGCCGTCCCGCATGCCGATCTGCCCGCCAGGAAGCTGAGCGACCTCTACGCACGTGCCGTAGGCGTTACACCGCGAACTCGTCCGCCAGATCACGCCGGAACCGTCGCCGGAATCTGCTTGCACGAGCGCTTCAGTCATGATGGCCAGCCTTATCAGCTAAGCGCGACGGGCACATACGCATATGCCGCCGCACGAGAGTGTCAGTGTCAGGTTCAAGTGCCAGTGTCAGGTTCAAGTGCAGTGTCAGGTTCCGGTGCCAATGTCGGGATCCGGTGCCAGCGCGAGATTCGGGGCGGCCGGGCAGTACGGCGAGAGCCGCCGCCTTGCGGCATACTCGGTGCCCAGCCGGCCAGCGAGGTAAACCTCACCAGCCAGTGAGAGATTAGTACCCGGCGCCGCGCACTGTCCAGGCGGGTACCGCTCTTTACCGCCGTACTGCCATTAGCCGACCGCCACCAGACCAGCGAGCGCGAGCCGTTACCCTTCCATGGCCAGATGCCCGCCGGCCAACCGCCAGCCGTGCGGGTCCACGCCGCCGGGGACCGGGGCGGCTGGGTCATACGGGGTGCGGGTGTAGATAAACGAGCCGATATCGAGCGCGGTGACGGTGCCGTCATCGCCGCGGACGGGGACCAGCGGCTCGCCCGCCTGATAGCCGTCGATGCCGGTCCAGCGGCCATCGGGGTCGCGGCGGAACCGGACCGAGCCCAGGTCCGGTTCCTCCTGCCGCAGTTCGAGGAACTGCCCGGTCAGCCGGAGCGTGAACTGCGCCGGTCCCCAATACCACGTGCCGAGCAGGCCGAGCAGATCGGGGCCGGCTTCGGCGGGCGCCCACTCGGCCGGGCAGCGCGGCTCCCGATCGGCGAGCAGCGTGAGCAGGTCCTGGCCGAGCGACCGGCTGAAGCCCGTCGTGGAATTGCACATCACGATCGCGCTGTCGCTGCCGGGGGCGTCGGTGATCTGGAGCAGTGCGATGAACCCCGGCATCGAGCCGGTGTGCCCGTAGTACCTGGTGCCGCCGCCGTTCCACAGCTGGAGGCCGAGCCCGTATCCGGCGGTCCACGGCTGACCGGTGGACTCGGCGATCACCACCGGCTCGCGCATCTCCTCCAGCGTGCCCGGCGCCAGCAGCCCGCCGGTGTCACCGGCCAGGAACCTGGCCCAGCTGGCCAGATCGGCGACCGTGGTCCACAGCTGCCCGGCTGGCGCCATCGCGCCCGCGTCATGCTCCGGCTCGGCGAGCAGCACGTCGGCGTGCGGGTGCACGGCGAAGCCGGCCGCGAACGGCTGCCGCGGCCGCATGGTCGTCCTGCTCATGCCGAGCGGCCCGAGCAGGTCGCCGGCGATCACGTCGAACCACGGCCGGTCATGCACCGCCGCGAGCAGGGCGCCGAGCAGGCCGTAGCCGACGTTGGAGTAGTGGTGCCGCCTGCCAGGCCGGAACCTGGCGGCGTCGCCGCCCAGGCTGGACGCGGTCAGCTCGGCCAGCGATGACCCTGGCGTCCGCTCCCACCACGGGCCGGCGGTCTCCGCGCGCAGGCCGGCCGAGTGCGAGAGCAGCTGGCCGATGGTCATCGGGCCTGCCGCTCCCGCGTCCAGGTAGTCGCCGATCGGGTCGGCGAGGCTCAGCCGCCCGGCGTCGCGGAGCCTGAGCACCGCTGCCGCGACGAAGGTCTTGGTGATGGAACCGGCCCGGTACTGCGTGTCCGCGTCCGGCCGGCCGGCGTCGTCGTGGCCGGATACCAGGCCGCGGCTGGCCGTCCAGATCAGCTCGCCGCCGCGGACCAGGCCAGCGGCCACCGACGGCAGCCGCCGCTCAGCCTGATCGCGTGCCAGCCTGACGTCGAGCAGCCGCCGCGTTCGCTCTTCGATCATGGCAGCCAACGCTACCTTCCGGCTATACCGGACGCCGGCGCAGCGGGTGCCGGCGGGCTGAGACACTGATCTGGCTGGTACGGCCCTGCGGCACGCCAGGGCCTGGCGAAAGGACATCCGTTGCCGTTCTCCGTCCCCGACAACGCCATCGTGGCCGCCATCGACGCACCCGTGCCGCCGCGGGCGTATCCGGCTCCCGGCGGCCGGTACCTGCTCCTGCTGCACTACCAGGCACATCCTGAGATCGCCGTGCTGGCCAGGCCCAACATCTCGCTGGCCGGCCTGCGGATCGACCCGGTCATCGGCTGCAGGCAGCGGACGCACAGGTGCACCGGGCTCTCCGTGCTGCGGGTCAGCGACGGCGAGCAGACCCCGCTCAGCGTGCCGCCTGGTGCCCAGCTCAGCGCGCCGGTGTGGGCGCCGGACGGCGAACGGTTCGCCTGCACCATCGATGAGGCCGACCGGATCGGGGTCTGGGTCGGCGAGGCGGGCACGGCCAGCCTGCGGCAGGTTCCCGGACTGCGGGTGACCGACGTGCTCGGCGCCGACCCGCCGATGCTCGGCGGCGCTCTGGGCTGGTCAAGGGACGGCCGGTCGCTGCTGGTGCTCAGCGGGCCGGTGAACCCGCCCGCCACGTCAGAGCGCGCCGGGACGGCTCAGGCCCGCGATGAGATCGAACCGCGGATCGAGGAAACTTCCGGCAAGCAGTCGCAGATGGCGACGTTCCAGAACCTGCTCCGCACCTGCGCCGACGAGGACAAATTCGAGCGTCTTGCCACGACAGTCCCGGTCAGGGCTGACCCGGTGACCGGCGCGGTCGCCGAACTCGGTCCGGCCGGGCTGTACCAGGCAGTCAAGGAGTCACCGGACGGTCAGTACCTGCTCATCTACCGGCTGCAGCGGCCGTTCTCGTTCCGGGTGCCCTACAGCTACTTCGCCCGGCGGACCGAGGTGTGGACGGCCGCCGGGCAGCCGGTGACGGTCATCTCGGACCTGCCGGTCAGCGACGAGGTGCCGCGGATGGGCGTGCCTACCGGCCCGCGCCGGGTCACCTGGGATGAGACCGGGCCGGCCAGGCTGATCTGGGCAGAGGCTCTGGACGGCGGCGATCCGGTCGCACCCGCGGCGCACCGGGACGCGATCATGCGTCACGAGGCGCCGTTTGACGGCCAGCCCGCGCTGGCGTTCCAGGTGGCGAACCGCTGCCTGGGCTGGATGAACCTGGATGCGGCAGGCGAGCTGCTGCTCCTTGAGCACCACCGGGAGCGCAGGTGGGTGACCACCTGGCACTGCGACCTGACCGCACCGGAGCGGAACCGGATCATCTTCTCCCTGGCCGAGGATGACGCGTACGGCGACCCTGGCGGGCCGCTGACGCAGCTGCGGCCGGACGGGCGCAGCACGGTCCTGCAGGACGGCCAGGTGGTCTACCTGAGCGGCGAAGGCGCGAGCCCGGACGGGCAGCGGCCGTTCCTTGACGGGTACGACCTGGCGACCGGGGAGAAGACCAGGCTGTTCTGGTGCCGAGCGGACGCTTACGAGAGCGTCATCGGCTTCGCTGACGACCGCAGGGATCAGGTCATGATCTGGCATGAGAGCGCCGCCGAGCCGCCGAGCCTGCGGGTGTGCGCGGTCGGTGCCGCCGGGCCTGACCGGGCAGCGGGCGCCGGTTACCGGACGCTGATCAGCTGGCCGGACCCGCATCCCGAGCTGACCGGCATCAGCAAGCAGCTGGTCATGACCGACCGGGGCGACGGCGTGCAGCTGTCCGGCATGCTGTACCTGCCGCCTGGTTACGACGCCAAGCGGGATGGACGGCTGCCGCTGGTGCTGTGGGCCTACCCGGACGACTACGGCAGCGCGGGCACGGCCGGGCAGGTGCGGGACAGCAGCCAGCGGTTCACCAGGCTGTGGGCGTCAGATCCCGCATGGTTCGTGCTCAGCGGCTATGCCGTGCTCGCGAACGCGACCATGCCAGTGATCGGCGACCCGGAGACGAAGAACGACACCTACATCGAGCAGATCAGCACCGCGGCCGCCGCCCATATCCAGGCGCTGGCCGATCTCGGGATCGCCGATCCGGCCAGGGTGGCCGTGGGCGGGCATAGCTACGGCGCGTTCATGACGGCCAACCTGCTGGCGCACACCGACCTGTTCGCTGCCGGGATCGCGCGCAGCGGCGCGTATAACAGGAGCCTCACGCCGTTCGGCTTCCAGACCGAGCGGCGCAGCTTCTGGGAGGTGCCCAAGGTCTACGACGAGGTCTCCCCGTTCCGCTACGCCGACCGGATCAGCGCACCGATGCTGCTCGTGCACGGCGCGGAGGACGCCAACTCCGGCACCTTCCCGGTTCAGTCAGAGCGGCTGTTCCAGGCCATCCAGGGCTGCGGAGGCACCGCGCGGCTGGTGATCTTGCCGCATGAGAACCACAGCTACATCGCGCGGGAATCGGTGCTGCACGTGCTCGCCGAGCAGATCGGCTGGCTGCGCCACTGGCTGAGCCGGCCAGCGGCCACGGCGGCCCGGTCGTCGGCGCCGGCCGCGGACGGCGCTCAAGCGAGCTCGCCCTGAGCGTCCGGCCAGCCAGCGACCCGCGGTGAGTACTTGCGCAAGTCGTCGCGGATCGCGCGGCCGAGCTTGCGGGTCTCCCTGCGGTTGATCATCCCGCCTGCCACGGCACCGGTCAGCAGTGGCCCGAGCGAGAGCACGCTGCGTCCCGCCCTGGCAGCCAGCCGCCGCTGCAGCTGCCGCCCAAGCGGCGAGCCCGCGGCGATGATCAGCCCGCCTGGTGCCAGCCGGATGCCACGGCGCTGTGACCAGGAACCGACGTAGGCGGTCATCCGTTCCATCACACCGCCTGGCGCCCGCATCCCGTACACCTCATGCAGCTCAGCGACCAGCTTGATCTCGATCCCCACCACCGACAGCGTCTCGGCCGCGATCTCCGCCCCCGCCGCCGGCAGGAACGGCAGCACGGCCCAGGCGCCGACCGCCGCGCCGACCGCCGCCGCAGCGCGGGCAGCGCCCTCGATCAGCGCGTCGGCAAGCTCATCGGGAGACCGGCCGGGGAACTGGGCGCGCAAGGTCCCGATGTCCCGCACCGGGATCCTGGGCGCCATCGCGAGCACCTGGCCGCTGAGCCAGCGCCCGCCTGATGTGACGCCCTGCCTGGTAGCGTGCGCGCCGCGGCGCGCAGCGGTGCCGATCGCCGTCCTGAGCCTTGCGATGCCGGCTGCCTTGCCCGCCCGGCCGGCCAGCCGCCGGCCGGGCAGCCGACGACCAGGCCGGCGCTGCTGACCGTCGGCAAGTTCGACCGCCTCGGAGACCGCCTGAATCGCGGCCTGCGTCACCTCATCCGGCTCATTTCCCATATCACCAGTAGCCTCCATAGCACCGAGGTACCACATGGCAGGATTCTTAATCAGCCCGGCCCGCCGTGAGTACCCGCCAAGACCGCCGGCGGGCGGCTGCCGGCCCGCGGTGAGCCGCCGCCTGGCCGGTCCCGCCCGGCCGCCGGGGGGCGGCTGCCGGCCCGCGGTGAGCCGCCGCCTGGCCGGTCCCACCCGGTCGGCCGGCCGGCGGCCGGGCGTCAGCAGGTGAACTGCTGCGCGGCGGATGAATAGTCGAACAGCTCGGCCTTGCTGAACCAGACGCCGATCTCCCTTTCTGCCTCGGCCACGTTGCCTGAGGCGTGCACCAGATTGGCGACCGCCAGCCCCTTGGCATTGGCGTAGGCCTTGCTCATGTGCGCGAAGTCGCCCCTGATCGTGCCCGGCGCGGCCTGGTCAGGATAGGTGGAACCGACAATCTTGCGAACGCAGGGCACGGCGTCGACGCCCTCGAGCACCAGGGCGATGACCGGGCCGGACCGCATGAAGGTGGCCATCGACCGGTAGACGCCGGGGCCGAAGCGCTCTTCGAGGTCGAAATAATGCCGCCTGGTGAGTTCGGCGTCCATCCACACCATCTTGGCCGCGACGATCTTGAGCAGGGCGTCTTCGAAGCGCGCCAGCACCCGGCCGGTCAGGCCGCGCGCCACGGCGTCTGGCTTGAGCAGCACCAAGGTCCGCTGGATGCCGCTGTCGTCGCTCATCGTCGATCCTTCCGCGGAGTTCGTCGGCGGAAAGCATAACTGTCGCTGACCGCGGCCCGGCCGCGCGGCACCCTGGCTGGAGGTGGCAGGAAACTCGGCGGCGGCCGCGCTCGTTGTCCTGCTGACGATGGCGCGCCGGGCACGAAATCCTGCCGCACGCCTGCGCGGTCGATAGGCTGCTAACGGTCTGAAAGGTGCGCACAGTGGCGCAGCGTCGCGGCCGCCGTGGCGCCGGCCGGATGCCATCATCGCACGACTCGCGGGAGGTCGGAGTTTGCGCGGCGCTGGATGAAGGGCATAGGGGGAAGGCTGGTGCCGCGGTTTTCGCCGCGGGAAGCTCGGGTAGTCGCAAGCCCGCGACTGCGACGGCTACCCTGGCCAGGGGCGCCGGAATGCAGCCGGGGTGCTGACAGAGAGCTGCTCGCGCGCCTCGCGGTGCCGTGTTGCCAGGCCAGGGGGGCCTGTAGTTCGCGCGCGGCGCAGCCGAACGGGGAGCACATCAGGCGACGGGGCACGGCCGGCCGAGGGCGGCCGGCACGCTCAGCGCACGACAAGGGAGGATCGTGTGGCTCGACCAGTGGCACCGGGTCGTCAGGCGCGGCTGACGCCAAGTGACCCGGCGCGCCGTCGGCCGCGACGGCGGGCACGCCCGGTGCTGCGCGTGGTGCTGGCGCTGGTCACCACGTTCGTCTTCATCGTCGGCTGGTCGCTCGGGCACGCCCTGATCACCCCTGGCGGCGGTACCGCGGCCGAGCGTGTCGCCGAATGGGCGCGCAATCACTACCTTGGCCCGCTGGTCACCTTCGGCGAATGGCTTACCTACAACCCGCCGAAGACCGGCGGCAAGCCTGATGTCCAGTTCAATAATCTCGGCGGCACAGCGGTAAGCGAATGCAGGCAGGGCGCGCATGCCGCCAAGTGCAAGCATCAGTATCACGGGATCGCGCCGATCAACCCGGCGAACATCGGCTCGCCGGCCGGCCAGGCGCTCCCCGGCGAGGGCGTCTGGAAGGTGGCGGTCACCGTCAAGGGCGTCCCCGCGGTGTTCAAGACCTACGTGCGGCAGAGCCGTACCTACTCCTCGTACTACGCGGGCATCGTCTCGATGGATCAGCGGCTGCTCAAGTTCTCGCTGCGGCCGGGCACGGAGGACCCCGGTTACGGCAACTGGGGCGCGCCGATGGACATCCCGCCAGGTCACCGGCTCGGCCTCGTCGCGACCTTCAATAGCGGGTTCCGGATCAACTCCTCGGGCGGCGGCTTCTACCTGCACGGGCACTATGACCACGCGCTGGTCAAGGGCGTGGCGACCGAGGTCTATTACCGCAACGGCACGATGAAGATCGGGTCGTGGGGATACGGCGGCCTGCATATGGGGCCGCAGGTCGCCGGGGTGCGGCAGAACCTCAAGCTCATCGTCGCCGGCGGCAGGGTTCCCGCATCGGTGGACCAGAAGGTGCTGTCCAGCTGGGGGGCCACGCTGGGCGGCGGTTACCGGGTCTGGCGGTCAGGCATCGGGATCACCGGGGACGGCCGCGTCATCTTCGTGTACGGGCCCGCCCTGGACGTGCGGACGCTGGCGGACCTGCTCCGCCGGGCTGGCGCGGTGACCGCGATGCAGCTCGACATCAATCCCGACTGGATGTCGTTCATGTACTACCTGCCGAAGGGGCATCCGGCCAGCCCGAGTCCGGTCAATCTGCTGCAAAACCAGATCCAACCGCCATACCGTTACTACTCAGTCGCCAACCGAGACTTCACGGCGGTTTTTGCTCGATGACGGTTCCCACACCAGCGGCGCAGGTTGCTGAGCCGCGGAGCGGCGCATCAGCACGCCTTGCCGGGCCGGCCCGCTGGGCGATGGCGGTCGTCCAGAGCACTCGCCCTCGGCAATGGCCGAAGAACCTGCTGGTGCTCGCCGCGCCGCTGGCCGGCGACACGTTCGGCCGCCGGGACGGCCTGCTCTACGCACTCGTCGCCGGCGCTGCCTTCATTGCCGCCTCGTCCGCTGTGTACCTGGTCAACGACGTGCTGGACGCGGAACGTGACCGCAGCCACCCGTACAAGAGATTCCGCCCCGTCGCATCTGGCCGGCTGGCGCACACGCAGGCGCTGGCGCTCGCGATGTGCTTCGCGCTGGCCGGGCTCGTCGCCGGCTTCGCCATCAGCGAGCCGTGGCTGGCCGCGGCGATCGCGGCTTACCTGCTGATCTCCTTCCTGTACTCGGCCGGCCTCAAGCACGTGCCGTTCGCGGAACTGGCCTGCGTCGCATCCGGGTTCGTGCTGCGGGTGGTCGGCGGTGCCGCCGCGACGCACGTGCCGCCATCCGGCTGGTTCCTGCTGGTATGCAGCCTCGGCGCGCTGATGGTCGCGATCGCCAAGCGGTATACCGAGTTCACCGTGCTCGGCTCCGATGCGGCGGCGCACCGGCCGGCCATGCATGGTTACTCACTGCGCGCACTGCGGCTGGCTCAGCGCGCGGTGTCGGTGATCATGGTCGGCTCGTATGCGCTGTGGGCCGTCGGCGAGCCGGCTTCCGCCATGCGGATCTGGCACCTGATCAGCTCCATCCCGCTGGCTGCCGCGCTGGCCAGGTTCGACCGGCTGACCGCAAGGGCGACCAGCAAGCCGGTCGAGGATCTGATCGCCCGCGATCCGCTGATGGTCTGCTGCGAGCTGGCCTGGCTCGCGCTGTTCGCGATCGGGCTGTAGGGCAGTGCTGGCGAACCTGGGGCGGCCTGCCAGGATCTTGCTGCTCGGCGGCAGCAGCGAGATCGGCCTGGCGATTCTCGCGGCGCTGCGGGCGCCGAGGGACAGCGAGGTCCTGCTGGCCGGCCGGGACGAGCAGCGGCTGATCGCGGCCAGCAAGGAACTGCCGTTCCGGTGCGTGCCGCTGGCTTTCGACGCGATGTCCACAGCCGCCCACCAGCAGGTCATCGACGACGCGTTCGGCCGCGGCCCGGTCGACGTGGTGATCGCGGCGACCGGCGTGCTCATCGCACAGCCCGAGCTCGACGCCGCCCCGGCGCTCGCCGAGCGGATGATCTCGGTGAACTTCACCAGCCATGTGACGACCCTGCTGGCGGCGGCCGCGAAGATGCGCGAGCAGGGGAACGGCACGATCGTGGTGCTCTCCTCGGTCGCCGCGATCCGGCCGAGGAAGGCCAACTATGTCTACGGCGCTGCCAAGGCCGGCCTGGACTCCTTCGCTCGCGGCCTGGCCGACGCGCTGGCCGGCAGCGGCGTGCGGGTGCTGCTGGTCCGGCCCGGTTTCGTCACCGGCAGGATGACCGCGGGCATGACTGCGGCCCCGCTCGCTGCCACCCCGGCACAGGTCGGCGCCGCCGTCGCCAGGGCGCTTGACAGCGGCGCCGCCGTGCTCTGGGTGCCGTCCAGCCTCCGCTTCGCGGCCGTGGTCCTGCGCCTGGTTCCCAGGCCGCTCTGGCGCCGGATGCGCAGGTAGCGGGCACTGCCGGAACCATCCGATGGCCGCCTCCGGCCGCCCTGCCTTGATCGTTATCGGTCTTTTCGCGAACATCCGGCGTAACCGCCTATCGGCAGTCATCCCGTCGTACTGTTGTGATGCCATGCAGAGCTAGCGTCCGCGCACCCGTGGTAAATGATCAGGCGGTCATGATCGATCAGAGTGTTAGGCGGCAGGCCGGCGCTGGTACCGTGCCCGCCATGGCCTGGCCGATCTCCTCTGGCCGGGTGCCTGCGCTCGCGGATGTCTTCAGCCCAAGGCCGGAAACCGGCCACGGGATCGAGGTGCTCGGAGCTGGCGGCGAATACGGGCAGTGGGCAGGAAGCGGGCAGCCTGCCGTGACCGTGCTGGTCGGCCCCAGCGGTTACGGCAAGACCTACCTGGCCGCCGCCGTGGTACACGGACTGTCGCGATCAGGAATCTGCGACCTCCAGCTCTGGATCAACGCGTCGAGCCGGTCCGCGGTGCTCGTCGGCTATGCCCAGGCCGCCGGTGACATCGGGCTTGCTGATCTCAGCGCGCCGCCCGAGGCGGCGGCGGCCAGGCTGATGGAGTGGCTGGCCCGCACCGACCGCCGGTGGGTCGTCGTGCTTGACGACGTGACCGACCCCGCCGGGCTCCGCGGGCTGTGGCCGGTCGGCGGCAACGGCCGGGTACTGGTCACCTGCCGCCCGACCGGTGACCTGTCGGAGCTGGCCGAGCGCGGCGCGCGGCTTTGCCAGATCGGCCAGTTCAGCCCCCGCGAGGCGCTGAGCTACCTGACCGCGAGGCTCTACGACGACACCGACCAGCGGGTCGAGGCCCTTGACCTCGCCGCCGACATGGAGTGCATGCCGCTGGCGCTCGCGCTGGCCACGGCGACGATGGCCGGGACAAGGCTGAGCTGCCGTGAGTACCGGCACAGGTTCGCCGGACGCAAGCAGGAACTGCTCGGCCGGGTATCCAGCGCGTCCGTATCGCCGGCCGAGGTGGCCTGGTCGCTGGCGCTCGACCGGGCCGATCAGCGGCCTCCGGCCGGCGCGGCGCGGCCGGTGCTCGCGCTGACCGCGCTGCTCGATCCGGCCGGCGTTCCTGTCCATGTGCTGGTCAGCATGGCCGGATGCAGCTATCTGGCCGGCCGTGGCAACGGCGCGGCCGCCGATCCCAAGCATGCCTGGGTCGCGGCGGGCAACCTGGCTCAGTGCGGGCTGGTCACCATCGATCAGGCGAACAACATCGGCATGATCTCGGTGCACCCGGTGATACAGGCAGCCGTGCGCAGGCTGGTGCCCGGTGCGGTGCTCGACGAAGCGGCGCGGGCCGCGGCCGACGCGCTGCTCGAGGTGTGGCCGCAGCTCGAATCCGAGCCTGCGCTGGTCCAGGCGCTGCGGGAATCCGCGTTCAAGCTGCGCGAGATCGCCGGCGAGGCGGTCTGGACGCCGGACCCGCATCCCGTCCTGATCAGGGCAGGGACCAGCCTGGTCGACGCCGGGCTGGCGCGCTCGGCGATCGGCTACTGGCAGTCGATGCTGGCGGCCGGCAGCCGGGTGCTCGGCGCTGACCACGCGCAGACGCTGGCGTTCCGCGATCTGCTGGCAGGCTCCTGCGAGGCGGCCGGGCACCTTGATGACGCGATCGACCTGACCTTGATCAGCGTCGCCGAGCATGAGCGGATCCAAGGTCCCGACCATCCCGACACGCTGACCGCGCGCACCAGCCTGGCCAGGGCGTACCGCGCCGCCGGGATGTTCGACGCGGCAATCGACGTGTACGAGCGGGCACTCGCCGACCGGGAGTGGGTGCTTGGCACCGACCATCCAGATACCCTGGCCGCGCGCAGCCAGCTGGCGGGCACCTGCCACCTGGCCGGTCATCTGGATACCGCGATCGCCCTGTATCAGCGGAATCTGGCCGACTGGGAGCGGGTGTTCGGGCCAGAGCACCGTGACGCCCTGACCGAATCGGCCAACCTGGGCCGTGCTTACCAGTCGGCTGGGCGGGTGGACGACGCTATCGCGATCTTCCGCCGGGTCCACGCGATCAGGGAGAGGGCCCTGGGCACCAACCATCCTGACACCCTGACCGCGTGCGGGCACCTGGCCTACGCGTACCGCACGGCCGGCCGGATAAAGGAGGCGATCCCGCGCTACCGCCAGACCCTGGCTGGCCGGGAAGCCGTGCTCGGGTCAGACCACCTGGAGACGCTGATGGCGCTGGCGAACATGGCGGCGTGCTACCACTCGGCGCACCGGATGAAGGACGCGATCCCGCTCTACGAGCGGCTGCATGCCGACCGGGAGCGCATCCAGGGCCCCGACCACCCGGACACCCTGACCGCGCGGGGCAACTTGGCCGGTGCCTACCACTCGGCCGGCCGGCTGGCCGACGCGCTGCCGGTGTACGAGCGGACGGTGGCCGGCTTCGAGCGGGTGCTCGGCCCTGATCACCCAGACACCCTCACCTCGCGCGGCAACCTCGCCCACGCTTACTACGTGGCCAGGCGGCACACCGACGCGATCGCCGCCTTCCAGCGGACCCTGGCGGACTGCCGGAGAGTGCTCGGTCCGGACCACCCGCTGACCCAGACCATCGAGGAAAATCTGGACGTCGCATCACGTTAACCGCTTGTTTCACTTTCTGCGGCGCAGCGTGCCATGAAGGCATCACCGGGCGATTTGCCCAGGTCAGCGAATTGTGGCCGGTTAAATCTAGGTCAAGTAAACGACGCCGCAATGATATGCTCTTTACTCATCCATTGGCATTTTCTTAATTCCATCGCAGTATCGGCGTCCCAGCCGGCGGGCATGATCATCTGCGGCCCGGCTGGCGCCTCATCGGCGTCCCCGAGCCGGCGCAGGTGAACTCGTGAGCTAAGGAGGCGCTTCGCTGTGAGCACCACAGGCTCGACTCTGACCAGGACCCAACCAGTCCACACCGGATCACGGCAGCTACACGTCGCGATGGTGGCACCGCCGTACTTCGACATTCCGCCGACTGCGTACGGCGGCATCGAGGTGGTCGTCGCGGACCTGGTAGACGCACTGGTGGCTCGGGGCCATGAGGTGACCCTGTTCGGGGCCGGCCGGCACGCCACCAAGGCGCAGCGGTTCATCACCACCTATGACACCGGGCCCGCAGACCAGCTCGGCGAGCCGATGCCGGAGATGGTGCACACCGCCAAGGTGGCCAGCATCCTGGACACACTGGATGTGGACGTGATCCACGACCATACGATGGCCGGGCCGCTGATGGCCCGTGGCAGGCTGACCCCGACCGTCGTCACCGCGCACGGCCCGGTGGCTGGCGATCCCGGCGAGTACTACCGGGCGCTCGGCGGCACGGTCAAACTCGTCGCCATTTCCGACGCGCAGCGGTCAAGCGCACCCGACCTGCCCTGGGCGGCGACCGTGCACAACGCGATCCGGGCGCAGACATTCCCGTTCCGCGCCCAGAAGGAGGACTACGCGCTCTTCCTCGGCCGGTTCCACCCGGAGAAGGCGCCGCACCTGGCGATCGACGCCGCGCGGGCGGCGGGAATCCGGGTCGTCCTGGCGGGCAAATGCAGCGAGCCGATCGAACGCGCCTATTTCTCGCGCGAGATCGAACCGAGGATCCGCGCGGATGTGACGATCTTCGGGATCGCCAACGCCGCGGACAAGCGCGAGCTGCTGTCCCGCGCGGCCTGCCTGCTGTTCCCGATCTGCTGGGAGGAACCGTTCGGCCTGGTGGTCATCGAGGCCATGGCCTGCGGAACCCCGGTGGCCGCGCTCCGGCGCGGTGCGGCGCCCGAACTCATCGTGCACGGCCAGACCGGCGTGATCGTCGACACCCCGGCCGAACTGCCCGCCGCGATCGCGCAGGCGCGCAAGCTCGAGCCGGCCGCCTGCCGTCGCCATGTCCAGGCCGGATTCACGGTCGAGGTGATGGCCGAGGGCTACGAGGCCGTCTACCAGCGGACGCTGGCGACCGTTCCTGAGCCCTGGCTGCTGCCCGGCCAGGCGTCCGCGATGAACTAGCTCCGCCTGACCTGGCCTTGTGACGTGGGCTCGGCGCCGGCTCCGGACGCGGGCACGGCGGCGAGCCGGCCTGACGGCAGCCGCCGGCTGACGGCCAGCGCCGCGACGGCCGCGGCGGCCGCGACGGCGAAAGCTGCGGCGACCCCGGCGGGCAGCGCCCAGCCTGCCCGCTGGGCAAGCGCTATCGCGGCGCCGCCGAACCCGATCCCCAGCGCGCTGCCGAGCACGTCGGCCAGGTTGAGCGAGGCGGCCGCCCAGCCCTCCCGGCCGGCCGGGGCGCCGCGCAGCATCATCAGCGTCAGCGGGGCGTGACACAGCCCCATCCCCAGCCCGGCCACCGTCCAGGCCGCGATGCCCTCGGCGACCGGCACGTCCTGGTTCAGCACGAGGACCAGCCCGGCGATCCCGGCCAGGATGACGACCAGGCCGGCCCGGACCAGCCGCCGTCCAGGCCAGCGCGAGTTCAGCCTGGCCTGGATCCAGGCGCCCGCCGTCCAGGCCAGCGTGGTGCCGGTGATCGCCCCGCCGGCCAGCAGCGGCGTGCGGTGCCTGACGATCGTGATCGCCAGCGTGACGAACGCGTCGGCGCCGAAGAAGGCGAAGGTCAGCATGCCGCGGCTGAGAGTCGTGGCTGGCAGGCCATACCGCGCGGTGAACGTTCCGGCAGGCAGCAGCCGCCGCAGCACGGGCACCCCGATCCCGCCGCCGGCGACGACCAGGGCCAGCCCGGCCGGTCGGCTGGCCGAGCCTGCCAGCATGGTCAGCCCGGCCAGCGTGGCCGCGGCCGCGGCCGCGACGCCGACGCCGTCAGCCAGCCGGTGTCCCTCGCCCGCTGGCGCGTCTGGCCGGCCCAGCCTGATCAGCGCCGGGATCGCGAACGGCCCGGTCATGGCGACGAACGGCAGCAGCCCGAGGAAGACCCAGCGCCAGCCGAACAGGCGCGCCACCTCAGCGCTCAGCGCGGGCCCGGCCAGGCCGGGAACCACCCAGGCGGTCGACAGCACCGCCATCATCTGGGCCCGCAGCCGTTCCGGCAGGCTCCTGCCGATCGCGACGTAGGCGATCGCCGGCACCGCCCCTGCGCCCACCCCCTGCAGGGCGCGACCGGCGACAAGCACCAGCATCGTCGGGGCCAGGCCGGACACCACCAGGCCGGCACTGAACAGCGCCAGGCCAGCCACATAGGGAGCGGCGGGCCCGCGCCGGTCGGCCACCCGGCCGGCCGCCACGATGCCGAGCACCGTGCCAAGCATGAAGGCGCTGAACACGAACCCGTACAGGTTCAGCCCGTGCAGGTCCCTGGCGACCACCGGCATCACGGTGACCACGGCGAGCGCCTCAGCGGCCACGAAGGTGATCGTCAGCACCAAGCCGACGGTGAGCGCGCGCCGCTGCGGCGCCCACAGCCCGCCGGTCAACGAACTCCCACCACTGGCTACCTCACCTTACGCGCGCGGACAGACATGAGGATAGAACTTAAGGCGCGCTTAAAGTCAACACCGGCAAACCGCAGCTCACCAGCTCGGAGACCGGAGCCAGAGCGGCATGCGGATCGCGCATCTCGGCGAGGGCGTTGCCCCCGTAGACTCTGCTGGAAACGTTGGGAGGTCGGCTCGTGACCGTCGGTGCCAGCATACGGTTCTACAACTCGATGGGACGTCGGGCGGGCGAGTTCTCGCCGCTCGTGCCCGGCAGGGTAGGCCTGTATACCTGCGGCCTGACCGTCTACGCAGACCCTCATCTGGGCAACCTGCGGCCGTACGTGTTCAGCGACACGCTCCGCCGGATGCTGGAGTGGAAGGGCTACGCCGTCACCCAGGTCGTCAACATCACCGATGTCGGGCATACAGTCGGGGACGTCGATCTCGGCGCTGACAAAGTCGAAGAGGCGGCGAAGGCGCAGCTGCGCTCGGTGCAGGAACTGACCGGGCACTATGCGAAGCTTTTCTACGCCGATCTGGAACAGCTGAACGTGCTGCGGCACCACCATTCACCGCGCGCCTCGGAATACGTGCCGAGGATGATTGAATTCGCCAAGGAACTCGACGCGCACGGATATACCTACCAGCTGGAATCCGGGCTGTACTTCGACACCGCGCGGTCGCCCGGGTACGGCAGGCTGGCGTTGCGGCCGCCTGGCGGCGGGCTGGAGCGGATCGAGGCGATGGCAGGCAAGCGCGCCCAGGCCGACTTCGCCGTGTGGCGCGCCGACCTGCCGGGCGAGCAGCGGGTGCTGCACTGGGACTCGCCGTGGTCGGCTGGTGTCCCCGGCTGGCACCTGGAGTGCTCGGTGATGAGCATGGACCTGCTCGGCGAGCATTTCGACATCCACACCGGCGGTGTCGATCACCGGGAGATCCACCACGTCAACGAGATCGCGCAGAGCGAGGCCTACCTGCAGAACGGCCGCGAGTGGGTGCCCTGGTGGCTGCACAACGAGTTCCTGGTGCTCGGCGGCCAGAAGATCGCCAAGTCGCAGGGCCGGATGCCGACGCTGCGCGATCTGACCGGTACCGGCTTCCACCCGATGGCGTACCGCTATTTCCTGCTCACCGCGCACTACCGCAGCCAGCAGGATCTGGCCAACGCCGGGCTGCGCGCCGCGGCCGCGGCATACCGCAGGCTGCTCGGCCGGGTCGAACCGCTGCGCCCGCTGCCGGCCGTGACCGGGCTCGGCGCCGCCCAGCAGCTGCTGGGCGGCACCGCAAGCGCCGCGCTCGACCGGATCGACCGGGCGATCAGCGATGACCTCAACACCCCGCAGGCGCTGGCCGAGCTGCAGCGCGTGGTGCGTGACGACACGCTCACCGACAAGGACAAGGGCGTGCTTGTTGCCGTCGCCGACCAGCTACTCGGCCTGCGCCTCGGCGACCTCGACGGGGCCTCGGTCACCGGGGCGGTCGCCGAGCTCGCCGTGTCCGATGAGTACGTCGAGCAGCTCATAGCGCAGCGGGAGGAAGCGCGTCGGGCGGGCGACTGGGCAACCGCCGACCGGCTCCGCGCCCAGCTCGCCGAGCTCGGCGCGGCAGTGGTCGACACCCCGGCGGGCAGCCGCTGGGAGCCGATCGAGCTGGCCGGCGCCGACGGCGACTAATCACGCGGTGTTTTTCGCGCGATCGTGGGCCAGGGCGCGGTGGGGCTAGCCGGGCGGTTCGCTCGATGACGAGCCTCTGGGTGCCGTCCGCGCCGTCGGCCAGCCCATGCGGAGGGAGATCGCCTTGCTCACAACGTAGGCAGCGGCCATTGCCTGGGTCCGGCTGCCCGGTGGCGGCGTCCCCGGGCGGTGATCCGGCGGCCGCCGGGGCGCGGCGCCACGGCCAACGGGGGTAGCGCGCCCGGCGAGGGCTAATCGCGGCGCCGGTACCCGGCCGTTCCCTCCGCCGCGTCGCCCACCGGCCCCTCGTCCCCACTTGTCACGGCTTTCAGTCAAAACATGCCCTGATTTGCGGCTTTCGTCCGCACCCAACCCGTGCCATGTCAGGGCCGCTCCAAACTCCTGGGATTGGTAGGGCTAGTGGGGACCGTGATGCGAGCCCAGGGCAGGGCGGCGGCAGAGGCGGGCGCGCGGAGCGGGGGGCAGGCGCGGGGCTGGGCGGGGCGTGGCACGGCATCGACTCCGCCCCCCTTCGCCGCCACCCGCGTTGGCTGGCACTGTGCGCGGGCTGGCTGGCATCGTGAACGCGGTGCTGGCTAGGCGGGCCGCACCGTGCAGACCGCGCCACGGTCGGCCCCTGACACCAGGGCTGCGTACTTGGCCAGCGCACCCCTGGTGTAGTTCGGCGGCGGCCGCTTCCAGCCGGCCCTGCGCCGCTCGAGCTCGGCGTCATCGACCAGCAGGTCGAGCCGCCGCTCGGGGACGTCAAGCGTGATCAGGTCGCCGTCGGTGACCAGGCCGATCGGCCCGCCGTCGAAGGCCTCAGGCGCCGCATGCGCGATGCAGGCACCGAAGGTCGCCCCAGAGAACCGGCCGTCGGTGACGAGCACCACATCCCGGCCCAGCCCGGCGCCCTTGATCGCGGCGGTCACCGCCAGCATCTCGCGCATGCCCGGGCCGCCCTTCGGCCCCTCGTTGCGGATCACCAGCACGTCGCCCCTGCTGACGGCGCCACCGGTGATCGCCGCGAAGCAGTCTTCCTCGCGCTCGAACACCCGCGCCTGGCCGGAGAACCTGAGCGACTCGAGCCCGGGCGTCTTCACCACTGCCCCGAGCGGCACCAGGCTGCCGCGCAGCACGGCCAGCCCGCCCTCGGCGCCGATCGGATCGGTGACCGGCCGCACCACATCGCCGTCCGGCGGGCTGGCGGCGGCCACGTTCTCGGCCAGCGTGCGCCCGTTCACGGCGATCGCCGCCCCGTCCACCAGCCCCGCAGACAGCAGTTCGCGCAGTACCACCGGCAGCCCGCCGGCCTGGTCAAGCTCGCTCATCACGAACCGGCCGGCCGGGCGCATCGATGCGATGTGCGGGGTGCGGCGGCTGATCTCGTCGAAGTCGTCCAGGCTCAGCTCGACCTGAGCCTCGGCCGCGATCGCCAGCAGGTGCAAGATCGCGTTCGTGGAGCCCGCGGTCGCCATCACCACCGCCGCGGCGTTGCGGAACGCCGCTCGCGTCATGATGTCGCGTGGCCGCAGCCCGGAATGCAGCGCGCGCACCGCTGCCTCGCCGGTCGCCCTGGCCAGCCCGGTCCGCTCGGCGCTGACCGCCGGCGGGGTGGCCGAACCAGGCAGCGCCATGCCGAGCGCCTCGGCGCAGGCCGACATCGTGTTGGCCGTGTACATCCCGGCGCACGAGCCAGCGCCAGGGCACGCGGCGCGCTCGACCGCGAGCAGGTCTGCGTCCGACATCTCGCCCGCCGACTTCGCGCCCACCGCCTCGAACACATCCTGGATGGTCAGCGACCTGCCGAGGGCATGCCCTGGCAAGATGGTGCCGCCGTAGAGGAACGCGGCGGGCACGTTCAGCCTGGCGCAGGCCATCAGCATGCCGGGCAGCGACTTGTCACAGCCGGCGATCGCCACCAGCGCGTCGAACCGCTCGGCGTGCATCATCAGTTCCACCGAATCGGCGATCACCTCGCGGCTCACCAGCGATGCCTTCATGCCCTCGTGGCCCATCGCGATGCCGTCGGAGACCGCGATCGTGCCGAACTCAAGCGGCACGGCGCCTGCCTGCCGGACGCCCTCCTTCGCGGCGCCGGCCAGACCGTTCAGGTGCAGGTTGCATGGGGTCACCTCGTTCCACGATGAGGCGATCCCGACCTGCGGCAGCAGCAGGTCGGCTTCGGTCAGGCCGACCGCGCGCAGCATCGCGCGCTGCGGTGCACGGGCCGGTCCAGTGGTCAGCGGGCCGCTTCGCGGCCGTGGCAGGTTCGTCATGTCAAAAGGGCTCCTTCTTCGTTAACGGGTTGTTCGTGCCAGGGCGGCCCGCCAGCACGGCCTGTCCTGGCGGGCTCATGCCCCGGCCGGGACCAGCGCTTGGGCACCAGCACGGAGCAGGCCGTAACTCACCCCGTCGGCCAGCGCCTCCCAGGAAGCGGTGACGATGTCCTCGGAGACGCCGACCGTGGTCCACTCGCCCAGGTGGTCGGCGGATGTCAGCATTACCCGGGTGACGGCGCTGGTTCCGGCCCGGCTCGGCGTGCAGGTCCCTGTCCTGGCGACCGCCCGCCCGTCCAGGATGCGGACCTTGTAGTCGACCAGAGCGATGCCCGCCAGTTCGGGGTACAGGTCGGTCAGCGCCTGCCGCAGCGCCTGGTCGAGCGCGTGCACCGGCCCGACGCCCTCGCCGACGGCTACCACCCGCTGCTCGCCGAGCAGCAGCCTGACGATCGCCTCGCTCCGGTCCTGTGCGCCCTCCCGCTCGATCACCACCCGGTAGCCTTCGAGCTCGAAGAACGCCGGCCTGCGGCCCGCTGCCGCCCTGACCAGCAGCTCGAACGACGCGTCCGCCGCCTCGAACGCGTAGCCGCGGTGCTCGGCCGCCTTGATTTCGTCAAGTACCGCGGTGGCCAGATCCGGATCGGCGGACAGGTCAATGCCAAGCTCGGCGGCCTTGACCAGCACGTTGCTGCGCCCGGCCAGCTCGCTGACCAGCACCTGCGCCTGGTTGCCCACGGCGGCCGGGTCGACGTGGCTGTAGGCGTCAGGCCGTCTGGCGATCGCCGAGGCGTGCAGGCCGGCCTTGGTGGCGAACGCCGACGACCCGACGTACGGTTGCCTCGGCTCGAACGGCAAGTTCGCCACCTCGGCGATCTCCCGCGCGGTCGTTGCCAGCGCGGCCAGCCTGCCCTTGGGCAGCAGTTCGTGGCCGCGCTTGAGCTCGAGCCCGGCGATGACCGCGAACAGGTCGGCGTTGCCGCACCGCTCGCCGTAGCCGTTGGCCGCGCCCTGGATGTGCGTGGCTCCGCCGCCGACCGCGATCAGCGAGTTCGCCACGGCGCACGCCGAGTCGTTGTGGCAGTGCACCCCGATCCGCTCAGCGAATCGGCTCTTCACGTGCCGCACTACCCGGACAATGTCATCGGGCAGCGTCCCGCCGTTGGTGTCGCACAGCGCCAGCGTGTCGGCGCCAGCCTGTGCCGCGGCGGCGAGCACGGCCAGCGCGTAGCCGGGATCGGCGGTGTAGCCGTCGAAGAAGTGCTCGGCGTCGAAGACCACCCGGCGGCCCTCGCGGACGAAGAACCGCACCGAGTCGGCCACCATGGCCAGGTTCTCTTGGCGGCTGGTCCGCAGCGCCTCGATGACGTGCAGCGTCCACGCCTTCCCGACCAGCGTCACGATCGGCGTGTTCGCGGCGAGCAGCGTCGCCAGGTCCTGGTCGCCGTCGGCGTCGCGGTTCGGGCGCCTGGTCGCGCCGAACGCGGCCAGCCTGGCGTGCAGCCAGGGCAGCTCGCTGGCTCGGGCGAAGAACTCGGCATCCTTAGGGTTAGATCCCGGCCAGCCGCCTTCCACGACATCGACGCCGAGCGCGTCCAGTGTGGTGGCGACCCTGAGCTTGTCGTCCACCGTCAGGTCGAGGCCCACCTGCTGCGAGCCGTCTCTTAGCGTCGTGTCGTAGATTTCGACCTGGCTGGCGGCCGGGCGGGCGGCACGGCACGCGGCGCTGGCTGGCTGCGCAACGCTTTGCGCCGCGGACATGTCGTCCGCCCCGGTAACGCGATCCTGGCTGACTGGGTGAGAAGCTTCCTTGCTGGCGGTCATTGCGCCGCTCCGGCCACGGTGAGCTGCTTGACCAGCGCGTAAGTCCATTCGCTGGTCGACAATCGACCGCCCGCGGACAGGACCGCGTCTACGGCTGAGTCCAGCTCAGCCGCCGCGGTTGTTTCGCCGAGGTGGTCTAGCATCAGCGCGGCGGACAGGGCGGCGCCTGCCGGGTTGGCCTTGCCGGTGCCCGCGATGTCCGGGGCCGAGCCGTGCACCGGCTCGAACACCGATGGGCCGGTGCGATCCGGGTTCAGGTTGCCGCTCGGCGCCAGGCCGAGGCCGCCGGTCAGGGCCGCGGCCAGGTCGCTGAGGATGTCGCCGAACAGGTTGTCGGTGACGATCACGTCGAACCTGCCAGGGTCGTCGACCAGGTACAGGCAGGCGGCGTCCACGTGCGCATAGTCCAGCGTGATGCCGCGCTCGGCGGCCACCTCGGCAGCGACCCTGCGCCACAGATCACCGGAATGAGTAAGCACGTTGGTCTTGTGCACCAGGGTAAGCCGGCCGCCGCGGCTGGCCGCGAGACCGGCGGCGTAGCGGACGCAGCGCTCGACGCCCGCGCGGGTGTTCAGCGATTCCTCGGTCGCGCACTCGAACGCGCTGCCCTTGTGCACGGTGCCGCCGGCTCCGGCGTAAAGGCCCTCGGTGTTCTCCCGCACGATCACCAGGTCGAGTCCGGCATCGCCATGACCGGCGACGCCCGGCCTGAGCCTGGCGGGGCGGAGGTTGATGTAGAGGTCGAGCTCGGCCCGCAGCCGCAGCAGCAATCCGCGCTCAAGCACCCCTGGCGGCACCGAGGGGCTGCCGACCGCGCCGAGCAGGATGGCGTCGGTCTTGCGCAGGTCATCGAGTACCTCATCGGGCAGCACCTCGCCGGTGCGCAGGTAGTGCTCGGCGCCCAGCGGGCAGTGCCGCCAGTCGACCGCGAACCCGTGCCGCTGGCCGGCCAGGTCGACCAGCCTCCTGGCCACGGCCGTGACCTCTGGGCCGATGCCGTCGCCCGGCAGGTGGGCCACGACGTAGCTGCGTACGTGATCGCCCATCAGAGCCCCTCCTCGTGATCGGTGGGTGCGTCGAGCCAGCTCATCATCCGCCGCAGCGGGCGTCCGACCTGCTCGATCTGGCCGTCAGCCGCCGCCGCGCGCAGCCGCTCGAAGTTCGGCCTGCCGGCGTCGTCCTCGGCGATCCACTCCCTGGCGAAGTCTCCCGACTGGATGTCGGCCAGGATCTTCGCCATCGCCTGCCTGGCCGGCTCGGAGATCACCCGCGGGCCGCGGGTCAGGTCGCCGTACTCGGCGGTGTCGCTGACCGAGTAGCGCATCCAGCGCAGCCCGCCTTCTTGCATCATGTCGACGATCAGCTTGAGCTCGTGCAAGCATTCGAAGTAGGCAACCTCCGGCTGGTAGCCGGCCGCGACCAGCGTCTCGAATCCGGCACTGACCAGCGCGGTCACCCCGCCGCAGAGCACCGCCTGCTCGCCGAACAGGTCGCTCTCCGTCTCCTCGGCGAAGGTGGTGACCAGCGCGCCGGCCTTGGTGCCGCCGATTGCCTTCGCGTACGACCTGGCCAGGTCCCATGCCTTGCCGGTCGCGTCCTGCGCCACGGCCACCAGGACCGGGGTGCCCTGCCCGGCCTCGTACTGCCGCCTGACCAGATGCCCTGGCGCCTTGGGCGCGACCATGGCCACGTCCACATCGGCGGGCGGTGTCACGTATCCGAAGTGGATGTTGAACCCATGCGCGAAGAACAGCGCGTCCCCCGCCTTCAGGCTCGGCCCGATCGCCTGCGAGTACAGGTGCCGCTGCCCGGTGTCCGGCGTCAGCACCATGATCACATCAGCCCAGCCGCACACCTGCGCCGGCGTGCCCGCGGTCAGCCCGGCAGCCTGCGCCGCCGCCCGCGACTTCGACCCCGGAGGCAGCCCCACCCGCACGTCGCACCCTGAGTCACGCAAGCTCAGCGCGTGCGCATGCCCCTGCGATCCATACCCGAGAACCGCGATCTTCCGAGCCTGAATCAGCCCAAGGTCAGCATCGTCGTCGTAGTACACCGTAGCCATCGAAAGCCCTTTCTCTTTTCTTATTCTCTTTCTTAGCTCTTTGCGTCTGGGCTGGATCAGACCGCCTGCAGCGCCGGGTCCGCCATATCGTCGGTGATCGTCTCGCTGCCGCGCCCGATCGCGATGAGCCCCGTCCGCACCAGCTCGCACGTCCCGTGCGCCTCAAGCTGCGCCAGCAGCGCGTCCAGCCTGCCCGGGCTGCACACCGCCTCGAGCACGAGCGTGTGCGGCCCGAGATCCACTACGTTCGCGCGGAACGCCGTCGCGATGTCGAGCAGCTCGGCCCGCAGCGCCGGGTTGACCCTCACCTTGATCAGCGCCAGCTCGCGCTCGACCGCCGCCTCCTCGGAGAGTTCCTCCACCTTCAGCACCCTGACCAGCTTCTCCAGCTGCTTGTGCACCTGGTCGACCGGCGTGGACGCCCCGTCGACCACGATCGTCATCCGGCTGACCCGCGCGGCCGTGGTCGGGCCGACGGACAGCGAGGAGATGTTGAACGCCCGGCGCGAGAACAGCGCCGCCACGTGAGCGAGCACGCCCGGCTTGTTCTCCACCAGGACCGAGAGGGTGTGCGTGGTCACCGGGCGATTACCTCTCTGCGCGCTGCGGCCTGCTGCTCGGCGGCGGAGAACTCCGGACCGAGCACGATGTCGTCGTTGGCCCGGCCGGCCGGGACCATCGGGAACACGCCCTCGGCGTCATGGGTTCTGAAGTCCACCACCGCCGGCACGCCGGTGACCGCGAGTGCCTTGTCGAGCACCGCGTCTACGTCGCCCGCGGTCTCGCAGCGCAGCCCGACGCAGCCGTAGGCCTCGGCGAGCTTGACGTAGTCCGGGATCGCCGTGCCCAGGTGCACCTCGGAGTAGCGCTCTTCATAGAACAGCTCCTGCCACTGCCTGACCATGCCGAGGAAGCCGTTGTTGAAGATCAGCACCTTGATCGGCAGGCCCTCGATCGCGCAGGTGGCAAGTTCCTGAGCGGTCATCTGGAAGCAGCCATCACCGTCGATCGCGACCACGAGCTCGTCCGGCCTGCCCATCTGCGCGCCCATCGCGGCCGGAACGGCGAAGCCCATGGTGCCAAGGCCGCCCGAGTTGATCCAGCTACGCGGCCGGGTGAAAGCGTAATGCTGCGCGGCGTGCATCTGATGCTGGCCGACCCCGGCTACCACGATCGCGTCGCCGCCGGTGAGCGCTGACAGCCGCTCGACGACATGCTGCGGCTTCAGCGGCCCGTCGTCGCGCTGGGTGTAGCGCAGCGGGAAGCTGCGCTTCCAGCCCGCCGTGAGCTCGACCCAGTCGGCGGTGTCGGTCGGCCCGTCGCTGGCGACCAGCCCGCGCATCGCCTCGGTGAAACCCGCCAGCGCGGTACGCAGGTCGCCGATCACCGCCACGTCGGCGGCCCGGTTCTTGCCGATCTCGGCCGGATCGATGTCGAAGTGCACGACCTTCGCCCGCGGCGCGAAGTCGGCGAGCCTGCCGGTCACCCGGTCGTCGAACCTGGCCCCGAGCGCGACCACCAGGTCGGCCTCCTGCAGCGCGGTGACTGCCGCGTACATGCCGTGCATGCCGGGCATGCCGAGGGCCAGCGGGTGGCTGTCGGGGAAGGCGCCGCGTGCCATCAGCGTGGTGACCACCGGTGAGCGGGCCAGCTCGGCCAGCGCGTTCAGCGGCTCGTGCGAGCCGGATTTGATCACGCCGCCGCCGACATAAAGCACCGGGCGCCTGGCCTGATGCAGCAGCCTGGCCGCCGCGGCGATCAGCCCGGGGTCCGGCGGCCCTGGCACCCGGTAGCCGGGCAGGTCCATCACAGGCGGCCAGGACCAGGCGAGCCGCGCTTGCAGGACGTCCTTGGGCAGGTCCACGAGGACTGGTCCCGGCCGCCCGGTGGAGGCGATGTGAAAGGCCTCAGCGATCGCCGCGGAAATCCGGCCCGGCTCGGTGACGAGTTCGTTGTGTTTGGTGACCGGCCCTGTGATTCCCGTTATATCTGATTCCTGAAAAGCGTCGGTGCCGATCATCGCTGTGGGGACCTGACCGGTGATCGCCACGATCGGAACCGAGTCCATGTAGGCGTCGGCCAGGGCGGTCACCAGGTTGGTCGCCCCTGGTCCGCTGGTCGCCATGCAGACCCCCACCCGTCCGGTCGCCCAGGCGTAGCCCTCGGCGGCATGCCCGGCGCCCTGCTCGTGCCTTACCAGCACGTGCCGAAGCGACGACGACCGCAGCGGGTCATAGGCCGGCAGGATGGCGCCGCCTGGCAGGCCGAACACGACGTCGACGCCCTGGCGTTCCAGGCTGAGGACGAGCGCCTGGGCTCCGGTCACTTGCACGGGGGTACTCCTTCGTCTCTGGGCTCTTCGCGGTGCCTGCTCGCTAAACAAAAAACCTCCTGGCCGAACCGGCCGAGGAGGAGTAGCGCGAGCCCGCCAGGGGTTCGCGCTACGTGATGAGGATTACTCGGAACTGGTGGATCATGATCACTGTGGTATCCGTGCTTTCGCTGTGACTCTCCGGTGAGGCGGAACGATGATCGTGCTCACCGTGGGAGGCGACGCTGCCTGCCGCCTCCCACAGTAGGGCACATCACGCCGTGGCGCGCGCCGGGGAGCTGATCGCGGGCAGCCAGTCCGGCCGCGCGGCCTCGAATGCGGTGATCCCGCCGGCGTGCCGCAGGGTCACCGCAATGTCGTCGAGCCCTTCGAGCAGCCGCCAGCGGGCGTAGTCGGGCAGCGCGAAAGGCGCGCGCAGCCCGGCCGACGGCACCGAGATCGTGCGCTCGGCCACGTCCACGATGACCTGCGCGGCAGGATCGGCGCGGATCACCGCGCCCAGCCTGGCCACGGTGTCCTCGGCTGCCTGCGCGGTGACCAGGCCGGCGCCGATGCTGTTGCCGCGGAAGATGTCGGCGAAGCTCGGCGCGATCACCGCGTCGAACCCGAAGTCCTGCAGCGCCCACACCGCGTGCTCGCGGGATGAGCCGCAGCCGAAGTTGGCCCCGGTAATCAGGATCTTCGCGTCCGCGGCATCCGGCTGGTTCAGCACGAAGCCGGGGTCGGCGCGCCATGCGCCGAACAGTCCGGGCCCGAATCCGGTTCGTTCCACCCGCTTGAGCCAGGCGGCGGGAATGATCTGATCGGTGTCAATGTCCCTGCGGTCGAGTACGACCGCGCGGCCCCGCACCAGGCTTACTGCGCGCATCTGGCTAACTCCTTTGTTCTGCTGCTCGGGGGCTGCAGCTGCGGCCGTGCTTGCTGGCCGGTCGCTTGCCGCGGCTCATAGGTCGCCAGGCAGGGCGAACCGGCCGGCTACCGCGGTCGCCGCGGCGACAGCGGGAGAGACCAGGTGGGTACGGCCGCCTGGGCCCTGACGGCCCTCGAAGTTGCGGTTGCTGGTGGACGCGCAGCGTTCCTGCGGCGCCAAGATGTCGCCGTTCATGCCCAGGCACATGGAGCATCCGGCGGAACGCCATTCGAAGCCGGCCTCGGTGAAGTACCGGTCAAGCTGCTCGGCTTCCGCCTGCGCCTTGACCCGCGCCGAGCCAGGCACCACCATGGCCCGCACTCCCTGATGCACCTTGCGGCCCCTGACCACCTGCGCGGCGGCGCGCAGATCCTCAAGCCGGCCGTTCGTGCACGACCCGATGAAAACCGTGTCGACGCCGATCTCCCTGATCGGCGTGCCTGGCCGAAGGCCCATGTAGTCGAGCGCGCGCTCGGCCGACTGCCGGGCGGCGGCGGTGGCGAACGAGGCGGGGTCGGGCACGGCGTCGTCGATGGTGACCGACTGCGCCGGGTTGGTGCCCCAGGTCACGGCCGGACGCAGGGCGGAGGCGTCGACGGTGATCTCCCGGTCGAACACGGCGTCCTCGTCGGTGGCCAGGCTCCGCCAGGCATCGAGCGCGCGCTCCCAGTTCTTGCCCTTCGGGCTGTACCGCCGGCCTTCCAGGTAGCCGAACGTGGTGTCGTCCGGGCCGATCAGGCCGGCCCTGGCACCGCCTTCGATGGACATGTTGCAGACCGTCATCCGGCCGGCCATCAACAGGGCACGGATCGCGGCGCCACGGTACTCGATCACCGCGCCCGCGCCGCCGCCCGTCCCGAGCGCCCGGATGATGCCAAGGACCAGGTCCTTCGCCGTCATCTGCGGGCCGAGCTCGCCTTCCACCGTGACGGCCATCGCCGCGGGCTTGGCCTGGCGCAGCGTCTGGGTGGCCAGCACGTGCTCCACCTCGGTCGTGCCGATGCCGAACGCGAGCGCGCCGAACGCGCCGTGGGTCGAGGTGTGGCTGTCGCCGCAGACCACCGTCATCCCCGGCTGGGTGAGCCCGAGCTGCGGACCGATCACGTGCACGATGCCCTGCTCGACGCTGCCGAGCGGATACAGCGTGATGCCGTGCGCCTCGCAGTTCTTCCGTAGCCTGGCGATCTGCTCGGCGGCCAGCGGGTCGGTGATCGGGCCTTCCGGGTTCAGCGTCGGCACATCGTGATCCATGGTCGCCACGGTCAGGTCAGGGCGGCGTACCTGGCGGCCGGCCAGCTCGAGCCCTTCGAACGCCTGGGGCGACGTCACCTCGTGCACCAGGTGCAGGTCGATGTAGAGCAGCGGCGGCTCGCCGGCCGGGCTCGCCACCAGGTGCCGGTCCCACACCCGGTCGAATAGCCTGCTGCTCATCGGTCGCGCTCGCCGTGCTCGCTCGGGGGGACGACCCCCCGAGCCCCCCCGAGGTGCTCGCTCGGGGGGACGACCCCCCGAGACCCCCCGCTGGCCTGGTACGCGTCGCCGCCGTTATCCCGCCGGTCCAGGGAAACTTGGACGGCGCGCAGCGCCGGGGCGCTGGATTTGGCGGGATCGGCCGGCGGGACTACGGGCGGATGGGCTGTGGCAGGCTGGGCGGTACTGTACCTCTCGGGCTTCATCGCAATCTCCTGTCGCTTGAGCTTCGGCTCTGGCTGCCAGGCGTTCCAGCTGGAGGCGAAGCCGCTGCCGCACGATCGGGGATCGTCGCGCCCGGGCCCATCGCCCGGGACGGAATCTGGAGTCTGAAGGTCGCGATGCCGCGCGAGGTGCCTGCGGGACTCCAGGGGCACGCGGCCAGCGCCTCACCTCCGTAGCGGGTCGCTGGCCTGCCTGATCAGGTCCCGCTACGGCTGCTAAGAATGAGTACGAAGCGCCGCATGATGCGATCACTGTACCCCAGCGCCGCGGTTGGGCGTGCGCGAGCCCGGTGAGTGACATGAGCTTCTATTCGTCTGAGTCAGGAAGCCAGCTCGGCTGCTGGCCGTCGTATTCCCTGCCCGGATTCCCGCTCACGGTGGTGCGCCACAGGGTTCGCTGGTAGTTCTCGGCGTCATACCAGGTCACCGCATGCACCACGTTGCGGTTGTCAAATATCACCATGTCTCCGCGATCCCACTCATGGACATAGACGAAGCGCCGTTGTGTCAGGTGGGCCATCAACTTATAGAGCAGCTTCGCGCCGTCGCTACCCGGGCCGGTGCCCAGGCCGGCGATCGGCCCGTCTACCCAGTCCATTTGCGCGCCGTCGCACAGGTACAGGGCGCGGCGCCCAGTCACCGGATGAATCCTGACCACAGGCTGGGACTGAGGGCGTTCGTGCTTCTTCAGCGGGCGAACCGGCCTTCGATTTCTTACGTCGTCTTCGGAGCGATTAGCACCGTATTCAACATGAACGCCGACGAGATCTTCGATCTGCGCCTGCACGGACGCGGGCAATGCGTCGAACGCGGCTGCGCAGTCGGCAAACAGTGTCTGACCCTGCCCCTTGATCGCGACCTGGACGCCGTAAAGAAGAGAAATATCGGGTGGCGGGCGGCGGAAGCTCTGATCCGTGTGCCATCCGCGACGGTGCGGGAACGTCACCGGCAGCGTGCCATCTGGGCAGAGAGGCGGGTCTGGCGGCGGCGGCGGCCAGCGGTTGACCGGCGGCGCGTTTGAAACGACGTAGATCTCGGGAACGCTTTCGTGCACCATGTACGCCGGCGTTCCGGTCTGGCGATAGTTATCAACGGCCGGGCCAAGGAGCTGGCTCAGGCGAAGCATGAGTGAAGGCTCCGTCGAGACCTCGTGGAGATCCTTGAACAACAGCAGGCCGTCGGCCGCGTGCAGCGCTCGCGGTAGTATGTCTGGCTCGGACTCCATGACCGCGATAACGCTCTTCGCGTCGGTTGCATTAATTGAGCGAAGCTGTCCGCCGAACGACGCCCCAGCGAGAGGGCAGAGTTCGGATTCTCCTGGTGGCCCAAAGCGGTGCATGCGAGATCACCTTTCGGACTTCCCCTACCGCCTACGGTAGAGACGGCCGCCGCACGCCATATCCGGCCAATGCCCTCACGATACCAGAAATCGCGAGCGGGCCGGGGCGCCTGGCCTCCCGGCCTGTCGCAGGCGCCGTGGCGTGGTCGGGGGCGGTGGCCTGGTCCCCGGGGTGGGTAGCGGCGAGCGCGCCCAAGCCGCATCCCGTAGAATCATGGAACTAGCCCCGTATGCCTCTCTGGTCACTCTGGCAATGTCGGAGATGCGCATTCACCGAGTCGAAGCGCGCATTCACCTACGAAAAATACAATAGTGAATGCGCACCGCGACGGACGTGCGTGAGCGGCTCGCCGGCGAGCAGGCATCGCCCGGCCAAGCGAATCGGCATCAGGTTTGCCTTTCCGCCAGCCCGTGCCTAAGCTCATAAGCCGGGCATGCGCGGCTGGGAAGCGACCACCGCACGCAGCCACGCTGGTGTGCCGATCGGGCTCGAACGTTGCCGGTGCGCGATCTGCTCGGCAGCGCGCTGGATGCCGGAGGCGTGATGACCCGACCTGTGCTCATCCCTGACCTGCTCCGCGAGCGGGCTGCAGCGGAACCGCGCCGAACCGCTCTGGCGGTGGATGGCCGGGGAGCGATGTCCTATGGCGACTGGGAGAATCGGTCCAACGTCGTTGCGCGCAATCTGATCCGGCTGGGGGTCGCCGTCGGTGATCGGGTCGCGACCTTTTTCGAGAACGCCGAGTGGCTGGACTTCGCTGTCGCGTACTTCGGCGTGCTCAAGGCGGGCGCGGTCGCCGTGCCGCTTTCCAGCCGGTTCACCGGTCTCGAGCTCGGCTCCGTCGTCGACCGCTGCGCATCTGTCGGGGTCATCTGCGGCGAGCACAAGCCGGATGCACCTGGCTGGGCAGTGCCGATCGCCGAACTTCAGCAGCGGGAGAACGCCGAGGCGTTCCAGATCCAGGTAGCGGCGGAGAGCGTCGCCGAGATCCTGTATACCGCTGGCACCACGGGCCTGTCCAAGGGAGTGGCGTGCAGGCATCTGCATGCGGTGCGTCCGCTCATGGATTCCAGTTGGCCGCCGGCCTGGTGGCGGGCGCGAGCGGGCGGCATCTGCGTCCACGCCAACGCGGTATCCACCGCCGCCGGGCAGCTACGTCTGCTCGAGTCTCTCGGGCCGCTGCGGATGACGACGCTCGCGCTTCCGCTTTTCGACCCGGGCCGGCTGTGTGACCTGGCGGCTGAAAACGCCGCCGCCGTCGTGCAACTCGTGCCGTCGATGGCGGCGAGCATTCTGGACAGCGGTGCAGGACGCCAATACGACTTGTCTGCCGTCCGGGTCGTCTCTGTGGGGTGCGCGCCGTTCCCGCCGCCCCTGGCAACTCGGCTGTCCGCGGTGTTTTCCCACGCGCGCCTGGTCAACCTGTATGAACTTACCGAAGCCCGGCACGCTGGCACAGCGTTGGTCTACGGCGAGGCACCAGCCGACTCGGTCGGCGGGCCGCGCGGCGCCACGCTGATCAGGGTGACCACAGAAGCGGGCGAGGAAATCCCTCCTGGCGTGGTCGGGGAGGTCCGTCTCCGCTGGCCGGGCCTGCCCCCGCAGCACTATTTCCGCGATGCGCGGGCTTCGGCCAGCGTCTTCGTGGATGGCTGGACCCGGACCGGTGACGCCGGTTACCTCGACGAGGCCGGGTACCTTCACCTCGTCGACCGGCTCAAAGAGGTGATCATCAAGGGCGGGATCACGATCGGCTCGCTTGAGGTGGAGAACGCGCTGTGCGAGCACATTGCAGTTGCGGACTGCGCGGTATTCGGCTTTCCCGATCGCCTGCACGGCGAGAACCTGGCTGCGGCGATCGTCCTGCGCCAGCCGGTCGCCCTACGCGATCTCCGTGACTTCCTGTTGCCGCGGCTGGCTCCGCACAAGATCCCGACTCGGTATCTCAGGCTTGAGGCGCTGCCACGCAACACGTCAGGCAAGGTGATGAAGAGCCAGCTCCGCGAGCGGATCGTCCTCGGAGCGCGGAGGTAGCACAGCCCAGCCGCGAGCCCTCGCACGCGGCCCCCGCTTGTATCGCCGATAGCCCATGGTATAGACTAATTTGCGGTATATCCTAAGGCAGGTGTTTCCGAGGGCGGGTGTGCCAGACAAGAAGTATTGTAGGCTAATTCCTTGATAACGGGCGTTTTATGCGTTTTGCCCTGCTCGGTTCGCTAGAAGTCTCCATCGGGGACAAGCACCTTAGACTCGGCAGCAATCGCCAGCGCGTCATCCTCGCGATGCTGCTTCTGCATGCTGGCCGCGTCGTGCCCTTCGGCCGGATCGTGGACGCGCTGTGGGAGAGCGAACCCCCGACCACGGCGAGGGGCCAGGTCCAAACCTGCGTGTCGGCCCTCCGCAAGCAGCTGCGGGACATGGGCGGTGGCGATCTGGTTTCCACCAGCTCAGCTGGCTACAGCATCGATGTCACAGACGGTGCACTGGACATCGCGGACTTCGAGCGCCTGGCCGGGCTCGGCAGGGCCGCCGCTGCCGAGCAACGGAATCAGGACGCGATGCGTGAGCTGCGAGCCGCGCTCGCCCTGTGGCGCGGGCCGGCCGCCACGGACGTCCAGAGCGGGCTGGTGCAGGCAGCGGCTACCCGGCTCAACGAGGATCATCTGAGCATTCTTGAGGAGTGCATCCAGCTGGAACTCGACAGCGGACGCCACCATGCCCTGGTCGGCGAGCTGAGCGAGCTGGTCAAGGAGCACCCGCTCCGCGAGGTACTCCGCGCTCAGCATATGCTCGCGCTCTACCGGTCAGGGCGCCAGGCCGAGGCGCTGGAGTCTTTTCAGCAGGCCAGGCAGACCTTGATCAGCGAACTCGGACTTGAGCCTGGCGAGACGCTGTGCACGCTGCAACGGGCGATCTTGGCCAAGGACAGCGCGCTGGATCTGAATCGCGAGACCGAGTCCCGCCCGAGCGGGGCCGGCTCGGGCAGCCAGGCAGTGCCGTACCAGCTTCCCGCAGCCATCGCGGACTTTACCGGACGCGAGAAGATGTTCAACCAGCTCGTCGGGCTACTGTCGGCGACCGACGGAGCCGAAGGGCGGAGGTACCTGCCGGTCGCTTGCCTCAACGGCAAGGGCGGGGTGGGCAAGACTGCCCTGGCGCTGCACGTGGCACACGCCGTACGCCACCTCTACCCCGATGGCCAGCTATTCGTCCAGCTCCACGGCGCCGATGGCCAGCCGGCAAGCCCCAACAACCTGATGGCCAGCGTTCTGCGCTCGCTCAGCTTGCCCACCATCGCGCTGCCGGATGAGCTGGCAGAACGGACGGCCGTCTACCGCAGCAGGCTGGGTGACCGGAGAGTCCTGATCGTCCTCGATGACGCCTACAGCGTCAGTCAGATCATGGCCCTGATGCCCGGCTGCCCGAGTTGCGGCGTGATCATAACCAGCCGGAATCCGCTGTCCGGCCTCCCAGGTGCTCAGCATGTCGAAGTCGACGACCTGGACGAGGCCACGGGCGTCGAGCTGCTAGCCAGGGTGATCAGCCCGGAACAGATGCAGGCCGAGCCGACGGCAGCACTCGAGCTGGTCAGGCTGTGCGGCTGCCTTCCGCTTGCGGTGCGGATCGTGGGCGCCAAGCTGGCGACCAGACGACACTGGACCATCACCCAGATGATCTTGCGAATGCAGGACGAGGCGCGGCGCCTCGATGAACTCGCGCTGAGCGGCATCGGCATCCGGGCGACGCTCGCGACGTCCTACCGCGGCCTCAGCGAGCGGGCGCGGCCGCTGTTCCTGCGGCTTAGCCTGCTCGGGACCACGGACTTCGCTCCGTGGGTCAGCGCGCCGCTGCTTGACATGGACACCGACGCCGCCAATGACCTGCTGGAAGAGCTGGTGGAAGCCCGCCTCGTTGAGGTAAGGCTGAGCCAGGGCGGCTCTTCCAGATTCCAGCTCCATGATCTCGTCCGTATTTATGCCCTGGAGCGCCTGGCTATCGAAGAACTGGCTGCCGAGCGTGCTGGCGCGCTCCGGCGCCTGCTTTCGTGCTGGCTCTCGCTGGCGACCGAGGCACACCGCCGCGCCTATGGCGGGGACTACGCGGTGCTACATGGCAGCGCGGATCGGTGGACACTGCCGGGTCACGTCTATGACCAGCTGCTCGCCAGCAGCCCGATGACCTGGTTCCGTACCGAGCGCGCCGGGCTGGTCCAGGCCGTCACGCAGGCAGCGCAGATCGGCTTCGACGAGCTGTGCTGGGATCTGGCGGTCACGGCGGTCACGCAGTTCGAGTCCGAGTATCGGGCCGATGACTGGCAGAAAACGCACGAGCTGGCGCTTGAGGCCACCCGCAGAGCCGGCAATATTCGTGGCGAGGCCGCGGTTCTCTACTCGCTCGGCAGCCTCGCGCTCAACGGCCGGCTCGGCGAGGCGCCGGCCTACCTCATGGCGGCGCTTCGCGCGTTCGAGCGGCTCGAAGACACGCACGGCCGCACGCTGGCCCTGGCGGGCCTGGCCTTTGTCGATCGCCTCAGCGGCAGATGCGGGCAGGCACTGGCGCGATACCAGCAGGCGTTGGCCGACTACACCGAAGTTGGCGATCTGGTCGGCGAGGTCGACGCGCTGACCAACATGGCTCAGATCCAGATCGACCGGGACCAATGCGACGACGCCCGGCGGCTTCTCGATCGGGCATTCGCGCGCTGCAGCCTGCTCAATGCTCCGCGCATCGCAGCGCAGACCGAGCACCGCCTGGGCGAACTCCACCTCCGCGCTGGCGATCTCTGGCGGGCAGAGCAGTCGTTCAGGTCGGTGCTTGACGTCGTCAGGAACGACGGTGACGTAGTCGGTGAATGCTATGCGCTCGCGGGCCTCGGCATCATATGCACCCGGAGAGGACACTATGAGGTCGCTCATGCCGATCTGACCGCGGCCCTGGCCATATCCAGGCCAATGTCGAGCAATCTCGCCCACGGACGGGTCCTGCTTGCGTTCGCCGAGCTATGTCTCGCCACGGCAGAACCTCAGGGTGCCGCCCCGCTGGTCAACGAGGCGCTCGTGATCTTCAGCGAGAGCGGGCCCGCACCGGTCCTGCGCGCCAGGTTCCTTGAGCTCAAGGCGCGCATCGACGAGCAGGCCGGCAACCCGACGGCGGCGGCCGCAGCACGCAATCAGGCGCTCGGGCTCGTGGGTGACGCGGATCCGGCTCTGTCAGCGGCACTGGCCGCGGCGATCAGCGCCCAGTGCCCAGCAGCGATCCAGAGTCCCGGCGCTCATCAGCCCCACGGCGGCCCGTCTGGGAGAACGGACGCGGAACGAGCTGACGCCGGGGATGCCGCCGACCTGGCGGCGACCGTTGTCCCGCCCGCAGGAACCGGCCACCCGCCGGCCGAATAGAACACCGCGGCAGCGGCAGCAGCCGCGACGATCCCGGCGATCGCTGCACGGCAGCGCCCAGTCGCATTCATCATTCCCTGACCTCCTGTCACATCTGACCGGCCAGCCGGACGATCAGATCGTGCGAGCACATGCCGGTCAGGATGTCAAGCCGCGCTCCCGCGCCGCTGATCAGCGCGGCCCCGGCCGGTCATCGTCGCGCGGCGAACGATATCCGCTGGCAGAAGAGCGGTGACAGCCGGCGAAGAGAGCCGCGAGAGCGGTGCGGCGCACGATGGCTGATCTAGCGACCCTTGGGTCGGCAACCGCTCAATGACGGCACAGCCGTAATGGAGATCCGAAGCGATGACTGTCTCTGTCAACGTCGTTGACTGCGTCTACGGCAGGCCGGCGGTCAACATGGCCGTGCGCCTCATGCGTGAGGTAGATGGCGTCTTTACCGAGCAATGGCGTGATCGCACCAATGACGAAGGACGCGTCCGGAGCCTGCAGAATTCGCCGCTCACTCGTGGCGCTTACGAACTTGAGCTAGACCTCGAAGGCTATTTCTGCACGCTAGGATTCATGCCGCTCAATTCGGCATGCACCATGCGATTCCGCACGCCCGGTGAGGACCGCCATTACCAGCTGTCTGTGCTGGTAACTCCGTCCGCCTGTTTTACATTCACGGAAGGCTGATATGACCGCGGAACCACAACTCAGCTTCGCGCCCGAGACGCGCCTGACCTCAGTGGGCGGCAGACGCACGACGGCGCGCCTTTACCCGTCAGCGCTGTCTGGTGGCGGCTGGTACGTCATCACGACAGACACTCCGGGCAGCGGCGGGGCATACGCGCCAGCCCCGGCTCAGATGCTGCCGATCCTGGAAGAACTGCTGAGCGGGGACACCGACGTGACCGTAAGCCGCCGGCTCAGCATGTCTCCGAGGACCTACAGCAGGCGGGTCGCCGAGCTTCTCGACTATCTGGGCGTCAATACCCGCTTCCAGGCGGGCATGGAGGTCGCGCTGCGCGGCTGGGTCCCGCTCCGCACACACGGCGTGACGGTCAGCGAACCGCCGAGAAGAAGTCAGTCAGCGCTGCGTTGACCGGCTCGGGCCGCTCAAGGAAGCCAAAGTGCCCGCAGCCGGCGATCTCGACATAACGGCAGCAAGGAATCGCCGATGCGACCTCCAGGCACAACGCGGGCGGTGTCACCGCGTCGTGCTCGAAGGCGACGACCATGCACGGGCGCCGCACCTGGCGGAGCGCGTCCGTCCGGTCAGGGATGAGGGTGGCCTCGTACTGCATCGCGGGCCCGACCCCGCGTGCCGAGAAGACCTGGAACAGCGTCAGCCAGTCGGCGGCCTGGCGGTCGTCGCCCAGCGTCGCTGACGAGAACAGTTGCATCACGAGCAGCACCGCATCGAGATCGGATGGCGGCTCGCCCCTCCTGATCTGGTCAGCGTAGGCTCGCGCGAACCTGCCGCGGATAAAGTCAGTCCGGCACCGGGTGCCGAGCAACGCGGCCGCCCGCACGAGGTCGGGCCTGCTGATCGCGAGTTCCTGCCCGACCATGGCGCCAAGTGAGGCTCCGACGATCAGGCATGGCGCGAGCCGCAATTCAGTGATCAGGTACGCGGCGTCTTCGGTGAGGTCAGCTACCCGAAACGGGGCGCTCGGGACGGTCGAAGGAGGCGTGCCCCGGCTGCCGGCGACGATGACACGGTAGCCGGCGGCCACGATCGCCGGGATCTGATACATGGCCCACGCGCCCGCCGGGGTCGCCGCAGGGGGGATCATGAGGACGGGCTCGCCGCTGCCATATTCCTCATAGGCGAATTGCAGTCCCCGCACGGTGATGACCGACACGTAAGCGTATCCCTTCCGCGGGCCCGACAGGTCAGAATGGGTTCAGCGAACGCTCGTGCGCGGCCTGCCGTCAAGTACTGTGGCGACTTCCTGACACGCTGCCACAGCTCCCGCGAGTACTCAAGGGCGGTCATGGCGACTTCTCGCCGCATAGGCCCATGGCCGTTGTGCTCACGACCCCGATCGGACAACCTGGCAGGGTCATCCCCGCGCTCCCAGGCCCGAAGCCGCGGGGATGGCGAGTTATTTATCTCGGGCCCGGGCTAAGTAGGTATGCGGATGTTGGAAGATGCGCAGCGCACAGCTATAGCCATTGTCGGAATGGCGGGCCGGTTTCCCGGCGCACGAGATATCGAGGAGTTCTGGCAGAACCTTCTGGCCGGGACATCGTCGATTTCTGCCTTCGACGATGCCGAACTGCTCGCGGCCGGCGTTCCGGAGAATGATATCCGCAACGCGAACTACGTGAAGGCCTCGCCCATCATCGATGGGATCGAATTGCTAGACGCCGCTTTCTTCGGCATCAGCCCGCGCGAGGCCGAGATACTCGACCCTCAGCACCGGGTCTTCCTTGAGACATGTCACGTGGCACTGCAACGGGCCGGCTACGACGGCTGCGCCACTCGCCAGCGCATCGGCGTCTTCGCCGGGTCGCGCAACAACGAGTACATGAGTAACAACCTGCTCACGAATCCCGGGCTCAAGCGCAGCGTCGGGGAATTGGCCCTGATCATCTCCAACGATACCGACTACCTGGCGACCGGCGCCGCATACCGGCTCAACCTGCGCGGCCCCGCCATAACCTCGGTCACCGCATGCTCGACCTCGCTCGTCAGCCTTCACCTCGCGTGCCAGTCGCTACGCAACGGCGAGTGCGAGATCGCGCTCGCCGGAGGAGTCGAGATCCCCGTGCCGATGATCCGCGGCTACTACTACCAGGAAGGCGGCATCAACTCCCCGGATGCCCAGGTGCGCCCGTTCGACGCGAATGCGCGCGGCACCGTTTTCGGTAGTGGCTGCGGTGTGGTGGCCCTGAAGCGGCTGAGTGACGCAGTTGCCGACGGCGACACTATCGCTGCGGTCATTCTCGGTACCGCGATCAACAACGATGGGTCAGGCAAGTCCGTCTTCTCGGCGCCGAGCAAGGTCGGCCAAGTCGCCGTGATCGAGGCCGCACTGCGCGATTCTGGTATCGATGCCGGCACCATCGGCTTCGTCGAAGCGCACGGAACCGGCACGATCGTCGGTGACCCGATTGAGGTCGCTGCCCTCGCCGAGGCATACCGGCGCCACACGGAACTCACCGGCAATTGCGCAATCGCCTCCGTGAAAGGCAACGTAGGCCACCTCGGCGCGGCAGCCGGGATCTGCGGTCTTATCAAGGCAGCCCTATGCGTCTCCGAAGGCATTCTGCCGGCCAGCCTCAATTTCGACGAGCCGAACCCCGCCATAGATTTCGAGAACAGCCCGTTCTTTGTCAATAACACGCTGAGCAAGTGGCCGGACACCGAAGGCCCGCGCCGGGCGGGCGTGAGCGCTTTCGGCGTCGGCGGGACCAATGCGCACGTGATCATCGAATCCCCGCCTGCCGCCCCGCCCTCGGTTCCCGGCCGCAGGCCGTATCAGCTGCTGACCATCTCCGCGCGCACTACGGACGCGCTCGATGCGGTGACCGCCGAGCTTGGCAGGCACCTGACCGAGATGACAGGAGAACTGGCCGACGTCGGCTACACACTGAACCAGGGCCGAACGGAGCTTCAGGTCAGGCGGTTCGTCGTTGCCAGAGACCGCGCCGAAGCGGCAGCCAAGCTGTCCAGCCCGAGCGGCGTATCACCCGCGCGCACGCTGGCCGCCGGGGCCGAACGCTCCGTCGCGTTCCTGTTCCCCGGTCAGGGCACGCAGTACGCCGGAATGGCACGCGGTCTCTACGACACGCAGGCCACGTTTGCCGCCGAGATCGACCGGTGCGCGGCAGTGCTGGCCGATTCCCACCGCCTGGACCTGCGCGGTGCGCTGTTCGGCGGCCAGGCCGGCGCGGACACCGGCGGCCGGCTTGGCCAGACCGAGGTGACGCAGCCCGCTCTGTTCGCCGTCGAATACGCTCTCGCCACGCTGCTGCGGGAGTGGGGCGTCGAGCCGACCGCGATGGCCGGCCACAGCGTCGGTGAATACGTCGCCGCCACCCTGGCCGGGGTGATCGAGCCGGGCGATGCGTTGCGGCTGGTCGCCGACCGCGGATCGCTGATGCAGGCGATGCCCGCAGGCACCATGCTCGCCGTGATGCTGCCTGCCGAGCTGCTCCTGCCGATGCTGCCTGCCGGGGTTGACCTGGCGGCGGTCAACGCCCCTGGACTGTGCGTGATCTCGGGGTCGGACGACGACATCGCCGAGATGCAAGCATTGTTTACCGGCCAGGGAATCACCGCGCGCCCGGTGCGCACCTCGCACGCCTTCCATTCGCGCATGATGGATCCCATTCTCGCGGCCTTCCGCGAGCGTGTCGGCAGTGTCGCGCTCAGCGTGCCGCGGATCCCCTACCTCTCCAACCTCACAGGGACCTGGATCCGCGCCGAGGAAGCCACGGACCCCGACTACTGGGTCAGGCACCTGCGCTGCTCCGTCCGCTTCTCGGACAACCTGCGGACGCTGATCGGCGCCGGCGGATACGTGTTCGCCGAGGTAGGCCCTGGCCATGTGCTCACCGGGTTGGTCGGAGCTCATGCGCAGCCCGCCGAGTCCGCGCGTCCTGCCCCGGTTGCTGTCCCGACGATGCGCGGAGCCGATGATAGTGCCGATGACACCGAGATGCTCGTGGAGTCGCTCGGCCGGATCTGGGCGGCGGGCGCTCCGGTGGACTGGGAGCGGTTCTGGGCGGGCGAGAAGCGCCGTCGGGTGCCATTGCCGACCTATCCGTACGAGCGCCGCAGGTTCTGGGTTGAGCGCAACGTTGCCGACGCCTCAGGTACGGCCGGGCCAGAAAGCGACGTCGGCCCGTTCTACCTGCCGACCTGGCGGGAGAATCCGCTCGCCGTGGCCGCCGATGAGCAGGATGCGGCACGCGGGGCGCTCTGGGTCGTGCTCGCCCTCCCCGGCGATCCGCGGATCGGCGGCCTGATCGGGCTGCTGCGCGAGGCGGGCGCTGAGGTGATCGTCGCCGAGCCCGGCGATGGCTTCGCGGCCGGGCCTGACGGGCGCTATGTGATTCGGGCGGATGACCCGGCCGGCTACGGCGAGCTCTTCGGTGCCGTCGCGGCAAGGAGCCCAGAGGCCGTCCGGCTCGTGCACGCCTGGACAGCCGGTGAGCCCGCGCGCGACCGGACCGAAGCCGAGCGCGCCGGCGAGGTACTCAACCACGGTTTCTTCAGCGTGCTCACCGCCATTCAGGCAGCGGCCCGGCTACTCGGCGGCACGCCCGTCCAGGCATGCATCGTCACGAGCCGAATGCAGGATGTGGCCGGCGACGGCGACATCGAGCCGGCCAAGGCTGCTGTGCTCGGGCTGGTGAAGGTCGCAGGGAAGGAGTTCGGCCAGATCGGCTGCCGGAGCGTGGACATCGACGTGACGGCGGCGCCCGCCGAGGTCATCGCCGCGCAGCTGCTCGCCGAGATCGCCGCGGGCTCCGGCAGCGACCAGGTCGCCTACCGTGGCAGGAAGCGGTGGACGTGGTCGTATTCCGCCATCTGGCCGCAGGCCTGCCACGGCGCTCCTGCGGTACTGAAAGACCGCGGGGTATACCTCATCACCGGCGGGCTCGGCGGGCTCGGCCTGGTACTCGCCGAGCAGCTCGCCGGGCTGCTCCGAGCGCGGCTTGTGCTGCTCGGGCGTACCGGCCTGCCGGACCGCGATGACTGGCCGGCACTGCTTGAGCAGGCAGCCAAGGATGATCCGGTTGCCCGCCGGATACGCACGATACAGGCCATCGAGGAAGCTGGCGGGCAGGTGCGTGCCTACGCCGCGGATATCACCGACCCGGCGCGGATGCGGGCCATCCGGGCCGAGATCGAGGCCGAATTCGGCCCGGTCGACGGTGTGTTCCACCTCGCGGCCGTGGCGGGCGGCGGCATGCTGGAGGCCCGGCCTCGCCGGGCCGCAGAGGATGTGCTGCGTCCGAAGGTCGAAGGAACCTACGTCCTTGATGACGTCTTCGATCCTGCGCTGTTCGTGCTGTACTCATCGACCGCCGTGATCGCGGGCGACTTCGGGCTCGGCGACTACGCCGGCGCCAACGCGGTGCTTGACGCGTTCGCGCAGGCACGGCATGGGCGCGGGCGGCATGTGGTGTCCATCAACTGGCCGGCCTGGAACGATGTCGGCATGGCCGTCGACGTCCACGGCTCAAGCGGTCTGCACGATATCTTGGTGGATCTCGACCTGGGCGCGCCCACTCCGGTCGCCCATCCGATGCTCCGCGCACGCCGCGGCGAAGGGACCGAGACCGTCGCGTTCGACGTCGACCTGGATCCTGCCCTGTGGGTGCTCGCCGAGCACCGGTTTGACGGAGTACCGTCAATGCCAGGCACCGGGATCGTCGAACTGGTCCGCGCGGCCTACGAAGAGGTCACCGGCAGCGCGACCGTGGAAATCCGTGACCTGGTTTTCCCCAGCCTGCTCACGGCGAAGCCAGGCATCGAAGTGCGAGTCGAGCTGCGCCGTACGCCGGACGGCGGGTTCGCATTCACGCTCGCCGGGGGACTGCCGAGCGGCGCGATCGAGCAGTACGCGCGCGGCCGGGTGTACCCAGCCGATACGGCTGCCGTTCCGCGGCACGACCTGGCGGCCCTGCGCGACCCGTCATGGCAGGACACATCCCCGGTGTTCCAGGCGAAGGTGGGATCGATCGAGTTCGGCAGGCGCTGGGACGTGATCAGGTCCCGGCACTCAGCCGCCGGCGTCGATCTTCTCGAGCTCCGCCTTGACGAGGAGTTCACCGCTGACATGGACACGTTCGGCGTGCATCCGGCGATACTCGATGCCGCGGGCGCCGCGGGGATGAGCAGGCCGGGGGACGTCATCTACCTGCCATTCGGCTACGACAGGATCGTGGTGCGCGATCGCGTCCCGCTGGCGTGCCAGTGCGTGATCCGGCACCTCGACGACACGCGCGGGGAAGTCGCCCGCATCGACCTGACCGTCGTAGACGATGAAGGCAATGAGCTGGTCGCGGCCGAGGGTTACAGCATGCTGCGGTTCAGCGACGAGCCGAATTCCGTTGCGGTGTCCGCCAGCGGTGCGGCCTCTGGTCGAACGAAGACGGCGGCCGGGTCACGGGCACAGGCCGATCCGCTGGCCGAGCTCATCCGCGAGGCCAATGAGGAGAGCAGCATTTCGTCGGCGGAAGGCAGGGAGGCGCTGCTCGCCGTGCTCGCCAGGGTTCCAGGACCTCAGGTAATCCTGTGTCCTGGCGGCATCACCGAGCGGCTGCGCCGGGCCGGCCGGGTCACCCGCGCCCTGCTGACCGAACGGCTCAACAGCGCACAGGTCGGTGCGGGCGGCACGCGGAACATCGCCACTCCGTACACGGCTCCCGAATCGGAGGCCGAGCGAGCCATCGCGGATCTGTGGCGGGACGCGATCGGGGTTGACCAGGTCGGGATCGATGACGACTTCCTGGAGCTTGGCGGTGACTCGCTGGTGGCCGTGCAGCTCGTGGGCAGGATCGCGCAGCGGCTCAAGACCGACATGTCGGTGGCGCAGCTCTTCGAGAGCCGCACCGTCCGCGCTCTGGCGGCGTCATTCCCCGGTGCCGCCGCAGCACGGCCGAGCCAAGAAGGGAGCAGGTAGATGAAGGCCAGAATCAGCGTCACCATAGACCAGGTCGATTCGTTCGGCGGCAACCTGTCGCTAAGCACGGTCTTCGAACGGGCTGACATCGCGGAGAAGGCTGGCGCTGATGGCCTCTGGGTGGCGCAGCTTCCCAGCCAGCGGGACGCCAGTATGCTGCTGGCCGGTCTGGCCGCCCGTACGTCGGACGTGGCCATCGGCACCGCGGTCCTTCCCATCTACCTGAGCCCGCCGGTCGTCATGGCGCAGACGGCGCTGACCCTCGATGAGATCTCCGGTAACAGGCTGGTGCTCGGTCTCGGGCGCGGACACCGGATCTTCGGCGAGTGGATGCTCGGAGCCAGGTATTCCCCTTCCATCCGGCCCATGCGCGAATATCTGACGATCGTCACGTCCCTCATCAGGGAGGGTGAGGTCAACGTGACCGGATCGGTGTTCGGCGGTCGCGCATTCTACGCCGCCCCCCGCCGCCCGCAGCTGCCGGTCTATGTCGGTGCCTTCGGCCCGCGGATGCTCGAGCTCGCCGCCGAGCTCGCGGACGGAGTGATCTTGTGGATGTGCACGCCGTCGTACGTCAGCGAAGTCGCCATGCCCAGCTTGCGCAGGGGCTGGGCGCGCAGGCAAGGAGGGCAAGCCGGGTTCGGGGTGGTGACGATGCTGCCTGCGGTCGTCGCGCAGCGGCCCGAGGAGTACCGTGAGGGCGCCAGGAGCATACTCAATGGCTACCTCCGCCAGGAGAATTACCAGAAGCTGCTCGCGGCCGTCGGCTTCGGCGACGATGTCCGGTCCTTGCGGGTCGGCGACGCGATGATCGACGGGCTGTGCGCGATCGGCGGCAGGCAGTTGCTTCAGGAGCGGGTCGCCGCTTATCGCCAGGCCGGTGTCACCGAAGTCGCGATAGTGCCGCTGGGAGAGCCGCACCTGGTAGCCACGCTCGAAGCCGCGATCGCGGCCTAGATCTAGGCAGGGCTTGGCGTCCGGCTACGACAAGCGACTGGAGCGATCAGCTTCCCGCTGACGCCAGACAGGACGCCGATTTGATACTGCTTGCAGCGGCGGCATCGGCTGCCCGGTTCGCTGACCTGGCCGGACTTGCCGAGGAGATCCAACGTCGCAGCGCTCGTCTGGATGCCGAGGGCAATGACGGCTCCGACGACCAGTGCGTGCGGCTGGACATCCACTATCGCGGCGCAGGGAAACTCGACGGTGACCTGACTCCGCGGTGTGCCGGCGCACTAGCCGCCGTTCTTGACTCGCTGGGGAAGAAGGCTGGCCCCGAGGACACCAGGACCTAGGGCCAGCGCCGCCACGATGCGCTCCAAGAAGCCTGCCGGCGGCTAGGGCGTATCCCGTAGATCATGTTGGCTGAGGTCGCGGAGCCAGATCCGGATCGCTGCCACGCCGGCGGTTCCCCGGCAGGCGAAGTCGCGCTTGTCGTACCGGGTCGCGGCGGCGCGGTGCTGACGGAGCGGGCAGAAGGCCCGCCCGGCGGTGTTGCGCTGCTTGTACGCCCCGGGGTCGAACGCGGGCGCCCGCCCTTGCTGCCCCGCCTGCGCCGGTTGCGGATCTGGCCGGACGGCTCGGCGATGGTGGCCTTGATGCGGCGCCGCCGCAGGCAGGAGCGGATCGCGCAGCTGGAGTAGGCCTTGTCGGCCAGGATCTGGCCGGCCCTGGTCCTGGGCCGTCCCGGTCCCCGGCGCGCGATCTTGAGCCGTTCCATCAGCGGGATGAAGGCCAGGGAGACGTGGCGCTGCCCGGCGCTGGTCACCCGGGCCAGCGGAGGCACCCGGCGTCCGCGAGGAGGTGGACCTTGGTGCTCAGCCCGCCGCGGGACCGGCCCAGCGCCTCCCGCTCCTTCGGCTTGCCCGGCTTCGTCCCGCCGGCCGGCGGATCCTTGTCATCCGGCGCAGCCCCCCGTGCGTGCCGGGGCGCTCAGCACGGCCACCGCCAGGCGCCCGGGCGGGATGTCCTTCGGCGGCTCGTGCCGCGCCCCGGCGGCGTGCTGGTGCGCCCGGACGACCGTCGCGTCCGCCGCCACCGTCCACGCCTTACCCTCCGCCGCATCGCATCCGGCCCGCAAAGCGTCCAGGACCTCTCCCACGTCCCGTCCCCGGACCAGCGGCGATGCCGGTTGTACACGGTCTTCCAGTTCCCGGATCGCTCCGGCAGGTCCCGCCACGGGCAGTCGGCCCGGGTCTGGTGGAAGATCCCGCCGGTCACCAGCCGGTGATCATTCCGCCGGCGCCCCTGCCGCGGATGAGCGGGCAGCAGCCGTTCCAGCGGCGCCCTAGCAGGCCCAGGCGATCTAGCGCGGAAGCTTTTCAGCAGGGGCTGCGGAGAAAGTTCCGCGTACTGGGAAACCTCCACGCTAACTGGGGCTGCTGGGGCCGAAGTTACTGCCGCGACGGCAAGATCTACGGGACATACTCTAGTCGGCTCTGGCGGCCTGCCCGAGCGAGCCGGGCAGGCAACCCGGATCCAGCTTGTGATGACCCTGGACCAGCTGAGCGGCCTGGACCGGCTGAGCGGCGTGGCCCGGCCAGTCGGCCTCAGCGGCATGGTCGCGCCCGCCGAGGCCGGCTGGAGCCCGGCCGGAGGGATGGCCAGGCCTGGTGATGGCTGCGACGCCTCCATTGCGCCGATCGTCGTCGGCCACGTCGACCACGAATTGCTCGACCGGATCAGCGCTGCGCTGTTCCGCACCGGATCGACAGGCGGCCAGGAACAAGACGCAGACGCCGGCGATCCCGGCAGCCGGCAGCGGCATGCCAGCCATGCCGGCGGCCGAGAACAGAGCGGCCGAGAACAGAACAGCCGAGAACAGAACGGCCGAGAACAGAACAGCCGAGAACAGAACAGCGGAGAAGCAGGCGGCCGGGAACGGGACGCGGGGGAGGGCGGCGAGCACGGGTCGGCACGAGCGGAGCGGCTCGTCGGCAACTCTGTGCGCGAGATCGTGCTGCGACAGGCGATCGCGCTGCTCTCCGGCCCGTCCGGGCTAGCGGCCTACCTCCGCTCAGCCACCCCGACCGAACCGGCCGCCTCGATCAGCCTGCCGCTCGACGTCGGTACCGCGACCGAGACCATACCTGCGCATCTGCGGCGGGCGGTGATCCGGCGTGACCGGATCGGTTGCGGTAGGCCCACCGGCTGAATGCGGCCAGCGCGCGACGAGCGACAGCGACTCATACGGAATAGGGAACAGGACCGGGTATCCGCCGTGGCGGCCCCAGAACGCGCGGCGCATCTGCCGCCGGTACCGCCGGTACGGCCCGCCGTACATCATCGGCGGCCCCGGTGCTCATCGTCTCCGCCGAGTTCCCAGCGCAAGAACGCGAGGGGATCAGGCTCGCCATCCTCGGCCGCGCCCAGCGCGGCCTGCATGGCCGCCTGAAGGTTCGCGGCCCGCAGCCGGACAGCGGCCAGTTCGTCACAGAGCGAAAACCCCGATCGCTGCCTTCCCTGCTTGCAGCTTGGTCAGACATCGGTGGCCTTTGCGAAACTCGTCCGCTCAAGATATCTGGCCTTATTTTCTCTAACGGGAATAGTTCTCGGAGCTAGCTTCCTATGCAGCACCTTTGCGTCATGCTCGTCCAAAGAGACAAGAACGCGCCGCAGTCTCGCGAACCAGCTTTTACGATTCGAGAAATATGCAGCTCATCCACCAGATTTGCAATATCGAGCCCTTCACCGCGTTGTACCAAACCAATTATCTCGATGTCACAACCTAGCGGGATATGCAAGTTCTCCGAATATCACTGGCTTATACAGCGCACCAACATGACTTACGACTGTCGCTTCGCCTATAATTCGTCCACGATCTGCGCTAGGCTATGGAAGCAACCACGTGTCGTGTATAGGGACAGCTTGTCGCCCACTGACAGCTTGCCGACGTCGCGCGACCTCTGACCAGGGAAGGCCATCCGGCCCTCGCTCAAGATCCACGCCAGAGGCTCTCGGTCGGAGATCACTAGCAGAAAGCTATTTCGCCACGCGTCGACCATACATCTGGCGTGAGCTAGCCGGACTGCGCGGCTCGCCCGACTTTTGGAGGATGCACGGCTGACCACATCCAGGCCGCCTGACTCTAAGTAGCCTACTTTTAGAGCTGGCTTGCGTCCATGAGTGGGGCTGGCGGTTCATGCTGAACGCAGACGGCACGACCACGGCGATCAGCCCGGACGGCAGCCGGATCCTGCGGAGCCACAGCCCGCCTGCGACCGCCGCCTGACTGCTGGGCCTGCAGCTCGCAACAAGCCCCTGACTGCGCCTGGGCCGCTACTTCGCCGATTCAGCCGCCTGGACCAGCCAGCTACAAGGGGCCGTCTTGACGAGAGCTCTCACGGAGGGAAGTCTCTATCGGGAATTCTCGCGGCGGAAGATGACCATCGCCGCGCACGAGCAGGCCAGTGCCATCGCGACCGCTACAGCGATCCCTTCCGCCATCACGGGACTGGCGTATCGGCCCAGATATGCCTCCCGCATCGCGTCGATGATATAGCGGAAGGGCGAGAGACTGCCGAGATCGGCGAGCCAGCGCGGCCCGACCGTGAGCGGCAGCATTATCCCGGACAGCAGCACCACGGGCATGATCAGCAAGTTAAGGCCGGACGCGAGTACGGCCTCGCTCTTCGTCAGCAGGCCTATCCCGTAGGACACCGCCGAGAGGCTGACCGCGACCAGGGCGATGAACCCGAGCCCGATCAGTATTCCGCTCACAGGGGCACGCAACCCGAACGCGAAGCCGGCACCGATGAGCACGACGGACTGGATGAGCAGCACGAATACATCGCGTACGATGCGCCCGAACAAGATGGCGAGCCTGCTCACCATGGTCACCCTGAGCCGGTCGACTATTCCGTACCGGAAGTCCGCGATGATCGAGAAGCCGACCGAAGCGGACCCGAACAGGCCGAGCTGGATCAGCAGGCCGGGCACGAAATACCCGTATGCGTTGCCCGCACCGCCGATGAGACCGCGCTTGAAAACACTGGCGAACAGCGGTCCGAAGAATACCAGGAACATGATCGGCTGAAGCAGGCTGATGACGGTCCAGGCCGGATTGCGCAGCGCCAGGCGGATCTGGCGGCCAAGAATCAGCCGTGTATCGTTGGCGAAGTTCATCCTGCGATCTCCTCGAGTTCTAGCATGCGGGCTGGCGGCGTCTGGGCTTGGGTAACGGGAGAGCCGTCACGAAGGGCGCGGCCGGTCAGCTGAAGGAATACGTCGTCCAGCGTCGGGCTGGCCAGGTGCACGGACTTCAGCGCAATGCCGGCATTGTCGAGGAATCGCAGCAGCTCGGGCAGCGCTCTCTCGCCGTGCTGCACGGCCAGGCGTACCGAGCAGCAGTCGCGCGTCATCTCGCGGATGCCGGGCCTTCCGGTGAGCGCTGCGTGCGCGATGCCGGGATCACCGTTCACTTCCAGCGTTATGATGTCGCCGGAAACGCGTCGCTTCAATTCTTCCGGCCGGCCCTCCGCTACCACCTTGCCGTTGTCGATGACCAGCACCCTGTCGCAGAGCGCGTCCGCCTCATCGAGATAATGCGTCGACAGGAACACTGTGGTACCGAGGTCCTCCCTGAGCCTGCGGATGTGATCCCACAGGTTGCTGCGGCTCTGCGGGTCAAGGCCGGTGCTCGGCTCGTCGAGGAAAATGACCTGCGGGGAGTGCGCCAGACCGAGTGCGATGTCGAGCCTGCGGCGCTGGCCGCCGGAGAGCGTCTTCGTGAGCCGCCGCTCGAGTCCGGCCAGATCGAGCTGTTCCACGAGCAGGTCCGCCCGCCGGCTCGCCTCGGCGGCGGGCTTGCGGTACAGCCTGCCCTGCAGCACGAGTTCCTCTCGAACTGAGGAGTTCGGGTCGGACCCGCCTCCCGCTGAGCCGACGGCCTGGGGCACGTAACCGATGGCCCTGCGAACGCCGACCGGATCGCCGATCAGGTCGCAGCCCACCACGGTGGCGGTCCCCGTGCTCGGTCTCAGCAGAGTTGTGAGCATGCGGAGTGTGGTTGTCTTTCCCGCACCGTTGGGTCCGAGGAATCCCACGATCTCGCCCCGCCCGACGGTCAGATCCACACTGGCAACGGCCTCGACGACCCCCCGCCGGGTCTTGAACACCCGGCCAAGCCCGCGCGCCTCGATAATCGTCATACGCTTCCTCCAGGAACTGACCGCATTCCGCCGGGGCCGGAATCGCCCGGTGCTTCCGGGCACTGGTCCGCATTACTTTCCCATTCATGCCGCCCAGACCTCAGGCTCCGGCCAGGCAGCCGCTGACCCTTAATTCTAGTTCTGCCATGGCTCGGCACCACTGCGCAGGAATCGATATGGCTAGAACTCGCCAGCGATTCGGCCTGGCAAGAACTCGCCAATGGCCGGATGGCAAGAACTCGCCATTGCCCTTCCTTGTTGGCCGGCTTGCTGACAACCTCGTCATCAGCACAACCGACAGCACCCGAGCTACGGGTCATCAATGACCTCGCGGCTCTGAGAGATCGAGAGACGAGCGCATGAAGCCGACAGTCTCCCGCCACCACGCGCGGCGAGTTGCGAGGTCGAGATGACAAACGCCGGCAGTACAACGCAGTGCGCCCTGCCTGCGCCCTCGGTGACGCTGGGACCGGTCACTGATCGCGACTGCGAGCTGATTTCCCGGTGGACGGAGTCCAAGTCATGGGTTTACGCCGGGGGATCGCGGCAGTATCTCAACGTCGATGCGGTCAGAAGCCTCATGGAGAGTGGCCGGGACAATTTTCTGATGGTACGCGATCGCGATGGGCGATCAATAGGCGCCGTGACCTGGCGCGCCGGGCAGTATGCGGCCAGCTTCGAGATCGGCACGATGATCGGCGATACAGCCCGCTGGCAGATCGGATTCGGAGTCGAGGCGGTCTTCGCTATCGTAGGGCTGCTCTTTGACACCAAGCATGCTCATCGAGTCGAGTTCATTTGCGGAGTCTTCAACAAGCCCGCAATCCAGGCCTGCTGCTCGGGCCTGATTCAAATCGAAGGAATACTGCGGGACTATTACTACTTCGACGGCGGCTATCACGATGCGATCATCGGATCGATACTTCGGGAAGAGTATTACGCGCTGGTCCGTCCTGAGCAGACCGTGCCGAGGGCAGAAATTGACGAAGCACGTCGCGTTCTTGACGATTATCTGACGAAGAACCCCATTGCGCTGCGCAAGCAGTAACCAGCCAGATGCTCACACACAAGCCGCAATATACCGCCAATCAAGGATCAGACATGAAGACGGAAACACTCGTGCAGAACACGCTCAGCCAGGTCTTTCCTGAGGGCGAGATTTATGCGGTCTCTGACTGCGAATGGCTGGGAATCGCGGCGACATATTATGGCCTCCAGAGCGTCTCGCTCGCGGATGTGCCGAAGCTCCCGCCCGAGGCCAACGTGGTGCTTGTCCTTCGCAATCGCCTGGTGAGTTCCGACCTCAGGAAGCTATTTCCCCGTGCGAAGGTGCTGATTGTTCCGATCTCCAACTTCGATCCCGGGCTCGAAGCGGCGCTGTACACGCAGAAGCTGGTGACGATCTCTGACTACCGTGCCGCTTGCGCGCTGGAGCGCTACTGGGTGGAGAACCTCACGAACCATGCTGGACCGCTCGTCTTCTACACCGAAGAGGCAGCGCCGGGCGAGACCCGCAACGGAACCCTGCGCACCGACCTGACCTGCTCATTCTCGGACAACCTGAGTGTCGCTGCCTGGCTCGAGCCCGTGATCGAATCCGGTCAGTGGATCAGTGTCGGGTCGCTGTGCGAGGTAGCGCTGACCGCCGATTCCAGCGATGAGGTGCACCAATTCAGCCTCGACGGAACCGCCGTGGCGTCCGGGGTGCTCGTGGCGCGCGACCGGCATTTCACGCCGGCCGGCGACACCAGAATCAAGGCAGCCGCCAAGCTGCGCAGCGAGCTCGTCGCGGCCGCGCCGATCAGCCTGCGCCTCGAAGGCGGCGTGCTCACCGAGGTCCGCGCCGATGGCAGGGACTTCACGGACGCTGTCCGTGAGGTCACCAACCCCGAACACGGCCTCCGGGCACTTGAGCTGGGGATCGGTACGAACCTAAGCGTCCTGCCCGAAGTGCGATGGCAGGTCAACTCGCAGCTGAATGAGGGGGCCGGCCCGGTACATCTGGGTTTCGGTGAAGGCGTCACAGGGGCTCACATGGACTTCGTCATCGCGCACAGCGCCCACAGGTTCATCACGTAGCTCCCAGACGGCTCCGGCGCCTATGGCCTCGGAGAAGACGACAGCATCAGGAGGGAGGTGAATGCGATGCGGAAACTGGATCTTCCCGATCAGTCATGGTCTGCCGATGACACGCTTGACCTGAGCGCGAAGGCGGGAAAGGACGACCAGAGCCAGGCGCGCTCATTCCACTACGGCGGCTGACGTAACCGGCGATCGGGGGTGCCGGGATCACTCTCGCCGCCCCCGATCGAACCGCCCGATCCCGTCCGTTGTCCAGGAAATCGGCCGGCTGCCGCCGCGAGTTCGGCAGCCGGCCGGGATCGCAAATGGCAAAGATCAAACTACGACAGGAACAGTCATGACGCACGTGGATCCGCTCCACCTCGACGCGGCGAGCCGCAGGGAATTGTGGCTAGCGGCCGGAGACGCGATCGAGGCTTACTACCACGACGTGCGGCATCTCGGTGTGCGCGGCCACATCGACGCCGGCGAGGTCCGTGCGGCCGCTGAGCAATTCGATTTCGATCGCCCGCTCTCCCCGCACGAGGCAGTTGACCGAGTGGTGGAAGCGCTGCGCCGCCTGGGCCCGCACGCTATCCATCCACGCCATTTCGGCCTGTTCGATCCGGCTCCGACGGCGATGGGCGTAGTGGCCGAGGCGCTCGCTGCCGCGTTCAATCCGTGTCTGGCGTCCTGGTCGGGCAGCCCGTTCGGAGTGGAGACCGAGCGTCATCTCGTCAGGACGTTCGGGCGATTGTTCGGCTACGAGCCGACTCGCGCGGACGGCGTCATCACCTCAGGGGGCTCAGAAGCCAATCTCACGAGTACGCTCCTGGCACTCGAAGCGCGCTTTCCCGGTCACAGCAGACTCGGCCTGCGGGGTGTGAGCGGTGTGCCGACGATCTACGCGAGTCGGCACGCGCATCCATCCGTCCTCAAGGCCGCGGCCGTCACCGGCCTGGGAACCGCCGCCGTCCGTGAGGTCCCCGCCGACAAGTGGCACCGCATCGACGTCGCGGCCCTCGACCAGCTGATCCGGGCCGACCTTGCGACCCGGCGGGTTCCGCTGCTGATCGTCGCCACGGCAGGGACTACCGACGCAGGCGTCATCGACCCCATCGCTGACGTGGTCGGCGTGGGCGCGCGGCATGGCGTGTGGGTGCACGTCGACGCGGCCTGGGGAGGAGCCGCGATCCTGATACCCGAGATCCGCGACGCGCTGCATGGGATCGATCAGGCCGATTCGATCACCTTCGATCCGCACAAATGGCTGTCTGTCCCGATGGGATGCGGGCTGCTGCTCACGCGCCACCCCGGGCTGCTCGACCGGACTTTCAGCGTCCCGGCCCCGTTCCTGGCCGAGCGGCAGGAAGCAGGCGTTGATCCGTACACGCGCTCGATCCGGTGGTCGCGCAACTTCGCCGGGCTGAAGCTGCTGCTGTCGCTCGCCGTCGCCGGCTGGCAGGGCTACGCGGACGCGCTTCGCCGGCAGGTGGAACTCGCCTGGCGGCTGCGTGATGCGCTGCGCGGCGATGGCTGGGTACTCATGAACGACACGCCTCTGCCGGTGGTGTGCTTCACCGACGAGTCCATCACACGGCCAGCCCAGGTCGCGCGGGCGGTCAACCAGTCAGGCGAGGCGCGCATCTTCCCTGTCCGGCTCGGCACACGGATCGTTCTGCGGGCGTGCGTCACTAACTACGCCACCTCCGCCGAGGACATCGATCTGCTGATCAAGCTACTCGACCGTGCCCGTGCGGACGTCAGGTCTGGATTTTCCGGCAGCCGGCCGGGCGCTGTCCGGTCACCGGCCGGCAGAGACACCTATCAGATTAATCCCGCCAGGGACGCCGACGAATCGCCAGAACCATTCCGGCGTGCGACCGGCAGCGATCGACGACTAAGGAGCGCGGTCCGGTGAAAGCACTACGAGACTCTACGAGACAAGCCAGCGATAGCGACGTATTGCGCCAGCGCATGCACGAAGATGGCTATGTCTTCGTTCGCGGAGTCATTGACCCCGAGCTGATCCGCAGGGTGCGGGCAGACGTCCTCGATGTGCTGCGTAAGGCTCAGTGGATTGCAGCAGACGGAACCTTGCAGCCACTCGTGAAGGGCCAGGAAGATCCGCGGTACTGGACCGGATTCGGTGGCGTGCAGTCCCTTGAGTCATTTCATCAGCTTGCCTTCGACAGCCAGATATCCGCGATCATGACGGCACTCATAGGGTCGGATATGTTCCCGTGGCCAGGCAAGGCGCCCTATATGATCTGGCCAGAGCGACTCGGCGGTCCTGGCGGCAGGCATGCCGGGCCTCATCAGGAGGGCGTTCGCTGGTCGCGCGATGTCCTGTCGACCTGGATTTCCATCGGCTGGACTCCTATCGAGAAAGGCCCGCTCGCGGTCCTGCCTGGCTCACACCGCCTCGGCTACCTGCCAGGCTACGGCTACGGGCAGTTCGAGTTCGGCCCGGACTGGGTGACCAGCCCGTTCGAGCCAGGCGACATCATTGTCTTTCACAATTTCACCCTGCACGGGAGCTTGCCCAACCAAACCGACAGCTTGCGCTTGTCGTGCGCATTCAAGTGGCAGTCCGCAAGTTTCCCCGCGCCGAATGAGGCCGTGCTTCCCGTTCGCCATCCAGGAGTGCCCGGATGGAATTTGCTCACTAGCGGCTGGTCATCCACGCGGTGGATTACCCCCCCGGCGAATGCCACATTCACCTCCACGCCGCTGGTGCAGCAATGCACGGAGCAGCCGCCCCCGAACGGCTCGGCTGATCACGATTGCACCGGGCTCGCGCCCCGCGGTGCCCGGGCATAGGACTAGCAGCCCATGAAGCAAGTGCCGCCCGTCGCAAGGGCGCAGCAGGACCTGGTGCGAACAACCTCTTTTCTATGGATCTGGGGAGTGCCAGTAGCCCTGCTGCTTGCCGCATACGCCGTCTGGAATGCGCACCGTATATCCGCCACGGCAGCTGGGCTGGTATTCACGGTCTCGACAATGTGGATCGGCATTGCGTGCTACATCAATGGCAGGCGGTGCGGCCGTACCCACTGCATGATCGACGGTTACCTGTTGCCACCCCTGGGGTTTTTCGGCCTGATGAACCTGGTCGGCATTACCTCTATCAGGTGGCAGGCCTATTTCAGGATCTTCTGGCTGATAGTCATCGTGAGCTTTGTCCTCGAATGCTGCTGTGGGAAGTACCAGGGACGCGGGACGCGCGACCCAAATGGAAGAGGCAATGCCTGTTAAGGCTCGGAGCCAGAAGGGCTAGTTATGAGACCACTGTCAATTGCCGGACTGAAACTTACCCACGACGGCGCCGTGGCGATGCTCCGCGGCAATGAGCTAGAGTGCGTTGTCGAGCTCGAGAAAACCGACAACAACGCTCGATATTCCCACATCGTCCGGCTGGAGCAGGCGACCGAGCTGCTCACGCGCGGCACCGTGGCCGTGCCAGACATCGATTCGTGGGTCGTCGATGGCTGGTTCACGCAAACTCGGCAGCCGCGTGACCCGGATGTCGAGGTAAGTCCTGCTCCTCACCTGATCACTCATGCAGGAGGCAGAAAGGTCAAGCTGCCGGTTGCCGCTTACCGCGAATTGAATAACCGGTCGCCGCTGGAGGGAATATCTGTAACCAAGCCGCTTCCTGGAATCTCCGACTCCTACCGGAGCCATCACCACAGCACCGGCCACCTGGCTAGCGGCTACTGCACGAGCCCATTTGCCCAGCGCGAACAGGCGGCTGCGGTCGTGGTGTGGGACGGTGGCGTCGGCCCGCGCCTCTACGTTGTCGACCCGGCATCACGAACGGTGCGGAGCCTGGGCCCGGTGCTGCCGCTCAAGGGCAACGCCTACGTAGAGGTCGTGTCCCGGTTCGCACCTTTCCGGCTGCCGGCGAATGCGGATGACGGCATGTTCAGGAAGCATCAGCTGTCCGCGCCGGGGAAGGCCATGGCCTATGCGGGGCTTGGTGCGGTCAACCATGACTTGCTGTCGGACATGTCCGACATATATTATCGCCTGGCACAGGGGACATCCTTTGTCCAGCTACCCATCATACTGGCCGATGAGATTGAGGCCGCTGCGCACAGACTGGATGTCGGCGGTGCCGACGCCATTCATACATGGCAGATATTCCTGGGGAGCCTCCTGGAAAACGAGCTAGCCAGCAGGCTCGCCAGGGACGGGCTGATCAGCCTGCCAGTCGTCCTTACCGGCGGATGCGCCCTGAACATCACCTGGAATTCGCAGCTGCGCGACAGCGGCCGATTCGGCGACGTCTGGGTACCGCCGTTTCCCAATGACTCCGGCTCGGCGCTCGGGGCCGCGTGTGCCGAGATGATGCGAGCGGGCGATCGGTGGATTCTCGAGTGGGACGTCTACCGGGGTCCGCTCCTGCGTGCCGAGCAGGTCCCTGCGGGGGTGAATGTCCGGCCCGCAGCGCTCCAGACGGTAGCCGAGCTACTGCATGCGGGGGAGCCGGTCATGCTCATGCACGGCCGCGCCGAACTCGGGCCGCGTGCTCTTGGTCACCGGAGCATTCTGGCCCCGGCGACCAGTAAGAGCATGCAGGACCTCCTGAACCTGATCAAGCGTCGGGAGCCGTACCGGCCGGTCGCTCCTATCTGCCTCGAAGAGCGAGCAAGTGAGATATTCGATCCGGGCGGCCGCGACCCGTTCATGATCTTCCAGCATGACGTCAGGCCGTCGTGGAAGGAACGCATTCCCGCCATCTGTCATGTTGACGGAACAGCTCGTCTTCAGACCGTTTCGGCGGAAGACGAACCCGTTGTCCATGAGCTGCTTCGCCGCTATCAGCGGGTCAGCGGGATTCCTGTTCTGTGCAACACGAGCGCGAATTATCCCGGCCGCGGTTTCTTTCCCAGCATCGCGGACGCCCTCCGGTGGGGCGGCGTCCGCCACGTATGGTCCGACGGGCTGCTTTACACGTGCGCGAGCGAGCACGATGCGCTGCCCGAGCCGCCGCCCAACGGGTCGTCGGCGAGTTCGGTGCAGGTCACCGCGGCAGCGCAGGGCAGCCGACGGGTACCCGCCGGGGCCGTCAGGTGATCGTGATGGCCGGGACTACGAGCGGCATGCCGAAGACGAATCGCTACCTGCGGCTGACTCCCGCGACGATTCCCTTCGCACATGGATCAAGAGATAGCCAGGTAACGTGCCCGGCCGGGCGCTGACAGAAAGGAAGTACCCAGAATGAGTCCACAAGGTCTCTCGCTTAGCGACGGGAGCCGAGCTGATGCAAGTCTTGCTGATCTCCTCATATGAACTGGGGCGTCAGCCCTTTGGCATGGCGTCGGCAGCCTCCTGGCTGCGGGCGGAGGGGTTCGATGTAGACTGCCTTGACCTGGCTGTGGAAAAACTGGACGAAGAAGAAGTAAAGCTCGCTGACCTGCTGGCGTTCTATGTGCCCATGCACACGGCGACGCGCATCGCGATCAACCTGATTCCGCAGGTGAGAGAGCTCAATCCACGTGCCCACCTGTGCTTCTTCGGTCTCTACGCTCCGGTTAACGAGCAGTACCTGAGAAAGCTGGGCGTGGGTACCGTGCTGGGCGGCGAATTCGAAGAGGGACTGGTGTCCCTTGGCAGCCGGCTGGCACTCAACGGTCACGCCGCGAACGGTCACGCCGCGAACGGTCACGCCGCGAACGGTCACGCGGCGACCGGTCACCAAACGAACGGTCACCAAACGAACGGTCACCAAACGAACGGTCACGGCGGGAATGAGCGACCCGAGGCGAACGGCAAGCCACCCGAGCAACCGGAGCCGGTCATCTCACTGGCTCGCCAACAGTTCCTGACACCGGATCGCAGCGGACTTCCGCTGCTGCCTATATATGCGAAGGTGGACCTGGGAAACGGCCAGCAGCGCGTTGCCGGATCCACCGAGGCAACACGCGGCTGCCTGCACCGCTGCAGGCACTGCCCGATCGTTCCGGTCTACGATGGCCGCTTCCGTGTCGTGCAGTCCGATGTCGTGCTATCAGACATCCGTCAGCAGATCCGCAAGGGCGCGCAGCATATCACGTTCGGCGACCCGGACTTCTTCAATGCACCGCGTCACGCGCTCGAGATCGTGCGTGCGCTGCATGACGAGTTTCCTGCCGTTACTTACGATGCCACCATCAAGGTCCAGCACCTCAAGAAGCGCATCTCCTTGCTGCCGGTGCTGAAGGAAACCGGATGCCTCTTCGTCACAAGCGCCGTGGAAGCGGTGGACGAGGCCACCCTGCTCGCGTACGAGAAATATCATACCAGGCAGGACTTCATCGACGTAACCCAGGAATTCCGCAAGGTCGGCCTGACGTTCAATCCGACCTTTGTCACCTTTTCTCCATGGACGACGATCGAGAGTTACGCAGACCTGCTCAACCTCCTCAGCGAGCTGGATCTCGTCGACAATGTGGCGCAGATTCAGCTGGCCATCCGCCTTCTTATTCCGAAAGGTTCGCGACTACTCGAGCTGCCGGAGATAACGGAGATCATCGGCGAGTTCGACGAGGCGGCACTGTACTATCCGTGGCGGCACCGGGATCCGCGGGTCGACGAATTGCATCAGGCGGTGCTTGAACGCGTGCAGCGCGGTGCCCAGGTCGGCGCGAGCAGGCAGACGGTGTTCTCGGAGGTCCGTGCCCTGGTGCGCGACGCTCTGCCGGCGGGCTCGCCGCTTGGCGCCGCGTTGTCCGCCGAACTGACAACCCAGGCGGCTCCCCGTCACGTGCCGGCAATGACCGAGGCATGGTACTGCTGTGCCGAGCCGACCGAGGCGCAGCTCACCGGCGCCGGAGCGGTGAAGGTATAGGTTATGGCGGCGGTGCGATGACTGAAGTACTGACAATACCGGATTTGTTGCGGAAACGTGCTGCCGAAGCACCTCACTCGACGGCTCTGATCGTGGACGGCCGCGGATCGATGTCCTACGGCGAGTGGGACGCCAGGTCGAACGCGATAGCCCGTGGGCTGGCGGGCCGAGGTGTAGTTGCTGGCGACAGGATCGCATTGTTCTTCGAGAACTCGGAATGGCTCGAGTTCGCCGTGGCATATTTCGCTGCGCTCAAGGCAGGCGCCATCGCGGTACCGCTGTCGAGCCGGTTCACTGGACCGGAGCTCGCCGCCATACTGGACCGCAGCGCGGCTACCGGTGTCATCTGGGGCGAGAACGCACCAGATGGACACCGATGGCAAGCGACGGTTGCGCAGCTCGAACAGCGGCAGAGCAGCGAGCCATTCGGGGTGGACGTGCTGCCGGCGGATGTGGCCGAGATCCTCTACACCTCCGGCACCACGGGGCTGCCGAAAGGGGTGGCGTGCAGGCACATGCATGTGGCCCAGCCGCTGACGCAGCAGGCGGTCTGGCCTCCGCCCTGGTGGCGCGCCTGTGCGGGCGGTGTCTATCTGCACATGAACGCGGTCTCGACGGCAGCCGGGCAGCTCAGGCTGTTCGAGCCCCTTGGGCGCACTGGCATGACGACGCTCGCGCTGCCGATATTCGACCCAGGCCGGTTCTGCCAGCTAGCGGCCGAGCACCACGCGGCTATCGTGCAGCTCGTGCCGGCCACGGCGACCGCGATCCTGGACAGCGGCGCGTTGGGACATCACGATCTGTCCGCTGTCCGGGTCGTGTCGCTTGGCTGCGCTCCTCTCCCGACCGCGCTCGTTCCCAGGCTCGCCGCCGCCTTCCCAGCGGCGAGGCTGGTCAATATGTACGAGCTAACGGAGGCACGCTACGCGGGCACGTCGTTCGTCTACGACGGCACGCGAGCTGCCAGCGTCGGCCGGCCTCGCGGCGCCACTCAGCTCGCGGTGACCGACGCCACGGGGAGCGGCCTGCCGCCTGGGGCGGTCGGCGAGATCCGGCTCCGCTGGCGCGGACTTCGGCCACAGCACTACTTCAGGGATGCGCAGGCCACCGCCAGCGTGTTCGTCAACGGCTGGACACGCACAGGAGATGTCGGCTATCTGGACGACGATGGTTACCTGTATCTGACGGACCGGCTTAAGGATGTGATCATCAAAGGCGGAATGAACATCAGCACGGTCGAGGTGGAGAATGCCCTGCGTAAACACCCGTACGTCACCGACTGCGCGATCGTCGGGATTCCTGATGAGTCCTATGGTGAGGAGGTGGCCGCCGCGATCGTTTCGCATCAGCCGCTTTCTCTCCGCGACCTACGCGGCTTTCTCGGCGCCGAGCTTGCAGCTCATAAGATCCCCACGAAACTGCTCAGGCTGACCGAGCTTCCCAGGAATCGATCGGGCAAGATCCTTAAGAACGACCTGCGGGCGAGGTTTCCGGCGCCGCAAGAACCCGTGCCCTGCGGCCCGCCCGCTGGAGCCGTCGCCGGCTGAAAGAGCCGACGTATTCGGGCCGGCGGCGGCGTTGCCGGGTCAGGAGCGGCGCTGTCGGGTCGGCGGCAGCGCTATCCGGCCGGCGGCGGCGTTGCCGGGTCAGGAGCGGCCCTGTCGGGTCGGCGGCAGCGCTATCCGGCCGGCGGCGGCGTTGCCGGGTCAGGAGCGGCGCTATCCGGTCAGCAGCCGCCCGAACTCGGCCTCAGCGGCATCGACAGCTTCGCTCTGGTTGACTATGCGGCCAGCAGCCGTCGCCTCATCACGCAGATACCTGGCTGCGTGTTCCGCCGTGGCATGAAAGGCGATGAACGGGCAGCTGCAGCGCAGTGACGGTCCAGCGGCTCCGGCGCTGGCGATGAGAACGACGGCTGTGTCTGGCTGCCACCGCCAGATCCCTGCGCGGTGCTCTACCGTGATGATGTCGCATGTCACCGGGCTGATCGAGCTGATCACGCCGTCCCGGCCGGCCATGAGCGGGATGCCGAGGGCGTCGATCGCGCACATCGCGTACAGCAAAGGGCAGCCGTCGAGGCGCACAACGTGCGGCGTGGGCGCCCCAGAGAACGGGTATGCGGTGGTCGCTGCGCCGGTAGCCGGGTCCGTGTGGACCAGGTCGGACTCGGCGAGCCGCTGCACGGCGTCGCCGGGAGCGAGACCGAGTCCGCTGGCCAGCTGGCGCAGCTCGGCGGCCTCCGGCGCACGGCCGGTGGCCAGGAAAGTCCCGAGCACCTGCCGGTGCAGTTCCGCCAGTGCGGTCGGCAGATCAGCCTGAGCAGCGGCCTTGCGCCGCCTGTCCGGCGGTTCGCACGGAGTAGCAGCGAAAGCAGTGCGAGAGGCCCCGTCATGTCCGTCGCTCATATCGATCCCTCAGGTCATATCGATCCATCAGGGTAGGCCAGTCACCGGCGATCCAGCGATGCTCAGCATGACTTCATGGCAGTCCTGGAGAAAGTGCCGTCATCGCGCCGGCGGCCGGATACCGGACGGCCATTCATGAGGCGGCATTTGACCCCTCCCGACCGACGTTATCAGCCTGTAGCCTAGAGTGGGCGGAGTGAACGGATCGGCCGCGGTACTTGTACCAACGCCACGGCGCTACACATGTACCGCCGCGTTACGGCCGAATCGCCTTCGGAAGACCCTGCGGAGCGAAGGGACGATCATGGCGACCACGATGATTGACGAACAACACAAGGCATATCTCGATGCCTGCTCAGCGTGCCAGCAAGCATGTGAGGCATGCGCATACGACTGCTGCGTCACGAGGCCGGAGCTGGCAGAGTGCACCAGGCTGTGCCTGGACTGCGCGGCGATCTGCGCGGCTTGCGTTACCCTCCTGGCACGGGGCTCTCGCTGGTCCGATGAGCTCTGCCAGCTATGCACACGGGTGGCCGAGGCCTGCGCGGCCGAGTGTGCCAAGCACACCGACATGGACCTGTGTCAGCAGTGTGTGACGGCCTGCCGCGCCTGCGTCGAGCAGTGCCGGGCAATGGCCGGCGCGTAGCCGCCGTCCTCCGCTCAGCCAGCTAGCTCACCATACCGTGGCCAGGGCACGCCAGGGGTGGTGAGCTAGCGCTCCTATGGCGCGGCCAGCCATGGGAAGCCTACGACGCTAGCGCGTGACCGGAGCTAGTGGTGAGCTAGCGCTCCTCTGGCGCGGCCAGCCATGTTGGCCGCGTGCGGCGGGCAGGCCGGCAACCGCGAGCTGGCCGGCTGCCCGCCGTGTTGTGTGAATCGTCAACGGAAGCGGCGTGTGTCCTCCGCCGCGTATCGCCCCACGGCGGCGTCGACCTTGGCCGCGGAGTCAAGTCGTTCAACGACCTGCGGCAGCTGGCCCGCCGGAATGGTGCATGTCATTTCATTGTTGGGCATACCGGTACGAACCCTGCTGAGCATGCATCCGACGCTCGCCGCCAGGTTACCGTGCTCCTTCGCGATCGCCACGATATGGCACTGCGGTTTGCCGCCGATCTGAAGATCGGGATAGGCGTCAGAGAGGATCATCAGAGACTTCGGGTTCAGCCGAAGCAAGACAACGTCGGGATCTACCGGAGTCTGCGTGAGAGGCCCGTAGGTTATGTTGCCTGGCCGGGTGCTGACGGCAGGCACCCCGGACATGGTGGGAGCATCCACCCATCCGGTGGACATGAGCGCGGCGACGTCATGCTTATCGGCTACTTCATCCAGTCCCTTGAAACCGTGGGTCACGCTTCCGACGCTGCAGTTCGCGTGGTCCTCAGGGGCGGTGTTGAACGTGGCGTCGACTGCCTTCATCCAGAAGACGCACCCGGCAGGCACGCGTCCCGTCCGTCCGTCCTCCGTGGCCAGAGGCATGGACTCGGCGAATGAGTCGACGCCGTCGATTGGCTCGGCGGTGAACGTGATCGCGATCGGTGGCACCGACAGGTTGAGTGCTTCGGTCAGGCCTTGGGCTAATCTGGCCCAGTCGTTGCTGGTCATGTCGGGATCTCCCGTCTTTGGGGGTACACCACGGCCAGTGGCGGACGAATCGCACGTTACGCTTCGCGCGCCGAGACCCGCAAGGCACGTATCACCCGGAAGGTCACGCGGGACGCCTGCCGACCGCACCCCGCCGATGGTTACATCCGGGCGGATCGGATGCGCCCGCAGCTAGCCAGGTGCTCGGCATCGCTGGCGAGCACCTGGCTACCTGCGAGGTCGCGCACTCGCCGCAGCTGGGTGCCGTCACTGACCCGTCAGAAAACTGGTTATGGCGATCTGCATGCCTCATATTGCCGATCGTAGGCCCGGATGCCATGCCAGCGACTACAGGCCCGTGTCGGCGCGGAGGTTATCGCGGTCTCATATGTCCGGCAGCGTGCGCTCAGCCGATGTAAGGCCCATCGTGCTGTTCCGGCGTGCTACAGTGGTTACGGAGCTATTGAATGTCTAGAGATAATACTTCCTTGAGCGGCCGGCAGCGGGACCTTGTGCCGACGCTAGCATTTCTCTGGATATGGTGCCTCCCTGCGACGCTGATAGTCTTCGCCTCTGTCGCGTGGCATCGGCATGTGATCTCAGGCGCCGTCGCCGGGTCACTGCTAACCGCAGGAACCGCGTGGATCGCTGCCGGATGCTACGTCAACGCGCGCCGCTGCAAACGGACGCATTGCCTCATTGATGCAATCCTGCTGCCGCTATTGTTCCTGATAGGTTTGCTTAACATTTTTCATGTCACGTCACTGAGCTGGAATTCGTACGTAGATGCATTAGTGATCATTGTCGTCGTCAGCTTCATACCTGAGTGGTTCGGCGTGAAGTACGTCGGAAGGCGCAGGGCGTGACCGCGATTCTGCCTGGCCGGCAGTCCGCGCGGTGCTGCTGATCCGGCCATTCGACTGCCCGAGCCGCGCGGCGGGCATGCGCTGTTCGAGCGCGCGGCGCAGTGACTCAACCGTTGGCGCTCCCCTCAGCGAGCCATCGACCTGCGGGTACAGGCGACATCCCAGCCAGGTTGGCTGGCCGGGCGCGGCGAAGGGATCGGACCTGTCGATCAGCAGGGTCGGCGAACCCCGCATGCCGAGAGCGGCCGCCTGCCGCTCATCGTCGACTACCCGCCGAGTGACCGCCACATCTGTCAGCCCGGCTGCCGCGATGGCCAGCCGCATGACCAAGAGCGCGACATTCGGGCAGCCGTGAACGGCAAGCACGGTAAGCTCCATTCCTGCCCCCTCATCCGCGGCTGGCCTGCCGCCATGTCACGCCGCTCTCATCGAAGGTAAACGTTCTAGTGAACTAGAAGGTCAAGGCATAACCTGGAGCCATGCGCATCGGTGAAATCGCGGCGACCGCCGGGCTGACGGCCAACACAGTCCGCTTCTACGAGCAGGCCGGCCTGCTACCCGCACCACCGCGTACTGCCGCTCGCTACCGCGATTACCCGCCAGAGACCGCCTCCCGGCTTCGATTCATCCGCGACGCCCAGGCCGGCGGCCTGACACTGGCGGAGATCCGCGGCATCCTCGCCATCCGCGACGCTGGCAACCCTCCATGCGGGCACGTCGTCCCGCTCATCCATGCTCACCTCGACCAGATTCAGCGGCGTATCAGCGAGCTGACGGCCGCCCGTGCAATCCTGCGCGGCCTGGCCCGCCGTGCCGCCGCCACCGACCCGGCTGACTGCACAGGGACCGACATCTGCAGCATTCTCACCAGACGCCCGCCCGCATACCAGACCGCTGAGCCGAAGACCGCCGGATTCCGACGAGCCGAGCGCCTCGCCGTCACGACCCGCCCGCGCGGTGCCGGCTGACAACTCGCGTGGTCCATGATCAACGTGATATCAGAGCAGGCCGAAACGACCGCCGCGAGAGATCGCGTGCCGCCGGGTGGTGACCCCGAGCTTGCGGTACACCGAGCGCAGATGCGTCTTGACGGTATTGATCGACAGGAACAGCGCATCGGCAATCTCCTGGTTGGTCATGTGCGAGGGCAGGAACCGCAGTACAGCGAGCTCACTGCTAGTCAGCGGCACGGCGGTGGCCGTCGGCCGCTCGCCGACCCGCCCCGGGCAGGTGTCGAAGCGTTGCAGGATCCGCGCGGAAAGCCCGGCGCCCTGGCTGCCTGGCCGGATCAGCACCGTGAGGGCGGACCTGACCGCGGGCCCGCCGTCGAGGAACGCCCGGCAGGCGCCATGCGGCTCGGCCAGCATGAGCGCCCGTGTCAGGTGCTCGGCCGCCTGCTCGGCCTGGCCGAGCCTGCGATGCGCCACGGAGACGGTTATCAGCGCGGAGATCAGGCCGTTCAGGGTGAGCTGGCTGGCCCCGGCGTCCAGGCATGGCCGCGCCGCGGCCAGCGCTCCATGGTTGTCGCCCTCCGCGAGCCGGATCCTGGCTCGCGCGGTGAGCAGGTCGGCCCGGTCAGATCCTGGGCCGTCACCCGCCTGGGCGATGGCCAGCCTGGCCGAGGCCGGATCGTTGTCCCTGAGCGCGATGTCCGCGTCAAGCACGGCAACCAACGGATCGGCGGTCAGAGTCGCCGCCGGATCCTGACCGCCGTACCGGCCGTGCCGCAGCCGGGCGGCACGCTCACGGGCAGCGGCGAGATCGCCGTCGCCGAGTGCCAGCCGCGCCCGCACCGAGGCGGCCAGGCCGTCGATCAGCCGGGCGGCAGGATCGGGCGGGGGCGGCCAGGCGCCGTCATCGCCGAGCAGGTCGCGCACGGCCTGGGCATCGTCCCTTGCCCAGCTCACCTGCGCCGCGGCGAGGTCGGCGAGCCGGGCCGAGACCGGATCAGGGGTTCGCCCGACGCGGTCGCGCACGTCTGTGATCAGGCTGCTTGCCGCGGACAGGTCGCCATGCAGTGCCTCAGCGACGGCTTGCCAGGCGCGGGCCCGCGCTGAGAACTCGTTCCTTCCGACGGCCAGGTGGCTGCACGCCGCACCGAAGGCGCCTCGGGCCTCGGCGATGTCGCCGCGGGCGAGCCGGGCGGTGCCCAGTGCCGTGCACAGTAGCCCGGTCGCCTGATGCTCGGCCGGGCTGCCCGCCGTTGCCGAAGCGTGATCAGCCAGCGCCGTGCTCTCGTCGATCTGCTCCGCATCGGCTAGGTTCTGGCGGCCCGCGTGCGTTAGCTTGAGCGCTTGCAGCCACGGCCTGAGCACGCGGCGCTGACCTGCTGGGCAGCGATCGAGATTGCCGAACGCGTCGTCCAGGTGCCGCGCCGCGGCGGCCGGGTCGCCGGTGCGCAGCCGCGCGGCTGCCAAAGTCGCCGCGACCGCGGCCGCGCTGCGTCGGCTGGCCGGGAAGGTTGCGAGCACGGGCTCGAGTTCGGCCGCCGGCCCTGGCAGGGCGATGGCGGGCCCTGCTTCGGTGAGGATTCGGGTGGCCAGCTCCCAGTCGCCGCCCTGCGCCGCGCTGGCGATCGCCTCAGCCAGGCGGCCCTGTGCCGCCAGCCACCGTGCCGCACGGCGGGCAAGCAGCGGCACCTCGTCGGGCAGCTCACTGCTGAGCTGGGTGCGGAGCAGATCCCGCAACAGCGGGTTGTACCGGTACTCGCCCGTGCCAAGACCGTTCCCCGCGCCGGCTGCTGCCGTCCTACCGCCGGCGAGCGCCGTCCCGGCGCCGGCTCCCGCCGTCCCTGCGCTGACGGCCGGGTTGCCTGCGCCGGCTCGCGCCGTCCCTGTGCCGGCTCCCGCCCTCCCGGCGCTGGAGGCCGGGTTGCCTGCGGTGGCTCGCACCGTCCCTGTGCTGACGGCCGGGTTGCCTGCGCCGGCTCGCGCCGTCCAAGCGGCGGCCACGCTGGCATCGTCGGTCACCGGGCGGATCATCAGGTTCTCCCTGCTCAGCTGATCAAGGACGGCTGCGCCGTCGGACCCGCCGGTGATCGCGTCAGCGAGATCGCCGCTGACCGGATCGGCCAGGCTGGTCCGCAGCAGGAACAGCCGACGATCCGCCGGCTGCGGCGCGAGGACTTCGTCCCACAGGTAGTCGGCGACGGCAGGGTCGTTCCCGCTGATCGCGCAGACCGGTGCGGCGGCATCCCGGCCCGACCGCAGCGCGGCCAGTCTGAGCCCGGTCATCCAGCCGTCGGTGCGGGCGATCAGCTCGTCGCGGTCAGCGGCGCGAAGATCGAGGCCGAGCATCGCGAAGTAACGATCCGCCTCCTCCGGCGTGCAGGCCAGGTCGGCCGCGCCCACCTCGGCAAGCTGTCCGCCCACCCGGAGCCTGGCGATGCCGAGCCCGGCTGGGTGCCGCCCGCAGAGTAGCAGCCGCAATGTCGGCGGCCCGTGCCTGACCAGGAGATCGACATCGGACAGCGCGGCGCTTCCCGCCAGCTCGTGCAAGTCGTCAATGACCAAAGTCAGTGGTGCCGTCAGCCGACCTGCCGCCTTGACCAGGCGCAGCGGTATGTCTTGCGGCCCGGCGGCGGTCAGCTCGTCGGCCAGATCGCGGGGTACGGCAGAAACGCCTTCCAGCACCGCCGCCAGGCGGGCCCAGAGCCTCGACGGCTCCCGGTCCCCGGGGTCCAGGCTGAGCCAGGCGATGTTCCCTGCGGCGGCCGATCCAGCCGCCCAGGTGGCGCAGGCCACCGTCTTCCCTGCGCCGGGCGGGCCGCAGACCAGCGTCACCCGGTGTGCCGCAGCCGCCCGCTCGATCAGGTCGGTCACCCGCGGCCGGTGCAGCACGCTGACGTTCGGCAGCGGCGCCGCCAGCGCGTGCACGGCAGGCCGCTCGTGCAGTTCGCCGGTGCGCGATTGCGGCCTGCCATCCGTCACCCGGCGCCGAACGGCAGGCCGGATCGTTGTGCTCGCCATGTATCCCCCGACGGGCGCGCGGCGGCACGCCTGTTCCGCCGGCCGGGCCCCATCCAGGCCAGCGAACGTGCAGCTCAGAGCCCGGTAGCGACCGTACCCGCGGCACGGCGGTACCAACCGCTCATCCCGGACGGGCGCGAGCGGGCCGTCGCTGGCCGTCGTCTCCGGACCGCCAGGATGCGGACACCGCCACCCTGCGCGGTGCCGTATCCTGGCGGTCATCACCCGCGGGGAGTGAAAGGCCCAGGTCACGCGCCGTCTGGCCTGAGATCACCCGGCTAGGATGACGTGCCGGGCGGTCGCCCTGGCCACTGTGTGACGATGACCACTACCACGACAGAGAAGAAATCGAGACGGCCGGCGAAGGTGCCGGCCCAACGCACCCAACCGGCGGCTCAGCGGACGCGATCCGCCAGCCGCCGCCCGGCGTC
>WNFX01000341.1_pt1 | contig 107044 bp, 115 predicted proteins | sample 5400111 | NCBI WGS metagenome assembly WNFX01 (sample SAMN13153363, study PRJNA577476) | soil metagenome | isolation source: 40 cm soil or saprolite under grassland replicate 1 | place: USA:California | collected 2016-06-15
CGTTCGGCCGAGAACGTATGCCTCCCGATTACCGCCGTGGAGCCCGGCCTTGTCCCCGGGGCTGCCGCCGGTGACGCGGACGATCAGCGCGCCGTGCTCGGCCTTGTATCCGAGCGCCCGGGCGAGCGACGGCGTCAGGTCTTCGGTGCTGATGCCGACGTAGGCGTACGTCACCTTGCCCTTGGCGATCAGTTGCGCGACGGAATGCTTCGCAGCGTCGATCGGGATGGCGAACCCGATCCCGCTGTCGTTGGTGCCCGTTCCGTTCGCGCTGCGGATCTGCGCATTGATCCCGATCACGCGGCCGCGCGCGTCGAGAAGGGGACCGCCCGAGTTTCCGTGGGTGATCGGTGCGTCGGTCTGGATCGCGTCGACGACCTTGTACAGCTTGACCGTGAGCGCGTCGATCGAGCGATGGATCGCGGACACGACTCCCACGGTCAGCGTATTGACGCCGATGTCGCTGCCGAGTGGGCTGCCGATTGCCGCCACCGGCTCGCCGACGGCCACCGTCGCCGAGTCTCCGAGCGGCACGGGCGAAAGCGGATGCGCATTCGTCTTGAGCTGCAGGAGGCCGACGTCGTCGTAGAGATCCCAGCCCACGACCTTCGCCTCGGCCCGATCCCCATCGGCGAACTCGACGAAGAGATGCCGGGCGGCCCGAACGCTCGATCCCTCCCCGGCGTTCGTGATCACGTGCGAGTTGGTGAGGACATAGCCCTTCGGTGAGATGACGAACCCGGATCCCTGGGACACAGCGGTCGTCGTCGAGCTGGGATCGCCGAAGTAGGCGAAGATCGTGACGACCCCCGGCGAGCGCTCGGCAAAGATTCGCTGCGGATCGAACCCCTTTCCGGGCAGGGGGGCTGCCGTCGAGGTGGCAGAGGCCGGCAGGGCCGCAGTCCGGGGAGCTGCCGCACGTACGACGACCGTCTTGGTGCCCTGGTCGAGCCAGCCCGTCCCTTTACCGATGCCCAAAGCGGCGCCGCCGCCCAGGGCGGCGGCAGCGACGGTCACGACGGCGAGAGCCGAGAGCCGCATCCGGCTCACTGTAGCGACGGTTCTTCCACGCGTTCGTTTTCCGGTGAAAACGGCAGCGCCTCCGAGGAGGCCGGCAAGACGAGGACGAATCTCGTTCGGCCGTGGCCGACGTCGAGCTCGACCGAGCCGCCCATCAGCTCGGCCAGCTCTCTCGCGATGGCCAGCCCGAGGCCGCTCCCGGACGCGACCGACCCCTCGATGCGATAGAAGCGGTCGAAGATCTGGCCCGCGTGCTCCGCCGGAATCCCCGGGCCTTCGTCCTCGACCGTCAGCAGGGACAAGCCGTCGCGGCGGCCCGTTCCGAGACGAACCGGCGTGCCGGGCGGCGTGTGGACCAGCGCGTTCTCGACCAGAATTCGGCCGATCTGCAGCGCGCGCTCGTCGTCCCCTATTCCCTCGATCGGCCCGGCGGCCCGCACCGAGAGCTGATGCTCGGTCGAACGGGCCACCGCGCGGAACTCCTCCGCCAGCGTCTCGGCCAGCGCGGTGAGATCGAGTGGCTCGCGTTCGACGCTGAGCCGCCCCGCATCGAGACGCGAGAGATCGAGGAGCTCGGTGGCGAGCTTTGTCAGCCGCTCGACCTGCTCCCGCATCGTGGCCATGAATTCGGCCTGCGTCTTCGGGTCGAGCTCTTCGTCCGTCATCAACTCGAGGAAACCGCCGAGGGAGAAGAGTGGCGTCCGGAGCTCATGGGAGGCGTTGGCGATGAACTCCCGCCGGGCGTGCTCCAGTTGCGCCAGCCGCAGCCGCATCCTCTCGAATGCCGCGGCGAGCTGGCCGAGCTCGTCCCGGCCCGAGTCGACGACCGGCTCGCTGAAATCGCCGCTCGCGATCCGGTCGGCAGCGCGCTCCAGCCGACGGATCCGGCGAGCGAAGACCGAAGCCGCCGCGTAGCCGACGAGGAGGGAAGCGGCGAGAGCGATCAGACCCGCGACGACGAGCCGGCTGCGAACGAGGTGGATGCTCCGGAGGGAATCGTGGAGCGAGGAGCGCAGCAGGACGACGGAACCGTTGATGAGCGGATAGGCCGCCTCCGCATATCTGACGCCGTGCGTCGTCACCGTGCCCCTCGCACTACGAGCTTGAGCAAAGGCACGCAGCGCAAAGCGATCGTTCTCGACATCCGCCGACGTCACCGGACTCGAGTCGCCGTTGACGAGCAGCTTCGGCGGGTTGTAGGTGAGCGGCGTGAAGTAGACGACTCTGGCGTCCGAGCTCTCCCGTGCCGATTGGATGGCGTCATCGAGCGCGTAGCTCGGGCTGAGCAGGAGGCTCGAGCCCACCGTGGGCGCCGCTTCCTCGAGCTGCGTCAGCTTGGCATTGACGAGGTTCCGTTCGAGGGACGGCACGACGATCAGGTCGACCAGCACCAGCGCTGCGGCCACCACCACCGCCAACCCGAGGCCCAGGCGGGCACCAACGCTGCGCAGGGGGTTCACCTGTCGCGGAAGCGGTAGCCGACGCCCCGCACGGTCAGGATGTAGCCGGGCTCGGCCGGATCCCGCTCGAGCTTCTCGCGCAGATGCCGGACGTGGACGTCGATCGTCCTCGGCTCGCGATAATCGGCCCCGCCCCAGAGCGCTTCGAGGAGCATCCGCCGGCTGTACACGCGACCCGGATGGGAGGCCAGGATCCGCAGAAGCTCGAACTCGACGTAGGTGAGCTGCACCCGCTCGCCCCCGACCTCGACGGCACGACGGGAGAGATCGACCGTCAGTCCTTCGGCCGTGATCAGGTCGTCGCCGTCGTTGACCTGCCGGACGACGGACGCCCGTCGCAGGAGTGCGCGCACGCGGCTCCGGAACTCCCGGATCGAGAAGGGCTTCGTGATGTAGTCGTCGGCGCCGAGCTCGAGCCCGAGCACCTTGTCCAGCTCGTCGTCCCGCGCGGTCAGCATGATGATCGGCACCTCGCTCTCGGCGCGCAGACGCTTGCACACCTCGAGACCGTCGAGCTTCGGCAGCATGATGTCGAGCACGACCAGGTCGACTCGCTCGGATGCGAAGCGCGTCAGTGCTTCCTCACCGTCACGGGCCTGCAGCACGCGATAGCCCTCGCGCTCCAAGGGGTAAGTGAGGAGCTTTTGGATGGAATCCTCGTCGTCGACGAGGAGGATGGTTGAGGAGTCGGGCATGTCGTGCTCGGCTAACAGTGCCTGCCGGACGATCCTTGCCAGGTAGTTCGGCGCCTACTATAGCCCTGGATGGCCTCCGTTCCGCCCCGGACCGAGCGGCGCCGGGCCCGTCCCGGCTCCCTGGAGCGACCGGTCAACGGCCGTCTCTACCGAGGGACCTGGCTGCTCGTGGGACTGCCGCTCCTCGTGGCGGCCTTCAGCGTCGCGCGACCGACTCCGCTGCCCCGCGCGTTCCTGCCCGCGTTCGACGGCAAGGCGACCAAGACGCTCGCGCAAGACCTGGCCGACCGCCCATACCGTCAAGCGGGCTCCTCGCAGGCGATCGCTGCAGCGGGCTGGTTCCGCGACCAGCTCGCGCCCTACGGATTGCCGATCCGAACCGAGCGCTTCAGCGCCGTCATCCCCGGGCGAGGGAAGGTCGAGCTCCAGAACCTCGTCGCAGAGGCGGTCGGGCGGTCGCCGCGCACGATCGTCGTGATGGCACACCGCGACAACGACGGCCGCGGCCCCGGTGCGAACGACAACGCGTCCGGCACGGCGATGTTGATTCAACTCGCCCGCGCGTACGGCGTGCCCCCCGGCCGGCCGGCCGCCCAGCTTCGGCCGAATCACACGATCCTCTTCGTCTCGACCGACGGGGGCGCGTACGGCGCGGTTGGCGCAGCCTGGTTCGCGGCCCATTCTCCGTTTCGCAACGACGTCGCCGGCGTCATCAACCTCGACTCGGTCGGCGGCAACGGACGGATCCGCATGGAGTTCAGCGGCGACACTCCCCGCGAGCCCTCCGGAGTCTTTCTGCAGACGATCGCCGCCCGCGTCGCCGCGCAAACCGGACGTGCGCCGGCACGCCCTGGCGCACTGCGCCAGTTGATCGACCTCGGCTTCCCCTTCTCGCTCTACGAGCAGGCGCCGTTCCTCGCGCACGGGATCGCCGCCGTCACGCTCACGACCGCGGGCGACAACCCGCCCGGTCCGGTCAGCGACACCGGAGACCGGCTGCGCGCAGACAAGCTCGCGCAGGTCGGCCGCGCAGCGCAGGACGCGCTCGGGACCCTGGATGAGGGTCTCGAGTTCACGCAAGGAACGTCCACGTACCTCTATCTCGGCTCGCGCCTCATCCGCGGCTGGGCGATCGAGCTCGTTCTCATCGCTTGTCTGTTGCCCTTCTTGGCAACGGCGGTCGATCTGTTCGCCCGTTGCCGGCGCAGGCACATCGCACTCGCGCCGGCGCTGCGTGCGTACCGCAGCCGGCTCGCGTTCTGGGCGTGGGCGGTGGGGCTCTTCGAGCTGTTCAGGTTGCTGGGCGCGTGGCCGAACGGCGTCGCCCGTCCGATTCCGCCCTCGAGCGCGCTTGCGCACGACTGGGCGACGACGGGGCTACTCGGCCTTGCGGTGCTCGCGGTCCTGGGCTGGTTCGTCACGCGCGAACGGTTGATCCCGCGCCGCGCGATCACGACCGAGGACGAGCTCGCCGGACACACGGCGTCGCTCCTCTGCCTCGGCGCACTCTCACTGCTGGTCGTCGCGACGAACCCTTTCGCGCTCCTGTTCCTGCTGCCGTCGCTCCACGTCTGGCTCTGGCTCCCACAGGTGCGCGGGGCACCGCTCGGTGGCCGGCTGGGCGTGCTCGCCCTGGGCTTCGCCGGCCCGGCGCTGCTGATCGGCTCCTTCGCCGGACGGTTCGGGCTCGGCTGGGATGCACCCTGGTATCTCGCAGAGCTCAGATCCGTTGGCTACGTGCCGTTCGTCGTCATGCCGCTTCTGGTCGTCTGGCTTGCAGGAGCGGGACAGCTCGCCGCTCTGGCGGCGCGACGCTACGCCCCGTACCCATCGGCCGCCGAGCTTCCGCCGAGCGGTCCGCTTCGAAGAGTGGTGCGCAGCAGCGTGCTCGCGGTACACGACCGACGCAGACGCGCATCCCCGACGGTGCCGGAAGCGTTGGAGGGCTAGATGCGGCGCGGCATCCGCCTACTTGGAACCGTGCTCGCCACCGCGGGCGTGCTCACGCTGCTCTGGGCTCTGCTCGTGTGGCAGTGGCAGGATCCGTTCACCGCGATCTACACGAAGTGGAAGCAGCATCAGCTCGCCTCGCAGTACGACAAGCGGACGCGATCGTTCGAGCCGGCGATCTCGGGCGTCACGCAGGCGGCGGAGCAAGAGAGCATCGCGCGCGAGGCCAAGCAGTACCGCAGGAGCTCGCGACGAGGCCAAGTGATCGGGCGCCTGCGCGTCCCTCGGATGGGCGTGAACATGCTGCTGGTCAACGGCACCGACCACGGCACGCTCAAGAAGGGACCTGGACGTGACGAGCGGACGTTCATGCCGGGCGAGAACCGGCTCGTCTACATCGCCGGGCACCGCACGACGTACCTGGCGCCGTTTTCGCACATCGACCGGCTTCGGAGCGGCGACCGCGTCACGATCGAGGTCCCGTATGGGAGCTTCATCTACGCCGTGACGCAACATCGCATCGTGAAGTCGACGGACCTCTCAGTGCTGCGGTCGCCCCGCCACGAGGTCGTCGAGCTGCAGGCGTGCCATCCTCGCTTCTTCGCGACACACCGGTACATCGCCTACGCGCGATTGCTGCGTGTCGAGCCGCGAGGTGCGAAGCCGTACGAGCTGGCCGCTCAGGCGAGCGGCAGGTAGCGCACGCTCTCACCCGCGGCGAGGTCGCCCTCGCCTCGCGATGCGAGCACGAGCGCATCGGCGGCGGCGGCCCGAGCGATCATGTGCGACTCCTGTCCGCGAACCGGGTCGAGCAGGACACCGTTCTCGGACGCGACGGCGGTCGCGCGCAAGAACTCGTCGCGGTAGGGGTTGCGCCGAACGGCTGCTGCGAGCCGCCCCTCGAAGAACACCGGACCAGGGACCTTCGCGCCCTGCAGGGCGAGCAGAGCAGGCCGCACGAACACCTCGGCTCCGACGAGCGAGGAGACCGGATTGCCGGGAAGTCCGAAGACGAGCGTCGACTCGCGCACGCCGAATGCAAGCGGCTTGCCGGGCTTGACCGCGACGCCCCAGAAGACCTCCTCGACGCCGAGCTCGCCCAGGATCCGGCGCACGAGATCGTGCGGTCCGACGGAGACGCCGCCTGAAGTGACGAGCACGTCCGCCGCGAGGCCCCGCTCGAGCGCGTCGCGATGCGACGGCTCGTCGTCGGCTACGGCCGGCAACGTGTCGACGTCGGCGCCCACGGAGGCGAGCGCTGTCGCCAGCAGCACGCCGTTCGCCTCGTACACCTCACCGGGGCCAAGGGTCTCGCCGGGTCTCCGCAGTTCCGTCCCCGTCGCAAGCACTGCGACCCTGGGACGCCGAGCGACAACGACGCCGTCCAGGCCTGCAGCGGCAAGCGCCCCGATCTGGGCCGCCCGCAGCCGAGCGCCGTGCGGAACCACCACGTCACCTTCGGCAACGTCGCCGCCGCGCGGCCGGACGTTGTCTCCTTGGACGACAGCAGCCGGGATCTCCACCTCGTTGTCATGATCGACAACATACTCGAGAGGGATGACGGAGTCCGCGCCTGCCGGGACAACCCCCCCGGTGGCGATCGCCATCGCCTCGCCCGCCTCGAGCGTCCGCGGTGCCGGCAGGCCGGCGGCGATGCGCGCGACGACCGGCAGGCGTCCCGGCGTGTCCTCGGAACGCACCGCGAAGCCGTCCATCGCCGAGCTCGGAAACGGGGGCAGATCGACGACGGCCCGCGCGTCCTCGGCAAGGACGCGACCGGCTGCGGCCGCCAGCGACACGGCCTCGGGCCCGAGCGGCGTCACCCGCTCGAGAATGCGCTTCAGCGCCTCCTGGAGCGAGAGCAGCTCAGCCATTCTTCGTCCAGCGTATAACCTCGCGCGCGTGATCTCCGTCGTCGTACCGGTGCATGACGAAGAACGAAGCGTCGCCCTGCTCTATGACGAGCTCCGGTCCGCACTCGAGCCGCTGCACGCGCCATGGGAGGTGATCTTCGTCGACGACGGCTCGACCGACGGGACGTTCTCGGCGTTGACACGGCTGCACAACTCCGAGCAAAACGTGCGCGTCGTTCGCCTGCGCCGCAACTTCGGAAAGGCCGCCGCACTCGTGGCCGGGTTCGACCAGGCGCGCGGCGAAATCGTCGTCACGATCGACGGCGACCTGCAGGACGATCCCGCCGAGATCCCACGGCTGCTCGCGAAGCTGGACGAGGGCTTCGATCTCGTCACCGGCTGGAAGACGCACCGACGCGATCCCATCTCGCGGCGTCTCCTCTCCCGCATCTTCAATCGCGTCACGAGCGCGTTCTCGGGCCTGCGCCTGCACGACATGAATTGTGGCCTCAAGGCCTACCGCAAGGAGGTGGTCCACGGACTGCGTCTGTACGGGGAGCTGCACCGGTTCATCCCGGTGCTGGCGCACTATCGCGGCTTCCGCATCGCGGAGCTTCCGGTCAACCATCGACCCCGGGAGCACGGACGCTCGCGCTACGGGGTCGAGCGTTACCTACGCGGGTTCCTCGACCTGCTGACCGTCTCCTTTATCGGCCGCTACCGCCACCGTCCTCTGCACCTGTTCGGCGGGCTCGGGCTGCTGCTCGGGGCGATCGGTTCCGCGATCCTCATCTACCTCACCGTCATCAAGGCCCTCGGGCATGCGATCGGGCAGCGTCCATTGCTGATGCTCGGGGTGCTGCTCGTGGTGATCGGGATGCAGTTCTTCTCGCTCGGGCTGATCAGCGAGATGATCACGAGCCACCACGAGGAGCGAGTGCAGGAGCGCGATCGCGCGGAGCTGCTCGTCGACGAAGTCCTCTCCTGAGACTCTGTTATTTCGGAACCTACGAGCGCGACTATCCGCGTAACTCGCAGGTGATCTCGTGCCTGCGCGTTGCAGGCGCGGAGGTCCTCGAAGAGCACGTCTCCGTGTGGGACGACGACCGTCACGGGTGGGGGGCGGGCCCGAAGCGTGCGCTGCAGCTCGCCGTCGCGGAAGGGCGCCTGCTCACGCGCCGGCCGCCGCCGGATGTCGACGCGTTCATCGTGGGGTATCCCGGCCACTTCGACCTGCCGGCGGCTCGGCGCGCAGCGCACGGTCGCCCGCTGATCTTCAATCCGCTCGTGTCACTCGCTGACACGCTGGTCGGCGACCGAGGGCGGTTCCGCCCGGGCTCGCTTGCAGCGCGCGTCCTCGAAACCGTCGACCGCCGCGCATTTCGCGCCGCCGACGTTGTCGTCGCGGATACCGCAGCGGACGCGCGGTTCTTCGCCGGTCTCGCAGGGCTCGCCGACGTGCCCGTTTCCTTCGTCGGCGCGGAGGACAGGCTCTTCAAGCCGGGCTGGTCGCCGCCGGACCGCTTCGTCGCGCTCTTCGTCGGCAAGCTGATCCCGTTGCAAGGGGTGGAGACGATCCTCGAGGCGGCGAGGCAAGCTCCGGAGATCGATTTCCGTCTGGTCGGCAGCGGCCAGCTCGAACGCCTGCTCGCGGCTCGGCCGCCGAACGTCGAGCACGTGCCGTGGATCGAGTACGAGCGGCTCCCTGCGGAGATCCGGCGCTCCGGCTGCTCGCTCGGGATCTTCGGCCTCACCGGCAAGGCGCAGCGGGTCATTCCGAACAAAGCGTTCCAGGCGATCGCATGTGCGGCGCCGCTCATCACCGCCGACACGCCCGCCGCACGCGAACTGCTCGTCACCGGCGAGAGCGCGCTCCTCGTGCCCCCGGGCGACGCGAAGGCGCTCGCAGATGCCGTGCGCCGTCTCGCGGCAGATTCCGAGCTCGCCCGTCGCATTGCGAGCGGCGGCCGCGCCGCCTACGAGCGAAACGCGAGCGAGGCCGTCCTCGGTGCACGCTGGCGCGCGATCATCGAACGGCTGTTGTGAGACGAGTCCTGATGTTTCCGAGTACCCGCGTCCTCCTCGCCGCGGCGATCGCAGCGTATGCGGCGGGGTTTGCGGCGCTCTCCGCACTTCGCCACGAGGCCTTCGTCACCGGTCGCTTCGACCTCGGGAACATGGTGCAGGCCGTCTGGTCGACCGCGCACGGACACCCGCTGCGGATGACCGACCTGCACGGCGAACAGATCTCCCGGCTCGCGGCCCACGTCGATCCGATCCTGATGTTGTTCGCGCCCCTGTGGTGGGTCTGGCCGAGCCCGCACCTGCTGCTCGTCGTGCAGGCGTGTGCCGTAGCCCTGGGCGCGATTCCCGTGTTCCTGTTGGCCCGCAAGCATCTCGCCTCGTCGCGGGCGGCCCTCGGCTTCGGACTTGCCTACCTGCTCTATCCCGCGACGGGCTGGCTGACGCTGAACGAGTTTCATCCTGTTGCCCTCGCAACGCCTCTGCTCCTCTTCGCCTTCTGGTACCTCGACGAAGATCGCCTGCTCCCATTCGCCCTGTTCGCGATCGCCGCAGCGACCTGCAAGGAGGAGATCGGGCTCGTCGTCGCAGGCTTCGGCATCTGGTATGCCCTAGCGCACGGACGGTGGCTGCGCGGCGCGGCGATCGCATTCGCCGGCGCCGCGTGGGCGGCGGTCGCGATCGCCGTCGTGATCCCGCACTACAACGCCGGCGCCGAGTCCGACTTCTACGGTCGTTACGGCGAGGTGGGCGGGTCTGCAGGCGGGATCCTCAAGACGGCCTTTACGCATCCACTGCGGATCGCCGAAGCGGCACTCGGCGCGCGAGATCTCCACTACCTGCTCCAGCTGGTGGCACCGCTGGCCGCCCTGTGCCTCCTAGCGCCGCTCGTACTCGTGGCGGCGCTGCCGGAGCTCGCGATCAATCTCCTCTCGTCGACGACGACTCAAACGTCAATCCACTTCCACTACACGGCGGGGCTGATCCCGCCGCTCGTCATCGCCGCGATCTTCGGTGCGAAGCGACTGTCCCGCTGGACGCTGCCGATTGCACTCGCGATCGTCCTCGCGGCGCTCGTCGGTAACTACCGGCTGGGGCCGATCCCGGGCTGGCGGCATCTCCCGGGCGGGCAGACGTTTCAGGCGACCGCGGCGCGCGTGACCGTTCACGATCGCATAGCCGAGCGCGCTCTTCGGCTGATTCCCAGTGACGCGGTGGTCAGCGCCACCAACACGCTCGGCGCGCATCTGTCGGCACGCGGCCGCGTGCTCAGCTTCCCGTTCATCGAGGATTCGCAATGGATCGCGGCAGACGAGACGCAACCGGGCTACGCGGATCGCTACGCGCCGATCCCCACGGCGACTCAACTTGCTGCGCTACGACGGAACCCTGAGTGGCGGCTCGTGTTCGAGGAGGACGGAATCCTCGTCTTCCGCCGCAGACCTGCGTAGCCGGACCAGCGCGAGCGCGAACAACGCCACCACCACCAGGTCGCGCACGAAGACGAGCCACACGTAGCCGCCGAGCGCGAACACGTCTCGGTAATGAAAGAACCACACCTGCGCCAGAACAAGGGCGGCGGCGGTCAGCACCCATGCAGCCAGCTCGAGCAGGAGCACGAACGGAACGAGCCAGAGGAGGTATTGCGGCGAGAAGAACCGGGTGAAGGCGAGGAAGCCTGCGATCGCCGCAGCGAAAGCGAGCAGGAGCCGTCGGGGATCATCGCGCCCGCGCAGATAGAGGAACGCAACCGAGATGACGGCGAGGACCTGCGCGACCGAGCTGAGCACGGCCAGCGTCTCCGGCAGGGAGCCGACGAGGTCGTAAGAGATCGCGTGCCCGCTGCGATGCACGACCGTGGCGCTGTACAAGCCGAGCCGATCGCCCACGGCCAGCAGCGAGCCGCCGAGGCTCTCGACCTGCAGCGATCGCGCGGCCTGGGCGCGAAAGCTTTGCGCGAGCCCGTGCGGCGCAACGATGAGGAACGGCAGGATGATGAGAGCAGCGACGCCGGCCGAAGCGGCGAGCGCTCGCGACGCAGGCTCACGTCCACGCGTACGCCAAACAAGGATTGCAGCGGGCGGAATCAGCACAACCGGATAGACCTTCGCCGCGAACGCTGCGCCGAGCAGTGCGAACGCAGCGACATCCTGCCGGGCCAGGAGCAGCAGTAACGCTGCGACGGTGAGCAGCGCCGGCCACGCGTCGTACGTATTGAGTGAGATCGGCCCGAGCGCCAGTGGCGACAGCGCGAAGAGCACGACGGCGGCCCAGAGGCGAACCGTTGAAACCCCCAGCCGGACGAGCAAGAACGCGAGGAGCAAGAGCGTCGCGATGCCGCACAAGGCCATCAAGCACTTGAAGGCGGCGTTGTAATGCGAGGAACCGAAGGCCGCGGGCGGCAGAAACACCGCCAGCGCCGCCGGTGGATACTCCATGAAGAAGTCGCGATAGGGCACACGCCCGTCGAAGACGGCGTCCGCAAACCCCTGGTAGAGATGGACGTCGCGGAACCGCTCGGCGCGGAAGAGGCCGCCGTCCGGAACGGCGCACGCCGCGAGATAGATCGGGATCGCCGCGGCCGCGGGCGGCAACCAGGCGCTACGGGGGCGTGCCGGAGCCAGGGACCTGGGAGAAGCCGTCGGCGCGGCCCTTCCCCGAGCTCGTCGTCGTCTGCGCCTGCGCAGAGCCCGAGTAGCTCGGCGTGTAGTAGTACCCGCCACTCATGGCGTATTGCAGCTTGTGCGTGACCCAGACCGGCGAGGTCTTCGGCGCTGAGAACTCCTTCGGGAACGGCGCGTACTTGATCGCTTGCTCCATGAACAGCTTCCAGATCGTCGCCGGGAAGGTCGGTCCCGAAACCGCGATTCCGTGCACGGACGTCATCGGGATCTCTCCCCTGGGATAGCCGATCCAGATCGTCGCCTCGAGGCCAGGGAAGAAGCCGCTGAACCACGCGTCGGCGTAATTGTCCGTGGTTCCGGTCTTGCCGGCCGACGTCCCACCGAAGTAGGCCCCGACACCGGTCCCTTGCTTCATGTTCTCCTCGAGGATCCTCACGACCTCCGCAGCGACCCAGTCCGGAACGGCGCGCTTCCGCTGCGGAACGCCCCAGCCGGCTTCGGTGTCGACCTTGCCGCCCGGCAGGACGACCTTGCGGATCGCCATCGGCTGCGAGTAGATCCCGCCGGCGGCCAGGGTCGAGTAGACGGAGGCCATGTCCATCGGCGTCACCACACGGGAGCCGAGGCCCATCGACGGCACGTACACCCCGTCGCTCGTGCGCAGGTCGGTGCGCACGCCCAGCCGGTAGGCGATGTCCGCGATGTTGTCCGGGCCGACGTCGAGCGAGAGCCGGGCGTAGACGCTGTTGTCGGAGCGCAACGTCGCGTTCTCGATCGACGTCGCGCCAACATAGGTGTGATCGTAGGTCTGGGGACACCAGGCCGTCGGCGGATTGGTGTAACAGGAGCCGGTGCCGGTCGGATCCCATTTGAAGGGCGCGGAGAGATAGGTCGTGGAGGGGCTGATGCCCTGCGAGATCGCCGTCGTCAGCACGATCGTCTTGAACGTCGACCCGGGTTGGCGGCGCGCGGACGACGCAAAGTTGACCTGGTTCTTGGGATTTCCGGGGCTCACCTCGGTCATCGCACGAATCGCTCCGTTGCTCGGATTGATCGAAACGATCGCCGCCGCCGGATCCGTCGTATAGGGAAGCGTCCGCTTGATCGCGGCGAGGGCCAGTCTCTGCAGGCGAGGATCGATGGTCGTGTAGACCTTGAGGCCGCCGGAGCGGACGGTGTTGGCGCCGTACTGGCGCTGGAGCGCCTCGCGCACGTAGCTGAAGAAATAGGGCTCGCGGATACGCGTGTACAAACGGCCAGCCTTCAGGTGGAGCTTGCGCTGAGCGACCGCGTCGGCGTACCGGCTCGACGTGATGTCTCCGTTCCCGAGCATCGCGCGGAGCACCTCGTCCCTGCGGGCGATCGCCTGCGCCGGCCGCTGGAACGGATCGAAGACGGACGGCGCCTGGGGCAGGCCGGCCAGCAACGCCGACTCGGTCAGGCTGAGCCTGCGCGCCGGCTTGGAGAAGTACGTCTGGGCGGCCGCCTCAATCCCGTACGCGTGGTTCCCGTAGTAGACCTGGTTCATATAGGCGTTGAGGATCCACGTCTTCGATTTCTCGCGGGCGAGCTTGATCGCGAGGCACGCCTCGGTCGCCTTGCGCCCGAGCGTCTGCGACTTCTCCGTGATGTAGAGATTGCGGACGAGCTGCTGGGTGATCGTCGATCCGCCCTGCACGACCCGGCCGGCCTGGAGCCCGTGAAGCTCGACACGACCAGGAAGAGCGCCGTGCCGATGAGCGCTCCCGACACGAGCCTGCCGAATCGCTTCCGCCGGTTCCTCACCCGTTGCCGCCGCCGCTTCCTCAAGCGGTCGAGCAGAAACGTGTCCGACTGCGACCGCCGTCCGCGTTGCGGCGGCGTCATGCGTACACGCCCTCTGCGCGCAGCACTTCGTAGGCCTGCAGGCGAAGCTCCCGCTCGCGCTGGTCGGCCGACGAACGATTCGTCGCCGGCACGCGCACGACGACGGTCGCGTTCCCGGACAGGTCGCTCACGAACACCTCGCCGTCCGCGGCGATCGTCCTCAGCCGGTCCACGACCGCACCGAGGTCTTTACCCAATGGGACCTGGAGGCTGATCTCGGCGACCTTCTCTCGACTGCGAATCGTGGAGTTGCGGATGGTATCCGAGGCCAGCTTCTCGTTCGGGATCACGAGCCGGTCGCCGTTCTCGGTCCGAACGAACGTGTAAATGAGCCCGATCTCCTCGACCGTTCCCTCGGTGCTCTCGACGACGACATCGTCGCCGAGCCGAACGGGCTGGGTGAAAGCGATCAGCAGGCCGGCGACGAAGTTCCCGAGCGTCCGTTGGGACGCGAAGCCGACGACGATGCCGATGACCGCCGAAGAAGCAAGCAGCCCGCCGGCCACCGCCCGCACCTGCGGGATCACGAGCAGGGCGGTGAGCAGCCCGACGAAGATGATCGTCGAGGTGATGCTGCGGCGCACGACGCGATAGCGCGTGATCGCCTCAGGCGGTAGGTCACGGCGCGCGATGCGTCGGTCGATCATGCGCGCCACCGCGACGGTGACGAACATGACGACGCCGACGACGATCAATCGGTGCCAGAACAGCATGGGCCTCTATTCGACGGCAGCCCCGCCGTCCTTTGCGAGGCTCGACCGCGTGAAACTTCCGCCGTTGCGGCTGAAGCGGCCGGGCCCGTGGAAATGACTGACGATCACGTCCGTGCCTACATCCGCGAGCCGCGCGAGGACGCGCTTCCGCGTCGAGGCGCCCAGGGCGCTGACTCTCACAGCGGCAGCCGCTTCCGTCCCGCGAATCCCTCGCCGGCTCGGTGCCAGTAGTGAATCTCTTCCTCGCCGAGCTTCCAACAGAGGAGGACGACCTCATCGCCCCGCTTGGCGGGGAAGTCCAGCAGCCCTTCCTCCAGCGACTTCACCTCCGCGCCGACGGCGTTGATGCGCTCTGCACACTCCGAGATCGCGGCCGCCTCCTGCTGGATCGCGTCCGCCGCTTCGTGGAGGTCGCTCGGGACCATGTCGCCACCGTTTCCGGCAATGCGCGTGACGAGCTCCGCCTGAAGGAGCTGCGCAGCCGCGAGCTTGCGGCGATGCTCGACCATCCGTTCGACGATCGGCCGCAGCTCGACGAGGGCCTCGTTGGCTTCTTCCGGCGTGAAGGTGCGAGGCATTCGTCCGTATGATCATGCGGCCGTGCGCGCGGGTCAAAGGCAAGCGCTGGACATCTACCTCTGGAGCCGCGCGGCGATCTGGGTCGCGGCGATCTTCGCCTTCTTCTTCTTCGAGCCCAACCGGCATCCGGATGCAGCCCGCTGGGACACGGCACGGCTGCACGACCTCGGCTACGTCACCGACATCTGGGGCCGCTGGGACAGCGACTTCTTCCTGCGCATCGCACAGAACGGCTACGACGATGCCTCCGCTGCGTTTCACCCGCTCTACCCGGCGCTGATCGCCGGCCTCGGCCGCATTCTCTTCGGCCACTATCTCCTCGCCGGGCTCGCCATCTCCCTGCTTTGCTGCCTCGGCTCGTTCGTGCTCCTGCACCGTCTGGCCGAGAAGCGACTCGGTCCCGACTCGGCCCAGCGCAGCGTTCTCTACCTCGCCGTCTTCCCGATGGCGCTCTTCCTCCAGGCGGTCTACAGCGAGTCGCTGTTCTTGCTGCTCGTCCTCGCAGCGTTCACGCTCGCCGAGCGCAATCGCTTCGCCGGTGCAGGGGTCGTCGCCGGGCTCGCGATCCTCACCCGAGCGGCCGGCCTCGCGCTGCTCCCGGCGCTGGCGCTCCTGGCGTGGCGCCACCGAGAGCGTCTGCGCTCTCTGGCAGGCATCGCGGTGGCAGTTCCCGTTGCAGCGATTTACCCACTCGTGCTCTGGCAGCAGGTCGGCGACCCGTGGGCGTTCTCGGACGCGCAGGACCGCTGGCACCGGCACCTGTCACGGGCCGGGCCGCTGGGTGGGATCTGGGACGGCCTCGTCGCAGGCTGGCGCGGCCTGGAGCAGTTCGTCGTAGGACACGGCACAAACGTTCCGGGTGCGAATCCAATGCACGCGGCCGCCGAGAACGTCCAGGCTCTCGCGTTCCTCGCCCTCTTCCTGGCACTGACGGTCGTCGCGTGGCGCCGATTCGGCGCGCCCTACGGGCTCTTCGCCGCGGTCAGCCTCGCGATCCCCCTGGCCTACCCCAGCTCTCGCTGGCCGTTGCTCTCCCTGCCGCGCTTCGGGCTGGTGATCTTTCCCTTCTTCCTCGCCCTCGCGGCGGTGACTGCAGAGAAGCCGCGGCTCCACACCGCGGTCGTCGCCTGCAGCGCGCTCTTCCTCGGCGTCGCGGTCGTGCAATGGGCCCTGTGGCAGTGGGTCGCGTGACGCCCGCCGAGCTCGACGCTGTCACCCTCGACGCGCACGGGACGCTCGTCAAGCTTGCGGATCCCGTACCGGCGCTGGTGAACGTGCTCGCCGAACGAGGAGTCGAGCGCGCGCCGGAGACCGTGCTCGCGGCTTTCAAGAGCGAGGCGGCGCACTACGCTCCTCGCGCCGGCGAGGGTCACGACGAAGAGAGCCTGACGCGACTGCAACGCGAGTGCGCCGGCGTCTTCCTCGACGCCGTCGAGGCAGACCTCGATCCGGAGGAGTTCGCGCCCGCCTACGTGGGCGCACTCCAGTTCGAAGTGCTTCCGGGAGTGCTCGGGTCGCTCGACCGGCTGCGTGCGCTCGGTGTCGAGCTCGCCGTGGTGGCGAACTGGGACCTCAGCCTGCGCCGGCTGCTCGAGGGGGTCGGCCTCGCGCGTTACTTCGCCGTCGTCGTCCACGCTGCGCGCAAGCCCGCCCCTGAGGGACTGCTGCGCGCATTGGCCGAGCTAGAGGTTGAGCCGGCGCGCGCGCTGCACGTCGGTGACGACGGCGCCGACCGGGAGGCCGCGGCCGCCGCGGGCATGTGGTTCGCCCCCACGCCGATCTCCGGGGCCGTGGCGACAATCCGATGAGGGCCCCGCTGCGACTCTGGAGCGGCTTCGTGCTCGCGTTCACGACGCTGAGCTACACGCTCCGCTTCACCTCGGGCAAACCACCCAAGGACCTGCTCTACAAGTGGTCGACCGTCGTTGGGAACGTGGTCCAGTTCGCGATCATCGCGGCGATCGTCTACGGGATCGCAGGCGCCGCGGGCGAGCGGCGCCGGGTGCTCGCCTTACGCCGCCCGACGTCGTGGCGCACCGCGTTGAAGATCGGGCTCGGTGTCGGGCTCGGCATGTTCGTGCTCACGATCCTCCTTGGACCGGTCCTTCACCCGGACCGTGAGCAAGGCGTCACCCCCGATACCTGGGAACCGAAGCACATCGCCGCGTACATCGCGAACGGGATCGTGATCGCAGTGGTCGCGCCGATCGTCGAGGAGTTGACGTTCCGGGGCCTTGGTTACTCCCTGCTCTCCCGCTATGGGCGCTGGGCGGCGATTATCGGCACCGGCATCGCCTTCGGCCTGGCACACGGCCTGGTGCAAGCGTTTCCCTTCCTGGCGGCTTTCGGAATCGGCCTCGCGTATCTGCGCAGCCGCGTCGACAGCGTCTACCCGGGGATGATCGTCCACGGGCTCTTCAACGCGATCGCGATCACCGTCGCTGTTGCGGGCAAATCGCAGGCGGATATTCTCGGAGCGTGCGCTGCGGTCTGGCCTGTGCCGTCGCCCTTCTGATCCTCGTTCCGGCCGCGACGGGGGCGACGCCCCAGGTCACGATCCAGACAACGCCACCCGCAGGGCCGGCCCCGCTGCACGTCACCTTCACGGCCGCCGGTGACGCGGCGTCCTACCACTGGGACTTCGGAGACGGCAGCTCTGCGGACGGCCGCGCCGCCGAGCACACCTACGCCGCCGGCCGCTGGACAGCGACGCTGACAATACAGTCCGCCGGCGGCGAGGTTGCGACTCAGACGGCAACACTCACGGCGTACGGCCTCACCCTGGCCGGCCCGAACCCGGCCGGCTACGACCGCCGCGTCGTCTTCCGCGGTGCGATCGTGCCTGCAGAGCGGGGCGTCTACGTCTCACTCATGGGACCGCGCGGAAAGATCGCTGGAGCAAGGACGCGCGTCGACGGCCGCTACTCGATCGCCGGACGCGTCCGGCTTCCCGGTCAGTACCGGACGACAAGCGAGCGCGCAGACTCTGCGCCGCTCGCGCTGAGCGTCGTGCCGAAGCTCGTGACCGGTCTCGCAGGGAGCGGCGCGCGAGACAGCAGGTATTTCTTCACGGCGCGGCTGGTGCCGCGAAACGCTGGGGCTCTGGCCGTCAACATCACCCGTGGCCAGGACGTCCTCGTCGACCGCACCTTCACGGGCGGCGTGCGGATCAAACTCGACACGCGGCGACTCACCTCGTACCGGATCCGAACCGAGGTGACGCCGAACGAGGGCTATGCGAGCACGGTCCGGGTGCTGCGCGCGAACGTCGTCCTGCCGCGGCTGGCTCTCGGTGCACGGGGTGTCGCGGTCTCACAGCTCGGCGACCAACTCCGGCGTCTGCACTACGCAGCGCCCGCCGGCGGGACGTTTGACGGCCGCATGCTCGACGCGGTCTTTGCCTTCCAGAAGGTGCACGGCCTCTCGCGCACCGGCGTCGTGGACGCGCTTCTGGCGCGCGCTCTCGAGTCCCCGCGTGCCGAGCCCACGGTTCGAGCAGCCGGCGGAGCACATCGAGGTGAACAAGGGTTTGCAGGTGCTCTACATTGTCCAGGGCTCCACGCTCGCCTTGATCGTGCCGATCTCGACGGCAGGCGTGGCGGGCACGTTCACGCCGGTCGGAAGGTTCGCGGTCTACCGCAAGGTGGTTGGGTTCGACCCGAGTCCACTCGGAACTCTCTACGACCCGCTGTACTTCACCGGTGGCTATGCGATCCACGGCAATCCGTCCGTCCCGCCGTACCCGGCCAGCCACGGCTGCGTGCGCATCCCGATGTGGGTGGCACCGCTCCTGTACCGGACGGTTCCGTACGGCGAAACGGTCTACGTGTACTAGCCTCGTCGTGTTGGCGCTGCTGCTGCTCTCGGGTTGCGGGAGCTCGCCGCGCGACATTCCCTACACGGATCTCACGCGGCAGGCGGGGAAGCTCGAGTTCACCCGAATCACGCGCGACGTCTTCCGTAGCCGCAGCGCTTTGCTGGACGTGCTCGAGCAGAACAATCCTGGCCGCGCGATTCACTTACCGGACATCGACTTCAAGCGACACGAGATCTACTTGGTCGCCGCCGGACCCCGATCGAGCACCGGCTACGAGCTCCAGGTCCTACGCGTTCAGGATGTGGGCAGCCACATCGACGTCGTGATTCACGAACGCACCCCGTCGCTGGATGATGCGGTGCAGGCGCGTGTGACCTATCCGTTCCGGCTGATCGCGCTTCCGCGTAGCAGCAAGCCGGTGAAGCTGAAGTGGCCGGGGAGGCCCTGAGCCGCTACTCCTCTTCCGGCTCGATCGCGAACTCGTCCGGCGTCACTTCGTCGAGGAACTGCTTGAACTCCGAGACTCTCGACTCGATCTCTTCCTCGGTCACCTCTTCGCCCTCGAACTCGATGGCCGACTCCTCGATCACGTCGTCGGCGGCGAAGATCGGCGCCTCGGCCCGGATCGCGAGCGCGATCGCGTCGGACGGCCTCGAGTCCACCTCGATCTCCGAGCCGTCGAGCTGGACGGTGATCTGCGCGTAGAACGTGTTCTCGCGCAGCTCCGTCACCGTGATGCGAGTCACCTGGGCGCCGAGCTGGTCGAGCATGTCGGTCACGAGGTCGTGTGTCATGGGCCGCGGGGTGGACGCACTCTGGAGCTTCATGAGGATCGCGGCGGCCTCCGGGTGGCCGATCCAGATCGGCAAGAACTTGTTTCCCTCGGCAGTCTTGAGCAGCACGATCGGCTGCTTGCCGACCAGATCGAAGCTGACGCCGTAGATCTGCATCTCCTGCATGGGCGTGCCCTGATGGTAGCTCAGGGGTCTTGCTGCGAAACCTCCGCAAGGGGCACAACGACGACCTCGCCGCTCTCCGGATCCTCGAGCTCGGCACGCCGGTCGGGCATGCTCATCGGCTCGAGCCCACGAAGCACATAGGCACGACCCTGGTACGTGACGAGGTCTCCGATCTCCATAGCCGCAGCGAGGATTTGAACGCCGCTAACGGCATCGGCACTCCTGCGACGCCGCGTTATCCCTTAGTCGGAGCGTCTTTCAAACGCCACTCGGCGACGTCGCGAATGCTGACGATGCCGACCGCACGTTCGCCGGCGACGACAGGAATGTGACGGAAGCCGCGTTCGATCATCGCCTGCCCCGCCTCCTCAACCGATGCGTCCTCGGTCATCGTCACCGGATCCGGCGTCATCCACTCCCGCACACGCGCCTCGCTCGGGTGCACCCGGCCCGCGACGGCACGCATCAGATCGCGCTCGGTGAAGATCCCGATCAGCCGACCGAAGTCGGACACGACCACCGCGCCGACGCCCTGATCGGTCATCTTCTGAGCCGCCTCCCCGATCGTGTCCTCCGGCGCGACCGTGAGCACGTCCTTCGTCATCACCTCGCCAAGCGTGGCCATGCGGGCGAGCATAGGGAAACGCCCCGCTACAATCCACCCTCCCGTGGGCGATTAGCTCAGTCGGTTAGAGCGCCGCTCTGATAAGGCGGAGGTCCGTGGTTCGAGTCCACGATCGCCCATTCACCGATCGAAGTCCGGCTCGGCTCCGCCGAGCCATGATGACTTCGATCGGTATCAACTCTCGCTCCAGGCCGTAGTGGCCGACGCCGGCAAAGTCGGCACCGGCGGCGGATGATTAATGGAGGACTTCGGTACGGGAGAGATAGTCCTCGACCGCGAGGAGGAACGTGTCGTCCTCGGCGAGCTCTTTCAGCGTTCCTTTCGTCTCGTCGTCGAGATCCTCGTCGCGCGCCAGCTCGGTCAGGAAGTTGTTCATCTGACCGTCCCGTGACAGCGCAGCCATGCGGAGGAAGATCCGCTTCGCCTCGTCGTCCTGAGAGATTGCCTCGAGGGACTCCATGTCGTTCAGCCACAGGCCGAGCATGTCACCCGTTGAACGAGATCCGCGTCCAACGGGATACGGCTTATTTCGCGGTCTTCTCCAGCGCTTCGACGAGCTCTTCGAGCTCGGTCTCGTCGGCGAACGAGATTTCTAGACGATTCGACACGATTCGGCTCGAGAAACCGGTGATTCGGTCGGCTGCAGTCTTCGCACGGGCCACGAGCGCCGGGTCGAGCTTCGTCGTCTGCCGCCGCTGCTTCGTCTTGGCGCCGGCCCAGCGGGCAGCGCGCTCCGCAGCCCTGACCGACATGCCTTTCTGGACGATCTTGCGCGCCAACGCGCGACGGCCTTCGTGGTCCGGCACCGCCAGCACGGCTCGCGCGTGGCCTTCGGTCAGCTGGCCGCGCTCCACCATCTTCAACACGTCCTCGGGCAGCTCGAGGAGCCGCACCCGATTCGACACCGCCGGCTTCGACTTTCCGACACGCTCGGCGAGCTCGCCGAGCGAAAGCCCGAACTCGTCGAGGACGACCGCGAACGCGCGCGCCTCCTCGATCGGCGAGAGATCTTCGCGCGCGACATTCTCGACGAGGCCGAGGAGGAGCGTGTCCCGGTCGTCGGCTTCACGAACGACTGCCGGCACCGTCTTCAACTTGGCGTCACGCGCGGCACGCCAACGGCGCTCACCGGCGATCAGCTCGTAACCGCCGGCAGTGCGCGGGCGAACGAGCACCGGCTGCACGACGCCCTGGGCCCGCACCGAGTCGGCAAGCCCGGCGCCTGCTTCCGAATCGAATCGCCGCCGAGGCTGCCGCGGGTTCGGATGAATTGCGTCGACTGGAAGCTCGGCGAGCTCGGATGCCGTCGCTCCGCCCAGCAGGACTTCGAGGCCTCGGCCGAGGCCCCGTCTTTCAGGCACGGTCGACAAGCTCCATCGCCACCTTCCAGTAGGCGTCGGCGCCGCGCGAGCGGCGGTCGTACGCGATTGCGGGTAAGCCGTGGCTCGGAGCCTCCGCGAGCCGGACGGAGCGCGGCACCGTCTGCGTGAACACCAGTTCGCCGAAGTGCTTGCGCACCTCGGCTTCGACGTCTGCGGACAGACGCGTGCGCCCGTCGACCATGGTCAGCAGCACGCCGCCGACGGCGAGCCGGGGATTCAGCCGCGCCTTCACGAGGTTGATCGACTGCACGAGCTGCGACAGCCCCTCGAGCGCGTAGTATTCGGCCTGAACCGGAATCAGGACGCGATCCGCGGCGGCGAGCGCATTCACTGTCAGCGGTCCGAATGAGGGCGGGCAATCCAGGAACACGAAGGAGTACTGGTCGATGTCCGAAGCCAAGGCCTGGCGCAAGTAGGTCTCTCCGTCGCTGTGCTGCGTCAGCTCCACCGTCGCTCCGGCGAGGTCCGGCTTCGCCGGGATCAGGTGCAGGTTCGGAAACTTCGTCGGCTTGGCTAGGTCTCGCAGCGGCACACCGTCGAGCAGGTCGTACGTCGAGGTCCCGTTGGCGCGCTCGCCGAGCCCCGAGGTCGCATTCGCCTGCGGATCGAGGTCGATGACGAGCGCCGGCTCGCCCGCCTCCGCGAGGCACGCGGCCAGGTTGATCGCAGTCGTCGTCTTGCCGACGCCGCCCTTCTGATTCGCCAGCGCGTAGACCTTCGCCACCTTGCCAGCGTACTCAGTCCAACGGACGCTTACTCGCCATCCCGGTCCGTCGCGGAAAGCCCTCCGGCGTCAGTTGCACTTTGCGCAAAACGAGGAGCCCGTCACCGGCTGGCGCGAGCTCGCCGCCGACCTGTTCGGCCACCCGGGCGACTCGCTCGGTATCGGCGCTCGGCCCGACCCAGAGGACGACAGCACCACCGGGACGAACGAGCGGGAGGCACCATTCCGCTGCGACAGGTGGTTTCGCGAGTGCCTTCGCGACGGCCACTCCGTAGACGTCCGTCTCCTGCTCCTCCGCCCGACCCTGGACGACGCGGACATTGGACGGTGCCCACTCGCGCAGGAAGTCGCATTTACGGCCGATCGCTTCGAGGAGCGTCACTTCGCGATCGGGGAGTGCGGTCGCCAGCGGAATTCCGGGGACACCCCCACCTGAGCCTACGTCCACGATCGACCCCTCGAAACTCGACACCACGCCGGCTCCGCGCAACGAGTCTTCGAGCAACACCCGCTGGGCTTCCGCGAGATCGCTGATGCCGGTCAGACCTGGAGTCGCGACGACAGCTCGAAGCCAGTCTTCAAGCAAGGGGATGCACGACGACGAATCGGTTCGGCTCCGTACCCTCGCTCGTGGTCTCGACCCCGTCGAATTCCTTGAGACGCAGGTGGATGACCTTGCGCTCGACCGCCGTCATCGGTTCGAGCTCGACCGGCCCTTGATCGGAGAGCGCGCGCTCCGCAGAGCGCACGGCCAGCGCCTCGAGCGCGGTGCGCCGGCGGTCGCGGTAGCCCGCGGCATCCACGACGACTTCCTTACGGTCCTCGGGGTGGCGGCGCCACATGACTGCGTTCGCGAGGTACTGAACGGCATCGATCGTCTGTCCGTGGCGACCGATCAGCATGCCGAGGTCGTGCCCGGCGCAAGAGACAGTGATGACCTCGTCGCCCTCGGTCACGACCTGGAAATGCACTGCCGACTTGTCCAGGCCCGGGTGCCGCTTCTCGAGCTCTCGAAGCGCAGCCCACTTGGCCTCGCCGACCGTCTCGCCGGTCGCTTCGACCGAGATCTCCTGCGTTTCCATCTCTAGCGTCGCGCCTTTTTCTTTCGCTTGACGCGGCGGGGCGGACCATTGCTCGGCTTCGGAGGCGGCGCTTCGGCAGTCGGCGTCCCACCGTCAGGCGCCGGCTCCTTCGGCGGGGTGCGCGACGACCGCTTCGGCCCGGATGGCGGAGGCCCGGAGCGCGGGCCGACCTTTGGCATCAGCCGGCGCGTGATCAGCCCCTGCCCGACCGTCCAGAGGTTCGTCGTCATCCAGTAGAGAACGAGCCCGGTCGGGAACTTGACGATGAACGGTATGAAGACGAACGGCAGGATCATCATCAGGTAGCGCTGGGACTTCTGCATCGTTCCGGACATGAAGTACGTCGATGCCACCTGGCTGAGCACGTAGACCGCAAGCAGGACATAGCCTGACCAATGACTGTTGGCGTGCTTCGTGATGTCCGGGACGAAGTGCAACCACGAAAAGTCGCCGCGGTCGATCGCCGCCTGGCCACCCGGCGGATCCTTGGCAAAGTGGCGAAGCGTGTAGAAGAGCCCGATGAAGATCGGCAGCTGTGCGACCAGCGGCAAGCACGACGCGGCCGGGTTGATGTTGTTCTCCTTGTAGAACTTCATCAGCTCTTCGTTGAGCTTCTGCCGGTCGCCCTTGTACTTGCGCTGGATCTCCTTCATCTGCGGCGCGTGCGCCTGCATGTTCTGCATCGAGTGGATCTGCTTCACGGTCAACGGCACGAGCAGCATCCGCACGATGATCGTGAGCCCGACGATCGACCACCCCCAGGGCAGGCCGACCGAGTGCAGCGCGTTCAGGATGTGCCGAAGGAGGTCCTCGAGCGGAGTGAGAATGCTCGCGACGATCATTTGAAGACCTTCTGGTCGTGTGCGTAGTCGACACCGCCGCGGCTCCAGGGATTGCAACGGAGCAGCCGCCAGCCCGCGAGCAAGGTCCCTTTGAAGAAACCGAACTCTTTGTACGCGTCGATCGCGTACTGGGAGCAGGACGGGTGGTACTTGCACTGCCCCACCCCAAGGAAGGGCGCGAGTGTGAACCTGTACGCCCACACTGCTGCGACGCCCACGTATCTCACGCGGCGGCCTTCGTCAGCACTTCATCCACCCGCTCACCAAGCCAATCGAAGCCGTTCGCCGTAACCGCCTCCGGGAGCCCTGGCTTGGCGATCAGGACGTAGTCGCGGCCGGCAGGAACCCGTTCCAGGCGCTCGCGCCAGACCTCGCGCAACTGCCGCTTGATCCGGTTGCGCGCAACGGCGTTCCCCGCAGCCCGCGGGACCGCCAGCCCGAGCCTCGGCTCGCCGGGCTCCTCTTCGCGCTCGAACCAGTAGAGGACGAGGAACCTCGTCGAGGTCGAGCGGCCCTGGCGATAGACAGCATCGAAGTCTCGCGAACGAGACAGGCGGTTCCGGCGTTGCACAACTGCGCTGCTCTACGCGGAGAGACGCTTCCGGCCCTTGGCGCGGCGGCGCTTCAGAATCGCGCGGCCCGCACGCGTCGCCATGCGCGCACGAAAACCGTGCTTGCGCTTCCGCCGGCGCACGTTGGGCTGGTAGGTCCGTTTCACGAGGTCGAAGAAGGAGGAAAGTGCCCCAAAGAGGAGCCGTGGCGGGCCAGTCTAGCGGAGCGTCGGTACACAGAGTTATCCACAGTGGTGCGTGCGCGAAGTGCCTCCAAATGTGACCAACTGTCAGACTTGATCCACAGGTGTGGAGAGACGTGTGGAGTCAGAAAAAGCGCTGCAAATCCCGCTGATTTCATCCCCAGTTTCCACCATTGTAGGCGATGAGGGACGCTGCTATGCTCGCCCCTCCCCGAGCCGGAGAGGAGTGGTACCGCGGCGTGGATCGCCCGATTGAGCTGACTGCGGAGAGCCTGTGGAACGAAGTCGCCGGTCGGCTCAAGGGGGCCCTCAACGAGACCACGTATCGGACGTGGTTCGCGGAGGCCGAGGGAGCAGAGCTTTCTGATGACGCCTTCGTGCTCGGCGTCCCGAACGACTTTACGCGCGAGTGGATCGAAGGCCATTTTCTCGGCCTGATCGGCGCAGCCGTTCGCGACGTCACCGGCCAGGAACGTCGTGTTGCACTCTCCGTGACGGAGCGGATTCCGGCGGACACGCCTGCCCCCACCGAGGCGCCGAAGGGTCGCGCGGGCGGCGTCGCGGACTTCGGCATGAACCCGAAGTACACATTCGACCTCTTCGTGATCGGCTCGTCGAACCGCTTCGCACACGCGGCAGCCCTGGCCGTTGCGGAGGCACCGGCGCAGGCGTACAACCCTCTCTTCATCTACGGGGGGACCGGGCTCGGCAAGACGCACCTCATGCAGGCGATCGCGCAGTACGTCGCCGAGCACTCGAGTGACCTCTCTGTCCGTTACGTCACCAGCGAGACCTTCATGAACGACTTCATCAACTCGCTCCGAGACAAACGGATCGAGGGCTTCAAGCAGCGCTACAGAACCTACGACCTCTTGCTTGTCGACGACGTCCAGTTCTTCGAGCACAAGGAGCGGATCCAGGAAGAGTTCTTTCACACGTTCAACTCGCTCTACGAGGCGGGCTCGCAGATCGTCATGTCCTCGGACCGCCCGCCGCGGGACATCGCCACCCTCGAGGAGCGACTGCGTTCGCGCTTCGAGTGGGGGCTGATCACGGACGTCCAGCCACCGGACCTCGAGACGCGGATTGCAATCCTCCGCAAGAAGGTCAAGACCGACGGGATCCACGTGCCCGACCCCCAGGTGCTCTCTTTCATCGCCTCCCGTATCTCGACCAACATCAGGGAGCTCGAAGGGGCGCTCACACGTGTGGTCGCTTTCTCGTCTCTCACAGGCCGCGCACTTTCCGTAGAGCTTGCCGAAGACGTGCTCAAGGACGTCTTCCCCCAGGGCGAGGCGGCCGAGGTCTCGATCCAGCGAATCCAGGAGCTCGTCTCCGAGCGCTTCCAGCTGACCATGGAGGAGCTCTGCGGCGAGAAACGCTCTCAGAACATCGTCTATCCGCGCCAAGTCGCGATGTACCTCTCGCGCGAGCTCACCGACTCGTCACTTCCCAAGATCGGCAAGGAATTCGGAGGTCGCGACCACACCACCGTCATCCACGCGACCTCCAAGATCGCACGTCTGATCCGTGAGGACAGATCTGTCTACAACCTTGTGCAGGAATTGACCGCACGTGTGAAGCAAGTCCGTTGAGGGTCGGTGCCTGTTGAGAAGCCCGATCTGTCCACCATCTGCGTCCCCTGCAAGAATGGCTCAGCCAAGGGCAAGGGGACTCTCCTCCCCGGTCCCAACACCCCTTACTACTGCAATGAGGTTTTAAATGATTGAAAGCAAAACCATAGTGGGGGCGGGGATGAAAGTCGTTACTCAGCGCGACGATCTCGCGCAAAAACTCGGCGTCGCTGCCCGGGCGGTTTCGACTCGGGCGAGCGTTCAGATCCTTTCCGGCGTGCTGCTTCGGGCGGAGGGCGGCCGGCTACATCTCGCTGCGACCGACATGGAGCTGTCGCTGCGCTCGTCGCTCGACGCACAGATCGAGGGAGAAGGGTCGGTCGTCGTGCCCGGCCGCCTGCTCGTCGATCTGGTGCGGCTGCTGCCGGACAGCGAAGTGACGATCGAGTATCGCACGGAAGAGAGCGTTGTCCACGTGACGTCCGGTCCTTCCACTTCGACACTCCATACGTACGCAGCGGACGACTTTCCGCGACTGCCGGACCTTGACGCCGTCGGGACCTTTACGGTCGATCGCGAATCGTTGCTCGATACCGTGTCGCGCGTCGCACGCTCCGCATCGCGTGACGAGTCGCGCCCGGTGCTGACCGGGATCCTCGTGCGCTTCGAGGCAGGCAAGCTCGTGATGGCGGCGACTGACTCCTACCGTCTGTCGGTGAAGGAGACCGAGTTGAGCGGCGAGGTGCCCGAGCTCGAGGCGATCATCCCGGCCCGCGCACTGGCCGAGTTGGCCCGCATCGCACAGACGGGCGACAGCGTCGAGCTCGGCGTCCACGAGAACCAGGTGGTCTTCGCGGCCGACGACGTGTGGCTGACGACGCGCCGCATCGACGGTCAGTTCCCGAACTACAAGCAGCTCCTGCCGGAGGCCTTCGAGCACGACGTGACGTTGCCGCGTAACGAGCTGCTCGACGTCGTCCGCCGGGTCGGCGTGATGGTGCAGCGCACGTCGCCGATCCAGCTTCGTTTCGCCGAAGGAGAGCTCACCGTCTTTGCGCGCACGCAGGACGTCGGCGAGGCGAAGGAGTCGCTGCCGGTGCAGTTCTCCGGCGAGCCGCTCGAGATCGGTTTCAACGCCGAGTTCCTCCGCGAGGGCATCGAGACGATGGCCGAAGACGAGATCCGGCTGCGCTTGATCTCGCCGCTCCGGCCCGCCGTCATCGAGGGCGGCTTGGACGACCCGACGTACCTGATCATGCCCATACGGTTGCCTGGCTGAGTAAGAGCGGTTCCGGTTGACGGCGAAGGTGAAGGGGCGTTTACAAGGCAAACGGGCGCACGGGCCAGGCCCGCACGCCCTCTATGGTCGGCGTCGCAACGCGACGCCTTAGTGATCGTTCAGACGGTCTCCCTCCGAAGCATCAGGTCGTATGCCCGCCTCGACCTCGACCTCGAGCCCGGCCTCGTGCTCGTTGTCGGAGCGAACGGAGCCGGCAAGACGAACCTGCTCGAGTCGTTGCATGTCGGTACGCAGGGGTTTTCGCCTCGCACACGTTCCGACGCGCAGCTTGTCCGCTTCGGCGAACAAGCCGGACGGATCGCGCTCCGCGGCACTCGAGGCGAAACGAAGGTGGAACTCGAAGTAACGGTCGAGCTCGGGGAGGGGAAGCGGGCGAAGTTGAACGGTGCGCCTCTTCGCGCGGCAGAGCAGTTGCGCTCCGAAGTTGCGACGCTCGTGTTCACGCCCGATCGTCTTGCGGTCATAAAGGGCGGGCCTGCTGTTCGGCGTGCGTATTTCGATCGGGCTCTGGGACGCCTCGCCCCAGCGCGCGCATCGCTCTCGGTGGAATACGCGGCCGCTGTTGCACAGCGCAACGCCGCGCTTCGCCGCTCCGCCGCCGGTTACTCGTCGCGCGACGCGATCGCTCCCTGGACGGAGCAGGTCGCGACTCTCGGGCGCAGGCTCGTCGAGTCGCGAACCGAAGTTGTTGCCTCGCTCGCGCCGGGCTTCGCCGAGCGCGCAGACGAGCTCGGGCTTCCCTCCACACGCATGACCTACGAAGGCGAGCCGCCGACGGTTGAGCTGCTCGACGCCCGTCTCGAGCGCGACCTCGAGCGCGGCGCAACCGGCCTCGGTCCGCACCTGGACGATGTCCTCCTCACGAGCGGCACGCGCGATCTCCGCAACTTCGGTTCGCAGGGAGAGCAACGCTTGACCGTCCTTGCGCTGTTGCTCGCGGAGGCGGAGCTGATCGCCGAGCGCCGGGGGTTCGCTCCGCTCTTGTTGCTCGACGACGTCCTCTCTGAGCTCGACCCGGACCGCCGGCGAGTGCTCGCCGAGCGGGTCGTCGGGACCGGTCAGACCCTCATCACCGCGACGGAGGCCTCGCCGCTTCCCGTTGACCCGGCACAGCTGCTCGAGGTCGCTCCCGGTGCGGTGAGGGCCGCCTGATGGACCGGGTTGGCGGCGACGTCGAACGCGAGCTCGGCCGGTTCGGCCCGGCCTCGGGGATGGCGCCTGTCGTCGAGGCGTGGCCCGGCGCGGTCGGTCCCGAGATCGCTCGCAACGCCTGGCCGGCTCGCATTGCGCGAGATGGGACGTTGCACGTCCACACGCAGGATTCGATCTGGGCGTTCGAGCTGACGACGCGCGCGGAGGAGATTCGCACGCGACTCGGGAAGGTCGCGCCGCGCCGACTGTTGTTTGCGCCGGGACCGTTGCCCGAGCCTCCGATTGCATCTCCGGAGGAGGCTCGCCGGCGCCCTCCTGAACCGACTCCGGAACACGTTGCGAAAGCCGAGTCACTCACACGAGTGATTCGTGACGAAGAGCTCCGTAAAGTGGTCGCAAAAGCCGCTGCGGCGAGCCTTTTTCGTGACGATAACGACCGCTCGTTTTGCTAGAATTCAGAGCGCCCGCAAGTAGGGAATTTGCAGGGCTTTTTTCATGAGTGAAGCCACATATACCGCCAAGGACATCACGGTGCTCGAGGGCCTCGAGCCGGTCCGGCTGCGTCCGGGTATGTACATCGGCTCGACCGGCCCCCGCGGGCTCCACCATCTCGTCTACGAGGTGGTCGACAACAGTGTCGACGAGGCCCTCGCCGGACGGAACGACAGGATCGAGGTGACCCTTCACCCGGACAACTCGGTGACGGTCCGGGACAACGGCTCGGGCATCCCGGTCGACCAGATGGAGGACCAGGGAACCTCTGCGCTCACCGTCGTCCTGACCAAGCTGCACGCCGGCGGGAAGTTCGGCGCGGACGGTTCGCCCTACAAGGTCTCGGGCGGGCTGCACGGCGTCGGCGTCTCCGTCGTCAACGCCCTCTCCGAGTGGCTGATTGCGGAAGTGCGGCGCGACGGGAAGCTCTATCGCCAGGAATTCACCCGCGGCGTGCCCAACGCGGACCTCGCAGTGGTCGGCGAGGTGGAGAAGGGCGACACGGGCACGACGATCTCCTTCCTGCCCGACGCGGAGGTCTTCGAGGAGCTCGAGCTCTCGGCCGAGACGCTGCAGCAGCGGCTGCGCGAAACGGCTTTCCTCACGCGTGGGCTGCGCATCGTCCTCACCGACGAGCGCGCCGGCGGCGAGGCGGTCGAGTTCCACTACGAGGGGGGGATCCGCGATTTCGTCGCGCATGTCAACGGCGCCAAGGATTCGATCCACAAGAGCATCGCGTATTTCGAAGGCGAGAACGAACAGGGCAAGGTCGAGGTCGCGATGCAATGGAACGCCTCGTACCAGGAGTCGGTCTACACGTTCGCCAACAACATCAACACGCACGAGGGCGGTTCCCATCTCTCCGGGTTCAACGCGGCGCTCACGCGCACGCTGAACAAGGTTGCGCGCGACATGGGCCTGCTCAAGGAGAAGGAAGACAACCTCGAGGGCGAGGACGTGCGTGAAGGCCTTGCCGCGGTCGTGTCGGTGAAACTGCAGGACCCGCAGTTCGAGGGCCAGACGAAGACGAAGCTGGGCAATCCGTGGGTCAAGGGATTCGTCGAGTCCAGCGTCAACTCGAAGCTCTCGGAGTTTCTCGAGGAGAACCCGACCGACGCCAAGCAGATCATCCAGAAGGCGATCTCGGCTGCACGCGCCCGTCAGGCGGCACGCAAGGCGCGCGACCTGACCCGCCGGAAGGGCGCCTTCGGCGGCGAGATCGCGAAGAAGTTCGCGGATTGCCAGGTCCGCGATCCCGAGCTCGCGGAGATGTTCATCGTCGAGGGCAACTCGGCCGGCGGCGCCGCGAAGGATGCACGTGACAAGTCGAACCAGGCGATCCTGCCGCTGCGCGGCAAGATCATCAACTCGGAGAAGAACAGGATCGACAAGGTCCTCTCGAACTCCGAGGTGCAGCTGCTCGTCCAGGTGATCGGCACCGGCATCGGCGAGGAGTTCGACATCGCGAAGCTGCGCTACCACCGGGTGATCGTCATGACGGACGCCGATGTCGACGGCGCCCACATTCGGACGCTCGTGCTGACATTCCTGTACCGCCACATGCCGGAGCTGTTCGAGCGTGGGCACGTATACATCGCCGTGCCACCGCTCTACCTTGCGCGCTTCGGCAACAATTCGAACTATCTCGAGAAGGATTCGCAGCTCGAGGAGCTGCTCGTACGCGAGCGCTTCGGCGATCTCGAGATCCAGGCACGCGGTGGCGCCGAGGTCAAGCTGACGCAGGCCCGGTACGCGCGATTTGCGCGTACGCTGACCGAGTACCAGGGCTGGGCCGCCCGTCTACGCGCCGACTTCGGCCCGCAGGCCGCGGACTTCGTCCTCTCGCACCGTCTGGTCGAGAGCGACGCATCCACACCTGCCGAGGCCGTGACGGCGATCGACGCCGCGGCCGCCAACGGCTACACGTTGCAGCCGGAAGCCGGCGCCGAAGCGCTGCGGATCCAGGTCATCGAGGTCGAGACGAGTGCGATGCAGAACATCGTGGTGCCGGCCGAGCTCTTCGCATCACCGATCTACGACCGCGTGCGGAAGACCTATGCGAGGCTCGGTGAGATCGTGGGCGGCCTACCGCCGTTCGCCCTGAAGCACGGGAAGCAGAGCCGGGAGGCCCTCACCTTCGAAGAGTTGCGGGAAGGGGCGATCGCGCTCGCGAAGAGCGGGCTGCAGATCACGCGGTTCAAAGGGCTCAGCGAGATGAATGCGCCCGAGCTCTGGGCGACCACCATGGATCCGGCACGCCGCATGCTCATTCGCGTCGACGTGGAGGACGCAGCCGCTGCCGACCTCTGGTTCTCGCGGTTGATGGGCGACGAGGTCGAACCTCGCCGGCTCTTCATCGAGCAGAACGCGCTGGAAGTAAGAAACCTGGACGTCTAATCCGTGAAAAATATTCCACATTTTTCACGGGAGGGGAGAGATCATCGCTGCGCTTGATGGAGTTGGGAAATGTCTGACCTAACGAACGAACCCTTGGGGGCAGGGCGCGTCGAGACGCGGGAGCTCGACCAGGAGGTTCGCACGAGCTTCCTCGATTACGCGATGAGCGTGATCGTCAGCCGCGCGCTGCCCGACGTGCGCGACGGGCTGAAGCCCGTGCACCGCCGAGTGCTCTACGCGATGCACGAGGCGGGCCTCCAGCCGAACCGGCCCACCCGCAAGTCGGCGCGCGTCGTCGGCGACGTGATGGGCAACTACCACCCTCACGGCGACTCCGCCATCTACGACGCGCTCGTCCGGCTGGCGCAGCCGTTCTCGATGCGCTACCCACTCATCGACGGCCAGGGGTACTTCGGGTCCGTCGACGGCGATCCCGCTGGAGCGATGAGATATTGCATTACGGGCGACGCGCGCGTAGCGACGCCGAACGGGACGTTTCGTATGGACGACATTGTTCCGGACGCTGCCCCTGAATCCGACAGTGCGATCGACCTCGAGGTTCTCGATCGCGCCGGCAAGCCGGTCAAGGCGCGAATGCTTTTCCATTCAGGCCAGCACGGCACATTGACTTTGCGCACGCGTGAGGGGTTCGAGCTCACCGGAACGGTGAATCATCCGGTGCTGTGTCTCGTCGACATGGTCGGCGTCCCGCTTCTGATGTGGAAGCTGCTAGACGAGGTCTCGGAAGGTGACCGCGTGGTCATCTCGCGCAAGCGGCGCGAAGACGGCCGACGGATCTCGGATTCGGACCGGCGGCTGGCAGTGCTGCTTGGCGCCTTCGTGTCGGAGGGCTGGTGCGGCGAGCGCCGAGGAGGGTTCAACAATTGCGATCGGCAGTACTTCGACGCCGTCCTCGAGGCGTACGACGAGCATGTCGGAGGCACCCGCTACGTCTACGAGCGCGTGATCCGGTCGGGCAGCCTCCTTCACGAACTGGACGTGCAGGACCTCGCCGCCGTTCGCACGAGTCCGCTGGCTTTCCAGGTCGGCAAGACGAGCGCAGAGAAGGAAATCCCGGAGTTGGTCTGGCGTGCGCCGCTTGCCTTCAAGCGCGCCTTCCTCCAGTCGCTCTTCGAGGGCGACGGGTCTTCGTCGCTCCTGCCGCGAAACAGCATTCAGATCTCCTACTCGACGTACAGCGATTCCCTCGCCAGGGGAGTGCAGCAGCTTTTGCTCGAGTTCGGCGTAGTGGCCCGGCTATGCCGCTATGCAAAGGGAGAGATCAAGGTCGTGATCGGGAATCGCCGCGACGCGCGACTTTTTGCCGCGTACGTCGGCTTTTTCGGGGCGAAGCAGAGGAAGCTCGAGCTCGCGTTGTCTTCCCTTCCCGGGGCTTCCTCGACGCGCAGCCGTGACTACGTTCCCTACCTGGCGGACTACGTCCGCTCGGAGATCGATTCGCAGTGGTTGCGTCGGCACAACATCGATCGCACGGAACGCTGGGAGCGCGGTGGGACGGCGATCCTCGAGCGGATCGAGAGCGAGGAGGTGCGCTCTGTGATCGAGCCGCTCGTGTCCGCTGACTACTTCTACGCGGAAGTGGAGTCCGTCACCCTCGGCGGTATCCAGCCGGTGTACTCACTTCGCGTCGAGACAGACGACCACTCGTTTGTCACCAACGGATTCGTCAGCCACAACACCGAATGCCGGCTCTCGCGCATGGCGACGGAGCTTTTGCGCGACATCGACGCCGACACCGTCGACTTCGAGCCCAACTACGACGAGTCTCGCCGGCAGCCGACAGTGCTTCCGGCGAGGTTCCCGAACCTGCTGGTCAACGGCTCGTCCGGCATCGCCGTCGGCATGGCGACGAACATTCCGCCGCACAATCTCGGTGAGGTCGTCGACGCGATCGTCGCGATGATCGAGGACCCCGAGCTCGACGTCGAGCGGCTCTCGCAGCACATCAAGGGCCCGGACTTCCCGACCGGAGGCTCCATTGTCGGCCGCGGCGGCATCCGTGACGCGTATCGCTCCGGCCGTGGTCGTATCTACGTTCGTGGGCGCGCGCACATCGAGCAGCTCCGCGGCGGCAAGAGCGCGATCATCATCACGGAGCTGCCGTACGGCGTTCGCAAGGCCGGCGAGGGAGGCGTGATCGAGAAGATCGCCGACCTGGTCAAGGCCGGCACGCTGACCGAGGTGCCGATGTCGGACGACGCACTGCAGGACCACTCCGACAAGGACGGGATGCGCATCTACGTCGAGTTGAAACGCGAGGCCGTCCCGCAGGTCGCACTCAACAAGATTTTCAAGCTGACACCGCTGCAGACCACGTTCGGCTACAACGCGGTGGCGCTCGTCGATGGTGTGCCGAAGACGCTTTCGCTGCTCGAGCTGATCCGGCACTACCTCGTGTACCAGCGCGAGGTCGTCACCCGCCGTTCGAAGTACGAATTGCGCCAGGCCGAGAAGCGTGCCCACGTCCTCGAGGGTTACCTCAAGGCTCTCGACTCGCTCGACCCCGTCATCGCGCTCATTCGCGCTGCCGCCGATACGGACGCGGCTCGCACAGGGTTGATGCGCGACTTCGACCTCTCGGAGATCCAGGCCCAGGCGATCCTCGACCTGCGCCTCTCCCGGCTGACGAAGCTTGCGCGCGAAGAGATCCAGGCCGAGTTCAACGACCTGCAGGAGCGCATCGCGGAGCTGCGCACCATCCTCGGCGATCCCGCGCGGATCGACGGTGTGATCAAGGAGGAGCTGCTCGAGCTCAAGGAGATCTACGGCAAGTCCGACGACCGCCGCACCGAGATCGTGCAGGCCGAAGACGAGCTCGAGCTCGAGGACCTGATCGCGGAAGAGGACATGGTGATCGCAATCACCCGCTCGAACTACATCAAGCGGCTACCGGTGACGGCCTATCGCGAGCAACGGCGCGGCGGCATCGGTGTCATGGGCATGGATCTGAAGGACGAGGACTACATCGAGCATCTCTTCGTCGCGTCGACACACGACTACATCCTCTTCTTCACGAACGTCGGCAAGGTCTACCGGCTGAAGGTGCACGAGCTGCCGCTCGGCTCTCGCCAGTCGAAGGGGCGCGCGATCCAGAACCTGCTTCCTTTCCGGCAGGACGAGCAGGTGCGAGCTGTCGTGCAGACACGTGACTTCAGGGAGGCCGAGTATCTCGTCTTCGCGACGAAGAACGGCGTCGTGAAGAAGACCCGCATGTCCGCCTACAACACGCCCCTCCGCTCCGACGGGATCATCGCGATCAAGATGCGCGAGGGTGACGAGCTCGTCGGCGTTCGGCATGCGTCGGGGACCGACGACATCCTGATGGTGTCGCGCAAGGGTCAGGCGATTCGCTTCCACGAGACCGACGTGCGGCCGATGGGGCGCGACGCCTCCGGCGTACAGGGCATGCGGCTCCGTACCGGCGACGAGGTGATCGCGGTCAATGTCGCCCATGACGACGCCGACGTTCTCGTCGTCACGGAGAACGGTTACGGCAAGAGGACCCCCGTTCGCGAGTACCCGGTCAAGGGCCGCGGCGGGCTCGGGGTCAAGACGGTGCAGTTGACAGAGGCGAAAGGGCAGCTGGCGGGCTCGCGCGTCGTGCGCGACGGCTACCAGGTGATGCTCATCTCCGACGGTGGCACGGTGATCAAGATGTCGGTCGACGACATCAAGCGGTCCGGACGTTCCACGCAAGGGGTCATCGTGATGCGGCTACGCGAGGGGGAGCACGTCTCCACCCTGGCGCCGGTGGTCGAGGCCGCCGAGGACAAGAGCGATGCCACGAACAGCCCCGAAGCTGTCCCCCAGGCGTAGACGCACGCCACAAAGCTCCCTCAACCGGTACCCCGAAAGGGGGAGATTTTGAATCCACCCCTTCCCGATCAGGAAAAAGAGCGGTATACCTTTGAAACAAGGGGTACCGGCACACAAGAAGGCGAGGACGACATGGTGGTCAGCAGGCAGGTGGACCTACTCGAACCGATCGATCTCGCCGAGCACCTCGGCAAAGTGGAGCTCTATCTCGGTCAGGTCTGCCAGATCGCGGGCATTTCGAAGATGCAGCTCGACTACTGGACGAACAAGGCACAGATCCCCACCAAGGGCAAAAAACAGCGGATCTACGACATCGATGCCCTCGAGACGGTCATGTTGATCAAGCAGGCCAAGGACAAGGGTCTGAATCTCGGCGCCGCGATCGACGCGGCCCGCCGGTTCCGCGAAAGAGCCGCCGAAAATCCGCCGGCTACGCCGGCATGATGATTTCCGGCGGATCCCGCTAGCTTCGAGCGCTTGTGGGCTGCCGTCGCGCATGTCGAGGGCAGCGGCGATGGGTGTTCAGCGGCCCGCCGTTCTCAGCCGATCCGCCGCTTCTTCCGGCGCGAGCGTGTTCACGTAGATCCCCGTGCCGAGCTCCAGGCCTGCGAGGACGTTCAGCCGCGGAAAGAGCACCAGGCTCCAATCGTTCGAGCCCCGTTCGATCCACGCGTTCAGGGGCACGCGGCCCTCGAGCGTCCGGAGCCGGCGCACGAGCTCGGCGAGCAGCTTGAGCGCGGGCGCCAGGTACCGGCTGGCGAGCGCATCGCCCCCCGGCTCGGCCGGCCCGATCACTGTCTCGTAGGGCACGCGGCTCGCCCACGGGCTCGCGACGACGAGGCCACCCTGTTCGAAAACCGCCTCTGCTCGAGGCCTTGCTCTTGGCGGTGGCGCCTCCGGGAGCCAGATCAGCTGCGAATGCGAGTGCGGGAGACTCGCGCCGGCTTCGCGGCCCTCGTTCAGCAGCGGGAACACGTAACCCGGCTCGTCCGCCGTACGCCGGCGCCACGCTTCGGCGACGAGCTCGAGCTCCTCGTCCTCGGCTTCGGCGATCGAGCGGATGTGCCGCCGGCTGTGCACGACGACTTCCTGCCGGTCGAGCGCCGGGTAGAGGTTGGGGACGACGCGTACCTTCCACTCGCCTTCCTCCGGGAGGACGAGCGTCTGCGGCGGCGTCATGTCCTCGTGACCGGCACAGAACGGGCACGACGCCAGCTCGTCAGCGCTCGGAGGATCGAGCAACGGCCGCGTCGCGCCGGGACGCTTCGCCCTGCCGGGCGCGATCACCGCGACGCGCCCCGAATCCGGATCGCGGCGGAGATCGCCGCTCAGATCGGCTCGCCGGCCTTCTTCTCCAGGAAAGGTCGGATCAGATCCACCGGGAAGACGATCGTCGTCGCCTGGGAAGAGCCGAGCTCGAGGAGCGTCTGCAGGTAGCGCAGCTGCAAGGCGACAGGCTGCTCGCCGATCACCGCCGCTGCGTCCTTGAGCCGTTCGGCTGCCTGGAACTCGCCCTCGGCGTTGATGATCTTGGCACGGCGCTCACGCTCGGCCTCGGCCTGTCGTGCCATCGCGCGTTGCATCGAGGACGGAATCTCGACGTCCTTCACCTCGACGATGGACACCTTGATGCCCCAGGGGGCAGTCGACTCGTCGATGATCCCCTGCAGGATCGCGTTGATCTTCTCGCGCTCCGAGAGCAGCTCGTCGAGCACGTGCTGTCCGAGTACCGAACGCAAGGTCGTCTGCGCGATCTGCGAGGTCGCGACCATGAAGTTCTCGATCTGCACGATCGCGTCCTTCGGGGCGACGATGCGGAAGTACGCGACGGCGTTCACACGAACAGGGACGTTGTCCTTCGTGATGACTTCCTGTGGCGGGACCGTCAGCGTGATCGTCCGTAGGTCGACCTTGACCATCCGGTCGACGACCGGGATGAGCAGGAAGAGACCCGGGCCCTTCGGCTCGGGAAGTAGCCGACCGAGGCGGAAGATGATGCCGCGCTCGTACTCGCGGGCCACCTTGATCGCAGAGAAGAGGAACAGGACGACCAGAAAGATCACTACACCGAGGATCACCAGTGCTGCGCTCATGACCTGATCCTACGGGTTTAGGTGCTCTCCGGCCGGACCGTCAGGGTCAGGCCGTCGAGTGACTCGACGCGGACGCGCTCACCTGGACGAAGGACCTCTCCGCCCGCGGTCCGCGCCTGCCACAGTTCGCCGTTCACGAAGACGAGCCCGTTGTCGCGCACCTCGCCCACGGAACCGGCGATCAATTGCGCGCCGACCGCGACGGGTTTGTGCCGGACCTCCACAGCCTTGCTGATCGCGAAGACCCACGCCGCTCCCAGTGCAACCGCGATGCTGATCACCAGCGGCTTCGAGGTATGAAAGCCGGACGCATTCGAGAAGAGCATGATCGAGCCGACCGCGAGGCTGATCAGCCCGGCGACTGTGAGCGCGCCGTGTGACGTGACATGAACGTCGATGACGAGCAGCGCCACACCGAGAAGCATCAAGACCAGGCCACCCCAGTTGATGGGAAGGACCGAGAACCCGAAGAGCGCTGTGACGAGCGCGACGGCGCCGAGCGCTCCGGGCAGGACGACGCCGGGATGAAAGATCTCGAAGCCGATCCCGGCGAGGCCAGCAAGGAAGAGCAGGGGGAGGATGTTCGGGTCGATCAGCGTGTTGAGGATCCGTGTGAAGAAGCCGAGGTGCACGTGGTGAATCTGGGCACCGGCGAGGTGAAGCGTGTAGCCCCGCGGTTTCGTCTTGACACCGTCCGTCTGGTCGAGCAGAGAAGGCAGGGTCGGTGCGACCGCGTCGATGACGTTCATCCGCAACGCCTCGGGAGCAGTCGCGTTCGTGGCCACGCGCACGGCACGGTCGGCCCACTTGACATTGCGCCCATGACTCTGCGCGAGCGCGCGCAGAGTGGCGGCCTCGTGGTTGATGAGCTTGCGGCGGAGATCGGAGCCGATGTTGCTTCCGCCCGAGTCGATCGGAGTCGAGGACCCGATGTTCGTCTGTGGCGCCATGCCCAGGAAGTCGGACGCCTCTGCGATCCAGACGCCCGCGGAGCCGGCCGTGGCGCCGTTTGGACCGACCCACACGAGCACAGGCACCTTTGCATTCAGCTCGCAGAGCACGATCTTGTCCTTCGACTGCAGCAGCCCTCCGGGCGTGTTCAGGACGATCACGGCTGCGGAGTAGCCGTCCTTCGCCGCCCGGCTGAGGTTGTCGCAGAGGTAGTTCTGCGTGACGGGGTTCACATCCGCGTCGAAATGGATTGCCAGAACGCGTGGCGTGGCTGCCGAAGCCGAAGAAGCAAAGGCGAGGAACGCCCCGACGAGCAAAAATCCCCGCAAACAGGCGCTCTTCAACTCGTAAGGATTCTATCAGGGAAGGGCGCCCGTACTTGAGGCCGAAGCCGTGTACAGGCACCCTGGGCAGAGGGCCGCCGTCGCAATGAAACCTCTTCTCGTCGTCACCTTCCTGTTCTTCGCCTTCCCCGCGGCCGCGTTGGGGGGCGCGTCGCTGACCATGCGCGAAGTACCGCTGCACGGGGAGCGCACCCTCGCAGCTTCGACCACACACTTCGACATGGTCGGGCTGCACTGGCGTGGCTCGGGCACGGTGGAGTTCCGGACGCGCTCAGTCGAGGGCCGGTGGAGCGGTTGGCAGCGCGCGGACCCGGAGGGCGAGGACCTTCCGAACGTCGGTACGGCCGAGGCCCGCGCTGCGCTCGGCTGGCGTGTCGGTAATCCCTACTGGGCCGGCGCTTCGGACCGGATCGAGTACCGGTTACGTGGACACATCGAACGACTGCGTGCCTATTTCGTTCGCAGTCCCGACGTACGGATCCCGCTGCGCCGGGTTTCGATGACCGGCTCGCCGCCCCTCATCGACCGCGAGGCGTGGGGTGCGAACGAAACGATCCGCCGCGCCCCGCCGAGTTACGCGACGGCTCTCCAGTTTGCGCTCGTCCACCACACCGCGGGCACCAACTCGTACACCGCCTCGCAGTCCGCCGCGATCGTGCGTGGCATCGAGGTCTACCACGTGAAGGGCAACGGGTGGAACGACATCGGCTACAACTTCCTCGTCGACAAGTACGGTCAAGTTTTCGAGGGTCGTTACGGCGGCGCCGACAAACCGGTCATCGGCGCGCATGCCGAAGGGTTCAACGCCGGCTCGGTCGGAGTTGCCGTGCTCGGGACGTACGGCTCGAGCGTTCCTCCGGCAATTGCGCGCGTCGCGCTCGCCAAGCTCCTGGCCTGGCGCCTCGACATCGCGCACGTCGATCCCAAGTCGACGTTGACCTGGGTCTCGGGTGGAAACGCGCGCTTCGCGTCAGGTGTCCCGGTCTTCATCCGCGCCGTGTCCGGGCATCGCGACACGGGATTTACGACGTGTCCGGGCGCCGCGCTCTACTCCCAGCTCGACGCCATCGCGCGGCAGGCGGCGAGTGACGGCCTGCCGAAGCTGTACGCACCGTCGGTCCGGGGTGCGATCGGCGGTCAGGTGCGCTTCCGGGCGCGGCTCAGCGAGCCGCTTCCCTGGACCGTGACGGTCGCCGACGCGACGGGCGCAGTCGTTGCGAACGGCACCGGAACGAGCCAGGACGTCGACTGGACCTGGGACGCCGCAACCGCACTCCCCGGGTCGTACAGCTGGACGATTGCGGCTGGGGACAACGTGCTCCCCGCCAGCGGGACGATCGGCGCGAAGCCGGTGGTGCTCGCGATCACCTCGGCGACTGCGCTGCCGCGCACGATCACCCCGAACGGCGACGGGCAGACCGATTTCAGTCAGATCTCCTACACCCTCACCGCCCCAGCGACCGTCACCGCCACTTTGCGCGGGCCTGACGGGCAAGATATCTCCGTCCTTTTCTCGCAAGCGCGGCGACCGGGAAAGCAGTCGTTCCGCTTCACCGCCGCCGGTGTGGCCGACGGGCGCTACGAGATCGTGCTGAGCGCAAGCGACGGCCGCACGACCGTGAGCTCTGTGGTACCCGTCTTGGTCGACCGAACCGTTCGGGGCTTCGCCGCCTCGCCGTTGGCCGTCTCCCCGAACGGTGACGGCGTCGCGGATGGGCTCACGTTCGGCTTCGAGCTCGCGCAGACCGCGTCCGTGAGGCTCGAGATCGCGCAGGCGGGGAAGACGCTGACCTCCGTCTACTCCGCGGAGCTCGCGCCCGGTACTCAGACCGTGTCGTGGAATCCAACCGGTCTGAAGGACGGCAAGTACGCCGGCGTGCTCACTGCGACGAACGACGTCGGCACCGTCACTCACACCGCGTTGTTCCGAATCGACACGGTTGCCCCCAGCCTCCGTGCGCTCTCTTTTCGCAGCCTGCGCTTCCGGGTGAGCGAGCCGGCCACCGTCCGGTTGACACTCAACGGCAAGCTCGTGAGCCGCACCGTTCGCGCCGGCGTGTTCTCGTTTCATGCGCCGCGTGTGCGCAGTGTGCGCATCGTTGCGCAGGATGTCGCGGGGAACGTCAGCCGGACGCTGAAGTACCCGTAGCGACCCACGCGTCGTACGCACGCTCGAGCTGAAGCAGAATCGCGGCGAGAAGTTGCACGCGGTTCACCGGCTCGCCCAGCTCGAGACGTAGTGACGTCGGTTCGGTCTGCGCGTCCGCAGGGAGCTGCTCCCGCGTCTGGTTGGCATTGACGCCGACACCGAGCACGACGCGGCCGTCGCTCGACTCGGCAAGGATGCCGGCGACTTTGCGACCGGCGATGAGGACGTCGTTAGGGAACTTGATTGTCGGCTGGATCCCGGTCACCTCCACGATCGCGGCCGCCACCGCGCGGCCTGCGACGAGCGACAGCTCGGGGAGCCTCGCCGCCTGCACGGCGGGGAGCAACAGGACGGAGACGAGCACGCTCGTGCCGGCGGGAGCTTCCCAGCTGCGCCCGAGCCGGCCCCGCCCCTCCGTTTGTTCCTCGGCCACCGCGACGGCTCCCTCTCCGTCGTCGCCCGCCAGCATCCGCTGGGTCGAGGGCACAACCTCGGCGTAGCGGTAGACATGACCGAAGCGGCCACGGAGGAGGGGTTTCACGCCGTCCGGGGCGAGCGAATCCGCCACGCTCCTACACTAGAGCGCAGAGATGCAACTGCCACGCGGCCGCCGGCGTCAAATCTCGCAGTCCTCCCGTCCGGAAGGGCTTCTTGCCTATGCGCGGCTGAGCGATCCAATCCTGGTGAAAAGAGCGAAAGACGGTGACGCGAAGGCCCTCGAGGCGCTCTGCGAAAGGCACGCGCCGCGCGTGGAGAAGCTCGCGGGCCATCTGCTTCGCGATCCCGAAGACGCGCGCGACGCGGCGCAGGAAGCGCTCGCGAAGCTGTGCGTCAAAATCAGGCAGTTCCGGGGCGAGTCGCAGTTCGCAACGTGGTTGCACCGGTTGACGATCAACGCGTGCCGAGACGTCGCGAATCGGCAACGGGCTCGAGCCTGCGAGCCGCTGCTCGAGGACCGGCGAGCCGCTACCGACGCGGATCCGGCCTGGGAAGCCGACCAGGCCGAGCTGCGCGGCGAGCTGAACCGCTGCCTTGCGGAGATCGCGCCGGAGCAGGCCCGTGTCGTCGTCCTGAAGGACGCGCTCGGATTTTCGTTCGAGGAGATCTCGGCCGTCGCCGACATGCCCGTCGGAACGGCGAAGTGCTACGCGCACCGCGGCCGCAGCCGGTTGCGCGACAAGCTTTCGGACGTAGCGTGACTGTCGCTCGCCTTCGGCTCGCCCCCTTCATTAGGGATCGCCTCAGCGCCCGCAGCTTGGCGACCGCGGCCGCGAACGCTGAGGAGAAGGAGTGGGGAAACCTCCCGGTTTCCCCTCACGCCCCTTCCACCGCTCACGGGCCAGAGGGCGGCCCGTGAGCGTCGCCACGCCGTTCGGCCGCGAAGCGATCGAGCAGATCCTGCCGCACCGTGAGCCCTTCCTCCTCATCGACGAGGTGCTCGAGCTTCGGCCCGGCGAGGGAGCGGTTGCGCGAAAAACGGTGCGTGAGGACGAGTGGTATCTCAGCGGCCACTTCCCGGATCGGCCGGTGATGCCCGGCGTGCTGATCGTGGAAGCGCTCGCGCAAACGGGTGCGGTCGCCGTTCTCAGCGAAGCGGAGAACCTAGGCAAGCTGGCGCTCTTCGCAGGGATCGACGACTGCCGCTTCAAGCGGATCGTCGAACCGGGTGACGTGCTCGAGCTGCGCTGTGATCTCGAGCGCGTCCGGGGACCGATCGGACGCGGTAAGGCGGAGGCGCGCGTGGACGGCGAGCTCGCCTGCAGGGCGACTCTGACCTTCGCGGTGGAACGATGAGCGTTCTTTGCTCAGCGTTTCACCGCAGGGGAAGGGTCTCGGGAAACCGGGAGGTTTCCCGTTTGCTTCTCCTTCTCACCCGTGCCGATCACATCGGCGCTGGTGTGAAGGCGTACGCTGAAGAAGGGGAGACAGAGGGGAAACATGGTTTCCCCTCTGGGAGTGAGCCGCAGGCGAACGACGCGGTGGAGAGATGATTGGTAGGGCGCAAGGCCCGCCGATCTCGATCACGGGGCTCGGCGCCTACGTGCCCGACCGGGTGCTGACGAACGCCGAGCTCTCGACGCTCGTCGACACCTCGGACGAGTGGATCATGGAGCGGACCGGTATTCGCGAGCGGCGGATCGCCGCGCCGGAGCAGGCGCTCACCGATCTCGCGCTTCCGGCCGCCCAGGCAGCTCTGGCGCAGGCCGGGGTCGAGGGAAAGGACATCGATCTCCTACTCTGCGCGACCGTGACTCCCGACATGATGTTCCCGACGTCGAGTGCGCTCCTCGCGGACGTGCTCGGCGCGCGTGACGCCGCGGCGTATGACCTGCTCGCGGGCTGCACGGGCTTCATGTACGCGCTTGCGCAGGCCTACGGGATGCTTGCCGCGGGGCTGGCCGAGCGTGCGCTGGTCGTCGGCGGCGACGTCCTCTCGAAGATCCTCGATTGGACCGACAGGTCGACGCTCGTGCTCTTCGGCGACGGTGCCGGCGCTGTGGTGCTCGAGAAGGTCGAGAAGCCAGGGTTCCTCGGCTTCGAGCTGGGGGCGGACGGCGGCGGCGGCATCCACCTCTCCCTGCCCGGCAGCGGCTCGCGCAGCATGGATGAAGCGACCGGAAATGGGTATGTCCACATGAATGGCCGCGAGGTCTTCAAGTTCGCAACGCGGGTGCTCGTCTCTTCCGCCGAAGCAGTCCTGGAGCGGTGCGGAGTGCCGGTCGAGGACGTCGACGTCTACATTCCGCACCAGGCAAACGTGCGGATCCTGGATCACGCAGTCCAGAAGCTCGGCATCCCCCGGGAGCGCATGATCGTTAACGTTGATCGCTACGGCAATACGTCTTCCGGCTCGATCCCGCTGGCACTGGCGGAGGCGCAGGCGGATGGTCGGCTGAAGGAAGGAGACCTTGTGTTGATGACCGGCATGGGAGCAGGACTCACTTGGGGCTCGGCCCTGATGGAGTGGACCCGATGAAGCCGGGTCTCGTCGCATTCTGCTTCCCGGGACAGGGATCGATCGAGGTCGGGATGGGCCGCGAGATCGCGGCTGCCGTTCCCGAGGCGCTCGACGTCTTCGAGCGGAGCAGCGCCGCCTCCGGGCTCGACCTGAAGCATCTCTGCTTCGAGGGGCCGGAACCCAAGCTCGTCGAGACGGAGATCCAGCAGCCGGCTCTCGTTGCGACGAGCCTCGCTGTGTGCGCGGCCGTGCGGGCGCGGGGCATCAAGCCGGACTTCGTCGTAGGCCATTCCGTCGGCGAATTCGCCGCGCTGGCGGCGGCCGGCGCGCTCAAGGTCGAAGAGGCTATTGCGCTCGTGCGCGAGCGCGGGCTCGCGATGGCGGAGACCGCTCGCAAGAACCCGGGCTCCATGGCGGCGATCCTTGGTCTCGATGACGAGGTCGTGGAACGCATCTGCCGGCGCATCCTCAACGTGTGGCCTGCGAACTACAACTGCCCCGGACAGATCGTTGTCTCCGGCGAGAATCCGGCGGTCGACGAGGCCTGCGCGGCCGCCGAAGAGGCGGGCGCACGCCGTGCCGTCAAGCTGCGCGTCTCGGGCGCATTCCACAGTCCCTTGGTCGCCCGCGCGGCAGATCGTCTTCGCCCGGCGCTCGAAATGGCGAAGTTCGTCGAACCGACCTCGCCCTTCATGTCCACGGTGACCGCGCGCATCGAGTCGGCGAAGAGGATGGCCCCGCTGCTCGTGGAGCAGCTCACGGCTCCGGTGCGCTTCACGCACGCGGGGCAGGCCCTGATCAGGGAGGGCGTGCAGACCTTCGTCGAGGTCGGGCCGGGCAATGTGCTCTCGGGGCTCATCAAGCGCATCGACCGCAGCGTGAAGACGATCTCGGTCTCGACGCCGGAAGAGGTCGACAGGCTCGAGGAGACACTCCTCTCTGCTTAGTTTGCGGCTCGGCCGCCCACCCGCGCGGCACCGGGCGGCTGCAAAGCGGCGCCTGGCGGCGTCCTCAGTCGGGCCCGTAGCCTCCGGCTACGCGCCCTCCCTGCGTCCTTCCCAGGCTTGCTTTTCGCTCGCCCGGCACTCGCGCGTGTGACCGGCCGAACCGCTGAAACTTTTGCGTCGCTGAAGGGCAAGACCGCCCTCGTCACGGGCGGTTCGCGGGGTATCGGGCGCGCGATCGCGCTCGAGCTCGCGCGTGCCGGTGCGGACGTCACGCTCACCTACCGCTCGGGCAAGGACGAGGCGGAAGAGGTGGCCCGTGAGGCGGGGGGACGCGCGGTCGAAGCCGACGTCGCCGACCCCGAACAGGCCAAGGCCCTAATCGGCGCCGTCGACGACCTGGACCTTCTGGTCAACAACGCAGGTGTGACCCGCGACGGGCTGATCGCACGCATGTCGGACGAGGACTGGCGCGTCGTCATCGAGACGAACCTCAGCGGCGTCTTCCACACCTGCCGCGCGGCGGCGCGCGGGATGATGAAGCGCCGCTCCGGGTCGATCGTGAACATCTCCAGCATCGTCGGTCTGCACGGGAACCCCGGCCAGACGAACTACTCGGCTTCGAAGGCCGGGATCATCGGCTTCACGAAGGCGCTCGCGCGCGAGCTCGGCACCCGCGGAGTGCGGGCCAACGTGGTCGCACCGGGCTACATCGACACTCGGCTGACGCAGGCGATCGCCGAGGAGATGAGGGAGCTGATGCTCGCCAACACGCCGCTCGGCCGCTTCGGCAAGCCGGAGGACGTTGCCGGGGCGGTACGGTTCCTCTGCTCCGAGGAGGCCTCGTTCATCACGGGCGAGGTCCTGCTGGTCGACGGCGGAATGGGGATGTAGATGGCGGTCAACGGACAGAGACGAGTCGTCATCACCGGCATCGGTGCGGTGACGCCGCTCGGCAACGACGCGGAGACGTCGTGGCAGCGCTTGCTCGCGGGCGAATCGGGCGCTGGGCCGATCACTCAGTTCGACTCGACCGATTACCACGTCCACTTCGCTTGCGAGGTGAAAGATTTCGACCCCTCGAACTGGATCGAACGGAAGCAGGCGCGGCGCATGGACCGCTTTGCGCAGCTGATCCTCGCCGCGGCGCGTCAGGCGGAGGCGGACTCGGGCGTCAACGTCAAGGCAGACGGCGATCGGATCGGCGCATCCATTGCGACCGGGATCGGCGGGCTCAGATCCTTCCAGGACTGCTACGACACGTTGAAGGAGCGTGGCCCCGAGCGCGTCAATCCCTTCGCGATCCCCTGCATCATCCCGAACATGGGCGCGGGCTGGGTCTCGATGGAGCTCGGGACGCGCGGGCCACTCTCGTCGGAGTGCACGGCCTGCGCCGCGTCCAACATGGCAATCGGGCAGGGCCTGGACGACATCAGGCTCGGGCGTGCCGAGGTCATGTTCTGCGGAGGCACCGAGTCTGCGATCAACAAGGTCGGCATCGCCGGCTTCGGCGCGATGCGCGCCCTCTCCCGGCGGAACGACGACCCGGCTCGCGCGAGCAGGCCGTTCGACGCCGGACGCGACGGGTTCGTCATGGGCGAAGCGGGCGCGGTTGTCGTCCTCGAGGAACTGGAGCGCGCGCAGGGCCGTGGCGCCAAGATCTATGCCGAGGTTGCGGGCTACGGGCTCTCGTCGGATGCCAAGCACGTGACGGAGCCGGACCCGACCGGCGAGAACCCGGCGCGCGCGATGAAGAACGCTCTCGCAGACGCCGGCATCGATGAGGCGCAGGTCGACTACATCAACGCACACGGGACGTCCACGCCGCTGGGCGACGCGGCGGAGACGCGCGTGATCAAGCTGGCGCTCGGCGAGGAGAACGCGCGGAGAACACCGATCTCGTCCACGAAAGGCGCGACCGGCCACTGTCTCGGCGCAGCGGGCGCCGTGGAGGCGATCTTCTCGACTCTCGCGATCCGTGACGGAAAGCTTCCGCCGACGATCAACCAGGAGGTCGAGGATCCGGAGTGTGACCTCGACTACATCCCGAACGAGTCACGCGACGCAGACGTGCGCGTCACGGTTTCGAACTCGTTCGGCTTCGGTGGCCACAACGCCTCCGTCGTCTTCAAGCGCTTCGAAGCTTAGGCGCCGAGCCTTTCGAAACTCGACAGCGCCGGTCTGGGTAGGCTCGCGACAATGGCGCGAGACCGCTGGGCGACGTTCGACTGTTACGGAACCCTGATCGACTGGAACGGCGGCATCCGCCGTGAGTTGGCGCGCGTCTTCGGCGAGGACCAGGCCGACGTGCGGCTCGACCGCTACCACGAGATCGAGCCGTCGCTTCAGGCCGGGAGTGAGCGCAGCTACCGAGAGGTCATGACGGATGCGATGCGCGAGCTCGGCGCGCCCGAGACCGAAGTATCCGGGCTGGCGGAGGCGCTTCCCTCGTGGGAGCCGTTCCCGGAGGTGCGGCCGGCGCTCGAGGATGCGCGCGCCCGCGGCTGGAAGCTCGCGATCCTCTCCAACACCGATCGCGACCTCATCGAGGCGTCGCTGGAGCGGATCGGCGTCCCTTTCGAGCTCGCGATCGTCGCGTCGGAGATCGGTTCCTACAAGCCCGGCCACGCGCATTGGTCGCGCTTCTTCGCGGAGACCGGCGCACCGCGTGAAAAGCACGTACACGTCGCTCAGAGTCACTTCCACGACATCGCCCCGGCGAACGACCTCGGACTGCGCTCGATCTGGATCAACCGCTACCGCGAACGGCACGAGCCGCGGCCGACGCGCGAGCTCGACGATCTCTCTCGCCTACCCGACACGCTCGATGAGCTCGTCGCCGCCTGAAGGCTTCCGCGCCCGTCGGGCGACGGTCGCAGACGCTCCCGCGGTCAACGAGCTCGTGGTCGCGGTCGACACCGCCGTCCAGGGTTGGTCAGACTCGACGGCGGCCGAGCTGGCGGACTGGTGGCGCGAGACCGACCTGGCCGGGAACTCATGGGTCGTTGAGGACGACTCGGTCGCTGCGTATGCCGTTGTCGTTCCTCATGGCAAGACCGCCGACATCGACGGTTTCGTCCATCCGGCAAAGACCGGCGTCGGCCTGGGCAGCTGGCTGCTCTGTCAAGGAGAGGAGCGAGTGCGCGCCCTCGGCTTTTCCACGGTCCTCACGTGGTGCCTTGCGCCGGACGCGGGCGCCCGCGCACTCTTCGAACGCTCCGGTTATCGCGAGGTACGCCGCTTCTACCGGATGCTGATCGAACACGACGATGTACCGCTTCCACCGGAATGGCCGGAAGGCTTTCGCGTGAGCACGTTCGAAACCGGCGAGGGACGAGCGTTTCACGCTGCTCTCGACGAGGCGTTCGCGGAGGAATGGAACTTCGTCTCCCAGCCGTTCGAGCAATGGGCAGAGCGACGCCTCAACGTCCCCGAGTTCGATCCGACGCTGTTGTTCATCGTTCGCGACGGAGACGAGATCGCCGCCGTGCTGCGCGGCGAAGCGGACCGGGGTGGCGCGGGCTGGGTCGGTGCGATCGGCGTCCTCCCCCGCTGGCGTCGGCGCGGGCTCGGCCTCGCCCTCCTTCGCCACACCTTCGGAGAGTTCTATCGCCGCGGCCAGCCACGGGTCGCACTCGGCGTCGACGCGCAGAACCCGACGGGCGCGACGCGTCTCTACGAGCGTGCCGGCATGCACATCGCATACGAAGCTGCGGCGTTCGAGAAGGAGCTCACGTGAGTCGACTGCGCGCGAAGTGTCCGGACTGCCGGACCTTCACCGCGGTCGCGCTCGGGCCCGAGTACGAGTGTCACTCGTGCGGACGTGTCTACCTCGCGGGCATGGTTCGAGTGCCCCAGGCCTGGGGCGAGGGCGGGGAGGCGGTGGCGGAGGCAGCGTGGCTCGACCTGCCCTACCCGGAAACCGCCGTCGTGGAGGCGGAGACGCTCGAAGAGCAGACGCTCGCGCTCGCGGCGGATCTTCCGGAACGCCCGCTCGTCCTCGGCGGCTGTTGTTGTGCGCACATCGGCGCCGTCGAAGGTCTGGCCGCACGCCAGGACAGGCTCTCGGTGATCTGGTTCGATGCGCACGGCGATCTCAACACCCCCGAGACCTCTCCGACCGGGAACCTCTGGGCGACTCCGTTGAGAAAGCTGATCGACTCCGGTGCGATCCAAGCGGCGGACGTGGCGCTCGTCGGCGCGCGAAACCTCGATCCGCCCGAGGAGGAGTTCATTCGCTCGCAGGGCGTCCCGGTGGGCGAGGAAGGCATCGCCGGGGCACTCGAGGAGACCGCCTGCACCTACGTCGCCTTCGACGCGGACGTCCTGGATCCAGCCGAAGTGGCCGTCTTCATGCCCGAGCCGGACGGCCTCACGCTCCACGAGGCCGAGCGAATCCTCGGCGAGATCGCCAGGAGCACGCACGTCCTCGGAGCCGGTTTGACGGGCGCCAGCTTCGAGCCGGGCAACGTGCCGCCGCTCTCCAGGCTGACCCGGGCTCTAGGGCTGTAACTGGCGCCCGGCCGGGTCAGTCTAAACTCGTCAGTTCCATGTCGTCCCGGATCGACGTCTCCATCGAGCATCGGAACGTCCCAGAGCCGCCGGGGAAGCAGCACCCGAACACGTGCCCGCAGTGCTCCTCGCACTACCGGGACGACGAGCTCGAGGCGGCGCTCTGGGTGTGTCCTCATTGCGGGCATTACTTCACCATGCGCGCCCGCGCCCGCATTGCCTCGCTGGCGGACGAAGGCAGCTTCGTAGAGGAAGCCGCCGACCTTCGCTCGGAGGACCCGCTCGACTTCTTCGACCTGCGGCCGTACACCGAGCGTCTCGCCGAGGCGGAGATGAAGACGGGCCTCGGAGAAGCGATGGTGATCGGCCAGGGGGCGATCGACGGGAATGCGTGCGAGCTCGCGGTCATGGACTTCGCCTTCATGGGCGGCTCGATGGGCAGCGTCGTCGGCGAGAAGTTCTCGCGCGCATGTGACGGCGCCGCGCAACGAGGCGTGCCGCTCGTCGCGGTGACGGCGTCTGGTGGCGCCCGCATGCAGGAAGGGATCCTGTCGCTGATGCAGCTTCCCAAAACGGTGTGCGCGGTCGAGGATCTGCACGATTCCGGCCGGCCGCTGATCAGCGTGATGACCCATCCCACGACGGCCGGTGTGCTCGCCAGCTTCGCGAGTCTAGGCGACGTGATCGTCGCCGAGCCGGGTGCCCTCCTCGCCTTTACCGGCCCCCGCGTCGTGCAGCAGACCACGCGCGAGAAGCTGCCCGAGGACTTCGGGCTCGCCGAGCAAAACCTCCGCTTCGGCCACATCGACGCGATCGTTCCGCGGCCAGAGTTGAAGGCGTACGTCGCGCGGCTCCTGCGGCTCTTCTCCCCGAATGGCGACTGACGCCGAGCTGAGACTGCGCGATCGGCTCACGCGCCTGCGCAATCTCAGCCTGCTGGGCGGCACGCGTGTCTCGGGTGAGCTCGAGAAGCTGCAGCGTCAGCTCGAGCGCATTCAGGCTGGACCGACCGACGAGGAGATCTGGCGCTCCGTCGAGCTCGCACGGCATCAAGACCGCCCCTACACGCTCGACTACGTCAAGAGGCTCTTCGACGATTGGGTCGAGTTGCACGGCGACCGCGGTCGCGCGGACGATCATGCGCTGGTCATCGGGCTCGGCCGATTCGGGGGCCGCACCGTCGCGCTCGTCGGCAACCAGAAGGGCCGCGACATCAAGGAACGGACCGACCGCAACTTCGGCATGGCTTACCCGGAGGGCTATCGCAAGGCGATGCGCCTGATGGAGCTCGCGGAGCTGCACCGGTTTCCGTTGCTCAGTCTCGTCGACATCCCGGGCGCATATCCGGGTGTTGCGGCCGAGCAGCACGGGCAGGGCGGAATGATCGCCCGGTCACAGGCGCTGATGGCTCGACTGGGAGTTCCGATCGTGACCTGCGTGATCGGCGAGGGCGGCTCTGGCGGTGCGATTGCGACTGCGCTCGCCGACCGCGTGCTGATGCAGGAGAACGCGATCTACACCGTCATCTCTCCCGAAGGTTGCGCGGCCATTCTCTGGCGGGACGCCGGCGAGGCGAAGAAGGCGGCTGCGGCGTTCAAGCCGGACGCCGTCCACTGCCTCGAGCTCGGCGTCATCGACGGGATCGTCCCCGAGCCCGAGGGCGGCGCCCACGTGAATCCAGACGAGGCCGCTCGCCTCCTGGGGGAAAGTCTGCAAGAAGCGCTCGAGGACCTGGAATCCGTTTCTCCGGACGACCTGAAGCGCAGGCGCCGAGCCAAATTCCGCTCGCTGGGCGTTTACGCCTGAGTCAACAGGTTCGTCCTGTGGAAAGAAAGCAGCCTCGCTGAGGTTCCGGTAGGTTCGCGGCATGGTCAGGTGTCGCCTCTCCACAACATCCACAGCCTTATCCCCCGACCCGGGAACGACTTCGGGCCGGAAAACCGGCCCGAAGAGTCGACCCCCCGCTGGGTGGAGAAGCCTTTCGAAGAACAAGAACACGCCTTTGAAGTAATACCTTGCCGGGCCGCCCCGGGTTGAAACACCAAGCCATTCGGGTAACCGCGCTCTATGCGGCCAATCTGGAGCGGCACCATCTCGTTCGGTCTCGTCAGCGTTCCCGTGCGGATGTTCCCGGCGACGGAATCGAAGGAGCTTCGCTTTCACTTCCTCGACAAGAAGGACCTGACGCCCATCGCCTACGAGAAGGTCCGGCGTGACGACCGCGAGCGCGTCGACGCCGACGAGATCGTCCGCGGCTTCCAGATCGAGAAGGGGCGTTACGTGCCGCTCGAGGACGAGGACCTCGACCGCCTCGACATCGAGCTCACGCATTCCATCGACATCATGGATTTCGTGGATCTCGACGAGATCGACCCGGTCTACTTCCGCAAGGCGTACTACCTCTTGCCGGCGGAGGGGGCGGAGAAGCCGTATCGCCTGCTCATCCGTGCACTCGACGAGACCGGCAAGGTCGGGATCGCCAAGGCGGTGATCCGCAACAAGCAGCATCTCGCCGCGTTACGCCCGTACGAAGGACTGCTCCTCCTCGAGACGATGTACTACGCCGACGAGGTGCGAAACCCTCAGGCGCTCGACGGCGACCTCGGGACCACCAAGCTGCAGAACGCCGAGGTGGAGATGGCGAAGTCGCTCGTCGAGAACCTCAGCGAGCCGTTCAAGCCGGAGAAGTACGACGACACCTATCGCAAGGAGCTTCTCGATCTGATCCAGGCGAAGGCAGAGGGCCAGCCGCTCCCCGAGCCGGCAAAGGACCAAGAGGGAGAGGTCGTCGACCTGATGGCGGCGCTGCGGGAATCGGTCGAGCGGACGAAGAAGCAGCGCAAGGCCTCTTCGAAGCGTAAAGCTTCCTAGGTGGCCGAAAAGCTTTCCGAGTACAAGCGCAAGCGCGATCCCAAGAAGACGCCTGAGCCTTTCAGCGGGAGGAAGGGCAAGACGAAGGAGCCGATCTTCGTCGTCCAGCGCCACGACGCGAGGCGGCTCCACTACGACTTCCGGCTGGAGCAGGACGGGACGCTGCTCAGCTGGGCGGTGCCGAAGGGCGTGCCGCTCGAGCCGGGCGAGCAGCACCTCGCCGTGCACGTGGAGGACCATCCGCTCGAGTACGCGACGTTCGAGGGGGAGATCCCGAAGGGTCAGTACGGCGCGGGCACGGTCGAGATCTGGGACAGCGGCACCTATGAGCTGCTCGAGGAGAAGAAGAACGGTGGCCTGACCGTGCGCCTGCACGGGACGAGGCTCCAGGGGACGTGGGCGCTCGTGCCGGCCCACCTCAGCGGTGACGAGAAGAACTGGCTGATCATCCGCAAGCGCGACGAGACCGCGGCCGCTCCCCGCCGCAGCGGCCGCACCTACGCGCCGATGCTCGCGACCCTGGCGGACGAGGTCCCGCGTGGTGCGGGGTGGGCGTTCGAGGTCAAGTGGGACGGCTACCGAGCGATTGCGACGGTCGCCGGCAGCGACGTCACGCTCATGAGCCGCAACGGCAACGACCTGACGTCGCGCTTCCAGAACGTTGCGAAGGAGACCACGAAGGCCGTGAAGACGCCGGACTGCGTCCTCGACGGCGAGGTTTGCGCATTGGACGAGTCCGGCCGCTCGAGCTTCTCCGCGATGCAGCAGGGCAAGGCGGGAACGCCCATCGTCTACTACGTCTTCGACGTGCTCGAGATCGAGGGCGAGCCGGCGATCGACCTGCCGCTCATCGAGCGACGCAAGCTGCTCGAAGGCCTCCTCGACCAGCGGAACAAGATCGTGCGTCTCTCGGAGACCTTCGAAGACGGGCAGGCGCTGCTCGAGGCCGCGAAGCAGCGGCAGCTCGAGGGAATCATGGCCAAGCGTCTCGACTCCCGCTACCTCCCGGGTAAGCGCACGCGTGACTGGCTGAAGATCAAGACGCACTCCGAGCAGGAATTCGTCGTCGCCGGCTACACGAAGGGCACGGGCAGGCGGGCCTCCAGCTTCGGTGCGCTCGTCCTCGGCTACTACGTCGGCGGCGAGCTCGTGTACGCCGGCAACGTCGGCACCGGCTTCAACAGCAAAGAGATCGAGAAGCTGCTCGACAAGCTGAGACCGCTCCGGCGGGACACGCCGCCGTTCCGCGAGGTCCCGAAGATGCCCAAGGTACGGAAGAGCGACGTGATCTGGGTGGAGCCGAACCTCGTCGCCGAGGTCGAGTTCGCGGAGTGGACGCACGACGGGCGACTCCGCGCTCCATCGTACAAGGGCCTGCGCGAGGACAAGCCTGCGGAGGATGTGCGACGCGAGGAGCCGATCACCGACGTCGTCAGGAAGGGGTCACGCGAGCTGAAGCTCTCGAATCTCGACAAGGTCTTCTTCCCCGTCGAGCGCATCACCAAAGGCGACCTGCTCGAGTACTACCGCGCCGTCGCTCCGGTGCTCTTGCCGCACCTGAAGGAGCGCCCGTTCACGATGGTCCGCTGGCCCGACGGGATCGAGGGCAAGAAGTTCTTCCAGAAGGACGCGCCCTCTCACATGCCGGAGTGGATCCCGAGGTTTCGCACCCAGGTGTCGACGCGGGAGTCGCCGAGGACGAAGAAGTGGGTCAACTTCCCGCTCGTGAACGACGAGCTCGCGCTGCTCTGGATGGTGAACATGGGCTGCATCGATATGAACACCTGGTACTCGCGCGTCGACAGGCCCGATCGCCCCGACTGGGTGCTCTTCGACCTCGATCCGTCGCCCGACGTCAGCTTCAAGGAAACGGTTCAGGTCGCACTGCTCGTCAAAGAGGCACTCGACGCCTTCGGCCTCGTCGGCTTTCCGAAGACGTCGAGCGCGGAGGGAATGCACATCCTCGTGCCGGTCGAGCGACGCTACACGTACGCGGACACGCGCCAGTTCGCCGAGATCGTTGCGGGCGCGATCGCGCGCACGCATCGTGGGCTGGCGACGACGGAATGGACGAAGTCGAAGCGGCGCGGCGTGCTCATCGATGCGAACCAGAACGGCGAGGGCAAGACGATCGCATCGGCGTATTCCGTGCGGCCGCGGCCGGGCGCGCCCGTCTCGACCCCTCTGCGCTGGTCGGAGGTGAATGAGGATCTCGATCCGCTCTCGTTCACGATGCCGGTGGTCCTCCAGCGCGTTCGCAAACACGGCGATCTCTACGCCGGGGTCCTGACGACGAAGCAACGACTTACGGACGCGCTGAAGGCGTTCGGCGGTTAGACCGGCGGGTCAGGTCACCTCAACCGGCGAGATCCTTGACCAGATACAGCACGGTGTCGTCGACCTCCATGGGCCCGCCTCGCAAGACGATCGTCGCCTGGACCCGCTTCGGGGACAGGCCCGCGTCGCGGTAACCCAGACGTCTGTACAGACGCAACGCGCCCTCGTTGTCGATACTCGCACTGATGCTGATGCGGCTGTGACCGCGCGTACGGGCCAGTTGTTCGGCCGCGCCCGTGAGTTTCGTCCCGATCCCCTGCCCGCGAAGCTCTGTGGGGACGAAGACGTCCCCGATCTCCGGCACGCCGAGCAAAGTCCCCTCCCATGCGACGTGCGCGTGACCGACGGGGACGCTCCGGTCCCAGGCCACCAGATAGGTCTGCGCGCTTTCGAGCCTGTGCAGTGGCAGCTGGTCGCCGATCCGCGTGACATCGGCGTCGGTCAGTTCGCGGACGTCGATGCCGCCACCATCCGTCTCAGCAAGGTCAGCGCTCCGTCCTTGTCGAGCATCTCGTTCAGATTCCCACACTTGGGGCTCTGCACGCACGAGGGACAGCCGTCCGAGCAGGGGCAGCCCTCGAGCATGCGCGCCGTATCCTCGACCCAGCCTTCGAACGCGTTGAAGCCGCGTTCGGTGATGCCGACGCCGCCGGAATGTCCGTCGTAGATGAACACCGTCGGTGCGTCCGTCTGGAAGTGGATGTTCGTCGAGAGCCCGCCGATGTCCCAGCGGTCGCACATCGCCCACAACGGCAGCAAAGCGATCATCGAGTGCTCCGCAGCGTGGAGGGTTCCCAGCAGCTTGGGCATCTTCTCCAGACCGGCGAGCTGTTCCGGCTCGGGCACGTACCAGATCGCCTCCGTCTCGAAGCTCGTCTCCGGCAGGTCGAGCTCCACGGTCTCGAGCGTCGACTGGTCGCGGATGGATTTCTTCTGGTACGCCACCACGCGCTCGGTCACGGAGATTCGTCCGAACTGGAGATCGAGCCCGCAACGCCGCTCTGCACGCAGCGTCTCCTCGATCGCGGTGTTCGTGTCCTTCTTCGCCTGCGTGTAGTAGTCGCCCTTGTACGGGGTCACGAGCGCGGTGCGCGCCTGGAGGTCGAGTTCGCGCACGAGGTAGCTCTCGCCGAGGTGGAGGTAGACAGCGCCTTCGTGGACCGTCGAGTACGCACGCTCTCGCTCCACGATTCCCAGAACGGTCCCGCTCTGCGCCTCCACGACGGCGAACGTGTCGGGTGTCGTGCTGCGCAGGCCGAACTGCCCGGCCGGGTAGTCGCGTCCGGCCCACACGTAGCCGCTCTTGGTCAGCTTCAGCTCCGGCAGCAGCGCGGCACGCTCGAGCGCCTCGTCCCCGAGCGTGGCCCGGTCGTCGTCGTCCAGCGGCGCCTCGAAGGCAGCTGACCTGACGTGCCCGTCGAGAACGCGAGGGTTGGCATGGTCGAGGATCGCCGCTTCGACGCGGCGCTGCAGCAGGGTCTCCGGCTCGCGGACGAAATACTGGTCGAGCGCGTCCTCGCTCGCGACGAGCACGGCAAGGCCGTGGCCGCGACGCCCGGCGCGTCCCCACTGCTGGCGCAGCGACGCGACGGTTCCCGGAAAGCCGACCGAGATGGCGCAGTCGAGCAGGCCGATGTCGATGCCGAGCTCCAGCGCGTCCGTCGCGGCGACGCCCAGCAGTTCCCCCTCCACGAGCCGGCGCTCGATGTCCCGCCGCTGCGCGGGCGTGTAGCCGGCGCGATACGGAGCGAGCCGCTTCGCGGCGTCGGCGTCGACTCGTTCCACGGTGAACTTGTGGATCAATTCCGCGGCCTTCCGGCTCTTCGCGAAGCAGATCGTGCGCAGCCCGCGGGAGACAAGGTCCGCCATCAGCCGCGATGCGTCACCGAGGGCGCTTGCGCGTAGACCGAGCTCGGCGTCGAGCAGCTCTGGGTTCCAGAGCAGGATCGTGCGCTCCGCGCGCGGAGCCGCGTCGTCGTCGATGACGGACGCGCCGACGCCCGCAAGGTCACGAGCGAGCTCGCCGGGGTTGGCGATCGTCGCCGAGGCCATGAGGAACTGCGGCTCGGCGCCGTAGACCTGCGCGAGCCGCCGCAGCCGCCGCAGGACGTTGCCGACATGCGAACCGAAGACACCGCGGTAGACGTGCGCTTCGTCGACGACGATGTAACGCAGGTTGTGCAGGACGTCCGCCCAGCGGTCGTGATGCGGCAACACGCCGACGTGGAGCATGTCGGGGTTCGTGAGGATGACGTTCGCCCATTTGCGAATCTGCCAGCGCCGCTCGCCGGGTGTGTCGCCGTCGTAGATCGCGGCGCGGACGTTCGGCGCTTGCAACTCGGCCAGCGCGCGGGCTTGATCTTGCGCGAGGGCCTTCGTCGGGTAGAGGTACAGCGCACGGCTCTTCGGTTCGCGCGCGATCGTGTCGAGGACGGGAAGGTTGAAGCCGAGCGACTTCCCGGACGCGGTCCCCGTCGCAAGGATCAGGTGTTCGCCCCGCGCAGCACCGTCGAACGCCGCACGCTGGTGGACGTAGAGCGTCGGGAAGGGCAATGCCTCGCGTAGGCCGGGATGGAGCTCATTGGGCAGGGGCGAAGTGCGGGGTTCCGCGGCGGGCACGGTCTCGACGTGCGCGGCCTGCTCCCCCTCGAGCAGATCGTCCCAGGCGGCGGCACCGACGGCCATCCGCCCATTGAAGCGCGTCGCGCTTACCCGAGGGTCGTAAAGAGCGTCAGTTGCATGCCTTCTGGACCGCGCATGCGCACGTTTCGGTCGTTCCAGGGGGTGGTCACCGCGCCCGCCAGCGTTTCTGCGCCGGCGCGCGCCAGCCGCTTGGCCGTCGCCTCGCTGTCCGCCACCTTGAACGCGATGCGAACCGGGCCAGAGCCCGGACTACCGACCTCGCTCCGGTCGATCATCTCTGCTTGCTCCTCGTTGACGAGCTCGAGGGTCGCACGCCCTGCGTCGAGAACGACGATCTTCGCCTCGCCCTCGCTCCAGTCCTCGAGCTCCGCGAGGCCGAGAGCGTCACGGTAGAGCGCCACCGCCGCCTCGAAGTCCGAGACGGTGAGCACCAGTCGAAGCTCCTCGACATCGCCCATCCTCACGGGCACGTTACCCTTGACCGACCGGGGTGCCCCAGCCGGGGCTGAGATCACACCCGTCGAACCTGATCCGGTTAGCACCGGCGAAGGGAGAGTGTTGGTTCCACGTTGTCTGACGATTGCTGGCTCGGACTCCGGCGGCGGAGCCGGGATCCAGGCCGACCTGAAGGCCTTCGCGGCCGCGGGCTGCTACGGGACGAGCGCGATCGTGGCGCTCACGGCGCAGAACACGACCGGCGTGACGGCCGTGCACGAGCTACCTGCTGATTTCGTCCGCGCACAGCTCGCCGCGGTCTACGACGACATCGGCGTCGACGCTGCGAAGACGGGGATGCTCTTCTCCCGCGCCGTCATCGAAGCCGTCGCGGACTTTCTCGACGGGCGGAACCTCCCACTCGTGGTCGATCCGGTCATGCTCGCGAGCTCCGGCGCCACACTGCTGCAGGACGACGCCGTCGAGACCCTGGTGTCGCGCCTCTTTCCACTCGCCACGGTCGTGACGCCGAACCTCCATGAGGCCGAGGCGCTTGCCGGCCGCGCCGGGTCGCGCCGCGAGCTGGCCGAGAGCATCCACGAGCTCGGCGCACCTGCGGTCCTCGTGACCGGCGGCCACGGGGACGAAGCCGTGGATCATCTCTTCGACGGCGAGCACCACGTGGAGATTCCCGTCGAGCGTTACGAAACGGCGGCTACGCACGGCGCCGGCTGCACGCATTCGGCCACGTTCGCAGCAGGCCTGGCCAATGGACTGTCCCTCGAGCAGGCTGCTCGTGAGGCGGCGCGGGTCGCGTCGGGGGCTGTTCGGCACGGCCTCGCCGAGATCGGGGCCGGTGACGGTCCGGTCGACGTTCTCCACCTAGAAGGGGCCGCATGACTCCTTCTCCCGGGCAGACGCTCCGCGAGCTGCGCGAACGGAGGCCGCTCGTTCACCAGATCACGAACTACGTCGTCATGAACGAGACGGCCAATGCGACGCTCGCGCTCGGCGCCTTGCCGGTGATGGCGCATGCACGCGAGGAGGTCGAAGAGATGGTTGCGCTCGCTGGTGCGCTCGTGTTGAACATCGGCACGCTCTCGCCGCACTGGATCGACGCGATGATTCTTGCAGGGAAGGCGGCGAACGAGTACGGCGTTCCGGTCGTGCTCGACCCCGTGGGCGCAGGAGCGACGCGATTCCGCACGGAGACTGCGCGGCGGCTGCTCGATGAGGTGAAGGTCGCAGTGCTGCGCGGCAATCAGGGCGAGGTCGCGACGCTGGTCGGCCTCCAGGCGGAGGTCCGGGGCGTCGAGTCGATCGGCGCCGGCGGCGAGCCGGCGGATCTGGCGCGCACGGCCGCCCGCAATTTGGGCCTCGTGGCTTCGGTGACAGGGCCAATCGACCACGTTTCCGACGGAGACCGCGTACTCATCGTCGCCAACGGCCATGAGTTGCTGGCCGCGGTCACGGGAACGGGGTGCATGTCGAGCGCGATCACCGGCTGTTTCCTCGCGGTCGCGCGAGACCGGCCGCTCGAGGCCGCGGCCGGAGCATTGGCGGCCTTCGGCGTTGCCGCGGAGGACGCCGCTCGGGATGCAAAGGGTCCAGGGTCTTTTCATGTCGGCCTCTACGACGCGCTCGCGGCGCTCGAGCCCGAGACGCTGGACGCGCGCGCGAAGATCTCGTGAAGCTGCACGTCCTCGTGGACGACCTCGAGACCGCACGGCTGGCGGTCGAAGGCGGCGCGACCGTTGTGCAATGGCGTCTCAAGAATGCTCCGCGAGTCGACATCGTCGAGCGTGGCCGAGCTACCCGGAGCCTGTGCGCGCGTCACGGCGTCACGTTCGTCGTCAACGACGACGTCGAAGCTGCGCTCATGCTGGGCGCCGACGGCGTGCATCTCGGCCGCACCGACGAGGGGACGGCGCGCGCAAAGGATTACGGGCTGCTGCTCGGGCTCTCCGCGGCGAGCCTCGAGGAGGCGCGTGCCGCTGTCGGGCAGGCCGATTACGTCGGCGCGGGACCGGTGTGGGACACGCCGTCCAAGGCGGACGCCGATCCTGCGATCGGCCTCGATGGCCTGCGGGAGATCTGTCGAGCGATCACGATTCCGGTCGTCGCGATCGGGGGCATCGACGCGAGCAACGCGGCCGAGTGCATCCACGCCGGCGCAGCCGGGGTCGCCGTCATTCGCGCCGCCCGCGATGCGGCACGGCTGAGGGCGGCCATCGATGCGGCTCTCTGAGCTCGGCGAGCTCGGCCTGCTCGCCGAGTTGGAAGGCCGTGGGCTCGCGCGGAGCATCGGAGACGATGCAGCGCAGCTCGGCGAGGGGTTGGTCGTCACGCAGGATGCACTCGTCGAGCGGGTTCACTTCCGCCTCGACTGGGTCTCCTGGCGCGATCTCGGCTGGCGCGCTGCGGCCGTGAACCTCAGCGACCTTGCGGCGTCCGGAGCCGACCCTGAGGGCCTGCTCGTCACGCTTGCAGCGCCGGCCGAGACGGAGCTCCACGACATTCTCGAGCTCTACGAGGGCATCGCGGAGACCGGTGCGCCTGTGGTGGGCGGGGATTTGTCGAGGGCGGAAGAGGTCATTCTCACTGTCACGGCGCTCGGACGCTCCGTTCGCGTTCCAGGTCGGGCCGGCGCCAGGCCCGGAGACCATCTGGTCGTGACCGGCCGGCTCGGCGCCGCGGGTGCGGCATTTCGACGCCAGTCCTACGTGCGGCCGCCGTTGCGGCTCGCCGAAGGGAGGGAGCTTGCGGCCACTGCTCACGCCCTGCTCGACGTCTCCGACGGGCTGGCGGTCGATGCCGGCCACATCGCCTCGCGCTCGGGCTGCCGCGTCGTCGTCGAGCTCGAGCGAGTTCCGCTCGCGAGTGGGGCAGAGCTGCAGGATCTTGGCTTCGGCGAGGACTACGAGTTGCTCGCCGCGGTCGCGGAGCCGGGCCGCTTCGCGACGATCGGACGCTGCGAGGAGGGCGCAGGCGTTGCCGTCACGCTGAACGGCGAGCCGTACGAGCTAGGCGGCTGGCAGCACTTCCGCTAGCACGCGCTCGTAGTGCGAGCGCGGCCGCGCGCCGATCACCGTCGCCTTGGCCTCGCCGCCGTCGAACAGGATCGCGGTCGGGATCGAGAGGACGTCGTAGCGCGCGGCGGTGAGTGGATTCTCGTCGATGTTCAGCTTGGCGAACTCGATCCGGCCACGGGTTTCGGACTCGAGCTGCTCGAGGATGGGCTCGACTGCTCTGCACGGTCCGCACCACGGCGCCCAGAAATCGAGCACGACCGGCGTGTCGGCTCCCAGGACGTCCTGCTCGAACGTGTCGTCTGTGACCTCGAACATGGCTTCAGCGTAGCCGCTAGATTCGGCCGAGCAGGGCCTTGAGTCGGAGGCCAGGCACCTTCCAGATCGCCTCCGCGACGATTGCCTTCGACATCTTCGAGCCTCCGACCTCACGGTCGGCGAACGTGATCGGAACCTCGACGACCTTGAAGCCGGCACGCAGTGCGCGGTAAGTCGTCTCGATCTGGAAGGCGTAGCCCTTCGAGTCGACGGCGTCGAGATCGATCGCCTCGAGAACCGCGCGCCGATAGCACTTGAAGCCGCCTGTCAGGTCGCGCACCTTGACGCCCAGGATGATCCGCGCATAGAAGGAACCGCCGGCAGAGATGAGACGGCGCAGCAGACCCCAGTTCCGCACGCCTCCGCCCGGGACGTACCGCGAGCCGAGGGCGAGATCTGCCCCGTCTTCGACAGCCGCGATCAGGCGGGGGACGTAGTCCGGATCATGCGAGAAGTCGCAGTCCATCTCCAGCACGAGCTCCGCATCGCTCGCGAGTGCATGTCGGAAGCCGGCCAGATAGGCGGGACCGAGACCCTCCTTGCGCTCGCGGTGGAGGACGCCGACGTGGCCGAGCTCCTGGGCGAGCCGGTCGGCGAGCTCGCCGGTCCCGTCGGGAGAGTTGTCGTCGATCACCAGCACGCGGACGCCCTTGTCGCCGAGCGCGCGCAGCATCGGCTCGAGGTTCTCGCGCTCGTTGTAGGTGGGGAGGCAGACGACGGCTTTGGGCACCTGCACGTACGTATATTCACCGCGTGGCCGGAGGTTTGCCTCGCAATGTGGACGTGGCCGAGCAGCTGGAGCTCCTCGCCGACCTGCTCGAGATCGAAGGGGAGGCTTCCTTCCGCGTCCTCGCCTATCGCCGCGCCGCCACCCGGATCCGCGAGACGGCCGGCTCGGTGGCCGAGCTTGCGCTGGCCGGCCGCGCCAAGGAGCTGCAGGGAATCGGCAAGACGATCGAGGAGAAGATCGTCCAGGTCGTCGAGGACGGTGAGATGCATGCGCTGACGAAGCGGAAGAAGATCATCCCCCCGGAGGTGGTGAGCTTCATGCGTCTGCCCGGTCTCGGACCGAAGACGGCGGCTCGGATCTGGCAGGAGCTCGGAGTCACGACGATCAAGGAGCTCAAGCGGGCAGCAGAGCAGGAGCAGTTGCGCACGCTTGCGGGCCTGGGGGCGAAGACAGAGGAGCGGATCCTCAAGGCGCTCGCCGAGAAGAAGCAGGAGCCCTCCGACCGGCGGCTGCTGGGCGACGGGCTGGGGCCCCTGCTTGCCGTCGTCGAGGTGCTGCGGGAGCACCCGGCGGCGGTAAAGGTGTCCGAGGCCGGAAGTGCGCGACGGCGCAAGGAGACGTTCCGCGACCTCGACATCATCGCGACGGCCAAGGATCCCGAGGCGCTGATCGACTACTTCACCAAGCTGAAATGGGTGATCGAAGTCGTGGCGAAAGGACCGACCAAGGCCACGGTGTTGTCGAACGAAGGCCTGCGCTTCGACCTGCGCGTCGTGCCGCCCGAGTCGTACGGGAACCTGCTGCAGCATTTCACAGGGTCGAAGGACCACAACGTCGCGCTGCGGGAGCGCGCGGTGAAAGACGGTTTGTCCGTTTCCGAGTACTCGATCACCGTCGTCGAGACGGGCGAGGAGCTGACGTTCGCCGAGGAGGAACAGGTCTACGAGCGCCTCGGCTACCAGTTCATCCCCCCCGAGTTGCGCGAGAACTCGGGTGAGCTCGAGGCCGCGCGCAGGGGCGAGGTGCCGCAACTCGTCGAGCTGACCGACCTTAAGGGCGATCTGCATACGCACACGAGCTACTCCGACGGTCGTGACTCGCTCGAGCAGATGGCACTCGCGGCCCGTGCCCGGGGCTATGCGTACTACGCGGTCACGGACCATCCCCGCGGGAGCCTTGCGGAGCAGGACCTCGAGATCGACGCGCTCAACGAGCGGCTGAAGCCGTTCAAGATCCTCAAGGGCATCGAGGTCAATATCCGGATCGACGGCTCCGTGTCGTTGCCGGACGACGTACTTGCCGAGCGCGACTGGGTGATGGCCTCGCTGCATGCGGCGTTCGACCGCAATCCGACTGAACGCGTCCTCACGGCGATGGAGAACCCACACGTCGACTGTATCGGGCACCTCACTGCACGTAAGATCAACATCAGGCCGCCCGCGAACGTCGACGTGGAACGCGTTGTCGCGAAGGCTCTCGAGACGGGGACGTTCCTCGAGATCAACGCGCAGCCGAACCGGCTCGACCTCCGCGATTCACATGCACGCCTCGCAGGCGAGGCCGGCGTGAAGATCGCGGTCAACACCGACGCGCATCAGTTGAGCGCGCTCCAGCACATGGAGATGGGCGTGGCCCAGGCACGGCGCGCGTGGCTGACGAAGGATCAGGTGCTGAACGCGCGCATGTGGCCGCAGATCGAGAAGCTCCGAAAGTGACGTTTCGCGAGGACGGAGCCGCTGCACTCGAATGGGCGGCGCGATACCTCGAGCGCGTCGGCGACTTCCCCGTGCTCGCGCAGGTCGAGCCGGGCGACATTCGCCGCAGACTGCCCGCGGCGCCGCCGGAGCGAGGCGAGCCGTTCGCATCCGTGTTGCGTGACCTCGACGAGATCCTTCTGCCGGGAACGACCCACTGGCAGAGCCCCCGGTTCTTTGCCTACTTCGCCAACAGCGCGGCGGAGCCGGGCATCCTCGCGGAGCTGCTCGCTGCGACGCTCAACTCGGTCGCGTTCATCTGGCGCACCTCGCCGGCGTCGACCGAGCTCGAAGCGCACACGCTCGACTGGGTCGCGCAGCTCCTCGGCCTCCCCTCCGGCTGGCACGGCCACATCGAGGACACGGCGTCCGTCTCGACGATTGCTGCGCTCGCCGCCGCGCGTGAGGCGAACGGGGGCCATGTCGTCGTCTGCTCGGAGGAGGCGCACTCCTCGGTGGAACGGGCCGCGCGCCTGCTCGGCCTCGAGACGCGCAAGGTGCCGCTGGACGACGAGTTCCGCCTCGACCCGGCAGCGGTGGATCTCACCGATGCGGCGGCACTCGTCGCTACCGTTGGGACGACGTCGACGACGGCCGTCGATCCCGTGCCCGTGCTTGCAGATGCCTGCGAGGCGGCGGGTGTATGGCTCCACGTTGACGCCGCCTACGCTGGCTCCGCCTGGGTCTGCCCCGAGCTGCGCTGGTCGCAGGCGGGCGTGGAGCGCGCGGACTCGCTCGTCGTCAACGCACACAAGTGGCTGTTCACGCCGATGGACTGCTCCCTGCTGTGGACGCGCAGGCCCGAAGCGCTCCGCGCCGCCTTCAGCCTCGTGCCTGAATACCTCCGCACGAGTGACGAAGCCGAGAACCTCTCCGATTACGGGCCCGCGCTCGGCCGTCGCTTTCGCTCGCTCAAGCTGTGGGCAATCCTTCGCTGCTACGGCCGCGAGGGGCTGCAGGCGCGGATCAGGGAAGCCGTCAGGCTTGCGGAGCTGTTCGAGGGCCTCGTGCGCCCCGAGCCGGGCTGGGAGGTGTGCGCTCCGCGGTCCTTCTCCGTGGTCTGTTTCCGCAGATTGGGCTCGGACGAAGAGAACGAACAGCTGCTTGCGCGTGTGAACGAAACGGGCGAGCTTTTCATCTCCCACACGAAGCTCGACGGCCGTTACGTCCTGCGACTTGCGATCGGCAATGAGCGAACGACCGAGGCTGACGTGCGGCGAGCCTGGGACGTCTTGCAGCGCGCCTGAGGACGCTTGCGGGGCGCTAGTTAGCTGAAGCTGACGGTTCCCTCCGACCAGCTACTGTTGTTCGACACGCAGACCGAAGACCGGGTATGCGACTAGAGCCGGCGCAGGACGGCTAGAAGCTCTTCCGGCCGTTCGACAGTGAGGTCGGCAGCTTCCCGTAGTTCTGCGGGGCCCTCCTCGGTTGCCACCGCAATTCGGACGGACACGTCGAGGCCGTCGAGCGCGCGGAAGCCGTCGAGGTCGGTCGTGTCGTCGCCGGCGTAGAGCGCGCGTTTGAGGTTCCGCTCGGCAAGCAGGTGCCGTACCGCAGTTCCCTTGTGCACGTCGAGCGGCGGTAGTACCTCGAGCACCTTTCGCCCGAAGCGGGCGACGAAGCCTGCGCGCTCCGCACGCGCCCTGACGTCCTCGAGGGCAGCACGCGCGGCGGCTTCGTCCTCTGAGCCACGATAGTGCAGCGACGCCGTCAATCCCTTGCTCTCCGTCGCGGGCCAACTGACGTCTGCCAGGAACCGCTGGAGCCGTTCGCGCCATTCGGCCGCCTCGTCGTCGAGCTCCAGCCCGTGGTTGCCGACGTAGACGAGCTCGGGAATGCCTACGATTCGCTGTGCGTCTGTACCGGCACGGCCGGAGATGCATGCGACGAGCGCGTAGCGCACGTTCAGGCGGCGGAGCTCGGCGCGCGTCTCCTCCGGCACGCGGGCATCTTCCGGTCGGGGAACGATCGGCGCGAGCACGCCGTCGACATCCAGAAAGAGTGCGGCCTGCCCGGGATCCTCGGCAAAACGATCCAGCGCGTCAAGCGGTTCCTGTTGAGTTCTGATGGTTCGACCGGTCATTTCCTGATAGCGGCACCGCAAGCGGCGCCTTAGACACTGAAAGAATACGGGCGTGCGGCTCGTCCTCATCGGCCTCGTCGCGGGGTTCTTCAGCGCGCTGTTCGGGGTCGGAGGGGGCATCGTCATCGTGCCGTTGCTGCTCCTGTTCGGCGGCTGGGAGGCGCGCTCGGCCACAGCAACGTCACTTGCAGCGATCGGGATCACCGCGGTCTCGGGCGTCATCGCCTATGCGGTTCACGGAGACGTGAATGTCGGCTACGCGGCACTCGTCGGGTTGCCGGCCGCCGGCTCGGTCGCCTTCGCCACGTCGCTGCAGCAGCGGCTGCGCTCAGGCACGGTGGAACTACTCTTCGCCGGCTTCATGCTCGCCGTCGCCGTCTGGCTGTTCGTGAAGTGACGTATGTGCTCGCAATCGCGCTGGGCCTCGCCGCGGGCGTTCTCGCCGGAATGTTCGGTGTCGGGGGCGGTCTCCTCTTCGTTCCCACGCTGATCGTGCTGGGCCTCAACCAGCACGAAGCGATCGGGACATCCTTGCTCGCCATCGTGCCGACCGTGCTCGTCGGTACCTGGCGGCAGTCCCGCTACGGGAACGTCCGCTGGCGTGCGGCTGCCGTCCTGGGAGTGGCAGCAGCAATTACCGCGCAGGGCGGCGTCGCACTCGCCGAGGCGTTACCCGCGACCACGCTGCGACGCCTGTTCGCCGGACTCCTTGTGCTCGTCGCGGCGCAAGTCGCCTGGCGCGCGCGCAACCGCGAATCCTGACCTATCCTGTGCGGATGGCGGGCCCCGACGAGATCTGGCTTCCGCTCGTCGACGAGCCCGTCGGCGACATCGTCGCGCGGCTCCAGGCCGAGGATCCCGAGATCGAGCGTCTCGTCGGCTCGCAACATCGAGTTCTTGCGTTCCGCACCTTCGCCTACATCCGCGTCGGGATCCTGCTGGGCGAGCTGCTCTTCGAGCAGGAGCTCGCCGCCGAGGATGCCGACGAGAACTGGGTGGAGGCGCTGCTCCGAGACCCGAAGCACCACGACGCCCTCCACCGCGAGGTGCGCGCCGTCGCAGAAGAGATCGCCGCCGACCCGAAATATGCAGACGACGAGCCGCTCGGCCCGGACGAGGACGCCCGGGACCGCTTCCGGGAGTTCGCCCGGAAGCAGTTCGCCGGCGACTGAGGTTCCACATCGCGATCAGTGCGCGTGAGCGTGCTCGGCGGCGGCCAGTTGCTTGTCCGACATCCGGGGCGCGAGCAGCGCCGCCAGCGCGGTCGTGATCGGCATCGATGCGATCAGCCCGATCGAGCCTACGAGCGCGGCGATCACCTCGTCCGCGACGGCTTCTCCGTTGACGGCATCGGCGAAGGACGTGCCGCCGACGCTGAAGATCAGCAACACAGGTAGCGCGGCGCCTGCGTATGCGCCATCCCGGCGACGAGCAGGCCCTGCAGCGAGAGCCGCGACTGGGACGCGCCGAGGTAGACACTCTCGTCCGTGGAGGCGCCGCTGAGGTGCGCGATGTGCGCAAACGCGTACGCCAACCCTGCGGCGAGCAGGAGGCTCACCGCCGTGCCGAGCCAGGCGGCGAGGGATTTCGCGCGAGCCCGTAGGAGAGCGGCATCATCACGAGCATCACCGCGAATGCACCGACGATTGCGACCGCAAAAGGTGACGAGCCGTGCAGGATCGCGGGCACGACGAACTTGATCACGATCGCAAGGCTCGCGAGCAGGCCGATGAGGGCGCGCAAACCGTGGAAGCGGTCGGTCGCCACCAGCAGCACCACGAAGCCGATCGCCAGCCAGAGCATCGCTCCACGGCGGTCGAAGTCGGCGAAGGAGTATGTGTCGCTGGGGCGCGACGAGCCGGCCGTCACGGTGTTCTTGTAGACCCGGATCCGGTCGCCTTGCGCAAGGTCGAGCGAGCCCACGGCGGCGACGGTGGTGAGCAGCGTTCGGTGCCCTTTCTGCGGTCCGTCGAGGATCCTGATCTTTGCTACGCGGCAGATGTGGGATGCCGAGAGCGCGCAGGGCACGCTCTCGACCCTTTCGGCGACGGCGCCGACTGTCCGGATCGGGCCGAATTGCCCGGATCGGCCGACCTTCCCATGCGGCCACAAGAGTGCGAGGCCGATCACCGTTGCAATCGCGAGGATGACAACAGCCAGCACGAGCGAATCGACGAGGTATGAGCCCGTCAGAGGTAGCCGACGCCTGGAGCCGTCGCCCCAGAAGCCTTCGTCGACGATTTCGGCGTTGGAGCCGCGGCGCCTCACCCCGAGGATCCTGCCGACGGCCCTGGACGGCTCTGACTCCGCCGGCCGAAAAGGCTGCATAATGGGGTGTTCGTGAAGCGCGCGCGCGTCGGCTTCGTCGCCGCCCTGTTGCTGCTGACTACTGCGGCCGCCGATGCCGGCTGGCAGCAGGCTCGGGCCTCGGGGGCGACCGCGCGGGCCTATGCGATCCGTGTCGTCGTTCCGGACCAGCCGGGGGCGGAGACGCCGACCGTCACCGCGCCCGAGGACTCTGTCGTCTTCAGCGGTAGCTTCGACTACAACAAGCTCGTCACGAGCGGCTCTGCGAACGCGAGCGCGTCGGCGGTCGCGGGTCCAGCGGCGAACGCGACGGCCTCCGCAGAGGTCAACGACCTGATCCTCTTCGGAGGCGAGATCACGGCCAAGAAGGTCGTCGCACAGGCCCACGCAGAAGCCCGCGCCGGGGCGGCAAAGGGGGACATCGCCGGATCGGCCGTCACGGAGCTCGTCGCGCTGGGACAGCCCGTGACGGGAAACGCGGCGCAACTCGCGGACTGGGGTTCGCTCACCACCGTCGCCGGCGGCGCAAGTGGTACCCCGGCAACCGGTTACCGGGGCAGCGTCACTGCCCTCGAGATCAGGCTCACCGCGGACCATGGAGGGCTGCCTGCCGGGACGACGGTCCTGGTCGGCTATGCGGAGGTTGCGGCGCAGGCTGCTCCGCCTGAGCCGCCGGTTCAGGCGCCGCGCCCACCGAAGGTCGGGTCCGGCGCGAGCTCGAAGGCGCCGGAGCCCGCCCCCGGCTTCCCGCCCGTTCGCCAACCGCCGGGGGTCACGCCGAAGCTGACCGCAGGCGGTTACGTGTTCCCCGTCTACGGCCCGTCATCATTCACGGACACGTTTGGGGCGCTGCGCGGCGACATCTCGAGCGGCTGGCACCATGGCGACGACATCTTCGCTCCGCTCGGCGCGCCCCTCCTGGCGGTTGCTTCCGGGACGCTTTTCTCGGTGGGGTGGAACAAGGTCGGAGGAAACCGGCTCTGGCTCCGCGACGGTCAGGGAAATCTCTTCTACTACGCACACCTCTCGGCGTTCTCGCCGCTCGCGGTGAACGGGAGCAAGGTGAACGCGGGCGACGTCGTCGGTTTCGTCGGCAATACCGGCGACGCGCAGGGGACGCCGTTCCATCTGCACTTCGAGATCCATCCCGTCGGCCTGCTCGGGCTCGGTTACGACGGCGCGGTCAACCCGACGTCGTACCTGCTCGCGTGGAAGCACCTTCAGGACGTGAGCTTCGCGGGCGGCGACGCGTGGGCGCCGTTGCTCTCCCTCGGCAACGCGCCGAAGCCCGGGGCGATCCTGTTGGCCGCGACCGACATCTCGACCGCCGACGGGCTCGTCCCGGGCTCGTTGCAGCGTGCGATGAGGCCCCTCGTCGTGAGGGCCGACAACTTCAGCTCGAAGAAGAAGCCGAAGAAGTAGTCGTCTTCACCAAGCGTCTAGGTGGAGCGGAGGTAGAACCCTAAGACCCTGACCGGGGCGTCGCTTGCGATGCCCATGGAGGACGGGCGGGCTTTGCCCACGCGTCCGTCTCAACTAGGTTTGACCGACGCTGGAACCTAAGACCCGGTACCAGAGTTCCCCTGGTAGGTGAACTCGTCGCTCGGCCCGAAGATCGTGTCGGACAACCACTTGCGTGTCTGCGCGCCCGAGATCGGGTTGAAGAGGACGCCGAGGGCAATGCCTGTCAACAGCAGCACTGTGTTGCGCGCACCGTGGTCCTTCTTGCCCTGGACGCGATCCGCTGCCTGGCGGAGCTCGTCGAGCGCATCCCGCAGGTGCTCCTGGATGTCCTTGTCGGTGGCAACACGCGTGGCGACGGGAATCGCTCCACGTCCGCCGATCAACTCGTTGTAGACCACGCGCGCCGACTCGTAGGCGTTGCGCATGTTGTCTCGCAGGTCGTCGTCCTTGAACGCGCGCTCGATGTAGGGCCTTGCGCCGCCGGCGCGGTCCATTACCTTGTCTCTCGTCTTGGTCATGCTCACTGTGTCCTTTCGCTGGTCTGCCAGCTCTTGCGTACCCTCCCGCAATCGACGCAAACAAGCCGTTCTCGGCTTCACTCTACTGGTCCTCGCAGGCTGCGGGGGCGGTGCGGCGCCAAAGGGGCACATCGTCCGCGGCACCGGCTTTACCTTCGTCGCGCCGGCTGACTGGGCGGTGGCTCGGAAGGGTGCCGAGGTTCAGGCCGCGCAGGGCACGTCCCTGGTCTCGGTGACGCTGTTTCCATTGTTGCGTCGCTTCCGGCCGGAGCTCTGGACCAAGGTGATTCCCGAGCTCGATCGGGCGGCCGCCGCGGTCGCGCGCCAGCAAAGGGGCAAGGTCGGCGACTCCAGGACTCTCACGATCGCCGGCCAGACGGCTCGGAGATACGACATCGCCTACGCCAGCGAGGGCAAACAGCTCGTCGAGCGGATCGCGTTCGTCCTGCGCGGGAAGAGCGAGTACCTGCTGCTCTGCCGCTACGAGCGCGGCGGCGACACTGAGGCCTGCGACGGCTTGCTGACGTCCTTCAAGCTCGCCGCGGCCTGACGGTCGAGGACCGGTGACGGCTTCGGGCGTGTCGCTCCTTTGCCGTCGAATGCGGCGTCGAAGACCTGGTCGATCGTGTCGACGAGGATGAATTCCATCTGCTCCTTCGTCTCCTTCGGCAGCTCTTCTAGGTCCGGTTCGTTGTCGCGAGGCATGATGATGCGCTTCAGCCCGGCGCGCTGCGCCGCAAGGGTTTTCTCGCGGATGCCGCCGATCGGCAGCACCTGTCCGGTCAGCGTGATCTCACCGGTCATGCCGACGTCCTCCGAGACCGGCTGGTTGCGTACCAGCGAGGCGATCGCAGTTGCCATCGTGATTCCGGCCGAGGGCCCGTCCTTCGGCACGGCGCCGGCCGGAACGTGCAGGTGGATGTCGTGCTCGCGGAACCAATCGGACTCGAGCCCGAGGGCTTCGGCGTGCGCGCGGACCCAGGAGAGCGCAGCCTGTGCGGACTCCTGCATCACGTCGCCGAGCTGGCCCGTGATCGTCAGCCGACCCTTGCCCGGATACGCGGTCGCCTCGAAGAAGAGGATGTCGCCGCCGACTGCGGTGAAAGCGAGACCGGTCGCCACGCCTGGCTCGGACGTCCGCTTGCGTACCTCACCCTCGTAACGGCGGGGCCCGAGCGAGGCACGCACGCGCTTCTCGTCGATGCGTAGCTTCTTGGCGCGCCGCTTCCCTTCCGCGATCTGTCGAGCAGCCTTGCGCAGCACGTCCGCGAGCCGACGCTCGAGGTTGCGCACGCCCGCTTCGCGTGTGTACTCGCGGATGATCAGACGGAGCGCCTTGTCTGTGACCGTGACCTGGTCGCCGCCGAGCCCGTGGGCCTCGATCTGCTTGGGGACGAGGTAGCGCTTGGCGATGCCGAACTTCTCGTCCTCGGTATAGCCCGACAGCTGGATGACGTCCATACGGTCGAGGAGCGCGGGCGGGATCGTGTCGAGCGTGTTCGCCGTGCAGATGAACAGCGTCTTCGAGAGATCGAACGGCAGGTCGAGGTAGTGATCGCGGAAGTTCTTGTTCTGCTCCGGGTCGAGCACCTCGAGCATCGCGCTGGCGGGATCGCCCCGGAAGTCGGCGCCCATCTTGTCGATCTCGTCGATCAGCATGACCGGGTTCATCGATTCGGCATCACGCAGGTGTCGGATGATCGTTCCCGGCATCGCGCCGATGTAGGTGCGTCGGTGGCCGCGGATCTCGGCCTCGTCCCGGACGCCGCCGACCGACAGTCGGGCGAACTTGCGGCCGAGTGCACGTGAGATCGACTGGCCGAGCGACGTCTTGCCGACGCCCGGGGGCCCAACGAAGCAGAGGATCGGCCCGGAGGTGTCGTTCTTGAGTTTCGAGACGGCGAGATGCTCGAGGATCCGCTCCTTCACCTTTTCGAGGTCGAAGTGGTCCTCGTCCAGCACCTGCTTGGCGTTGTCGAGGTCGAGGTTGTCCTCGGTCGTCTTGTGCCACGGGAGCGAGGCGATCCAGTCGAGGTAAGTGCGGATGACGCCGTACTCGGCGGCAGCGGTCGGCAGCTTCTCGAGCCGGCCGAGCTCGCGGTCGACCACCTTGCGGACGTCCTCAGGAAGCTCCATCGATTCGAACGTCGAGCGCAGCTCGGCGATCTCCGCCGCTTCCGGATCGCTCTCGCCGAGCTCGTCCTGGATCGCCTTCAGCTGCTGGCGCAGGAAGAACTCGCGCTGCCCCTTCTCCATCTCCTCCTGGACCTGCGACTGGATCTTCGAGCCGAGCTCGAACACCTCGAGCTCGCGGTTGAGGATGGCCGAGATATCTCGCAGTCGCGCTTCGACGTCGATGAGCTCGAGCAGCCGCTGCTTCTCCTCCGTCTTGAGCCGGAGCGTGGACGCGACAAGGTTGCAGAGCGCGCTCGGATCGTCGACGTTCGCGGCCGCGATCTGCAGCTCTTCCGGAAGGTAGGGAACTAGGCCGATGACGCGTCCGAACAGATTCTGGACGTTCCTTGTCAAAGCCTCGACTTCGGGCGTCTCCGGAAGCACGTCAGGCAGCTCGACGAACTCGCCGACGAGATACGGGTCGTCCTGGACGGTGTGGTCGAGCTTGATGCGCTGGACGCCCTGGACGAGGATGCGCAGTGTCCCGTCCGGAACCTTGATCATCTTGTGGACGACGGCGGCTGTGCCGATTTCGTAGAGGTCGTCCCAGCCGGGCTGCTCGGCTTCAGGGGTCTTGACCGTCACGAGTGCGAGCACGCGGTCGCCCGACACGACGTCTTCGACAAGCTTGATCGACCGCTCCTGGCCGATCGCGAGCGGCGTCACCGACTCGGGAAAGACGACCGTGTCCTTCAGCGGCAGAACAGGCAGAGTCGCCGGGAAGGTGAGCTGCTCGGTCGGCTCCTCGACGAGCGTGTCGTCCATTGCCTCGCTCATGCCGACGTCACCACGATCGAGATGCTTTCCGCGGGGGCCGGCTCGGGCGCGACGGGGAGCCGAATGGTGAGGAAGCCGCGTTCGTAGCTGGCGGTCGCCTGCTCCGGGTCGACGGGCTCGGCGAGCGTCACCTGGCGCTGAAAGGGACCGTAGTCGATCTCCAGCTGCTGGTACTGCCCGCAGTCCTTGGGCCGGCGACGCTCACCGGCGACAAGGAGCGCTTGGGTCGATGCGATCACCTGCACCTCGGCGGGGTCGACGCCGGGCAGTTCGACGACCACGGTCAGCGCAGGCGGATTCCCCGTCCGGTACACGTCGACCTCCGGCCGATAGCCCCGGCGCATTCCCCGTGAGAAGGGAAAGACCTGCCAGAGGTCGGCGAACAGCTGCTCGATCTCCTCGGCAGCGCTCTCGAGCTCGCGACGGCTCTTTTCCATCGCCTCAGGGTACCCGGCAGGCCAGAGTTCAGACGTGCGGCGTTCAGGCCCGTAGGCCCACTAGCATCGCCTCCGGCATGAAGGGCGTCGTCCTAGCCGGCGGGACCGGTTCGCGTCTCGATCCGCTCACCCGGATCACGAACAAGCACCTTTTGCCGGTCTACGACCGGCCCATGGTGGTGTACGCCATCGACGCGCTGCAGGAAGCGGGAGTCACGGAGCTGATGCTCGTCACGGGTGGCGAGCACGTGGACGATTTCCGGCGGCTGCTGGGCGAACGGTTCGCCTACGGAAACCAAGAGCGCCCAGGCGGGATCGCCGAGGCGCTTGGCCTGGCCCGCGAGTTCATCGGGGCTGACCGCGTCGTCGTGATGTTGGCGGACAACATCTTCGGCGGCTCGATCTCCGAGACGATCCACAATTTCCGACAGCAGAGCAAGGGGGCGCGGGTCCTGCTCGCGCACGTACGCGAGACAGAGCACCTGCGGCACCTCGGAGTGCCTCGCCTCGAGGGCGGGCGGATCGCGGAGATCGTCGAGAAGCCTTCGGACCCGCCTGGACGCCTCGCCGTCACCGGTCTCTACTGCTACGAGCCGGACGTCTTCGACGTGATCGCGGAGCTCGAGCCTTCGGGTCGCGGCGAGCTCGAGATCACCGACGTCAACAACCACTACGTCGGCGCCGGCACTCTCGAGTACGACGTCTTCGGGGGTTACTGGGGCGACGCCGGTGAGTCCATCGACGCCTATCACGAGGTGATCGAGCGCGTCCGGCGGCCGCATTTCGGCTCGGAGCGCCCGCGCCCGATCCCGTTGCGACGCTTCGAGGACGAGCGGGGCTGGTTGACGGAGATCGCCCGGACGGGCGGCCTGCCGAAGCCGATCCGCCAGACGAACGTCTCCTTCTCACGGCGGGGAACGATTCGAGGCCTGCACTACCACGAGCGTGGCCAGGACGACTTGTTCGTCTGCCTGCAAGGACGTGCGCGCGTCGTCGCGCTTGACCGCGAGACGGGAGAGGCGTTCAGCGAGGACATCGGCGAAGGCAACTTCGCCGCCGTCTACGTCCCGGGAAACCTCGCACACGGCTTCGAGGCGCTCACCGATGTGCTGATGCTCTACCACGTCACCGAGGAGTACGACGCGGCCGACCCCGACGAGCACCAGCTGCCGTGGAACGATCCACGTGTAGTCCAGCTCTGGAGCACGACATCGCCGATCCTGTCGGAACGGGACCAGGGGTCTGGTGCGAGCACGCAGTGATCGCGCCAGACTGTGGAGGGGCGTGGGGGAACCGGGAGGTTCCCCCACGGGAGCGAAGCGACGCTTCTTGATCACGGGCGCGGGCGGCCAGCTCGGCCGTGCGCTCGTCGAGGAGTTCCCGGAGGCGCTGGCGTTGAGCCATGCGGCCTGGGACGTGACGCTCCCACCGCCTGGGACAGCCCGGTTGCCGGAGCTCGTGCTCCACACGGCGGCGTGGACCGATGTCGACGGGGCCGAGGACGACCCCCAGGAGGCCGCCGCCGCCAACGTGGGCGGGACGCGGCTCGTCGCCGAGCTCGGCGCGCCGCTCGTCTACTACTCCACCGATTACGTCTTCGACGGCCGCAAGAGCGAGCCGTACGTCGAGTCCGATCCGCCGAACCCACTCTCGGCGTACGGCCGTACGAAGCTCTACGGGGAGGGCGCGGCCGGTGAGCAGGCGTGGATCGTGCGCAGCTCGGGGCTCTTCGGTCCGACCGGCACGAACTTCGTGCGCACGATGCTCGACCTTGCGCGCACGCGTGACGAGGTCGCCGTGGTCGACGACCAGCGCACCTCCCCGACCTACGTTGGCCATCTGGCTGCGGCGACCCGTGAGCTGCTCGAGCGGCCGTTCGGCTTGTGGCACCTCGCTGCAGGCGGAGACACGACGTGGGCCGAGTTCGCCGAGGCGATCTTCGAGGAGGCCGGCCTGGACATCCAGGTGCGTCGCATCTCGAGCGACGAGCTCGGACGTCCGGCGCAGCGACCCGCGTACTCGGTGCTGCGCAGCGAGAAGGACGCGCCGACCCTCCCGCACTGGCGGGAGGGCCTACGCGAGTGTCTTAGCCGGCTCTAGCCTGAGCGCTTCAACTTCCCGTGCTTCTTGGCGTAGATCTCGCCCTGCTTGAAGATCCACACGCCGAGCGGGAAAGCGATCACGCCGATGATGATGAGCGGCCAGATGTCGCCCCAGAGGGAGGTGATCCCGGCTCCGTCCAGGATCGCGGCCCGGATGCCCCGCAGCGCGTATGTCGCCGGTGAGATCGTCGACAGCCACTGCATCCAGCCGGGTAGCACCGACACCGGGTAGTAGACGCCCGAGATCACGAGCAGCGTTCCCTGCGCGATGAAACCGAGCTGTGCGCCCTTCTCTGGTGAGATCAGCGGCAGTACGGAAGTCATCGTGCCGATGCCCATGAACGAGATCGAGGCGATCGCGAGGATGATTGCCGCCGCAAGGAAGTTCGCGTCGGGCATGTGCAAGCCGAACATCAGTGCAATGACGACGAACAGGATCGCACTGCGCAGGACGCCGTAGAGGACCGCGAAGATGCCGACGCCGGCCAGGTGGACCGGCCGGCGGATCGGCGCCATGAACGTGTACTCGATCGTGCCCTCCCAGCGCTCCCACGCGACCGTCTCCGTCATGAACTCGAAGACGAGGCCGAGGAAGGACCAGATGACTGCGCCGATGAGCAGCGTCGTCGTCGCGCGGTTGACGTCGATCTGGCCGCCCGCGGCCTTGATCCCCTTCGCGATGAAGACGATCGTGAGCGTGTTTGCGAGCGACCAGAAGAAGAACGCGAGCTCCCACCAGCCGTAGCGCTTGATCAGGTACCAGTTCCGCTCGACCACGCCCGCGAACGACACGGCCTCGTGGCGGAGCGACGAGCTCGGACCGGGGATCACGCTCATGCGAACACCCCGCGCTCCGCGTCCTCGTCCGCCTCTTCCTCTTCGAACGAGCGCCCAGTTGCCGAGAAGAAGGCATCCTCGAGCGTGTCAGCCTCGTACTGCTCCTTCAGCTCGTCCGCCTGGGCGAGCGCGATCAGCTTGCCGCGGTCGAGGATGCCGATGCGGTCGGCCAGGATCTCGGCTTCCTGGAGATCGTGCGTGCAGAGAAGGATCGTGGCGTCGTGCGTCCTCCGCACCTCGCGGATGAAGTCCTGCACCTCGAGCTTCGACCGCGGATCGAGACCGGTGGTCGGCTCGTCCAGCAACAGCAGCACCGGTGAGGTGAGCAGCGCGCGCGCGAGCGCGACCTTTTGCTGCATTCCTCGGGAGAGGTGCTCCATGCCCTCGTGCTTTCGGTCGGCCGGAAAGCCGACGCGGCTCAGGATCTTCGGGATTTTCTCCCGGGTCTCGGTCGGGCCCATGCCGTAGAACCTCGCGGCGTACGAGAGGTTCTCCTCCGACGACATCTTCTTGAAGAACGACGCCTCGACGGACACGCGGTTGACCAGTTTCTGCACCGCACGCGAATCCTTCACGACGTCGTGGCCGAAGATCTTCGCAGTGCCACCGTCCGGGAGCAGCAGCGTCGAAAGCAGCCGGACCAGCGTCGACTTCCCCGAGCCGTTCTGGCCCAGGATCGCGACGCACTCGCCGCGGTTCATCGTGAACGTCACGTCCTCGAGCGCCGCCACGCGCTTACGCCTTTTGCGCATGTGGGTTCGCGCCGCATCGCGGCGGAAGAACTCCTTGCGCAAGTTGTCGACTTCTACTGCGAACACTTCACTGCTCCTGCGATTCGGCGGGACACGGCTACGCGCAAGACACCTGCTGCACGCAGGCGGCGCACAGGACGTGGGGAATCAGCCGAAGAAGAGCGTCATACCGTCAAGACGGTAGCAAACTTGTCAAGCATTTTGTGTATCTGAATCGACTTCGAGGTCGTGGATCACCCAGAGTCGCTCGCCCGTTTGCGAATTCGTGCGTGCTTGCGCAGTGATCTTCTTGAAGTCGGGGTATTCGGCGACCTCGGGGGAGACGCGAATGCCCGCCACGACATAGCGGACGATCTCCTCGGTCTCGTTGCGCAGTCCGTGCGCACCGTCGGGCCCGACCGGAAAGTGCACGACCTCGCCCTCGTCGAGCTGCCGCTCACCCTCGGGACCGCGCAGCGTCGGCCGTCCCCGGAGCACGATCAGGAGCTCTTCGGAGCCGTGGTGAAAGTGGTAGACGACCGAGTTCCCCGGGCCGAGCTCGTACAGGCTGGCCCCCAGGAGTGGACCGCGGTCGACGAGGCGCTTGCTCTTCGCGCCGCCCCCCGACCAGTCGTCGGTTTCGTCCCACTCGTCGGCCCAGACGTTCATCGGCGGATCCTGGCATACAGCGCTTGACCGCAGTCCGGTCACCCCGCTAAGGTGCTATCCAGGTCGCTCGCCGCCGAAGGCGGGCGCCGAGGCAATGGAGCCTCAGGACTCAGAGAGTCCTGGGCTCTTTTTTTGTGGTCCCGAGTCGGAAGGAGCGGCATGTCTGTCGAAGAGACGAAGCACTACCTCGCGAATGGGCAGGCGAGCGCGCCCCATGCCCGTGAGGCCCTCGAGTGGGCGCGCGAGACCACAGCACAGATGGTCGACCTGAAGTTCTGCGACCTGCTCGGGACGTGGCAGCACATGACGTTGCCGATCAGGGCTCTCGACGAGTCCGCCTTCGACGACGGCCTCGGTTTCGACGGCTCGTCGATTCGCGGCTGGCAGGGGATCTCCGAGTCGGACATGCTGCTGATGCCGGACGCCTCGTCCGCGATCCTCGATCCCTTCACCGAGGCGCCCACGCTATCGCTGATCTGCGAGATCGCCGATCCGATCACGCGCGAGCCGTATGCCAAGGATCCGCGGCGGCTCGCGAAGCGCGCCGAGGAGTACCTGCTCTCGACCGGGATCGCCGACACGGCCTTCATCGGTCCGGAGTGCGAGTTCTTCGTCTTCGACGAGGTCTCGTACGAGCTCGGCCCGAATCGCTCGCACTACTCCGTGGATTCGGGCGAGGGCCACTGGAACTCCGGCAAGCCCGGGCTCGGCTACACGGTTCGCGAGAAGGAGGGCTATTTCCCACCCGCCCCGCACGACACGCTCCACGATCTGCGCACGCGCATGGTGCTGACGCTGGAACGCCTCGGCATCCCTTGCGAGTTCCATCATCACGAGGTCGCGTCCGGCGGCCAGTGCGAGATCGACCTTCGCTTCCAGGCGCTGACTCGCATGGCCGATCAGGTCATGACCTACAAATACGTCGTCAAGAACGTCGCGCGTGCGGCCGGCAAATCGGTGACGTTCATGCCGAAGCCGATCTTCGGCGACAACGGCTCGGGCATGCACACGCACCAGTCCCTCTGGAAGGAGGGCACGCCGCTGATGGCGGACAAGTCGGGCTACGCAGGCCTGTCGCAGTTGGCCCGTGCCTATGTCGGCGGCCTGCTGGCTCACGCGCCGGCCTTGCTCGCGTTCTGCGCCCCGACGACGAACTCGTACCGCCGCCTGGTGCCAGGCTACGAGGCGCCGGTCAACCTCGTGTACTCGATGCGGAACCGCAGTGCGTGCATCCGGATTCCGATGTACTCGGACTCGCCCAAGGCGAAGCGGATCGAGTTCCGCTGCCCCGATGCGGCTGCCAACCCGTACCTCGCGTTCTCGGCGATGCTGATGGCGGGGCTCGACGGCATCCAGAAAGGGCTCGACGCCGGCGAGCCGGCGGACTGGGACCTTTTCGAAGAGGACCGCGGGGTCGCCCAGGTTCCGGGCTCGCTCACCGAGGCGCTCGACGCGCTCGAGCGGGATCACGAGTTCCTGACGGCCGGCGGCGTCTTCGGTGAGGAACTGATCCGCACGTGGATCGACTACAAGCGCGAGAACGAAGCCGACGTGGTGCGGCTGAGGCCGCATCCCGCGGAGTTCTCCCTCTACTACGACTGCTGAAAGGAGGCGAACGTGTTGGAGCTCGGCGTACGGCCAAACGACACGCTTGCAGATCCGCCGTCCGTCGAGCTCCGGCATCTCGAGCCGGACGACTGGCCGGCGGTTGCAGAGATCTACTGGGACGGGATGCGCGACGGGATGGCGACGTTCCAGACGGAGGTTCCGTCCTGGGAAGCCTGGAACGCGGCTCATCTTTGGGGGCACCGCCTTGTCGCCGAGCTGCTCGGCGAGGTCGTGGGGTGGGCGGCGCTGTCGCCCGCATCGACACGGTGGTGCTACCTCGGCGTCGTCGAAGACAGCATCTACGTCGCGCGTGAAGCACGCGGCCTCGGCATCGGCCGCGCGCTGCTGGAGGAGTTGATCGCCGGCGCGGAAGCCACGGGCATCTGGACGATCCAGACGTCGATCTTCCCGGAGAACCGCGTGTCACTGGTACTGCATCAGCGTTGCGGGTTTCGCGTCGTCGGAACGCGCGAGCGTGTGGCGAAGCGCGATGGAACCTGGCGGGACACTGTGTTCCTCGAACGGCGAAGCGAGGTGGTCTCATGACTTTGTGGCTCAGAGCCACTAAGTGGGTTTCGGGTCGTCCCGCCCTCGTGGCTGAGCCGGCACCGGGCGGCTCTCTCGAGCTTGTGGCTCAGAGCCACAAGGAGTGGTCAGCATGACCAAGGTCGAAGCAATCGTGATCCGCGAGCGCGTGGAGACCGTGATCGACGCGGTGGAGCACGCGACGGGTCACATAGGCGTCACGGTGATCGAGGCGATCGGGCACGGCCGCCAGCGCGGCGTCACGCACGAGTACCGCGGTCGCATCTTCGAATCGCGGTTCCTCCCGAAGGCGCAGCTCACGTTCATCGTCGAAGACGAGCTCGCCGACGCCGTCGTCGAGGCGATCGTGGACTCGGCGCGCAGCGGCAACGAATCCGGCGACGGCCTTGTGTGGACGTCGGCGATCGAGAACGTCACGCACAACCGAACGGGCGCGAAGCTCGAGAAGGAGGTGGAAGCCTAAATGCCGAGCAAGGATCTCTTGATAGCGGCGAACACGATCTGGGTCGTCGTCGCGGCGATCCTCGTGATGTTCATGCAGGCGGGCTTCGCCTTCCTGGAGGCCGGCCTGACGCGCATGAAGAACGCGGCGCACATCGCCGGCAAGAACGTCCTCATCTTCGCGGTCTGCTCGATCGTCTACTGGGCGGTCGGCTTCGGGATCGCTTTCGGAGACGGCAACAGCTTTGTCGGGACGAGCGGCTTCTTCCCCTCCAGCAATGAGCTGCTCGCGATCGGCCAGGCGCCTTACTCGTTCTTCACCGGGATTCCGGCGGCCAGCGGCTATCTCTTCGAGGTTGTCTTTGCGGGCGTTTCGCTCGCGATCGTGTGGGGTGCAATGGCCGAGCGGGCGAAGCTCTGGGTCTACCCCGCGTTCGGCGTCATCTTCACGCTCATCTATTCGATCACGTCGCATTGGATCTGGCACGCCGGCGGCTGGCTGTTCGGTAAGGGCATGCAGGACTTCGCCGGCTCGACGGTCGTGCACTACCAGGGGGCGCTCGCCGCCCTCGCGGGTGCGCTGCTGCTCGGGCCGAGGATCGGGAAGTTCGGCCGTGACGGCCGCGCAAACCCGATCCCGGGTCACAACATGCCGTATGCGGTTCTCGGGACGATCATCCTCTGGTTCGGCTGGTTCGGATTCAATCCAGGCTCGACGCTTGGCGTCGTCACGGGCGATCGCATCGGCTATTTCGGTTATGTCGCGCTGACCACGAATATCGCGGCTGCGGCCGGCGCGATCGGCGGCATCGCAAGTGCTTGGTTGATCCTGCGCAAGCCCGACGTGTCGATGATGCTGAACGGCGTTCTCGCTGCGCTGGTCGCGATCACTGCTGCCTCGGGGTTCGTGGCGCCGTGGGCCGCGATCGTGATCGGCGGGGTATCCGGTTGGATCGCCGTCGCAGGCGTCTTGTTCGTCGAGCGGATCGGCATCGACGATCCCATCGGCGCCGTCGCCGTGCACGGGATGTCAGGCGTGTGGGGGACGCTCGCGACCGGCTTGTTCGCGGTGCCCGCACTGGCGTCGAATCTCGCTACCGGCACCGGCGGCCTCGTCTATACGGGCTCCTTCCATCAGCTCGGCGTCCAGGCGCTCGGCCTCGTCGCAGTCGGCGGGTTTACGTTCTCCGCCTCATTCGGATCGCTCTGGGTGATGAAGCGGGTGTGGGGGATCCGTGTCGAGCCGGAGACGGAGACGGCCGGTCTCGACGTCTCGGAACACGGCATGTGGGGCTACCCCGAGTTCTACATCCCGGTCCCAGGCGGCTACGGCACCGAGACGCACGGCCATCTCGGCCTCTCCCACGGGAACGGGCACACGTCCACCGCTCCATCGGTGCCTGCTGCTCAGCCCGAGCCGGCGCCCGGCTAGGGACAGCTTCCTCGAGGGCGCCGCGAACTCTGCGGCGTCCTCGGGCTTCCGGGTAAAGATGCTGCGAGATGAAGTATCAGTTCGTCGACTGCCGCTGGGAGCTCGGAAAACCGGAGCGCGGCCGCGGGCTCTACCTCGGCGGTCACATCCCGGGGGCGAGCTTTCTGGACGTGGACACAGATCTGTCGTCACCGCCAGGCCCGCGCGGCAGACATCCGCTCCCCAATCCAGAAGAGTTCGGCCGCGCCGCGGGGCGAGTAGGTATCGGCGACGAGGTGTTCGTTGTCGCGTACGGGAACATGGGCGGCGCCGAACGGCTCTGGTGGCTGTTGCGCCATTTCGGCCACGAACGCTCCGCGGTGGTCGACCTCGAGTCCTGGCACGGACCGCTCGTTGGAGGCACGGAAGCCATCGAGCCGGCGGAGCTGACGCTTCGTCCGCGCGACGACGACACGATCGAGGCCGACGAGCTCGACCGCCGCCGGGACGACCTGGTCGTCGTGGACGCGCGTCTCCGGCCCCGCTGGCGCGGCGAGCCCAATCCGATCGACAAGGTGCCCGGCCGGATCCCGGGTGCGCTCAACGCGCCGTGGAACGAAGCGCCGCCGGAGCTTCCGGAGGGTGAGCTCGTCGCCTACTGCGGCTCGGGCGTGACAGCAACCGTGCTGCTGCACCGCCTCCACCTCAGCGGCCGGGACGGCAAGCTCTACCCCGGATCCTGGAGCGAGTGGGAGCAGCAAGACCTACCGGTCGAGCGCGGGACGGGCTAGGCGGCGGAGGCTGCCGCGCCGCCGAAGTGGGCGAGGTACGGCTGCCAGCCGTTCGGGATCTTCGGCGCGGCGAGGCGGATGAACAGCACCGGCGCGGGAGCTTTCGGCGGATGGACGAGCTCCATGCGCGCCTCCTCCAGCGTTCGGTTCCCCTTGTGGTGGTTGCACGGCGCGCACGCCGTTACGACGTTCTCCCAGATCGATTCCCCACCGCGTGATCTCGGGATGACGTGGTCGAGCGTCAGCCGGCCCGCGGTGGTGCCGCAGTAGACGCAACGCCAGCTGTCGCGCGCGAAGAGCGCGCGGCGGGAGATCTTGCGCTGGACGGCCCGTGGCACGCGCACGTAGGCCACGAGCCGGATCACGTGTGGCCACGGATACGTGTCGGTCGCGGAGTGCAGCCGCTGGTCGAGCTCCTCGATCACCTCGGCCTTCCCCTTGAACACGAGCACGTGGGCACGCCGCACGGAGGTGACATTCAGCGGCTCGTAACTCGCGTTCAAAACGAGAACCTGCTGCATCTAGGCGGAAATGTAGCTGAGCGAACGGGGATTACCCGGCCATGGCCCGTTCGACGGCCTGTTCCTCCTCCGGAGACAGGGCCACCGACGGCCGGCCGTGGTCGAGCTCCTTGACATAGATCCTGGCGTAGTCGCGGCCCTGGATCGCGGTCAGCACGACCCCGCTGCGGCCGGCGTCCAGCAGGGCAATCGAGGCCGACTGGTGCCCGCCGGCGCCCTCGTAGGCGTCGTACCGGACAAGCGAGGTCTTGGAGACCGTCGTGTCGACGCGGCGGTCGACCCGCGAGAGGCCTGCAGCGATCTCGTCCACGGCTCGGTGCAGGTCGTCGATTCGTCCCTGGAGTGAGACTGCGAAGTCGACCAGGTCCTGCTTCCCCCCTCCGAGCAGCACGAGTTGCGACGAGCGCACGGCGCGCAGCTTCAACCAGGCGAGACCGGCCACGAGCAGCGCGGCGGCCGCTGCGGCGCAGGCCCCGATCGCGATCCACTCCGCAGCCGAGAGCACTAACCTCCGAGCGAGAAGATGACCTTGTAGTCGGCCGAGTTGTTCGTGGTCGTCTTTTCGCCGGGCACCGGCGCGACGTCGACCTTGACCGTCGTCGGCAATCCGAACAGGCCGTTGATGTCGATGTTCGTGAACGTGACCGTCTTCGACTCCCCTGCGTTGATCACGTCGATCTTCTTGCGCATCACGATCGACTTCGGCGACTTCTGGATGGTGAGCGTCACTCCGACGTTGAACTCCTGGAAGTCACCCGAGTCCGACACCACAACCTGGAACGCAAGGTCGGTCGAGGCCGTGATCTGGTTGTCGCTCGCCGCCCCGCTCGCGCTGAGCTTCTTGCCGTCAGGAAGCGCGGTGACGGAGACGAGCGCACTGCCGTGGTTTCCAGTTGTCGCCCCGCCTGTCGCCGCGCCGTGGACGCGCAGCCAAACCTGCGTCATCGCCTGGGTGCTCGCGAGCTCGGGGTTCGGGAAGATGCTGGAGTCGGGGACGCTGCCGACGTCGCTGATGTTCTGGCTCTGCAGCTCGAGTCGCGTCGGCTCCTTGAAGTAGTAGTCCCAGTTGACGTCGCTCGCGATCAGGAGGCGCGCCTGGTCGGCTATGAGCCGGCCGGAGGTCGTCGAAGTGCGCGCCTTCGCCGTCGCCGTCTGGCGAAACGCGTCGGCCAGCCGGCTGAGTCCGCTTGCGCGCAGCTTGAGCACCTCGATGAGGTGGTCGTGCTCGACCTGGAGCGGGCCGGGCGGGTTCAGCTGGACCGCCTGCGCGACCTCTTGCTGCTCCTGTGCGGCGAGACTCCCGAGCTTCGCCTCGAGATCGGTTTCCTTGATGCCGGTCGCGCTGAGGGCGGTATTCAGATCCTTGCCGATCTGGTCGGAGCGCTTCGCGATGGCGCGAACGTCCTGGAGGTACCCCTGGTACTTGGCGTGCTTCCCGCTGGACGCACAGCCCCGCAGTCCGACGACGAGCAGGACGACGGCGAGGATGAGAAACGCGATCAGCCCGGCGAGGCGGAGCATCGGGATCAGGCCCTGCGGTGGCCGGATCGGGCGGCGGGGGCCGCCGGGCGGTGGGCGCCGGGGAGTGCGCACGCGCTGCGACGCCTCTTCGGTCTCCGGCTCGTCGAAGAAGTCGAATTCGATGTCTGAGTCGCGCTCGGTCATGGGAGAGGGGGCGGCCGGGAGAGTCCCAGCCGAAGCGGCGTTCACTCTAACCCGTACCTTGCCCGTTCTCGACGGGTGAAGGAGTTGTTCGCGCCCCCGCCAACCCCGGAGAGCCGGTGTCCAACGCAGCCCCAGCCCTTCTCCAGAGCGAGCTCGTCCTCGGGCGCTACCGCCCGCTGAGGCCGCTCGGGAGCGGCGGTTCCGGCTCCGTCTGGCTTGCCCGGGACGAGCAGAACGGGCTCGACGTCGCACTCAAGATCGTGCCCCGTGAGGGGAAGGCGGCATCCCGCGCGGAGCGCGAGGCCGAGGCCGCGGCCCGTCTGCGCCATCCCTCCTGCCAACGCGCCTATGGCTTCGGCCGTGACTCCCAACATGTCTACATCGCGTACGAGTACGTTCCCGGGCGGACCTTTCGCGAGGCGCTCCGTGGCGGCGAGGTGGACGACGGCTCCGCGATCGAAGCATGCGCCCAGGTGCTCGAGGCACTCGCGCACGCGCACTCGCGCGGGATCGTTCACCGCGACGTGAAGCCGTCGAATGTTCTGCTCGCCGAAGGGAGAGGTGTGTCGGTGCGTGTGCTCGACTTCGGCCTGGCTCAGATCCAGCAGGCCGAGACCCTGACCGCGCAGGGCGACGTGCCGGGCACGCTTGCCTACATCGCCCCGGAACGGCTCGCCGGGGGGTTGACGACAGAGGCGGCAGACGTGTGGGCGGTCGGACTCATGCTCTGGGAAGCGCTGGCGGGCCGTCACCCGTTCTGGCGCGGTTCCCTGCTCGAGACTGCCCGCGCAATCGAGTCGGGGGCCCCGCGCCTGGAGACGGTGCGGCCGGATCTGCCGAGTCCTCTGCTCGCCGCAGTCGATCGCGCTTTGAATCTCGACCCGGCCCGACGGCCGAGCGCAGCGGCGCTTGCCGGAACCCTCAGCCTCGTGCGGCAAAGGCGCCGGCGCTCGCGTGGTGGCCCTGGCCGGACCATCGCTGTGCCTGCAGTCGTGCCACGGCTCGTTCCCGCAGCGCTCGCGGCGGCTGTGGCCGGCTGGACCGCGTGGGCACTCCCATTCTTTCCCTCAGGGTGGCCGCTCGGTCTCGCAGCGCTCGCCGCTGCCGGCACCATCGTCGACGCTCGACTGGGCCTCGCCTTCGCGCTTGCCGTGCCCGTCCTGCCACTCGGAAACCTTGCTCTCGGCGCGGCGGTCCTCTACGCCGTGATCGCGCTCGGGCTCCTGGCAACGATGTGGCGTGAGCCGGAGCGCGGTCTCCTCTTCTCGCTCGGGGCATTCCTGGCGCCGATCGCAGGCGTCGGCCTCTTCCCACTGGCCGCGCTGGCCATACGCTCCCCGTCACGCCGGGCGGTGCAGGCCACAGCGGCCGTGTTGACGGCCGGGATCGTCGCGGGAATCCGAGGCTCACCGCTGCCGTTCGACAGTGCCTCTCCACCGGACCTCGGGATCGCCGCGAGCGGCGACCCGTTCACGGTCGTGTCGGCCCTCTGGGGGGCGCTGCTCTCTAGGCCCGCTCTTGCCGTGATGACGATTGTCCTTGCGGCCGTGGCGGTCCTGCTGCCCCTGGCACGCGCGCGGGGGCCGTGGGCGATCGCCGGGCTGGGGGCCGCGTTCCTGGTGGCGGCGTTACTCCTGGCGCCCGGAGTGGCGGTTGCTCCGCTGGTGGTAGTCGTGTGGGCCACCTGCCTGGCGGTAGCGGTGCGTTAGCATCGCTTGCCGGGTATTCCCGGCAAATGGTCCTCCGCGCAATCGAACAAAAAATCGAGTCCCTTTTCGAGGGGATTTTCGGCCGCGCGTTCCGGACGAATGTCCAGCCGGTCGAGCTTGCGCGGAAGCTCGCGAAGGAGATGGATGAGCACCGAACCATCTCCGTCTCTCGTGTCTACGTGCCGAACGAGTACACGGTGTACCTCTCCCCGGACGACCGCGAGCAGTTTTCGAGCTACGAAGAGAATTTGAGGGGCGAGCTCCAGGAGTACCTCTCCGAGCACTCGCGCCGCGAGGATTACGCGCTCCTTTCGCCGGTTCGCGTCCTCATGGAGACCGACGCCGATCTCGACGTGGGTGAATTCGGCATCGCGACCCGGATGGTGCAGCCGGACCGGCGCAAGGCCGGCGCCGAAGGCGAGCCGGCAGGAGAGGTGGCACCCGGTGCGACGATGATCTACAAGCCGCAGGCTCCGGTTCCGACGCAGGCCGTCAGCGCTGAGGAGCTGGGTCTTGAGCCGGAGGTGGTGACGCTGAGCTTCGACGGCACGCGCTACGAGGTGAAGCAGCGCCGCGTCGTGATGGGACGGTCGCGCGACTGCGACATCCAGCTCTCGGACACGAACGTCTCGCGGCGCCATGCCGAGCTGCGCCAGGAGGGAGCGTCTTACTGGATCGTCGATCTCGGCTCGACGAACGGCCTCGAGGTGAACGGGAAGCGCGTGAAGCGGGCCAAGCTCAACGACGGCGACACGATCACGGTCGGTTCCACCGAGGTGAGGTTCAGCCAGGAGCAACAATGATCGTCGCTCGCCTTCGAGCTCCCTTCTTCAGGGATCGCCTCAGCCCCCGCGCCGCTGCGATCGCCGCGTGGGCTGAGGACAGCGACGTCGCTTGCGACGTCGCTGAAGTGGCCGTGCCGGCTTTGCCGTCACGGCCACTTCCGCAGAGGGGAAACCTCCCGGTTTCCCCTTACGCCCCTTCCCCTGATCATCGGCCCAAGAGCGGCCGATGATCTTCGACTCCGCGGCGGTCGACGAGGTCCTGCTCGTCCTCAAGATCGCCTTCCTCGTTCTGCTCTACACGTTCATCTGGCGGATCGTGCGGACTGCGAGCCGCGATCTGCGCCTTCCCCAGGAGAGCTTCGTGCTCGCTCCGTCCGCGGCCGCGGGCGTGCAGGCCTCGCGGCCCGGGCTGCACACCGGGCGCCTCGTCGTCGTGAGGAGCGCGGACCTCGAGAGCGGTGAGGACTTCGAGCTGAACTCCGTGCAGCTGACGATCGGGCGCGGAAATCAAAACGACATCGCGATCGCCACGGACGAATACGCCTCCGCCCGCCACGCGCGGTTCGAGCCGCGCCAGGACGGCGTCTGGGTCCAGGACCTGGGCTCGACGAACGGGACATATCTCAACGGGACACGGCTCGATCGCCCGCGACGGCTGGCTCGCGGGGACGTCGTCCGGATCGGCGAGACGGATCTCAGGTATGAGCAATGACGGGTCTCGGCCATGTCGGGGTGATCACGGATACCGGCCGCAAGCGCCGGCGGAACGAAGACGCGTACGTCTGCGAGCCGCCGCTCTTCGCGATCGCAGACGGAATGGGCGGCGCGCAGGCGGGGGAGGTTGCATCGCGCCTCGCGGCGGCCGCGCTGAAGGAGAGCGGCGCCAAGACCCTTGGCGGCGAGGAGCGCATCTCCGATCTCATCCAGGAGGCGAACCGGCGCGTTTACGACCGCTCGAGCACGGATCCCAACACGTCCGGGATGGGGACGACGATCACGGTCGCGCTCGTCGAGAACGGAAACGTCGCGTTCGGGCACGTGGGTGACTCGCGCGCCTACCTGATCCGTGACGGCCGCATGGAGCAGGTGACGGAGGACCACTCGCTGGTGAACGAGCTGATGAAGAGCGGCAAGCTGTCGCGCGAGGAAGCCGAGACGCACCCGCAGCGGTCGGTGATCACGCGCGCACTCGGCACTGATCCCGACGTCGACGCCGACACGTTCACGATCGAGGCCAAATCCGGCGACGTCTTCCTGCTCTGCTCGGACGGACTCACCGACATGGTGGGAGAGCGCGAGATCCTCGAGCTCGTCGAGCTGAACCGCCAGGACATCGACGCGGCGCTGAAGTCGCTGGTCAAGGCCGCGAATCGAAGCGGCGGCGAGGACAACATCACGGTGGTCGCGTTCGAGATCGCAGAGAGTCAGGCGCTGACCCACGATGGCGAAACTCGTGAGAACGTCGTGCCGCCGCCGCCGCGCGACGAGGAGGACACGCTCACCGAGGCGGATGCCGTGCCGGCCGTCGACACCGCAGTGGTCTCCACGGCGGAGATCCAGGCGGAGCTCGAGGCAAAGGAGCGGCAGGATCGCGCCAAGAGGCGCCGCAGTCTCCGGCGCCGCATCGTCGCTTGGCTGGCTCTGATCGCAATTGCCGCCGGAATCGCACTTACCCTGTACCTGAGGTTCCTGCGCTGACGCTCAGCCCGAGGAATCGTGAGCTCGCGTTCCTGATCGTCGTCGGGGCTCTGACGGCCGTCGGGTTCGCAAGCGTCTACATCGCGCGCCAGGACGTCGTGTCGACGGCCTCGCTGACGTATGCGGGCTTCTTCTTCGTGCTCTATCTCGCTGCGCATCTCGCCACGCGGTACGCCGTTCCATTTGCCGACCCGTACTTGCTCCCGATTGCGGGCCTGCTGACGGCGATCGGCCTCACGGAGATCTACCGGCTCAATCCGACCGATGCATTCAGGCAGGGCATCTGGATCGTTGTTGCCGTTGCTCTCTTCGCCGCGACGCTCTTCCTCCTCCGGCACGACTACCGCCGGCTCGAGACCTACAAGTACCTCTTCGGCGTCTCGGCGATCGCGCTGCTTCTGCTGCCGATCCTGCCGCTGCTCGGCCTCACCGTTAACGGCGCGCGCCTCTGGGTGCACGTCGGCTCGCTGCGCTTCCAGCCGGGTGAGCTGGCAAAGATCATGCTGATCATCTTCCTTGCCGCGTACATGCGCGAGAAGCGCGAGGTCCTGGCACAGGGCCGCCTGAAGGACTGGGGACCCCTGCTCGTGATCTGGGTGCTGGCGATACTCGTCCTGCTCGAGACAAGAGACCTCGGCGGAGGGCTGCTCTACTTCGGGATCTTCCTCGCGATGCTCTACGTGGCGACTGCGCGCATCGCCTACGTCGCGGGCGGGCTCGGGCTCTTTCTCGTCGGCGCCGTCGGCGTGTGGAAAGTCACGCCGCACGTGCAGGACCGCGTGACGATCTGGCTTCATCCCTGGACCACGAACAGGGTCTACTGTCCGATCTCGGGGCACCTCGACCTGCGTCAGGACTGCCAGAGCTACCAGCTCGTGAAGTCGCTCTACTCCATCGGCTACGGCGGCTATGGAGGGACCGGGCTCGGCAAGGGGACGGTCGCGAACCTCAACGGCAAGCAGATCATCCCCGACCTGAACACCGACTTCATCTACTCCGCGCTCGCGCAGGAACTCGGGCTGATCGGTGCGGCTGCACTGCTGCTCGTCTACATGATCTTCGTGCTCCGCGGCATGCGGATCGCGCTCCTGGCCGAGGACGGTTTCTCGAAGCTCGTCGCGGCCGGCCTGACGTTCGGCTTCGCGTTGCAGACGTTCATCATCGTCGGCGGCATCCTGCGCCTGATTCCCCTGACCGGGATCACGCTGCCCTTCGTCTCGTACGGTGGATCCAGCGTCGTCGCGAACTTCCTCCTCTTGGCGGGGCTGCTGCTCGTCTCGAACCGTGCGAATAGAGAGATGCTGCGTTGAACAAGCAGGTCTCCCATGTCGGCATCGCAGCGCTCGTCCTGCTCTCCGCGCTCATCGTCGGGACGACCTACTGGCAGACGTGGGCAAACGCAGGACTCGCCGACCGGCAGGACAACGAGATTCGATTGGTCGCCCAGTTCTCGATCAAGCGAGGGAAGATCTATGCGGCCGACGGCCGGACAGTGCTGGCGACGAACGTGGACAAGAAACGTGCCGGGAGAACGCTCTACTTTCGGCGCTATCCGACCGGGCCGATCTTCTCCGACGTCGTCGGGTATTCGACCCAGACGCGCAATCGAACCGGGCTCGAGCAGTCGTACAACGATTACCTCACAGGCTCGAACGCCAACCTCGACACGGTCTTTCACTCCGCTCTCGACAAGCTGAAGGGGGCGACGGTCACCGGTAACGACCTCGTGTTGACCATTCGGCCGAGTGCGCAGGCTTTGGCCTTGCGGTTACTGCGCGGTAAGTGCGGCGCTGTCGTCGCGCTCGAGCCCTCGACGGGCCGCGTCCTGGTGATGGCCACGAACCCGACCTACAACCCGAACCTGATCGAGAACCGCTTCGGCCTCGCCACGCGCACGACTGTGCCGTGCGGCGCGCCACTCCTCAACCGCGCAACCGTCGGCAAGTACGCCCCGGGCTCGACTTTCAAGATGGTCACTGCGGCTGCTGCGCTCGACACGGGACGCTTCACCCCGGATTCGCCGTTCTACGACCCGGGCTATTGCGAGGAGTACGGCAAGCGCGTCCGCAACGCCGGCAATCCCGAAGCGCCCGAGACTTTCGGCCACGTCAACCTGTCGACCGGCTTCGAGCACTCGATTAACTCGGTCTTCTGCAACGTCGGCAAGGCGCTCGGCGCCGGCACCGTGCTCGAGTACGCAAAGCGCTTCGGGTTTTACTCACTACCGCCGCTCGAGCTGCCCGAGAGCGAGCGCGTGGCGAGCGGCTTGTACGACCACGGACGACTCTTCGATCCCAAGCATCCGGACACGCAGGTCGACCCCGGCCGCCTGGCGTTCGGTCAGGAGCGACTGGCCGTGACTCCGTTGCAGATGGCGATGGTGGCGGCGGCGATCGGGAACCACGGCGCCGAGATGCGCCCGCAGATCGTCGAGCGGATCGTCGGCCCCGGCGGGAAGACGATCACGCACCTGCAGCCCGATCAACTCGGCCGGCCGATCAAGCGCCAGACTGCGGACGAGCTCACGCGCATGATGGAGCTCGTCGTCACCGGCGGTACGGGCACGGCTGGTGCCATTCCTGGGGTTCGAGTCGCCGGGAAGACAGGCACCGCGGAGGTCGGCCGCGGCAACTTCCACACGACCTGGTTCGCGGCTTTCGCGCCCGCCGACGCACCAGGTGTGGCAATCGCCGTGGTCGTGGAGAACCAGCTGAACGGGTTCGGCGGCACGATCTCCGCGCCAATCGCCAAGCAAGTAATGGAGGCGCTACTCCGGTAGGGGCGAATCCCTACCCTTGAAGGCCCGATGGCGGTTTCCGACACCCTGATCAACACGCTCTTCGACGGGCGCTATCGCATCCTGCGCAAGCTCGGCGCGGGCGGCATGGCGAACGTCTACCTCGCGGAGGACGAGGTGCTCGGCCGGCGGGTCGCGATCAAAATCCTCAATGACCGCCATGCCGGCGACGACCAGTTCGTCGAACGCTTCCGCCGCGAGGCGAAGAACGCGGCCAGTCTCTCGCACCCCAACATCGTCTCGATCTACGACCGTGGCGAGGCGGAGGGCACGTACTACATCGCCATGGAGTACCTGGACGGCCGCTCGCTGAAGGAACTGATCGTTGCGCGTGGCCCCGCGCCGATCCATCTCGCGGTCGACTACGCGCGACAGATCCTCGCCGCGATCCGGTTTGCGCACCGCCATGGCATCGTTCACCGAGACATCAAGCCGCACAACGTGCTCGTCGACAGTGAGGGGCGGCTCAAGGTAACCGACTTCGGGATCGCGCGCGCGGGTGTCAGCCAGATGACGGAAGCGGGGTCCATCATCGGCACCGCCCAGTACCTGTCGCCCGAGCAGGCGAAGGGCGCGCCGGTCGATCAGACGTCGGACCTGTACTCGGTCGGCGTCGTGCTGTACGAGCTCCTCACCGGTGTTGTGCCTTTCAGTGGTGACACGCCCGTCGAGATCGCCATGAAGCATCTCTCGACCGTGCCCGAGGCGCCGTCGACGAGGCGCGCGGACGTGCCGCGTGATCTGGACCTGGTCGTGATGCGGGCACTGGCCAAAGACCCGTCCGAGCGTTACCAGAGTGCTGAGGAAATGGACGCGGACCTCCGCCGCATCAATCGCGGCGTCGCGATCTCTCCCGTCACCGAGGAGGCAGCGACCGCGATCATCTCGCGCCCCCCGCCGTCAGCCGTCACAGAGATCAAGTCGCGCCCCCCGCGGCCGCCGGTTCCCTACGCACCGCCCTCCGCCTACTACGACTACGACGAGCCGCCCAGGCGTGCGCTCTGGCCGTGGTTCGTCGCGCTGCTCTTCGTGGCGGCCGCGCTCGTCGGCGGCTACTTCCTCTACTCCCAGATCCAGGATCAGCTCAGCGGGTCGAAGACGGTCGCCGTCGGTAACTACCTCGGCATTCGCGAGGCCGATGCGGTCGCGAAGATCCGCGCGATCGGCCTTCGGCCCAACCCGGTGCGGCAGCCGAACGCCGACCCTGGTTTTCCCGAAACGTACGTCTTCCAGCAAACGCCCCGACCCGGAGACAAGACGCCGAAGAACAACTTCGTCACCATCTACGTCTCGCTCGGGCCGCCCAAGACAGATGTTCCGAGCGTCGTCGGCGAGCCGCTGGACAAGGCACTGTCCGACCTCCAGGACGCGAAGCTGAAGGGTAGAGCCATTCCGACGGAATCGGACAAGCCGCAGGGGCAGGTGATCTCGCAGTCGCCGACCGCCGGCTTGTCGGTGAAGCAAGGAACGAAGGTCAAGCTCAAAGTCTCGAAAGGGCCGAAACCGGTGGCGGTGCCGAACGTAGTCGGCTCGACGTTCGACTCAGCGAACTCGATCCTCCTCGGCAGCGGATTTGCGGTGCTGCGCAAGGACGTCAAGTCCGACTCCCCGAAGGACACAGTCGTCAACACGAGCCCCGGTCCGGGGACGCTCCAGCCGCCCGGCACCACGATCACGGTCATGGTGTCGAAGGGGCCGACCACCTCCACCGTTCCGGACGTGACGACGCTGACGCAGAACGACGCGCAGGCGACATTGAAGGCCTCGGGCTTCGGCGTGAAGATCGTCAGCCAGCCGGTCACCGACCAGAGCCAGGACGGGATCGTGCAGACACAGGATCCACCAGGCGGGACGCAACAGCCTCCGGGCACGACCGTGACGATCGCCGTCGGCAAGTTCGGTGCGACACCCGGCCCTCCGTGACCGTCGCTCGCCTTCGGCTCGCTCCCATGGGGGAAACCATGTTTCCCCCACGAGCCCCTTTCTTTAGAGATCGCCTCAGCGCCCCCGGCGTGGCGACCGCTGCCGCGAACGCTGAGGAGAAAGAGCGGGGAAACCTCCCGGTTTCCCCTTCTGCCCCTTCCACCGCTCATCGGCCAAAGAGCAGCCGATGAGCGTCCCTCGCCTTCGGCTCGCTCCCGTGAGGGAAAACCTCCCGCTTTCCCCCCACGTCCCTTCCCCCGCTCATAGACCACAGGTCGGCCTATGAGCCGGCTGAAAGTCGCGATCCTCGCCGGCGGGCGGTCGTCCGAGCACGAGATCTCGCTCGCCTCCGCCCGTTCGGTGCTGAAGTCCCTCGACCCGGTGGATTACGACGTCGTCACCGTCGCCATCGGCCGGGACGGTCGCTGGGAGCTCGGAACGGGCGACGGCTCTGTTGCGGAAACGCTGCCGGTGCCGGCGGCCAACGCGCCTGCAACGCTGGGCGCGGTCGACGTCGTCCTGCCCATTCTTCACGGCCCTTTCGGTGAGGACGGGACGGTGCAGGGGCTGCTCGAGCTTGCGGGCGTCCCGTATGTCGGAGCCGGGGTGGCCGCTTCCGCACTCTGCATGGACAAGGACCTGTTCAAGAAGGTGCTGCGTGACAGCGGGGTTCCGGTCGCCCGCCACGTTGCACTGCGGGAGGGCGACTCGGTCGAGAACCCCTTCGGCTTCCCGTGTTTCGTCAAGCCCGCACGGCTCGGATCCTCGGTCGGGATCACGAAGGCGCATGACGACTCCGAGCTGCGAGAGGCGGTCGAGCTCGCCTTCCGACACGACGACAAGATTCTCGTCGAGGAATTCCTTGACGGGATCGAAGTCGAGGTCGGTGTGCTCGGCAACCGTGAGCCGGTCGCCTCCGTTCCAGGTCAAATCGTGCCACTGGGACACGAGTGGTACGACTACGCGTCCAAGTACGACGAGGGCGGGATGGAGCTCGTGATCCCGCCGGACCTGCCCGAGAATGTGCTCGAGGAGGTGCAGCGTGCCGCTGTCGAATCCTTTCGCGTCACCGAGTGCGAGGGCATGGCTCGTGTGGACTGCTTCGTCGTCGACGGCAATCGCGTCGTGGTGAACGAACTCAACACCATTCCCGGGTTTACGTCGACGAGCGTGTATGCGAAGTTGTTCGAGGCCTCCGGCATCGATTACGACGAGCTCTTGCGCCGCCTGATCGAGCTCGCAGTGGAGCGGCACGAGCGCCGCTCCAAACTTGTGTACTAACCCTTTCCGAACGCGCGCACTTCATTCACGTGCGCGAAATGGCCGCCGGACGCGAGCTTCGTGATCCACACGATGTAGAGGCGCTTCGGAGCAGGTTGATGGATCGCGAACCTCGTCGTTCGCCCGACGACGTGGCTGTCCGAGACCTTCTGCCCAAGGGTCCCTTGGATGTTCGTCGCGCGGATCTCCGCGGTGAAGCCTGGCGTGTCCGTGACCACAGTGATGCGGGAGAGCTGGACGACTCCCGTCGCATCGAGCACGAGCCCGACGCCCGCCTTCTTCACTCCTTCGAGTCCGCTGTTGTAGTCCTCCGTGCTCCAGTAGGTCAGTACATCGCCGTCCGTCGCCTTGGGTGCGTCGGCGTCGTGCTCGGTGCCGTCTCCGTACGGATCGTAGGCACCGGCGCCGGCAATCGTGATCGCTTTGCCGACCGGGACATTCTGGCCGCCACCGCCACGGAGCGTGAGCAGTCCGATGACGACGGCGGCGATCGCGAGCGCACCGAGCAGCCCGATGAGGAGAGGAAGGGGTGACACAGACTTGCGGTGTCTTTGCCGTTGCAGCCGTTGCGCGGCCGGAACGACCATCGTGATTGCGCCGTCCTCGCCGCGGTCGAGCTCGGCGAGGTTCGCCTCGATCTCGGTGGCGAAGGCGTCCATGGTCGGGAACCGCTGCTCGGGATCCTTCTCGAGCGCGCGATCGATCATCTCGGCGATTCGCAGCGGCACGTCCCCTCGCGCGTCCAGAACGCTCGGTGGCGGTTCCTGGATGTGCTTCATCGCAACCGCGACGAAGTTCTCGCCGGGGAACGGCACCTCTCCGGTGAGCATCTCGTAGAGGACGATGCCGAGCGAGTAGACGTCCGTATGCGCGTCGACGGGCTGGCCGCTCGCCTGCTCCGGGGCGATGTAGTTAGACGTTCCCAGGACGGTCCCGGTCTGGGTCACGCTGCGCTCGACGTCGAGCGAGCGCGCGATCCCGAAGTCGGTCACTTTGGCGCCACCGTCGCCGTTCAGGAGGACATTCTGCGGCTTCACGTCACGGTGGACGAGCCCGTGGTCGTGGGCGAACGCGAGCCCGCGCGCGATCTCGAGCGCGATCTCCAAAGCAGCACGCACGTCCAGGCGGCCCTTGCGGACGACGAGCTCCTTGAGGTTCTCCCCTTCGATGTACTCGAAGACGATGTACTGCCGCCCGTCATCCTCGCCCCGGTCGATCACCGTCACGATGTTCGGATGCTGGAGCTGCGCGACGGAGCGCGCCTCCCGCTTGAACCGCTCGACGAAGTCTTCGTCCTCGTTGTACTGCTGGTGCAGGACCTTCAGCGCGACGTTGCGCTCGAGCAGCGAGTCATGAGCCTTGTAGACAGTCGACATACCACCTTGGCCGACGACCTCCTCGAGCCCGTATCGCCCCGCGATCGTCTCTCCGACCACCACGCTCGAAAGCTACCCGCCCGTCGCCTGCCGTACGCCTTTGATCAGTGCGCTCGGGCTTTCCTCAGGCGCGTGCCGAGCCAGAGGCCTCCGCACCAGAGGACGTACAGAAGGGCGACGAGCGCCGCCAGGAACCAGACCGGAACGAGGTGGTGGCCCTGTCCGTCCTGGGCTCGGCCGACGACAAGGGCCACGGCCCACATGCAGGCCAGGACGCCGCCGAGGGCGATGATGACCCGTGGCCTGCCGATCCCGGTTGCGCCGACGGCGAGCGGCAGCGCGAAAGCGAGCATGGAGATGAGATACCCGGCCACTCCTCGGGTATCGGCTCGACGGCCGGCGAACGTGAGCTGCGACTAGCCTACGACCGAGCCGAGCGCGTCTTCCCAGACGCCGAGCGCCTCGTCCAGCTCGCCCTCCGAGATGACGAGCGGGACGAGCACGCGGATGCAGTTCGAGTAGATCCCTGACTTGAGCAGGAGGAGCCCTCGCTCTGAGGCGGCCTCGACGACCGCGGTCGCAATTTCAGGCGCTGGGTCCTTGGTGCCGCGGTCGTGGACGAGCTCGATCGCCAGCATGGCACCGAGCCCGCGGACGTCGCCGATTGCATCCCAGCGCTGCTGCCAGGCCTGCATCCGGCCGCGAATGGTCTCGCCGATCTGCGCAGCCCGCTCGACGAGGCTCTCGTCCTCGAACACGTCCAGCACGGCGAGGGCGGCTGCCTGCGCGACAGGATTCCCGACGTACGTGCCGCCGATCGCCGAGTCGCGCGGCGCGTCCATGATCTCTGCCTTGCCGATCACGCCCGAAAGCGGCAGACCCGCCGCGATCGACTTCGCGATCGTCATCAGGTCGGGTTCGACGTCGTAATGCTCGATGCCCCACATCTTTCCCGTCCGTCCGTAGCCGGTCTGCACCTCGTCGACGACGAGCACGATGCCGTTGTCGTCGCAGATACGGCGTACGCCCTCGAGGAACTCAGGCGGTGCGACGACGAAGCCGCCTTCGCCCTGCACCGGCTCGATGACGATCGCTGCGACGTTCTCGGCGGCGACGGTCGTGACGAACGCGCGCTCGAGCGCCGCCAGTGCCTCGGCCACGTTCGGGCCTCGGTAGTCCTGCGCGAACGGCAGTCGGTAGACCTCGGGCGCGAACGGGCCGAGCCCGGCTTTGTAGGGATGCGTCTTGGACGTCAGCGACAGGGACAGCAGCGTGCGACCGTGGAAGCCTCCCTCGAAGCCGATCACCGCGGGCCGCTTCGTGTAGGCGCGCGAAAACTTGACAGCATTCTCGACGGCCTCCGTGCCGGCGTTGAAGAACGCGGCCTTCGCCGGGCCCGAAATGGGCGCGGTCGCCACGAGGCGCTCTGCGAGCGTGACGTACATCTCGTACGGGACGACCGTGAAGTCGGTGTGGAGGAACTTCGCGGCCTGTTCCTGCACTGCATCGACGACCCGCGGATGCGCGTGGCCGACGTTCAGGCAGCCGACGCCTCCGGCGAAGTCGATGAACGTGTTCCCGTCGACGTCCGTCAGCGTCGCGCCCTCGCCCCGCTCGATCACAACGGGCAGATAGATGGAGAGCGGATCCGCGATCGCGCGGTCCTTCCGGTCGAGGATCTTCTTCGAGCGGGGGCCCGGGATCCCCGTTCTGAGCTCGATCGTCTTCGTCGTCGCCATTGGCCTGACGATAGCGCAGCCGGCGGCCACCCTGCATACCTGTATAGGGGAGTTACATCGTGCTTGTGCCCCTACCAGCGAGACTCGGCAGCGTCACTGGCAGGGGCACTAACGAAACGCCGGCGTGGACAGCGCCTTGACCGTGTAGAGACCGGCCGCGTTCCAGAGCATGAAGCCCTTGGCGTGCTCGAGCCGGGCGGCCTGGATCTGGTCCTGGACGTCCGTGAGCGTGTAGGTGCGGCGCAGGGAGAAGTCCTGCAGCCACGGGATCAGCTTCGTCGGCCGGCCGCGTACGGCGTTCCGGAAATCGCGCAGCGAGTAGGCCACCGTCGTGCCTGGGCGAGAGTCCGGATCGATGATGTTGTACTCGCCCGACACGTAATGGGAGGGGTAGACCATGGGATAGATCGCGTCCACGTAACGCGCGATCCGCCGCGGGAACTGGCCGATCCCGAGGTTCCTCGTCGCGGACAGCCCGAAGACGTCCACCGAGACGCGCACTCCGAGCGGCTTGAGGCGCCCCCGCGCGTACTTGGCGAACATCGGAATCGTCCAGCCCATCGGCTGCGCGTGCTTGCCGGGATAGCGGATCTGCGAGATGTCGCCGTCGCTCGGGAACCGGACGTAGTCGAACTGGATCTCGTCGAAGCCGAGCTTCGCCGCCTGCTCGGCGATGTCGACGTTGTACTTCCACACACGCCGGTCGTAGGGGTTCGTCCACCCGAGTCCCGCGCTGTTGAGCCAACGCGACCCGTCGGCCCGGCGGATCGCGAGCTCGGGCGCTCCCGCCGCCAGCGCCGGATCCTCGAACGTGACCACCCGGCCTATGAGATAGAGGCCTGCCGCGTGGATCTTCGCCACAGCGCGCTGGGCGCCGTAGTAACGCTTCGCAGAGCCGATCTTCCTGGCGAGTGGGACGTTGACCGGGAAGCCGACCTCGCCGTTCTCGTCCTTGAGGTCGAGCTCGATCGTGTTGAGGCCTGCCGACTTCATCGCGACGTAGTCGTCGAGCTTCCCCGGTAGACCGGCCAGTGCCATCGTGATGTGGACGCCGCGCACCTCGGCGGGCAACGGCCGCGGCTGCAGGATTTGCGGCCTGGGGGCCTGCTGCTCGCGGACTGCTGCGCGCACCGTCTTGTGTCCGCGAACGTGGGTGGCGAGCACCGCCCCGACGACTCCTGCCGCGATGAGTCCGAGCAGCACGAGCGCGGCGATCAGCCGCTGCTTGTGCCGTCGCCGCTGCGCCTCGGCACGCCGCAGCTTGGAACGGGAGTTCGGATCGACAGGCTGGAGGACGTACCTCGTAGGCAAGGTGTGGAAAACTAACAGAGCCTGGGCGGCCGTAGAATCGGCCCCGATGGTCCTTTCAGACCGCACGATTGCTCGATACCTGGAGGAAGGCCGGATCCAGATCGATCCTTACGACGAGTCGCTGCTCCAGCCCTCGAGCGTGGACGTCCGGGTCGATCGCTTCTTCCGGGTTTTCCACAACAGCCGCTATCCCTATATCGACGTGCGCGAGGAGCAGGAGGACCTGACGGAGCTCGTCGAGGTGGACGACGACACGCCCTTCGTCCTTCACCCCGGCGAGTTCGTCCTCGGCTCGACCCTCGAGCGCATTCGTCTCCCCGACGATCTCGTGGCGCGGCTCGAGGGGAAGAGCTCACTCGGCCGACTGGGCTTGCTGATCCACTCCACGGCGGGCTTCATCGATCCAGGCTGGGACGGACACGTGACGCTCGAGCTCTCGAACGTCGCGAACCTCCCGGTGACGATCTACCCGGAGATGAAGATCGGCCAGATCTCGTTCGTGCAGCTCACCGAGCCTGCAGCCACGCCTTACGGGACCGGGGACATCGGGTCGAAGTACCAGGGCCAGCGCGGACCGACCCCCTCGAAGTACTGGCAGAACTTTCGCCCAAAGGACGAAATTGACGAGGGCCGGAGCGCCGACGGCGCGGAGGCCCCCGCCAATTTTCAGAAGGAACCGGCAGGTTGATCCTCGTCACGGGTGGCACGGGTTTCGTCGGAGGCCACGTCGTCCACGAGCTGCGCGGCCGCGACCTGCCCGTCCGCTGCCTCGTCCGTGATTTACGCCGGGGAGCGAAGCTCGCGGCCTGGGGGTGCGAGCTCGTCGAGGGCGACGTCACGAACGGGGAGAGTCTGCGCGGTGCCGTCGCGGGCGTCGACACGGTCATTCACCTGGTCGGGATCCGGCAAGGCCGGGGCGAGCAGTTCCAGCGGATCATGGTCGAGGGCACGCGAGATCTCCTCGCTGCCGCAAACGATCTCGGCGTTCGGCGCTTCGTGCACATGAGCGCGCTCGGCACGAGCGAGGAGACCAAGGAGCTCGTGCCGTACTACGGGGCGAAGTGGGAGAACGAACGGCAGGTAGAGGGCTCGGGTCTCCCGTACGTGATCTTCCGGCCGAGCTTCGTCTTCGGCCCAGACGGCGGGATCCTGCCGACGTTCGTCAAGCTCGCGAAGCTGACGCCTGTGACACCGATCATCGGCAGCGGACGCCAGCGCATCCAGCCGATCTGGGCCGACGATCTCGGGAAGTACTTCGCGGACGCGGTCGGGCGGGACGACGTCGCGGATCGCGTCTTCGAGCTCGGTGGGCCGGACGTCGTCAGCTGGAACGAGTTCTGGGAGCGCCTGAAGCGGGTTCGCGGCATCCGCCGGCCCAGCCTCCATATCCCGGTGGCGCTGATGAAGGTCAATGCCCTTCTAACGGAGCGACTGCCGGGAGACATCCCACTCACGCGAGACCTCCTGAAGATGCTCGAGCACGGTGACAACGTCGTCTCCGACGACGCTGCGGTCCAGACCTTCGAGTTGCCGCTCCTCTCCCTGGACGACCAGTTGCGGCGCGTGGCCTGATTTCCGACCTGGGAGGGGTAGGGATTGCGAGGGCGAACCTCGGGGGTGTTCCCAGGGAAAGGAGAACCGTGAACGTGAACTTCGGACTCAGGACCTTGCTGCTGCTGGTGGCGACGCTCCTGTTCCTGGTCGCCGTCTTCAGCGACACGAACCAGGGTGACTGGTTGTCATGGGGCCTGGCGGTGTTCGCCTTCTCGTATGTGATCGGCGATCTCGGTTGGGACCGCCGCTACGGCAGCGCTGGCCGCACGTAGACAACTCCGGAAAAGAAAGGGGGCCGCGCAAGCGGCCCCCTGTTCCGGTTACCAGCGGTGGATTAGCAGAGGCGCTTTCCTGCCTCGACCCCAACGGTCGACCCGGCGAAGCCGGCCCGACCTCCCCTGGTCGGCGTCCCAAGTGGATGCCTCAGGATAGTGGGCGAGGTGGCGCGTGACGCGTCGTCCCCCACGCTGGCTAGGCGATTCCCCGTAGGTCCCGGGGACGCACCTCTACCCGCTGGTACCTCCACTGCCCGAACAAGAAATCTCCACTCTCGGACCACCTCCTTTCCGCGGTTAGCCCGCAGAATATCAGTCGTCCGGGAGGTCGCCCTCGAGGATGACGGAGAGCTCGAGGCCGCGGTCGAGGGGCACGGTCACAGACTCGAGCGTGGGGTCGGACTGCCGAGCCTCGATGTAGCCGCCGAGGGTCTCGGCGTGTGAGATCACGTTGTCGGCGATCACGATCGCGCCCGGTTCGAGCTTTTTGCGCGCCGCCTGGAAGAGCCGCTCGTAAGCATCCTTCTCGGCGTCGAGGAAGACGATGTCGAAGACGTCGTCGATCCCCGGGATCGTCTCGGCCGCGTCGCCCTCGATCAGATCGGCCCACTCCTCGAGTCCCGCCTCCGCGATGTTGGCGCGCCAGGCAGCCACCTTCGCGGGATCGTTCTCCAGGGACGTCAGATGACCGCCGAAGTGGCGCACGCCGGCGGCCAGCCAGAGGCTCGAGTACCCGCGCGAGGCCCCGACCTCGAGCACCTCACAGTCCCACTGTGGCGCCACGAGCCCGAAGAGGAACTGTCCCGTCGTGCGGGCGACGGCCCGTGACCGCTCCGGGGCGGGAAGACCGCGCTGCCTCTCGTCGGCGTCTTCGTGCTCGAGTCGCTGCAGCACGGCGCGTACGCGGTCATCGAGCATTGGACGGACCTTAGAACGAGGCGTCGATCTCTCGCTGAACCTCAACGCGCACGAAACAGCTCGCGATGTGGTCGTTGACGACGCCGCACGCCTGCATGGCGGCATAGACCGTCGTGGGCCCGACGAAACGAAAGCCCGCACGTTTCAGTTCCTTCGAGAGGGCATTCGACTCTGGTGTGGTCGCAGGCAGATCCCTCAAGCTCTTCGGCGCCGCCCGGACTTTGTTGGGCCGGTGGTCCCAGACGAGCTCCCCGAGCGGCGTGCCCGCTTCGCGCAGCGCGACCGTGCCTTGGGCATTGGCGATCGCCGCCTCGATCTTGCCGCGGTGCCGGACGATGCCGGCGTCCAGGAGCAATCGTTCCACGTCTCGTTTGCCGAAGCGCGCAACGCGCTCCGGATCGAAGCCGGCGAACGCGGCCCTGAAGTTCTCGCGCTTGCGCAGGATCGTCAGCCAGGAGAGGCCGGACTGAAAGCCTTCGAGGCAGAAGCGCTCGAGCAGCCCGCGTTCGTCGGTCACCGGCCGCCCCCATTCCTCGTCGTGGTACGCGAGATACGCCGGGTCGCTGGTAGCCCAGCAGCTCTCGCGCTCGGCCGGTTCCTTTGACGCTCTGCCGGTTCGACCGGTCATTTCAGATGGAGGCACGGGCAAAGCCCGTGCCTCCTGATACCGGCACCGCAAGCGGTGCCTCAGACAAGCTCCACCTTGACCATCCCGTCGTCAACGCGGACGGGGAACGTCCTCACCGGCTCGACTGCCGGCAGGGTCAGCGCACGGCCCGTGCGGATGTCGATGTTGGCGCCGTGGCGCGGGCAGATCGCGACACCGTCGTCGCACTCGAAGTCGCCTTCGCAGAGCGGCCCGTCGTCGTGCGAGCAGCGGTCCTCCAGCGCGAAGTACTCACCGTTCAGGTTGTAGACCCCGACAGCGATCTCCCCGGCGTAGAGGATCTTCACCGAGCATGGCGGCAGTTCCTCGACCGGGCAGACGTCGAGCTCGGCCACGCGACTACTTGAGGTCGAGCTCGCCGGACGCGCCTGCCCACTCCTCGGGGAGTGGCGTTCCCTTGGCCTTGTGCAGCGCGAGCTTCAGCGTCGAGAGCCCGAGCAGCGCGCACTTGAGCCTGACCGGGCTGAGGGGGATGCCGATCTCCTCGAGCAGCTCCTCGCGCGGCAGCGAGGCGACCTGCGTCGCGCTTCGGCCCTGCACCATCTCCGTCAGCATCGAGGTCGCGGCCTGCGAGATGGCGCAGCCGCGGCCTGAGAACTTCACCTCGTCGATCGTGTCGCCGTCGTCGCCGAACGCGACGAAGATCGACACCTCGTCGCCGCAGAGCGGGTTCTGCCCCTCGGCGTGCGCATCGGCATCCGCGAGCTCCCCGTGCCCGCGCGGGTTCTTGTAGTGATCGAGGATCACTTCCCGGTACATCTGATCGAACTCGCTCATCGGCAGCCCTTTCGCCGATGAGCGGTGGAAGGGGCTTGGGGGGAAACCGGGAGGTTTCCCCGCTCTTTCTCCTCGGCCCACGCGGCGATCGCAGCGGCGCGGGGGCTGAGGCGATCCCTGAAGAAGGGAGCGAGCCGAAGGCGAGCGACGCTCATGCTTCACCGAGCGTAGCGAAGGTCTTTCCCATCACCTGTGAAAAGTGCGCGGCACTTCTCACGGACCGAGAAGCTTATGGGCCTTTTGCAGGCCTGCGACGAGCCGGTCGATCTCCTCCGGGATGGTGTAGAGGTAGAAGCTGGCCCGGTTCGTCGCCGCGACGCCAAGCTTGGCCATCAGCGGCTGGCAGCAGTGGTGGCCGGCACGAATCGCGACGCCGTCCATGTCGAGGACCTGTGCCACGTCGTGCGGGTGGATCCCTTCGATGTTGAACGAGACGATTCCCGCACGCCGGTCGGCGGGCGGGCCGTAGCCGACGAAGCCCGGTACGTCGGCCAGACGGTCGAGCGCGTAGACGAGCAACTCACGCTCGTGCTCCTCGATCGCACCGATGCCCACGTCGCTCACGTAGTCGACCGCAGCTCCGAACCCTACGGCCTCCGCGATCGGTTGCGTGCCGGCCTCGAACTTGTAGGGAAGCTGGCCCCAGGTCGTCTCCTCGAGCGTGACCGAGCGGATCATGTGGCCGCCGAGGTTGAACGGCGCCATTGCCTCGAGCAGGCTCGCCCGACCCCACAGTGCGCCGACGCTCGTCGGGCCGCACATCTTGTGGGACGAGAAGGCGAGGAAGTCGCAGTCGAGTTGCTGCACGTCGATCGCGTGGTGCGGCGCGGCCTGAGCCGCGTCGACGACCATGATCGCCCCCTGGTCGTGGGCCCAGGCTGCAAGCCGCTCGACCGGGTTGATCGTGCCGAGCGCATTCGAGACGAGGTTGTTGGCAACGACCTTGACGTTCCCCAGCCGCGCGATCTCGTCGAGCGTGTCGAAGCGGAGCTCGCCGTGCTCGTCCAGCGGGATCGCGGCGAAGGTCGCGCCGTTGCGCTTGGCGATGTACTGCCAGGGGACGAAGTTCGAGTGGTGCTCGAGCTCCGTGACGACCACGACGTCCCCTGGGCCGAGGTTGTCGAGACCCCACGCATAGGCGACAAGATTGATGCTCTCCGTCGCGCCGCGAGTGAAGATCAGCTCGCGAGCATCGGGCGCATTCACGAACTGCGCGACCTTCTCGCGTGCGCCTTCGTATTCCGCCGTCGCGATCTCAGAGAGCGTGTAGACGCCGCGATGGACGTTCGCGTACGACGTTTCGTAGAAAGTGCGTAGCTTGTCGAGCACGTGGCGCGGCTTGTGCGAGCTCACCGCCGAGTCGAGGTATGCGAGCGGCTTGCCGCGGATCTCCTGCTCGAAGATCGGAAAGTCGGCGCGGAGCTTGCCTGCGTCCAGCTTCGTCTGAGCGGTTACGGCCACCAAGCCATCGTACCCGCAGCCTTCTAGCGAAAGCGGACCTCCGCCTGGCCGCCGGCGGCCCTCGTCAGGGTGACCCGGAACGAGCCCGGGATGCGGTACGACTCGCCCAGCGCGAGCCAGGGTCGTTTCGCTTTCGTGAGCTTGCGGATGAGCACCGCCGACTCTGCGAACGGCGACGGGACGACGCTGTTGTCGACGAACCGGAAAAGCAGGCCGCGGAAGGGCCGCGAGCGGTACTCGATCCACCACGCGCCGGCCTCGGTGTCGACGATCAAGGACTGCGCCAGCCTGGATGTCGAAGTCGGCGTCGCCAGTACGTAGCGCTTCGGGGCGGTCACGTGGGGCTGGGGGCGGATCCAACCGAGCGTGACCTTCTCGTAGACGCTGAAGTCGACCTCGCCGCTGCCCATCGGGCTGAATGGATCGCCGGTCTCCTCAAGACCGCAGAGGCCTGCGGCCGTGATGCAATCGGAGGCCTGCGCGTGGCCGAGGCCGAACGCATGCCCGAGCTCGTGCACGAGGAGCTGGAGGTTCGGCTGTCTCGTCAGCATCACTTCGTGCCCCCAGGTCACGCCGTGAAAGCCGCAGTGACTGTCGGCGATCGTGTAGATGACGTCGTCGTAGCGAGTCGCGTCGAAGCCGGCCTGGTCGGCCGCGACCCTCGCTGGTGCAATGACGTTCTCGAGGCTGCGGTTAGTACCGCCGCCGCAGCCGGGGTTGCCGTCGAACGCGGCGAGCCACGGCGTCACGTCGACGTCGAGTTGAACCTGGCCGAACGAGGCGGTCGAGAAGAAGTTGCGGGCCTGTGCCGCGGTTTGCTCGACGTCGGCAACCGTGTAGGGCTTCGGTCCCGAGGTGGCGAGGACGACCAGCACACGTTCGTCGCCCTTCACGACGGCACCGGCCGACTGGACGATCAGCGTCGCAAGCAGGGCTGCCACCGCGAAGAGCGGCCCCCGAGGCACGAACGGAGTATGCGCCTTTCGGCGGTCGGACGTAAGGCTCTTAGCGGATTCTCAGGGCGGCGGCCTAGCCTTGAGGAATGCGGACCTCGAGCGCGGCGGCGAGCGACTCGCGAACGGCCTCGAACTCGATCCGGTCCAGGATGTCCTGGAAGAAGCCGCGCACGATCAGCCGCTCCGCGTCGCCGCGCGAGAGCCCGCGTGCCATTGCGTAGAAGAGCTCTTCGCGATCGACGCGGCTGACGGTTGCACCGTGGGTGCAGCGGACGTCGTTGGCGAGGATCTCCAGGCCCGGGATGGGAACCGCGTGCGTCGTCGGCGAGAGCATGAGGTTGCGGTTCTCCTGGTACGCGTTCGTCTTCTGGGCGTCCTTCTCGACGCGGATCATTCCCCGCCACACCGCGGTGGACGTGTCTCGTAATGCGCCTTTGAAGGCGAAGTCCGAGGTCGTATTGGGCGCGATGTGCTCCTGGAACGTGTCGTAGTCGAGATGCTGGTGGCCGTCCGTGAAGTAGGCCCCGGTGACCCGTGACGTCGCGCCTTCTCCCGCGAGGTCATTCTGAATCCGCACCTTGCCCTTCTTGGAACCGAACCCGCCGGCGACCCAGTCGAGCTCGGCATCCCGCCCGACGCGTGCATGGTGCGTGGCGAAGTGCCATGTCTCCTGTGAGAGGTTTTGAATCGACACGAACTCGAACTTCGATCCTTGCTCGAGGAAGAACTCCTGCGCGGTGTTCGTGTAGGAGCGCAGGTCGGAGGCCGTCGAGGCGACTTCCTCGACGAGGGTGAACCGGGCGCCCTCCTCGGCGACGACGAGCAGGCGCCAGAAGAGCGAGCCGCCTTCGCTCGAGTTCGTGACGCGCACGTAGAGCGGCTTGTCGAGCTCGACGCCTTTCGGGACGACGACGAGCAAGCCGTGCTGCCACACCGCGGCGTTGTG